>Ga0209283_10001830_pt1 | contig 11751 bp, 6 predicted proteins | sample CZO8metaG_2_FD_188354 | JGI IMG/M metagenome (GOLD analysis project Ga0209283, IMG submission 188354) | Vadose zone soil microbial communities from the Eel River Critical Zone Observatory, Northern California, USA - CZOApr15con2H1.8 metaG... | ecosystem: Environmental > Terrestrial > Soil >...
AGGTAATGAGCATAAGAAGCCAGGAGACCCAACCGGCACCAATCTCGAATGTATCTCAGGCTCTCAGAGAATTCTGGCGTTTACCCTCTCTGACAGTGGCTCGCTTTACGTTAGTGAGCTATATACGGAGCGGCTGGATTCTGGGCGATATTGTGCTTGTCTGGCTGCTGTACGCCCTCTTCTTTCTTCAATTTGGTGGCAATGTGGCCTATTTCTTCGGCACCAGTGGGCAGGGCCTTGGCGTTGTAGCAATTCTTGGGACTGTGGTGATGTCACAGCGTGCGCTGAATGCTCGTGTCTATCTGCCATTGTCACGCCTCACCTCGCGTTCCGCCTACATTCGTGGTCTGGTGATTGCCACGGGAGTTTTGCGTGTTCCGCTTTTTCTGATGTTGATGCTGCTTGCGACGAGCTACCACCAGTTTAGTCCCCCGCTCTGTGATGGTATTGGGCGGTGTATACAGGGCGCGAATTTGGGTAACATGACGGTTGGAGCCATAGGATTGCTGGCGAACTGCATTGTTCTCTCGACATTGATAGTCGCGTTTTCCGCGCCGATTGCCACGCGACGCATGCGTATTGTCCTGCTCGCCTGGTTCGCTGCTGTACTCTACTCGAATACTAATCCTGGGCCGGTGGCAGCGTTCCTGGGAGTGACCCGTATTCCGCTCATTCCGTTGACCGCGTGCTTTAACTTTGGTGCAGTGGGGAGTATCGACTGGTCTGGAGTAGGGGCATTGGTGATGGTAGTGCTGTATATTGTGGGCTTGACCCTGCTGGCGGAGTATTGGATGGCACGCAGGGATTTACTTTTGCAATGAGCCTTTTTACTGCCTGCCTCTTGCATCTTTTGCTACGCTCGGCTATACTACGGTTACGGTGGGCGCGATAAATCGGGCCCCTACAACGGGCGCAATAAAATGTGGCCCTTGCAATCTCAAACAACATATTCTCCAGCGATGATGAAGAGGAGTAACCTGGCGGGGATAGCAGCGAGCCGATAGATGGTGTAAGGTCGGCAATCCAGGATGGGTGAAGGGCACTTCGGAGTTGGACGTAATGAGTGGCTTCCCGCGTTGAGCGTGAAGAAGCAGGGTGGAACCGCGCATTATGCTGTAAGACGTAGCTGCCCCAGGCCTACGCCGGCATATATTCGTCCCTGGGCGTCATTGGATGACAATGAAATGGACGCCTGGGGCATTTTTTTGAGGAGGAGAACCACTCATTATGACACAGGTTGAGAACAAACCAGCAACGACCAATGACACACCCTTTGTGCCGATTGAGAAGATCGTGGCACTCTGCAAGAGGCGCGGCTTCGTCTACCCCAACTCCGAAATCTACGGGGGCGTTTCCGGCATCTATGACTTCGGCCCGCTCGGCGTCGAACTGCGCAACAATATTCGCCGCTACTGGTGGTGGTCGATGGTGCAGCTCCATGACAATGTGGTGGGTATCGAGGGCGCGATTATCACCCATCCCCGCGTGTGGGAGGCCAGCGGTCATGTCGAGAATTTCGTCGACCGGCTGGTGGACTGCAAGAACTGCAAGCGGCGCTTCCGTATCGATCATCTCCCCGAAGAGAACGTGATACAGAATAAATGTCCGGAGTGTAGCGGCGAGCTGACCGAGCCGCGCACCTTCAATCTCTTGATGGAGACGTACCTGGGTGTGGTGGAAGGCGAGCGCATGAAGACCTACCTGCGCGGTGAGGCCTGCCAGAACATCTACCTGGATTTTGACAATGTCGTCAAGTCTTCACGCGTGCAGGTTCCTTTCGGTATCTGCCAGATCGGTAAGGCCTTCCGCAACGAGGTCACGCCTGGTAACTTCCTCTTCCGCCAGCGCGAGTTCGAGCAGTGGGATCTGCAGTTCTTCGTCCATCCCAGTGAGATGCAGCAGTGGTTCGACTACTGGAAGGAGAAACGCTTCGAGTGGTACAAGGGCTTGATTAACCACAAGGACCGCCTGCATTTCCGCGAACATGGCAAGGATGAGCTGGCGCATTACGCAAAGCAGGCCTTTGATATTGAGTACCAGACCATTCTTGGCTGGCAGGAGTGGGAAGGCATCCACTGGCGGCAGGACTGGGACCTCTCGCGTCATAGTCTGTATAGCGGCCAGGATTTGAGCTACACCGACCCCAATACCAAAGAACGCTATATTCCCTGGATCGTCGAGACCTCTGGCGGCGTAGACCGCACCTTCCTCAACTTGCTGATCGATGCCTATGAGGAGGAGCCAGATCCGGCGGGCAAAGAGGCACGCACGGTGCTGCGCCTGCACCCGGCTATCGCGCCCGTCAAAGTGGCGGTGTTGCCGCTGCAACGCAACAAAGAGGAGCTGTTGACCACGGCAAAGGATATCCATAAGAGGCTGCAACGGCTGATGGTGTGCCAGTATGACGAGGTACAAAATATTGGTCGTCGCTATCGCCGCCAGGACGAGATTGGCACGCCCTACTGCGTCACCATCGATTTCCAGACGCTGGACGATCAGACGGTGACGGTGCGCGAGCGCGACCACATGACGCAGGTGCGTGTCGCTATCGATGAGCTGCCCATGTACCTGTTGGAGCGCGTGACCTGGCGGTAAAACATGCATAAACCTGAATGATGAACAGGAGAACGCGGGGATTTGAGCGTTTGACAGCGTCAAATGCTCAAATCCCCGCGTTCTCCTGTTCATCATTCAGCATACAAGCCGTGCCTTTTGTGATTTCGCGTTCGTCTGTTATAGTGAAAAGAGATAGTAAAACGTATAAACAGAAGGATGTTATTAACGAATGACTCGTATACTCTCCTATAATATTCTGGTGGGCGCCACCCGCCGCGTTGACCCTTTGACAGCTATGATTAAAGCAGCAAGTCCAGACATTGTGGGGCTGGTCGAGGCCACTGATCCGCAGGTGGTTGAGGAAGTGGCGCGGCGGCTGGAGATGCAGCATGTTATGAGCGCATCTCCCCAACATGCGCAAGATTGGCAGGCGGCTCTGCTCACTCGCCTGCCCATACTGTATACAAAATCACATTTTCGCCCCCAGGTACTGACGAAACCCGTTTTAGAGGTGGGTGTCGAGGAGCCTGGCGGGAGGCAGCTTACCGTGTTTGTGACACACCTGTCGGCGGCCTTCAGTAAAGGCTGGGCGGGTGATGCTATTCGACGGCGCGAGGTGCGGGAACTGCTGCGCATCATGGCGACAAAGCAAGGTACCCCACACCTCATCATGGGCGATTTCAATGCTCTTGCCCCTGGCGACCCCTTCAAAGCTAGCAATCTCTTACGCTACATAGTGCAGTTGGATCAACGCTACCGGCAAAATCCGGCTGCTATGATGGAACACCCGCACCTGGATTTTGTGGTACCTGGACCATTGCGCATCTTTAATCCACTGCTGCGCACGATTCCACGTAGTAAGTTGCTTTGCACAGTATTTGATAGAGCCGCCTCTGTGTATGCTCCACGAGGCTCTATCAGCCTGTTGCGCAATGCTGGCTATGTAGATTGTTTCCGTAACATGAATCCCTGGGCAGAAGGCTTCACCTGTCCGGCTGCCGCCCCTGCTGGCCGCATTGATTTCATTTTCGCCAGCCCAGAGCTGGCCGAGAGCCTCTCAAGCTGTTACATATCCAGCGAGGCCGGGGATATCCGTGGCGATCAAGCCAGCGATCACTTGCCGGTCGTGGCCGAGTTTGGCGAGTTGGTTGAGGAATACAAGGTTTCTACGAGAGGGCACATTGAAGAAGTAAAAGTATAAACAAAAAGCTCCAGAGCCCCCTGAGAGGCGGCTCTGGAGCTTTTTGTTTATACTTTTACTGAAACACATCTTTGGTTTTCTCGAACAGGTTGCGGAAGATGTTCTTGTCGTTCTGTTCACTTTGTTCGCGTTCGAGGCGAGCGAACTCCTCAAGCAGGCGTTTCTGTTCAGCGGTCAAGCTGGTGGGGGTCACAACTTTGACGATGACATGTTGATCGCCACGCGCACTGCTGTGTACCACCGGCACACCCATGCCCTTGAGACGGAAGGAGCGGTTGCTTTGCGTGCCCGTCGGAATTTTGAGCATGGTTGATTTACCGTCTACGGTAGGCACCTCAACTTCATCACCAAGGGCAGCCTGGGTAAAGCTGATCGGCAATTCATAGAGAATGTCGTTGCCCTGCCTCTTGAAGAACTGGTGGGGTTTGACTGTGAGAATGACATACAGGTTTCCTGGTGTCCCGCCACGGGCACTGACCTCACCCTCACCTGTCACACGTACATTGATGCCATCATCGACTCCGGCGGGGATATTCACTACCACACGGCGGTTGTTGCGCACTCGACCCTGACCACGGCATTTCTCACAGGGAGTGGTAATCACACGCCCCTCGCCTCGACAGCGTTCGCACATCGTCACGTTGACAAACTGTCCAAAAATGGACTGTTGTACGCGCCGTATCTCACCCGATCCCTGGCAGGCGGAACAACGCGAGGTCGATGTGCCAGGCTGCGCTCCACTGCCGCGACAGGTAGTACAGGCTTCCCAACGAGGTAGCTCTATCTCCTTCTGGCAGCCAAAAACGGCTTCCTCAAAGGTAATCGTCAGCTCATAGCGTAGATCGGCCCCACGCTGTGTGCCTGTACGACGTTGGGTACCTGCTCCCGCTCCGGCAAAGAACGTCTCAAAGATGTCGTTAATACTGCTAAACCCGCCGAAGTCACCATAGGCACCTGTTCCGCCCGTGCCATTGCCGAGGCCAGCGTGTCCAAAACGATCATAAGTGGCACGTTTCTGCGTGTCGCTCAGGACTTCATAGGCTTCGTTCACTTCAATAAAGCGGGCTTCCGCTCCCTGCTCTTTGTTGGCATCAGGGTGGTATTGTTTCGCGAGACGACGAAAGGCCTTTTTCAGCTCATCGTCGCTGGCACTCTTTGATACACCCAATACCTCATAATAATCTCGTTTGTTCGTGGCCATCGATCGACTGGTCCTTTACCGTGAGAAAACAGGGCGCGATGCAATCCGCGCTACCTCATTCCATGCTAATGTACTATGCTTCATCAAATGTTACAATGTTCCGCCATGATATGCAAGAGTATAGCCAAAGTAGGGTGTTCTGTTGAGGTTTCTTGCAGAACCAGGGGATGGTACAACCATCCCCTGGTTCTGCAAGAAACCTCAACAGAACCAGGAACTGAACTACATTTCCTTGTATTCGCCCTCGATGGTGTCGTCGCGACTGCTTTCCTGATCTGGCTGTCCGCTAGCACCGCCGAAATCGGGGTTCGCACCGTCAGTAGCACCGGCGGCACCTGGACGATAAATCGACTCGGTGACTTTGTAGAAGGCCTGCTCTAGAGCCTCACGGGACGCCTTGATGCGGGCCACATCATCGGTTGAGAGGGCGGTGCGCACATCAGCGATCTTGGATTCCAACTCGCTCTTCTGATCAGGAGTGATCTTGTCACCAAGGTCGGCGATGCTCTTTTCCGAACGATAGGCGGCACTATCCGCCAGGTTGCGCTCCTCAACCTCTTCCTTGCGCCGTTTGTCGTCGGCTGCATGTTCCTCGGCATCCTTGACCATGCGATTGATCTGATCTTTGGAAAGACCACTTGAGGCAACGATGGTGATCTTCTGCTCGCGTCCCGTGCCTTTGTCCTTGGCGGAGACGTTTACGATACCATTGGCGTCGATGTCAAAGGTGACTTCAACCTGTGGCACACCACGAGGAGCAGGGGGAATACCATCGAGGATAAAGCTGCCAAGAGAACGGTTATCTTTGGCGAAATCACGCTCGCCCTGGAGCACATTGATCTCTACACTCGGCTGGTTATCGCTGGCCGTCGAGAAGACCTGGCTCTTCTGGGTTGGGATGGTAGTGTTGCGCTCGATTAAGCGTGTAGAGACGCCGCCAAGCGTTTCGATACCCAGCGAGAGTGGAGTCACATCCAGCAGCAGCACATCCTTGACATCACCGGTCAGCACACCTGCCTGGATAGCAGCACCGACGGCGACAACTTCATCCGGGTTCACACCGCGGTTTGGCTCGCGATCAAAGATGCGCCGTACCATTGTCTGCACAGCGGGCATGCGGGTCTGTCCACCAACGAGGACAACCTCATTGATATCTCCAGGGCGCACACTTGCGTCTGAGAGAGCCTTCATCACCGGACCACGCGATTTCTCAATCAGGTCTTCTACCAGTTGCTCTAGCTTAGAGCGGGTGAGCGTCATTGTAAGGTGCTTTGGCCCGCTGGCATCTGCGGTAATGAAGGGCAGGTTGATCTCCGTCTGCATCGAGCTTGACAGCTCTTTCTTGGCCTTCTCAGCCGCTTCTTTCAGACGCTGGAGAGCCATGCGGTCCTGGCGCAGGTCGATGCCTTGCTCCTTGCGGAACTCGTCGGCCAGCCAGTGGATGACGCGCTGGTCGAAGTCATCGCCGCCCAGGTGCGTATCACCGTTGGTGCTCTTGACCTCGAAGACGCCATCGCCCAGCTCGAGGATAGAAATGTCGAAGGTACCACCACCCAGGTCATAGACGGCGATACGCTCATCCTTTCTCTTATCGAGACCGTAGGCCAGTGATGCCGCCGTTGGCTCGTTGATGATGCGCATTACGTCAAGTCCCGCGATCTTACCAGCATCCTTCGTCGCCTGGCGCTGGGCATCGTTGAAGTAGGCCGGAACGGTAATCACGGCCTGCACCACCCGTTCGCCCAGGTAGGCCTCGGCGTCGGCCTTGAGCTTCTGCAAGATCATGGCCGAAATCTCTGGAGGGCTATATGTTTTACCCTGAGCTTCTACCCAGGCATCACCATTGGGAGCTTTGACCACTTTATAGGGCACCAGGCGTCTGTCGCGGTCCACTTCGGGATCCTCAAACTTGCGTCCCATAAAGCGTTTGATGGAGTAGACCGTATTTTCAGGGTTGGTAATAGCCTGGCGTTTGGCTACCTCGCCGACGAGGCGCTCGCCGCTTTTGTTGATAGCCACAATTGAAGGTGTTGTGCGTGCTCCCTCCGCGTTCGGGATAACGACAGGCTCGCCGCCTTCCATCACGGCAACACATGAGTTTGTTGTTCCTAAATCGATTCCAATAACTTTTGGCACATTTGCCTCCTATACATGTACATGAATCAGTCGATGATACTTTAATACCCATACATTTCGGCCAGCAGTTCATTCATCACCTGGGCCATATAGCGTACCACTGCGATGGCACGACCATACTGCATCCGTGTAGGGCCAATCACGCCCAATAGACCACCAATGCCGCCCTCCTGGCCGTAGCGAGCGACCACCAGGCTGACATCTTTCATTTCATCCCACTCATTTTCACCACCAATAATAACCTGTACGCCGTCGGACTCCCGCAGGTGTGAGGCCAGGGCAGGTAAAAAGCGATTCTGCTCCAGCACTTCCATAACCTTGCGCACGCGCTCATTGCGCTCCTCTTCTGGCCCCATGCGGCTATATTCCGGCTGCTCCAGGATATTGATCACACCTTCACGGTAGAAGACATCGCCCAGCGGGTCGCCATGCTGCTCCAGGATGTGGGCAATCGTACTCCCAACCAGGTGTTCTACCGGTGAAAGATCATGCTGGCGCAAGAGTGCATTGACCTCTGACGCGCTTTTATGCTGGAAAAGTTCGTTTAAATGAGTAGCGACCGCACTCAAATCTTCCTGATGTAAAGGTGACTCCAGCAGCAGCCTCTGCTGTTTCACCGTACCATCCATCAGCACCAATACCAGGTGAGCTGAAAGGTCGGTCACCGATAATATCTCGAAGTGCTTGAGCTGCCCCTCGGTAGAACGAGGAGAAGTCATCACCGCCGCGCTATGCAGTAAACGTGCCATCACTGAAGCCGTCAGGCGTACCCATTGATCCAGTTGATCTTGCACCTGGTAGAATTGGTGACGGATCAGACGCTGCTCATCCAGCGAAAGGGCCGACTCTTGCATAAGATGCTCTACAAAATAGCGATATCCCAGGTCGGTGGGTACTCGCCCGGCAGAGGTATGCGGTTGATAGATCAGTGTGGCCTCTTCCAGCCCGGCCAGTTCATGCCGCACAGTTGCGGAACTAAAATTGAGCCGGTACCTGCGTACCAGCGTTTCGGATGCAACCGGCGTAGCCGTATGAATATATTCCTCAACAAGAGCACGCAGAATCTGCTGCTTGCGTTGGCTCAGTGGTGTCATGTTGTCTCTCATGTACCCTTTCCAACAAAAACCTTGAGATATGTTGGTATGATACAACGTTTGTCAAGTCCGATTGCTAGCAGTCTCTTATCGAGACTGCAAATACAGAATAGCACTCGCAAGGGGCGATTGTCAAGAGGGAAAATTGAGTCACGGATGGAGTTTTTGTGCCGCACCCTGCTGCCATGGCAGCAGGGTGCGGCACAAAAACTCCATCCGTGACTCAGTTAAGGCATAAAATATCCTGGCTCTGTAACTTTTGTGTAACCTGTTGCGTGTATCAACTAATAACAAATTAGAGCGAGTTAAGAGAAATTATAGCCAGATTAGAGGAACTTATGAGCGTAGAACAAGAGCATGATCCGCGCATCCATACTCCAAAGCACACCTCACCTCTTCCCGAAACAACACATCACCCCAACACGAATGAACCACCGCATGTAGGGGCCGATTTATCGGGCCCATCGCCGATTGATCTTGTCGGCGGGCAAGGGGAGCCGAGGCCCCCGGAATTAAACAATCCGGTAATCCGTAAGGGCCGATTTATCGGGCCCATCGCCGATTTATCGGCCCGTGTTCACGTGTTGGCTCCCTATCGCTGGTTTCTGACACACACCTTTACGCCTCTGTGGCTACCGAAGCAGTGGCGTCATCCAGTTGTTGGTTACGTTGTGGCAATACTCTTGCAGCTCATAGCTATCTTCGCTACTCTACTTCTTCTCCAGATATTTCCCTCTTTCACGTTTACTGCCTTGTTAGAGGTACTTGCTGTTGCGCTGGTCGCACTGAACTGGGGTGCTGGCCCAAGCCTGGCGGGAACAGTGATAGGTGCGGCCCTGCTGAACTATGTCGTTCAGCCGCCACGTTTTACCTGGTCACTTGGCTCCCCGACCAACCTTGTTGAATTATTTCTCTTTCTCCTGGTTGGCGTCACCATCAGTATTGTGGCCAGCAAGTTTGAACGCGAACGCCGCAATACTGAAGAACTTGCGGTTTCGCTGGCAACAGAACGCACGCGACTTGAGGCGATCATTGAGACAGTACCCGATGCCTTATCCATTCACGATAAACAGGGGACAGTTGTGCATCTTAATCGTCAAGGTCGACAGAATACAGGGCCTGACCGCGGCAACGAAGCGTTGGAAGATACTCAGCAGGCCTATTCAGTGCGAACTGTCACCGGTGAGCTGTTTGCGGTAAAGGACTTGCCCGTCTCGCGAGCATTGCGCGGCGAAATTGTTTCGAATGTTGAGTTACGCTTCCTGAATGCAGAGGGCCAGGATACCTATGCATTGATGAGTGCCGCTCCCTTATATGATAGTGAAGGTCAGGTAGATGGTGCCGTCCTGATCACACACGATATCACCAGGTTACACCAATCCGAGCGCGAGATAGCCATTCGTGCCAGTGAACTGGAAGCCATCTTTGAGTCAATCACCGATGGCATTTTTCTTTTTAATAGCGACAAACAGATTATCCGCATGAATGGTGCGGCACGCGACCTTCTCGCCCTTAATGGACAGGAGGACTCCTACCTCTCGCGTCCGGCAGATCAACGTGTATCTCTCCTGAACATGCGGGACGAGTACGGCCAGCTCCTACCTGAAGAGCAAATACCAATCTCGCGTATTTTGAATGGCGAAGTGCTCAAAGGTTCAAACTCAGACGATGTCATCATTCGTGCATTGAATGGACAGGAATTAGAGCTAAACGTCAGCGGAACGCCGATGCACAGTCCAGAGGGCCATCTCATCGGCGCGCTCTGTATCTGCCGCGATGTCACACAACGCCGCCAATTGGAGAGACGAACCCAGACGACACTGAATGCCTTACTCACCATGGCAGAAACACTCGTGCTGGTCTCTGATAGCTCCACCCCATCAGGAGAGCTTCCCTCGTCCATGGTAGGGGCACCCCTGACGGGTGCCCTGGGGCCGGGCATAGGGGCCGATTTATCGCGCCCATCGCCGATTTATCGGCCCCGCTCCGAAGGGGTAAGCAAGATAGCCCACCGCATGGCGGAGCTCACCTGCAGCGTGCTGGGGTGCCAGCGTGTCAGCATTACCGCCGTGGAACCAGAAACAGAAGTGCTACACCCCATAGCAGTCGTTGGCCTTCCACCTGAGCAGGAACGCCAGTGGTGGGCTGAGCAGCAACATGGTGTACGATTGGGCGATGGCTCTGATCCTACCATCGCCTCTCAACTACGCGCAAATCAGGTGCTCTTCCTCGACATGATGCAGCCGCCTTTCAGCGATCTGCCTAATCCCTATCATATACGTGTCGTGCTCATCACCCCCATGATTGTGGGAGACCAGCTTGTCGGTCTTCTCTCCCTGGATTATGGCGGGGAGACGCATGAATACACCTCGGAAGAGATCTCGCTCGCCAAAGCGGTGGCGAGGTTGGCGGCACTCGTGATCGAACGCGACCGCCTGCTGCGCGAACGAGCAGAGGCGCGTGCGGGCGAACTCGCGCTGCGTGAAGCCAATCGCAGAATGGATGAATTCCTGGGTATGACCAGCCACGAGCTCAAGACCCCCCTCACAAGCATCAAAGGCAACACCCAGTTGACAGTCCGTCAACTGAGAAATAGTCTGCAAAATTTCCAGAAAATGCATGAAATGCTTGAAGGTACTGAGCGTCAAATCAAACTGCTCGATCGCCTGGTTGATGACCTGCTGGACATCTCACGCACCCAGGCCGATCACCTGGATTTGAGCCTAGCACCTTGCGACCTGGCCGCGGTAGTGCGCCAGGCGGTGAATGAGCAGCGGCGCATATGGCCCAACCGCACCATCTCCCTTGATGTGCCAGAGCATATGGAGGTATTTGTCCAGGGGGATGCTGATCGCCTCAGCCAGGTTGTCACCAACTACCTCACCAACGCCCTCAAGTACTCGTCTGAGGAGCGACCTGTCCAGGCATCACTAAGCGTAGGGGACCGATTGATCGCGCCCGACTCTCCTGACACCGTCACAGTCTCGGTACGCGATCAGGGAGTCGGCCTCTCCCCACTTGAACAACAACAGGTTTGGCAACGTTTCCACCGTTCCCCTGGCGTCGAAGTGCTCAGTACCGCGGGCAGTGCCAATGTCGGCCTGGGCTTGGGACTCTACATCTGCAAGACCATTATAGAGCAGCACCACGGAGCAGTTGGCGTTGAAAGTACTCCCAACGTCGGATCGAACTTCTGGTTTACCCTGCCATTAGCAAAGTAACAAGAGACATCCCGAATTTTTGAGGAGAAATTAGCTCTGGCATTGCCAGAGCTAATTTCTCCTCAAAAATTCGGGATGTCTCATGTTACTCTCCGTGTGCCTTACCGTTCCTACAGATGATAGAAGCTATGCCAGAAATGTAATGGCATCCTAGCCGCATTCGGATAATGGTGAAGGTAGCGGGTGCCAGGCCAGGAGTCAGCAATTGATGCCACCAGAAATTGATACCGAACAAGAAGAACTGCGAAGAGAGCGCGAGGATCGGGTGGAGGCGAGGAGGCAACGCCGCAAACTGCGCCGGCGTACACAGCTTCTCTTATGGGGCGCGATAAGCAGCAGCAT
>Ga0209283_10001831_pt1 | contig 11750 bp, 13 predicted proteins | sample CZO8metaG_2_FD_188354 | JGI IMG/M metagenome (GOLD analysis project Ga0209283, IMG submission 188354) | Vadose zone soil microbial communities from the Eel River Critical Zone Observatory, Northern California, USA - CZOApr15con2H1.8 metaG... | ecosystem: Environmental > Terrestrial > Soil >...
GACGTGCTCGTGAACAACGCCTCGACCCCGGGCGGCATGGTGCGCGGGCCGCTCGCGGAAGCCGATGACAAGACCCTGCTCGAAGACATAGACACCAAGGTGGTCGGCTATATGCGATGCGCCAAGGCAGTGGCGCCCCACATGCGGCAGCGCCGCTGGGGGCGCATCATCAACATCGGCGGGCTCTCCGGTCGCCGCTCCGGCAACATCAGCGGCCTGCGCAACGCCGCCATCGTGCACCTCACCAAGACGCTCGCGGACGAGCTGGGCGCCCACGGGATCACCGTGAACCTGGTGCATCCAGGGGCGACGCGCACCGAGCGCACCGACGCTGAGACCGAGCGCCGGGCGGCGACTAACGCGATTCGGCGCATCGTCGATGCGTCGGAGATTGCTCAGGTCGTGACGTTCCTGGCGTCGACGAAGGCGGCGAACGTCACCGGCGTGGCCATCGACGCCAGCGGCGGCTCCATCCCCGTGATGTTTCAGTAAGCTCGAAGCTTCGCGCCATAGACGGCGACGGTCACGGGGCCGCACTGTATCAGATGTGGGTCATGTCGGCGGGCACTCGTCGAGTGGTAGACTGACGTTGTGGTCAGAATGACCAATTCGGGAAGAACACATGGCGCGTAAGCTTTCCGCTGCCCAGGCGAAGTCTCACCTCGCTGACTGTCTTCGCAAGGCGGAGAACGGCGAACCGGTGATCATCACGCGGCACGGCAAGGCGGTCGCTGCCCTGGTGGGCATGGACCGGGTGGCGCTTCCGCGGCAGAAGGACGCGCGGGCGGTGGCGGGTCTGGCCGGCGGCTGGAAGGGCTCGGAAGACCTGGTCCAGGCACTAACGAAAGTGCGACGTACGCGACCGCGCCGCTTGTGCACAATCCTCGACGAGGCGCGTACCAGCCGACGCTAAGGGCAGTAAGGCCGCATCGGCCGCCGCTCGGGGAACATCAGCGGTCTGCGCAATGCGGCCATCGTGCATCTGACCAAGACGCTCGCCGACCAGCTCGGCCCCCAGGGCATTACCGTGAACCTGGTCCATCCTGGCGCCACGCGCACGGAGCGCACCGACGCGGAGACCGAGCGCCGGGCGGCGACCAACGCGATCCGCCGCATCGTCGACGTCCAGGATCTCGCTCAGGTCGTCACGTTCCTGGCGTCGACCAAGGCCGCGAACATCACCGGCGTGGCCATCGACGCCAGCGGCGGGTCGATCCCCGTGATGTTCCAGTAAGGGCGGGCGATCGTCTTCTTGAAGGAGATGAGGGCAGGAGGGTCGAAAGTACGGCAGCACTCACGAGCGATCATCACTCCGCGCTCCTCCCGCCGGGACCGCGGAGGCCGATGACGTTTGCCTGTGATCCGTTCTCCGGAAGCGCTCGCATCGGAAGCGGGATCCAGACTTCCCGGCTGTAGTTGTACTCGTACACGACTCCGCTAGCCGTCAATCCGTAAAGCACGGCGCCTTTCGGAGTCACTGCCGTCGCGATTTGCGCGAAGCTGACTGTCTCGATCGCCATGTTTCCCTCCTGGAGGAATCCAAAGCTCCACCGCCCGCATTCGAATCATCTGGTCCATCAATATACATTGTTGCCACCAGGAGCCCCGCCTGGAGGCCGAAAAAAATGCTGTGTAGGGCTCCCGGTCCTCCGGTGTGTACGCTGCTCAATGATTTTGCGCACTTCGAGGTTCCAAATTGACGAATGCCCTGGTTCGGCGGGGCATCGCCCCACCGCTGCCGAACTGAGCGGCGTCTATCAGGACGCGGGTCGCTCGCTTTTCCTGACGCGTCGTCGACATCTTCCGTAAGGTGCGGTCATGCAACGTGAGCAGCCTTCCGTCGTTGTCCTCGCAGGGCCAAACGGCGCCGGCAAGTCGACGATGGCGAGCCAGCTGCTCATCGATGTCCTGGGAGTGTCCGAATTCGTCGATGCGGATGTGCTGGCCCGCGGCCTGCCACGATCGGAGGCCGCCGCGGTCACAGCCGGCCGCCTGATGTTGAGGCGGCTCGACGCGCTGGCCGAGGGACGGCGGAGTTTCGGATTCGAAACGACGCTGGCGAGCCGGTCGTTCGTTCCAAGAATTCGCAAGCTGGTCCGGGCCGGATACGGGTGTCACCTCGTATTCCTCTGGTTGCCAAACGCCGACTTTGCAGTGGCGAGGGTAGCCGATCGCGTGCGTTTGGGCGGCCACGCCGTACCCGATGAGACTGTTCGGCGCCGCTACCATTCAGGCCTGCGCAACTTTTTTAGCCTCTATCAGCCTTTGACGACGACATGGCGGATGTACGACAATTCAACACACGAGCCGCGATTGATCGCCTCGGGTGCTGGAGCGGAGACTGTGACCGTCAACGACGTCAGTCTCTGGCAACGTATCCGGGCAGAAGGCAGGCCATGAAGGCTAGGCGTGGAACTGGAATAAGCCGGATCTTCGCTGACGGCCATCAGATCGACGAGGCCTTGAGAGCTGCCGCCAGAGAAGCGATACGTACTCATCAGAAGCGCAACGCTCCCGTCGTCGTCTGGCGAGATGGCCGCACGGCCTTGGTCTCCGCACGGGAGTTGACCACCGCCTTAACCACTCCCGCGAAGAGGAAGGTTCTATCTAAGCGGAAACGCTGAATCTCGGGCGGATCTCTCAATCGCGAGAGTCGTTACCCGTCCGAACGGCTCAGGCTGCCTCCCGTCCCCTCACGTAGGTCTGTATCACGCTTCCGACCCGGCAAAGGAAAGGCCGCGAAGCCAGTGGCGATAAGCCAGGATCCACTGGCTACCTACCCGGCGGCGGTGACGGCAATGGGAGATCGAGGAGTGGCACGGTCTGCCGCATGCCGGCTCGGCGACAGACTGCAACGATCTCGTCCCGCAACGTCAGTTGAACGCGCACCACGGTAACCGGGACCCCGAGCACGGTTGTCTCGAAGGGGACCGCTAGATGGTCCTCGATCATCGTGTACAGGCCGGTGACCTGCTCTGATTCGTTGTAGCAGTCGACGATCGCTTCCTCCACCAGTTCGTCGAGGCGTGCCTTGCTGAGCCGCACGAAGCCAGTCTTGCCCTTACGCCGTCGTGTGTTCCTCACTACCCTGTGACCGCGGGCTCGGTATTCGCTTCCTCGTACCCAGCGGGCAAAGTGTCTCTCGCGTAGCCGATCGCCCGGTATCCACGCAGGCGCTTCTCGAACATCCGGTGGAGCATCGGGATCTCGCGATCCACGTAGTCGTAGATCCGGACCTCGGTCTTGCCGGGGTACAGGCGATGAAGCCGGCCGCTGTACTGCACGAGAGTGCCCTTCCAGGAGACGGGCATCGCCAGGAACAAGGTATCGAGCCGCGCGTCGTCGAATCCTTCGCCAATGTAGCGGCCGGTGGCGAGGACGAGCCTCGGTTCGTCGTCCGGGATGGCGGACAGGGTTGCGAAGGCAGCGCGCCGCTCGGTCGGCGTCATGCCTCCTTGGAGGACGACGAGATGGCGAGCATCTCCCTGAAGGCGGTGGGCAAGGTACTCGAGATGGTCCTTGCGCTCGGTCAATATGATTGGCGAACGCCCTTCGGCCAGCGCGCTCGCAACGTCGGCCAGGATGAGCCGGTTGCGGCCTTCATCGGTTGCCAACGCCGCGTAGAGTGGATGGATCCGGTCGAGCGACATCGTGCGACCACGGCCGAACGCCGTCTCACGAACGATCAGCCGGTGATCGAAGGGCCGCCGCGCCGCATCGGTACGGGCGTCGACAGCAAAGCGGACCGGACCAAGCTGCATCTCGGCGATCGGGTGAAGGCCGTCCCGCCGGCGCGGGGTGGCCGTCAGGCCGGTGACGAAGCGCGCCTTGACCTCCGACAGCACTCGCTCGAAGGACACGGCAGGGACGTGGTGACACTCATCGACAATCACGTGGCCGTACGTCGCCACCAAGTCGTTGACGCGGTCTAGGCGGACGAGACTCTGGATCATCGCCACGTCCAGCCGGCCGTTGGCAGTGTGCTTGCCGGCACCAATCTGGCCAATGGCTTTGGGAGCGAGGCCCAGGAACATGGACAGCTGGGCAACCCACTGATCGAGGAGAGGCTGCCGGTGGACCAGAACGAGTGTGCTGCGCGATCGGGCGGCGATCAGATAGGTACCGATGACCGTCTTGCCGACACCCGGCGGTGCGACCAAAACGCCGATGTCGTCACGGAGCAGAGCCCGGCCACCCTTCTTCTGCACGGGGGTGAGCTGACCCTGAAACGTCACGTCCAGCGGCTCGCCATAGCAGCGCTGGTCGTCGACGACGAGGGCGCTGTCGTGCGCCCGAAGGAGCTGCTCGAGCTCGGTCACACAGCCGCGCGGCAGCGCGACATGCTCCGGCAACTCGACGGCACAGGCGATCACGCGAGGCGTGAGCGCCGTGGAGAGTCGGAGGCTCTGCTTCTTGTAGAACTCGGGATTCTGAAACGCTGCCAGGCGCTTGATATGGTTGAGGTGGGTCGGCGCCAAGCCAGCCTTTGCCACGAAGAGCCGTTGCGATAGGACGGCGCGCACCTCCGGCGGGGGCGGCGTGCTGAACCGGGCGCGCGGCTCGCCGGAGGGCAGGCGATTCCAGGGCGAGGTGGTGTCGGAGTCCGTCGTGTCACTCAGCCGCACGCCGACCACCATTCCTTTGCGGGCCGCTTCGCGGGCGATGTCGTCGACCGTCGAGGCCTTGATGCGCGGGTGTTCGGCGAGGAACCTCCATTGGTCGGCGTGGGGCACGAGGCGCTCGTCGAGGAAGACCGTGTTGCCAATCTGCCGCGGGCCGTGCTGGAGAGGAAGCGCGATGAGGTTGCCGAACCCGCCGCGGGGGAGGGTGTCCTGGTTGGGAAAGAGCCGGTCGTACGACTCCATGCTCAGTTGATGGCGTCGCGCCATCGTCTCGGTGACGATGTAGCAGCCCATCTTGCGGGCGGTGGTCGCCGCCACCGGCGCTGAGAAGAAGAACCACACGTGCGCGCCGTTGCCCGACCGTGACCGCTCGACGGCAGCCGGCAGACCCGCCATACGACAGGTCTCCATGAAGGCCGCCACGTCATCGGTCCAGGACGTCTTGTCGAAGTCCGCCGCCAAGAACCAGCACGTCTCATCGGTCAGGAGGGGGTAGACGCCAACGACGTGGCGCCCTTGGAGGTGATCGAGAATCACCCGATCCTCGACGGCCAGGAATGCCTGGTTCGGACACTCCCCGCACTTGATCCGGGGCTTCTCGCAGACATCGCGGACCCACTCGTTCGCACAGGCGGGCGCGTACCCTTTGCGCCCGGTCTTCACGTTGGTCCAGAGCTTCGGATATACATCCTCGCGGCCGCGGAACAGCGAGCGGAACAGGGCCACCTTCTCCGAGGAGGTCACGGGAGCGGTGGGCGAGGGAATGACGACGGGCGCCGTCGGAGGTGGCAGCCGCCCCGCTGCGAGTACCGTCCTCAGGGACTCAAGGGCGGTTCGCGACTCCTCGAGCTCTTTCTCCAGACGGGCGACCCGCGCTTCCTCGCGAGCGATCGCATCGGCCGGGTCGCCAGTGAACGGCATCGCCGGGATTGTAGCCGGAAGGAGACGGTCCCTCCAGAGGGCTATCGGCCTCGGCGGAACTCCTGAACGGCGCGTCAGCCTGCGACTTCCTGCCGCAGGATCGGCGGGTAGCCCGCCACGGGTAATGAAATCTCCTGGCTTCTTGTGACGACGGGGCATGATGCGGTGACGGCGGGCGAGTGTCAACGACGCGCCAAGTCGCTGCTGAACGTGGTGTATCGAAGATCGGGCATGTCCAGCGGAGCCACGCGAATGCTAGACTCTAGCTGTCAGGTCCCTCACATGGGCAAGATTGAGAACATCGAACGGCAGATCGAGGAGCTCTCGCCCGAGGAGCTCGCTCAGTTCCGTGCCTGGTTTCTGGAGTTCGACTGGGCAGCCTGGGACCTCCAGCTGGAGGAGGACATCCAGGCTGGGAAGCTCGATCGGCTTGTGCAGGAAGCGCGTCGCGATCACGCTGCCGGCAAGACCCCGCCTCTCTGACTCAGCACGCCTCGCCGGAGTTCTGGGCCTCGTATCGTAACCTCCCGCCAGAGATCCAGAGGCTCTCCGATCATGCTTTCGAGCCCCTCAAGCAGGATCCGCGGCACCCGGCCCTTCGGTTCAAGAAGACCGGAGACCTCTGGTCGGTGGCGGGTAGGGAGCCGGCACCGCGCCCTTGCGGTCGAGGTTGATGACGGTCTCGTCTGGTTCTGCATCGGGAGCCACGCCGAATATGACAGACTGCTCGGCTGAGACCTCAGCTTGCTCTCCTGAACAAATCGTAGCGCTCGGCCAGGAAGTCGCGATTGGTTGAGGTGGTCGGCGCGCGGCACGGGGATGCGCTGGCCTTGAAAGCTCTGGAGAGAGCGCGCGCTGGCGAAAGCCCCGCTCGTGTAGGCGCTGCCGGACTACTGCAGGCACGTTCTGCCACCACGCGGTCAGCGCCCGTGCGAACGACTCAGGCCACCTCCCGCGTCGCAAAGTCGGTGGCGACGACGACGAGGTCTCGAAAGGCGCGAGCACCAAACAGCGTCCCGTAGTTACGGCGAATGCCGCTCGACTTGTCTCGCAGGAACCGATGGATCCGACCAAGCTCGGCGACGGTCGGTTGCTTCGTAGCTCTGACCAAGGCGTCGGTGAGCGCGACCAATAACCTCCGGGATCCCTCGCCGTGGATGTAGGCATCGGTCCCACTGAGATCGCTCAAGGTCCTTTGCACCCTGAACCGTTTGGCCTCGAAGAGAAACCATTGATGGGCCGGACGCCAGCGGGCAGTAGCGACGGCGAGTCCGACCTCGAATGGCATGTTGAATCGCGGTGCGCCACTGGTGAGCTGAACCCGGCTGAGATCGTGGAAGGAATACCCGCAGGCAGAGATCAACTCCAAGATACGGTCGAGACGGCGTGTGGGCCCGGGGATCGCGAGCGTGGCTCGCGGGCGGAGCCCGAAGCCGCAAAGACCCGCGATGAACGTCAGGAATAAGGGCTCGTAGCGCCGATCATAGGGAATGTTGAGAAAGGCGTTGTTGGGAGAGTATCGCTCGGCGATCAGTCAGCTTCGGCGTGCTGCGGGCCGCCTCGCTGCGGTCCGAGTCTTCGCGCCGCGCTTAGCGCGGGGCGCCTTCCCGCCAAGAGCAGGAGCTCGATTGCTGCCGTGGCGTTCTAGGTACTCGGTCACCATGGCCCGAAGTTCCCGGTATCGCTTGGGGGAGACCCCGAGCACGCGAGCCGTCGCCGCGGGCGAAGGGTAGGGGGTGGTGATCACCGCGCGGGGTCGCAACGCCATGGCCTCACTCTACGCAGTGAGGGATTTTCATGTCAACGTGCCCGGAAGGAAGATGGCGTAGCGCTCGGCCAGGAAGTCGCGATTGGGCTTGAGGTGGTCGGCGCGCGGCACGTGGATGCGTCGGCCTTGAAAGCCCTGCAGGCCATGCTGGAGCATCGGCCCGTCGATTTCTTCCAGCACGTCGAGGCGCACGGTGACCTCGAGGTCGGGCGTGACGCCGATGAGGTAGCGGTCGAAGGCGGCGTGGTGGAGCTTGCAGAGCGCGAGGCCGTTGGGAATGACCGGCTCCTCCAGGGGATGGGTTTCGGGATGGTCCTCGACGGTGAAGACCGGCCACGCCATGGCTGCCGGGCAATCGAGGTGTATCTCACGGTTGACACTGGGAGATTCTTGCCTGACCCCGAACCGGCGGTCCTATGATCGACGCTATGGACTACCAGGGCCGGATCGTCATCGACCCCGAGATTCGGTTCGGCAAGCCGTGCGTGCGCGGAACGCGCATCACGGTTGGCGATGTCCTGTCCTACCTTGCGTCCGGTATGCGCGAGGACCAGATCCTGGCTGACTTTCCGCAGCTTACCCGCGAGGACATCCGCGCATGCCTGGCGTTCGCTGCCGAGCGCGAGCGCCGGATCGTGAGTAGCCCGGCTGCCTGAGCAGTCCCCCAAGTTGCTCTTCGACGAGAATCTCGCAGCCCGCCTCGTCCAGGCGCTCGCTGATCTGTACCCCGGCTCTGCCCACGTCGGCGATGAGCGGGGTCTGCCGCTGCATGGCTGTCCGCAGACCCACGTTGTCGCGATGACTCGGATCGGTGCCGCGATAGCGATAGCGGAGGAACCCGGCGTCGATGAACCCGTCGTCGTAGGGGCGCTCACGGTGCTCGACCGGCGGTGCGGTGGTGATAGTGAGGGGCAGCTCGGGCAGGATGGCTGGCTTGAAGATCCCCTGCGGGCCGATGAGGGGGACTCTGACGCCCTCGAAATCGAAGCCACGTTCGAGGACGGCGCGCGGTATGGAGGCTTCGCCGAAGCGTCGCCGCTGCTCGGTCAGGAAGTCGAAAGCGCGCAAGCGGACGGCTGCGTCGAGGTCTGGTGTCATTCGCCCGGATATGCCGCCAGCGGGTTCACCTCATCGCCCCAAATCTTGCAAGAACTCCGACGCCGGCGAGACGCCCGTCACCAGCAGGTGGTCGCGCGCGCGAGTGCACACGACGTACAGGAGATGACGTTCGGTGTCATACACCTCCTCGAGGTCGCCCTCGTCCGTGACCGTCTCGATGCGCGACTGCAGCGGCAACACTTCGTCGTCGCAGGCCATCACCGCCACCGCCCGGAACTCCAGGCCCTTGCTCAGGTGCATGGTGCCGACCGGCACGCGGTCGCGCACGATCTTGACCTCGTCGTCGAGCAACGAGACGGCAAGCCCGGCGGCTTGCACCGCCGCTCGGGCCCTCGGCAGCTCAGAGGCCGAGCGAACGAACACGGCCATCTCGCCCGGCCCGACACCCTCCGTCGCTCGTTCCGCCAGCCAGCGCCCCACCGCCGCGGACTCCTCCTCGACTGTCCCAACCACGCGAATCCGCGGAGCGGGCCCGTTGAAGACCGAGATGGTGGCGCGGCGGTCCTCGGTGTTGCCGTCCACGTCGGTGATCTGCTTGCCGAGCAGGCGATCAGCCTGGGCCCTGATCTGATGAGACGTCCGGTAGTTGATGCGGAGCGTTGCCGATCGACCACGGACGTCGACGCCGAGCGATCGCCAGGAGAACGGCACCTGGAAGATCCGCTGGCCCAGGTCGCCGGCAAAGAAGAGCGCGTCGGGCCGACCGCTGCCGAGGGAAGCGACGAAGCGGAGCTGCGCCACGCTCACATCCTGGGCCTCGTCGACCACCACGAAGTCGTAGGGCGGCTTCTCGCCACGCGCGAAGCGGGCAGCAAGCCGGCTGTACAGCTCGGCCGAGGTGACGAGCTGCCGCTCCTTCAGTGAAGCCCGGACTCGCTCGAAGACCGACCAGAGCGCCCGCCGCTGCTTCTCAGGCAGACGCGTTTTCCGGCCGAGGCGAGCCACATCGCGGTAGGCCTCCCAGGACTCGAGCTGCCACGCATCGACGACCTGGGTCCATTCCGATAGCAGAAAGGCGGGCGTGACCCTTGGATCGACGCTGTCGCCGGCGGCGTCGTGCACGAGCTGGCGGACCGTTTCACGCGAGGCGACCTGTGCTCGGCCGAGCATGCGGTCGTGGATTCGGCGGGCGACCGTGTCTAGGGCGTCCACGTCGATCCGCTCGCGAAGCCGCGGCTCCGTGCCGATCAGCCGCCCGAGCTTGAGGCGGAGGGCACTCGCCAGCGCCTCGGAAAACGTGGTGAGCAAGATACGCGCGTCGGGATTGGACCGAGCCAGATGCGCGGTCCGATGGAGCGCGACGACGGTCTTCCCCGTGCCGGCCGAGCCGGCAATGCGTGCAGGTCCGCCGAAGCCGCGTTCCACCAGGGCCCGCTGGGCCGGGTGGAGGAAGACGATCCAGCGCTCCCAGGGATACTCGAGAGCCCGCGCCAGCTCGTCCACGTCCGCCACTACTCGGAAGCGGCGCCGGGCGTCAGGATGCTCGAACGGACTGACGGCCGGCACGGCGACGCTCGTCTTCTGCGGCGTGCCTCCGGTCGCCAGCTCCAGCAGGGCCTCAGCGGCTTCCGCGGGAAGGTGGTCCGCCAGCGAGAGCACCGTGTCCTCGGTGGCCTGCCGCACGTCGGCGAGCCACTCGGGCGGCACGCCGTAAGCGAGGAGCTCGACCTCGGGCAGGTGCGCGAACAGCGCCTTCTTCGGAGCCGCCGCCTGGGCCTGCGGTAGGTAGGCAGGGACCACGATCTCCTGCACCCTCTCGCGGATCTCGACGAGCTGCGCCGCCCCCGTGGTCGGGTGGGTCTCGAGCTTGCGACGCTCGGCCCAGGCGTAGGCGCGGTCGTGGTGGTCCACGTAGCAGAGCAGCAGGCTCTGCGCCATTCGGTGCACGATGAGCCGGATGTCCTGGTTGACGCGGACCGACCAGAATCCCTTGTCCCTGGCCTTCGCGAGCTTGTGGAAGCTCATCCCGGGACTGGCGGCGGGATTGATCTGGAGGTCGAACGCGGTGGTCTTGACCGCCTTCTGTTCCTCGCCGGTGAGCCGCGCGAGGCTCTCCGTGAAGGTGTCGGCGATCCGAAAGTCCATACGGTCGTCAGACCGTATCGAAATAGTCCTGATCGATGCGAGGTAGCCGGACGACGCGATGGTGAGTTACTGCGACACCATTCTCGATCATCAACCGCGTCAGGTTGGTGCCGTCGATCAGCACCACGGTCTCGGAGATCTGGCCGCTGTACTCTTTCGCCTCCTTCGTGAACGTGGATGTCGTGATGAAGACGCCCTTGCGGGCGTGCCGGCCGGCGAGGGCGCCCAAGAACGCTTGGACCTGGGGTCTTCCGACGGCTCCTTGCCACCTCTTGGCCTGGACATAGACCTTCTCCAACCCGAGCCGGTCGAGATTGATCACACCGTCGATACCGCCGTCGCCCACCCCACCAAGGCGTAGACCGTCATCGGCTCCGCTGCCATAGCCAAGCTTCTGCAGCAGGTCGAGCACGAGCTGTTCAAAGAACGCCGGCGGTGCTTGGAGGATCCGTTCAAGGAGTTCGTGGGCAACAGCCCGTTCAATCTCTCCCACCGCGTCGTCGATACGCTCCTCGGGAGCCTGCGTTGAAGGCTGCCCAGTCGGATCACCGCTCGGCTGCGGAGCCGGGGTTGGCTCCGACCGCACCTGATACTCGCGGATAATCTGTTTTGCTGTACGGTCGTCGAACCCATTCGGGTGCCTCGCGAGGAGTTCGCGCCCCGGGGCTGTGATTCGCCATATTCCCGTTCGTGGCGAATCGACATAGCCGGTGGCCTTGAGCATCGTCAGGCCCCACCCGCTTCGATAGCGGTAGCGTGGTTCTCCACTCGCGAGGCGGTCCATGCGCTGGGCGTCGGTCAATCCGACCAGCTTGGGCATCGCGTCGTGGACGTTCCCCCGGCGGTCGCCTTCGGGGTGGTCCGCCAGATGGGAAAGGATGGCGTGAAGGAAAGGGCCCTGGGGAGGTAGCGGATGACTCTCGTTCACGGTGCAAAGATCCTGGTCATGTCACCCTGAACACTTTCATCACCTCGTCGCCGAGGTGATTGATGACCTTCACGGCGATGCGGCCGGACCTGGGCTTATCGAATGGACGCGAGGTGTCGCTGTGCAGGGTAGCCCAGGCCGCCCCATCTATCTCGGCCTTAAGCGTGGTCTTCAGCGCGCCGTAGGGGTCGTTGGCACCCAGAAAGTAGGCGTGGCGGACGAAGAAGCTCTCCTCGTTGTAATCGGTGTCGATGAACCAGCAGGCGATGCCGTCGGGCCCGTCACTGCGCACCTCACCGCTGGTGGG
>Ga0209283_10001832_pt1 | contig 11750 bp, 9 predicted proteins | sample CZO8metaG_2_FD_188354 | JGI IMG/M metagenome (GOLD analysis project Ga0209283, IMG submission 188354) | Vadose zone soil microbial communities from the Eel River Critical Zone Observatory, Northern California, USA - CZOApr15con2H1.8 metaG... | ecosystem: Environmental > Terrestrial > Soil >...
CGCTCGAAGCGTGGTTGCCTCGAGCGGCAAACGCAATGTGAAGGTACTTCCCTTTCCCAGGGCACTTTCCACGTCGACCTGGCCTCCATGCAATTCCGCAAAGCGTCGCGTTAGGGCCAGGCCAAGACCGGTTCCTTCCTGTTGCCGTCCTGGGCCCGCGTCCAGCTGCTGGAACTCCGTGAAAAGGCGACCAAGGTCTTCCGCAGCAATCCCAATCCCGGTGTCACTGATGGCAATCTCCACCCAGGAAGCGACTCGGCGCCCTCGGATCTGAATACTCCCGCCATCGGGAGTGAACTTGATGGCGTTGGAGAGCAGGTTCAACAGCATCTGCTTCACCTTCGCCGCGTCAGCGATCAGGTGCAGTTCGGGCCCTGGCTCGGCGTTCAGTGCTATCGCCTTGCTCTGAGCCAGAGGTTCAACGGTTGCCCGGGCTTCGTCGATCAAGCTTCGGAGCTCAACTGGCTGTAGTTGCAGATCCATTTGTCCCGCCTCAACTTTCGAGAGGTCGAGGATGTCGTTGATGAGTTGGAGCAGATGCTCGCCGCTGGTATGGATCTGATCCAGAAAACGGCGCCGCGTTGCTTCGTCGAATCGACCGGTCTTATCGTCGCTGAGCAACTCGGAGAATCCGAGAATCGCATTGAGCGGGGTCCGCAGCTCATGGCTCATGCTGGCGAGGAACTGACTCTTCACCCGATTGGCGCGCTCAGCCTCTTCTTGGGCCTGAAGCAACGCTTCTTGCGTCTTCTTGGCCTCGGTGATGTCTTCGGAGATTCCGAGCAAGAACGCTGGCTCGCCGGTTGCGTCCAGGATCGGGATCTTCTTCGTATGCAGGATTCGTGCGCCTCTCTTGTTGGTCTGGATCGTCTCCTCCGGGATATCGACTAGGTCTCGATTTCGCAGCGTCTCTCTGTCCGCTGAGATAAAGCGCTCGGCCTGGTCGGCAGGGAAAAAGTCGAAATCGTTCTTGCCGATCAGGTCGCCGCGAGGAAAGCCGAGCAGGTCCTCGCCTGCCCGATTAAAACGGATGAAACGGAGGTTTCTGGCCTCTTTTACAAAAATCATGTTGGGGATGTTTTCGATCATCGAGTCCAAGAATTGGTTGGCCGCGCTCAGCTCCGTTGTGCGCTCTGTCACCTTGATTTCAAGTTCACTCGCTGTCGTCTTCTGGTCGCGCATGAACTGGGCGGTGTCGATTGCGCGCGCCGCGCGTGTCGCGAGGCTCTCCAGAAGCTTGATATCGTCCTCACGGAGAGGAGCGCTCCCCTCCATGCGATTGAGGTTGAGTCCCCCCACGACTCTGTTTCGGGCGACCATCGGAATCATCGCCGCCTCGCGTATCCGCCACTTCTGAATGTGCCGTGCTTGATGCGGAGCAATGTTCGCGGGCAGGTGATGGGGATCGAGGCTGACGACAACAGCCCGCCGATCACGGAGAACAGTCTTCCAGGGGCCGGCGGCGTCGAGTTCGATGGGGACGCCTAGGAACGCCTTTGCGTCCTGTAGCACCCTCGGATCAGGGTGAAAGGCCGCTACTGGCTCGATGCGTTGACCATCTGGCGAGAGTAAGACTACGGAGCAGAAATCTCCTGTCGCACGGGATATGTGCTCGGCGACGATACTGAGCAGTGCTTCCATATCCGGGACCGCCTCGCTGAAAGCGTCGGCAGCCGCCCCGATTGCGCCCAGGCGACCGGAATCGTCGGCCATAGCGGGAGGTCCGGACTCGCCTCTTGACACGATGCAACTCTATTCCGGCGTACTCGTCAAGTTGCTACTTTACGTGCCCAATCGAGCTCAAACCGAGAAGGCGCGTATTTCTTACGCCGACACGACCAGCACTCTGAAACCAATCGTCCAATCCGATTCACTTAACGTGTGATTCGCCGTGTGCGGTTAGCCGCTCGTCCGATCTCTTTCGAGCAGACGTGTGGCCTCGGCCAGCTCAACGAACAGCTCGCGAGTATGTAGCAGGTTGCGAACGCGCAGCACGACCTCGGTTCGGTCCAGAGGCTTGAGCAGGAAGTCGTTGGCGCCGAGGAGAAGGGCGCTGTTCCGAGCCACGCGACCGGTATCGCCCGTGAGGACGATGACCGGGAGGTAGCCAAGGCTCTCGCGGGCACTGCTGAGGCGCCGTAGGACCTCCTGGCCGTCTACGGCTGGCATGTGAAGGTCAAGTAATACGATGTCCGGCTCGAACTCCTTGAAAACTTGCTCGACCTGCCTCGAGTCGGTGAGTCCGCGGACCTCGGTCGCCGTGTCGGATAGGAATTCCTCGAGCAGAAGGACATTCGCTGGCTCGTCATCAACGATCAGGACGCGGGCATGCAATTGGGCCACAGAGTCTCGCCATAGAGTATCCGTTGCCACCCGCCCAGAAGCCATCGATGAGCAAGGGTGATTTAGCAATGCGAATCCGTGATCCTAACGCCGATCCGCAGTCGACATTGCGTCCAGCTAGCACGAGGGTCGCGGGGTCAGCCGGTACGATGGTGCCAGTCATGAATTGGCCCTCTTGCGTTACTCCCGAGCCCCTCTAGGGCACGAGACCCGTGGAACTGCGCCATCTGAGGGCATTTGTGGCCATTGCCGACTACGGCCACTACGGCCACGCGGCGGCGAGTCTCAGACTCACCCAACCGGCACTAACGCAGCGAATCCAGGTGTTGGAACGTGAACTGGGGGTTCAACTTCTCAAGCGCAACGCGCGCGAGGTGCGCCTGACGCCGGCAGGGGAGGCGTTCATCGAGCATGCCAGGGGTTTGGTGCAAAGCGAAGATCGTGCGTTGCGTGCGTTGAGTGATTACGCGGCCGGCATACTCGGCCGTTTGCGCGTCGCCTATCTGACCTTGTGGGATGCCGGTCTCCCCGCGAACATAGTTGCTGAGTTTCGCCGCCGTCACCCGGCGATCAAGCTCGAGATGATGTCGGGCTATTCGCAGGCAAATATTGATCGGCTGATTGCCGGGGAGGTGGACTTCGCGTTCGTCGGAGTGGCCATCGGAGAGCACGATGGCGTTGCGATGCATACCTTAGACCGCCATGAACTCGTGGTGGTGATGGCGCCGAACCACCCATTGATGCAGATGGAGCGCGTGCCGATCAAATGTCTTCGGGGCGAGCCGATGATCGCGGTATCGTCGTCGGGCGTCAACGCTCCCTTGGCCGCCGCGAGTCACGGGTGGCTCACCAAATACATCGGCGAGCCCCCGAACGTCATTCGGGAAGAGCCGCCCGACCAGATGAGCGCAGCACTTGCACAATCGGGCGACGCAGTTGCCCTGATGACAGAACATCGCGCCTTGCTCGCTCGGAACGAAGGCCTGGACTACCGTCGATTGTCGCCCACGCCTCTCGTCGAGTATGGGCTGGCGTACATCCGTAACAACCCGTCGCCCGCCTTGGCGAATCTCCTCAAGACCGTCGCCGACGTCGCGCCCCCTCTGCCGGATCGCCTGCCAGCCGATAGTGAGGTGATTTGGCCGCCTCGTCGCGGCGCGGCCGCGGACTAAGCTCCGCGTCAGCCCCCTGCTTCACGCGGTGGCCCAGCGCCGGCAAGGAACTCGGAGACTTGTATCGGCAAGGCGTGTATGTCGATGGGCTTCGAGATGAACCCGGCGCACCCCGCCGCGCGCGCGTCCCGTCGCCACTGGAGGCTGGTGTGGGCGGTCATCGCGACGATCGGGATGGCGGTCGTGGGAGACATGCTCTTGAGCAGCCGGGTCAGCGAAAGCCCATCCTTTCCGGGCAACTCCATGTCCATGAGGATGAGGGCCGGACTCATGGTCTGGAGAAGATCGAGGGCCTGGCTGGCTGTGCTCGCCACCTCGATGCGGTAGCCCGCCGGCTCGAGCACCTCGCGGACCAGGAGCTGGTTGGACGCATTGTCCTCGACCATGAGGATCAGCGGCGGCGCGCTCATGCGCCTAGTGTGGCATCCGTCCTCGCGTCGGGCGCCGGCGCTGAACGCCCCAGGAACTCGCGGACCTGGCGGCCGAAGGTCCGAGTGTCGATCGGTTTGGAGATGTATCCCGCGCATCCGGCGGCGAGAGTCTGCTCACGATCGCCGGCCATCGCATGAGCTGTCACCGCGACGATTGTGATTTGCGCTGTAGCGGGATCGGCCTTGAGCTTGCGCGTGAACGCGAGCCCGTCCATGCCAGGAAGCTGGACGTCCATGAGGATAACGTCGGGCGTTCGGACGCGAAGCAGCTCAATCGCTTCGGTGGAGGTGCGGGCCAGGTCGACGGCGAAGCCTTCGCGTTCGAGCACCGACGCGGTCAGTAGCTGGTTGACCTCGTTGTCCTCGACTACGAGGGCGAGGGGCGCGGAGCTCACCCCTCGCGGGCCTTCGGGGCGATCACCTGATGAAGGAGGCTGATGAGGTCTGACGCCCCGGTCGACCCTCGATGAAGGATGTTCGACACCCGGCCGTTCAGCTGCCGCTTGTCGGCCTCGGTGAGATCCTTGGCGGTGAGGACCATGATTGGCGTACTCGCCAACGCCTGGTCTGAGCGAATTGCCTCGACAACGTCGAAGCCTGAAACCTCCGGCATCATCAGGTCGAGTAGCACCAGGTCAGGGCGCCGGGATCGTGCCAGCTCGATGGCCTCGCGGCCGCCGACAGCGGGGATCACGCCGAAACCCGCCGGCTCCAGGACCTGCGTGAGCCAGTCCCGGTTCGTGCGCTCGTCATCGACGACCAGGACCTGCGTCTTTTTGCCTGCGCCGTTGCTGCCGAAATGGAACCGGCGCAGGCGTGTGATGAGCTCCTTCGCGGGCACCGGCTTGACGAAGTAGTCGAGGGCGCCGAGCGCGATCCCGAGCTCCGGATTGTCGACGACGCTGATCACGATCACCGGGATCGAGCTCGTGGCCTCGTCGTGCTTGAGGCGATTGAGCACTTCCCAGCCGTCAAGGTCGGGAAGCAGGATGTCAAGCGTGATTGCGGCGGGCTTACTCTGGCGGGCCCGGTCGATCACATCCGAGCCGCTCCGAACGGTCTCGGCCCGGAAGCCGGCCCGTTCGAGCTGCCGAGCGAGCAGCTCGGCGGCAGGTGGATCGTCTTCCACAACGAGGACCAGGGGCGCGGACTCATCGGCCCTGGAGCTCGGGACCAGGGAGTCCAACGGTTCGACCACGCGCCCAAGGGGCACCGCCCGCAAAGGCATGTGGATTGTGAATACGCTGCCCTTGCCGGGCTCGCTGTCGACGCGCACGTCCCCGCCGTGGAGCCGGGCGAAGCGACGGGTGAGGGTAAGACCGAGGCCTGTGCCTTGCTGCTGGCGGTCGACGCCGGTATCGACCTGCTGGAACTCGTGGAAGATCCGCGTCTGGTCGGACTGTGCGATGCCGATGCCGGTATCGCTGACCGAGATCTCAGCCGCGTTGGCCAGGCGGTGGCCCGAGATGAATACCGAACCGCCCTCGGGTGTGAACTTGATCGCATTGGAGACCAGGTTCAGTAGCATCTGCTTGAGCTTGCCGGCGTCCGCTTCGATCTCGCCGAGGCCGCTGACGTCGGTCTCCAGGCGGATCTGTTTTTGCGCCGCCAGCGGTTCCACCGTGTTGCGCACTTGATCGGCCACTTCTGAGATCGACACCATTCGGAGCCGCAGCTCCATCTGTCCGGCCTCGATCTTGGAGAGATCGAGGATGTCATTGATCAGGCCGAGCAGGTGCTTCCCGCTCGAGTGGATCTGCTGCAGGAATCTCAGCTGGGTGGCACGGGGATGCTGCCCCTCGGGCGCGTCGATGAGCAGCTCCGAGAAGCCCAAGATCGCGTTCAACGGGGTTCTGAGCTCGTGGCTCATGCTCGCCAGGAAGACGCTCTTGTGCCGGTTTGCCTCCTGCAGCTGGACGTTGGTTTCCTTCAACCGATCGAGCAACCGGGCCCGCTCCAGGGACGCGGCGACGGCGGTCATGAACTGCTGCACACGCCTGATCTCGTCTGTGCCGAAGCCGGGGGTGAAGGGCCCTGCGAGCACCGCGAGGCGGCCACCGTCTTTCATGCCGCCGATTTGCAGCAGGAGGAGCGGCGTTGCGGCACCATCCAGTTCCACACTGTTGACGCCCGGGCGCAGTGGCGCTGTCGCTCGCTTGATCTGAGCCACCTGGTCGGGATCTAGCCCTCGGGAGGCGAGCAGTGCTCCGTCCGCTTCCAGGGCCACCGCCGACGCACCACCCGCCAGCCTCATCGCCCATTCGAGGGCTCGGTTGGCGAGGCTTGCCCGACCCTCGTGCAGGAGCAGCAGGTCCTGCATGAAGACCCTCAAGCCCTCCTCTTCCGAGGCGCGCCACTCGCGCCGCAGCCAGGCGGGCGGAGCGAAGCTGACGTAGAGGAGGGGGACGATCGCGAGCACTATCAGTTGGATCGCCAGCTGCACGGCACCGTTGGACGCCGCGGTCCCGGCTCCGACTGCAATTACAAGGATGGCGACGATGCCAGCAAAGCCGAGGCTCAATGACCTTAGGCGCCAGGCCTGGACCGCGGGCAGCCCGCGCGCAACGAGCCAGAAACGGACGATGGGTTCGATCACGATCGCGGACCAAACCGCTATCAGCGCGATGGCGACGACTGCCTCGACTCCCGCCGGTATCGTTTTCATGGCCGCCAGGTAACGGGCCACGACGAATGAGCCGCCGGCAGCCGCCACGGCCACGACCGCAACGACATGCCAGCGGCTGGGAAGGGGAATGAGCGATGCCCGATAACGAAGGAGTGCGTACCCGCAGCCGACAAAGGCGATGAGGCTGATCTCCGACAGCAGGGGCGGTGTGAACCCCAGCAGCTGGGGGAGACGTCCCAGCAGCGAGACGGCCGAGAGGAGAACGATGGCCAGGGCGAGGAAGCCGAGGGAGCGGTCCCGGCGCCTCGCCCAGCCGATTCCGACCGCGACACCAAGAACGACGAAGGCAACCGCGTCGACGTTCTGCATGAAACCTATGACGCTTTTCAATGCGCTGCCTCAGGCGGCCCCGAGCCTGTGGAGGGCGGGGATCTCGCCCGTGAGCAAGCTGACGAGCTGGGGGTCCCATTGCCGGCCGGCTCCACCACTGAGGATCGCGAGCGCCTCGCGCTCCGACAGTCGCGGCCTGTAAGGGCGGTCGTTGGTCAGCGCGTCGAACGCATCACACACGGCGACGATCCGCGCCAGAAGCGGGATTCCCGTGCCGCGCAAGCCGTCGGGGTAACCGTGCCCATCGAATGCCTCGTGGTGATGGCGGACGATTGGCAGTAGGTCATAGCCAGTGTGCAGAGGGCGCACGATGTTCTCTCCAATTTCGGGATGGGCCCGCATCAGCACCAGCTCATCAGCGGTGAGAGGCCCCGGCTTCTGGAGGACGGCGTCCGGCACGCCGATCTTGCCGATGTCATGGATGATCCCGCCGCGATACAGGGCGTCGAGGTCCTCTTCCGAGAGGCCCATGCGCACACCGAGATACCGGGCCGACTCTGCGACACGATTGGTGTGGCGCTCCGTGTACGAGTCTTTGGCCTCCACCGCGGCCGCGAGGCTATAGATCACGTGTTCAGCGCTGTCCAGCCGGTCGTATACCGCCTTTAGACGCAGTGCCGACCGAACCCGCGCGACGAGCTCCAGGCGCTCGACCGGCTTGGACATGAAATCGTCCGCGCCGGCCTCGAGGGCCTGGACCCGATCGTCCGAGCGGTCGAGAGCTGTGATCATCACCACCGGCACAAGCCTGAGTGCCGAGGTGGCCTTCAACCGCCTGCACACCGTGTAGCCGTCCATCCCCGGCATTTGCACGTCGAGGAGGACGAGGTCAGGGGCGGCGGCTTCGATCGCCGCGAGCGCGCTTGGGCCATCGCCCGCGAGCCGGACCCTGCAGTCGATGCCGGCCAGGCAGGCCTCGATCAGCTCGCGGTTGGCGGCACTGTCGTCGACCACGAGCACGGTCGGCAGCGACCGCGATGCGGTTTTCGCGTTCTGTTGCTGGCGTGCCGGCGCGATCGTATCGGGCTGCTCGCCGTGCACCCATGCGGCGGGAGTCAGGGCGACTACGAACTCAGGAGCGCTTGCAAAGCGCTCGAGCGGGTTCTTGGCCAACGCCTTTCGCAGGGCATCCTCAACATGGCGCGATAGCTCCCCGACCAGTTCGTGCGTCGGCGGCACGGCTTTGTTGATGTGCGATAGGAGCACAGCCGCGGGCGTGTCGGCCTCAAAAGGAACCCGACCCGTGAGCATCTCGTACGCGACCACGGCGAGGGAGTACTGGTCTGACGCGGGCCCGATCGGATCGCCGGCGCTCTGCTCCGGCGACATGTACTCCGGCGTTCCGATCACAGTGCCGCTGGCGGTCAACCTACGGAGTGAGCCGGCCATCTTCGCCAAACCGAAGTCGCCCAGCACCGGCGTCCCGTCTCGGTGGATGAGGATGTTCGACGGCTTGATATCCCGATGCAGGACGCCTTGGGCGTGCGCATGATCGAGGGCGCTCGCGATTGGCCGGATGATCCGGATGACCTCATGGAGATCCATCGGGCGGCCGACACGCTCCGCGAGAGTTCCACCTTCCACCAGTTCGAGCACCAGGTAGGTGATGCCGCGCTCCTGCCCGAAGTCGAAGACGTTGAGAATGTTCGGGTGCTTGAGCCTCGCGATCGACCGCGCCTCCTGCTGGAAGCGTTCGCGGTAACCCTCGTCCTCGGCAAAGAAATCGGGAAGGACCTTGATCGCGACATCGCGATCGAGGGAGGCCTGGTGGGCCCTATAGACGGTCGCCATCCCGCCGCGGCCGATGCGGGCGACGATCCGGTACTGGCCCAGCGTGAATCCGTCGACCAGCGTCACGAGTCCTCCTTCGCCAGCGCGACCATCGCGGTCAGACAAAGAGTGAGAACCATACGTGCGTCGCTGAAGTGATGGAGCCATGCGGGCACCTCTTTGGCCAACCCTCCGTTGCCTCTCATGAGGTTCGCATCCAGGATTGAAAGCACCCCGACGAGCGCCGGTCCGATCATCAATAGCAGCGCGACCGCGACCACTGCCAGCAGGGCCTCGGGGCGGGGCCCCGCGGCTATGGCGCTCTCCTGTGCCTCCGGCGGCAAGGGTCGCCGCGACGCGGTACTGAAAACAGGGCGGGCAGCCATGGTGGTCGCACCCACTCCTTGTGTGCGACCTGTCGAGCGTATGTCTGGCTGAGCCCCCAGGCTCCTATCAAGACGGGTGAATTAACAGCCCAAGCGGGTGAATTTACACGCCCGATTGGGTAAAGGGGTCGCTTATTGGCCTATAACCAACCTTCGCGTGTGGCCTTGCGCGCCAGCTCGGTTCGATTGCCGACATCCAGCTTTTGCAGCAGCTGACGGACGTGGGACTTGATCGTGTTCTGGCTCAGGTGCACCTTCCCTGCTATTTCGCGGTTCGAGTCACCCTCGACGAGCAGGGTAAGGATCTCGTTCTCCAGCTTCGTCAGGTTGGGGGCGGGGGCTTTCACCGCCGCCGGTCCGGTCTTCTGCAGCTGGTCATGCATGCCGGCGTTGTCGATGGCAATAGCGGCCTCGCTGCCCAGGACCTCGAAGAACTCCTGCCACTCTTGGTCGGGCTGAAGCTGGCTGCGATGGAAGACCTCGAGGACCCCTGTCAACTTTCCATGCGCGATCAGAGGCACCGCGCCGTATGACCGGAAGCCCTCTCGCGCGAACAGCGAGCGCCGGCGAAATTGGGTGAAGGCCCCGAGTGCGGTGACTGTCTCGATGCGTTGGCCGAGCATGGCACGGCCGGGGAGATTCTCGTCGACGGGCAGGCGGTAGTCCGGGATTGACGTCGATTGGAATCCCGTACTCGCGACCAGCCCGAGCGTCGCATCCTTCTCGTCGAGCATGAGAATGTCCGCGGCATCGACGCCCAGCCCGGCCGCAACCTGGTCGAGGATTACGCGCAGCGTCAGACGAAGGTCCGGGCTTTCGGTGATGGCCAGGCCCACATTGCGCAGCGCGGACAGTCGCTCCAAACGGCTAACTGCATCAACGTAAAGCTGCGCGTTCTCCGCGGCCAGGCCAGCTCGGTCGGCGATCGCTTGCAGCCAGCGGACATCGTGTTCCGTCAGTGGATTCGACGACCGCCGTTCGAAGACGCCAAGTGTACCCACGGTTGCTCCCCTGGCCCTCATCGGCACCACCAGCACGCCCAGGTATCTGACGGGTGTGCTCACTGGCGGCTGGTTATTGCTGAGGTATTCACGGACGTCGTCCCTGAGCATGGCCACGAACTCGTCGTAGGGCACGCTTGGTATGAGTACCGGCTCGCCCGTTTCGATCACCTGAGTAGCTATGGTGAACGTCGGCGAGCTCGGCGAGAGGTGCATATCCTCGATATAGCGCGCGACCAATGGATCCGCATCGTTCGCCGCCACCACTCGCACGGTGCGCGGATCTTTGTTCATTAGGGAGGCCACCCACGTCCCTGACCGAAGCCTGCTCAGGGTGCCAGTCACGGTCGTGAGAATGGCTTCGGGATCGAGCCTGGCGCTGGCAAGTTGGGTAGTGACCTCGGCGAGCGCGTCGTCCCCATAGCGGGCGCGTGCAAGTCGTGAATCCATCAGGATCTTGCTGACATCGGTCAAGGTGGCCACGACGCCTGCGACATCGCCGCCGCGGCCAATCACCGGCATCGCGTCAACCTGGATCCATAATTCCGACCCGTCGGGACGGTTGCAGCGGTTCACGACGCGGAGTTGAGGCTGTGCTGTCCGGATCGCTGCCAGCGCGGGGTGGAGGTCTTCGAGATCCGGCCAGCCCGGCGTGTCAGTGCGATGCCACCCGGCATCGACCGCCAGGGAACCGACCATGTCTTGCTCGGAGGCAAAGCCGAGCATCTCGACCGCGGCGTGGTTGGCTCGCGTAACTCGGCCCTGATCGTCGTAGGCGACCATCGCGCCGGGGAGATCGTCGAATCCGGGGACCGACGTCAGGCTGAAGCTGTCGGTCACGATCGAAAGCCCGACTTAAGAGTGGATGACGTAAAGCGATTGGTTAAGGCGCACTGAACTCTGCAAGCATAAGTCACCGCCTCGCGAATCCTTCTCGTCTGGATCGGTCAAGGTTCAAAGCCGCGCGAAGTGATGGCTTCGCCGCGGCAAGCACACTCAGGTGTAACTTCAGAATCGACGTGAATCCGTCGCCGGCGGACGATGTCTATCTGGACGAACCTTGGCTACTCCTGCGCTGGGATCATGAGCACCGGTGCGTATTCGCAGAGTGGAAGGCCTTCGCAACCAGCATGGAGTTCCAAGGGGCCCTGACGAAGGCGCTTGAGGTGGGCCGAGAGAAGAACGCCCTGAGCTTCGTCAACGACACCAGAAAGCTCGAGCTGGTCAGCGACGAGGATCAGCGGTGGATTCGGTACACCTGGGCTCCGCTGGCAATCAAGGCCGGCATCAAGAGGATCGCTGTCGTGATGGCGCCGCACGGGTTGAGCAAGATGGCAATCGAGGAGATGTTCAAGGGGCGGCGCAACACGGGCGATCAGCTGCAATCGCGCACGTTCGACTCGGTGGCGGACGCAATGAATTGGGTGGCGGAGCCTTAGGCGGGCCCAGGCTCGCGCCCAGCCGTGCCCGCGTGCGCATACATAAAGGTTGTGGTTTCGGGGCGAGGAGCCGTTTCTGGGCATGAACTGCCCTGGGTTTGATGGAGGCTGCATTCTTTGGGAGGATGTAGTCCATGTCAGCATCGAAGCAGCAAACGCCGAAGCACGGATCGGGACACCAACACCCAGCTG
>Ga0209283_10001835_pt1 | contig 11741 bp, 15 predicted proteins | sample CZO8metaG_2_FD_188354 | JGI IMG/M metagenome (GOLD analysis project Ga0209283, IMG submission 188354) | Vadose zone soil microbial communities from the Eel River Critical Zone Observatory, Northern California, USA - CZOApr15con2H1.8 metaG... | ecosystem: Environmental > Terrestrial > Soil >...
CGAGACTCTGGCCGCGTTGACGGCGCCATCGAGCGTGCGTCCTCGGTCGCATGCTAATACAGGGACCTCATGGAAACTTGGCGATGAAATTTCAAATTGGCTGGCAGAATTACGCTGAATGCCTTGCCCGGAATAATCGGCGTAACGTTGTACTCCACATCCACACGGTCAAGTACATAGACCGGCGCTTCTGGGTCCGCGGCTGGCGCTGGGAATGCGAATGCTGGACCAAATTGATTGCATAGCGCAACGCCAGTGCTTGAGACGACGCCTATAGAACTGCTGCACACTTGAACGGCAGCATTGGACGCCGTGGCACCGCTGATGGCGTGGGTCAGATTGTCATAAACGAGATCTCTGACCGCGCTGGCTCCGGGAGCCGTTCCTGTCCCTGCCGCCCCACCTTGAGTTGCGTATTGCGCACCCATTCGGGGCGCAGCCGAAAGAGTCAGCACTATAAACCAAAGGTAACCCCAATTGATGATGTTGAAGGCGAGCCCGAGCAGTAACGGCATGGCGATAGCCGTTTCGAGCAGGCTCTGTCCTTCCTGGCCCTTAGACCGGCGCTGGTTGACCAATTCTATTTGCCAGTTGCTCATTTCTCACCCGACTGTACTGTCATATCCGCACGATCAAACTCAATCGTGTCGCCAACAAGCGTGGAAGTTGACTCCAACATTCCGGATGGCAGCTCGAGCACCGCCGCTGCCTTCCAGAACATCCGAGTCATTCGGAACGGGCGCATGTCACGCCTAATGGCAATCACCCTCCAGTCGTCGTCCAGAACCGCAATGTCTATCGGGAACCGCATTCCCAGAGTATGCACGCCTTGCGAAGGCACGATTAACAGCCCATCGCCCGGCTGGAGTTCGCGCTCCCCAAGCAGACCAACCATCCTTGTCAATCCGGTCTCTGCCACACGAATGCACCGCCCGACTACCGTTGCCCGTGTAGCGTTAGTTGCTCGCACCGCTTTTTTTTGCCATCGCATCGCTATTTTGCAAAATCCGAAAATACCTTCCCAATACTGAGAATGGCCGGTAGCGCCGTCACAACGAAAATCATGGGGAAGATGAACACCACCAGCGGGAAAAGCAGTTTGACGCCTGTCTTGGCTGCGGCTTCTTCGGCCATCTGTGTGCGGCGTGTGCGCAACGTGTCAGCAAACTGCCCGAACGCGTTCGCAATGGGCGTGCCGAAACGTTCCGTCTGCACCAGCATGCTCACAAACTGCCTCACATAATCGATGTCAACTCGCTCCGCCATGCTGCGCCAGGCATCCAAACGCGGTTTTCCAGCACGCTGCTCACGACTGATGATCTGCAGCTCGTCGGCCAAAGCGGGCGAAGTTAGCCTCATTTCATCGCCAACCCGCGCCATTGCCTGGTCGATGCCCAAACCGGCCTCCATGCAAATCACTAATAGATCGAGAGCATCGGGCAGGGTACAGCGGATGCTCTCCTGGCGGCGAGAAATCAAGTGCGTAAGCACAAGGTCGGGGCCCATAAAACCGAGAACGGTGCCCACCAAAATCGCCGTTTTCATGTTGCTGCCGAAGAAACTCCCCGCAACGATGGCAATCACTGGCAACAACATCTTCGCCGCCGTAAAGATTTCGATATGCTCCGGCCTACGAAATCCTGCGAGCGTGAGCCGATAGGCCATATCCTCATCCGGCCCGGAGACCAGGCTACGAATGGGCTTGAAAATACTAGTGATTCCAGCCGCCGCTCGGGCAAGATCGCTTGTAGAAGCTTCCACTATGGCAGGTGTGTTGGCCGCGCGCGGAGCGGAAATTTCCATCAGGCGAGCATCAATGGTTTCCTTACCGCTCAAGATCAGGATGAGCGCAGCGGCAATCAGAAACACAGTGATCGATACCGATATCAGAAAAAGAAGCATTATGCGACCTGGTCCTCAATACTTGACATTTACAATCCTTCGTATCCACACGATCCCGATCACCATCATGATTCCGGCGTAAGTCACCATTCTTTGCCCCGCCGGATCCTCGAACAGCGGTTTCCCATAGCCCGGATTGACAAAGTTCAAGGCGAAGAAAATGACGAATGGCAGCGCGCACAAGACGCCGCCGGTAAACCGGCCCTGCGCGGTGCGAATCCGCATCTGTCCCGCTACACGTACGCGCTCACGAATCACATGCGAGGCCTTGTCGAGGATCTGAGCCAAGTTGCCGCCGGTCTCCTTCTGAACAAGAATCGCGGTGACCAGGAACTGCAGATCGGCAACGGGCACACGGCGACTGAGATTGATCACAGCCTCACGAAATGGCAACCCGAAACTCTGTTCATCGGCGGCCCGGCGAAACTCCGAACGCAATGGTTCGTCGGATTCCTGAGCGATAGTCTCTATTGTGGCCGGGAGTGCTTGGCCTGCCCGCAGCCCGCGCGACATCAGATCGATCGCTTCGGGTAGCAGCTCCGAGAAGCGTCGCAACCGCTTCTTACGTTTTTGCAGCAAGAAAATATATGGGAACGCGCCCAGACCTAAACCGGGGGCCCATCCCAGCAGCCCCGGCGCAATCCACCAATTACCCATCACAGCACCTACGCCAATGAGCACCAGCATGCTGAACACGATCCGCCCCACGGTCCATTGCAAATCGCACTGTTCGATCAGCAATTGAAGGCCAACGGCGGCGCGATTGTTTCGCAGGAATTTGTCGAAAGCGGGGATGGTGCTGAAAGTGACTTCCTTCACGATGTCCGGTTCATCAGTTCCAGATGAAGCTCTCTGCCGGTCAAGCGAGGCCAGTCGCGAGTGAATCAGTTTGTCTGCCTTCGAAGGTTCTGTGAAGAAAGCGACCACGGCGAAGGCCGTAATCAGAATAATGAAGAATATGCTAACAAGCGTCACGACTAAACCTCGCTGACGTGCTCGAATATGTTCGGCGGAAGCTGGATCCCCGATGCTTTCAATCGATCAGCAAACGTTGGCCGTAGACCAGTAGCGCGAAAACGGCCAAGCACGCGACCGTTTGCTCCAATGCCAAGGCGATCAAAGACGAATATGTCTTGCAGGATCACCATGTCGTCGGAGACCCCGGTAACCTCGGAAATCTGCGTCACTCGGCGCGCGCCATCGCTGAGCCGGGCCACCTGCACGATAATGGACACCGCTGAGGCGATTTGTTGCCGTATGGCCTTGTCCGGTAGATTGATTTCAGCCATCAAGGACATGGTTTCGAGGCGTGCGATCGCGTCGCGCGGATTGTTGGCGTGAATAGTAGTCAGCGAGCCGTCGTGGCCCGTGTTCATGGCCTGCAGCATGTCCAAGGCCTCGCCGCCGCGCACCTCACCTAGCACGATGCGATCCGGGCGCATACGAAGAGCGTTAATCACCAATTCGCGCTGACGAACTGCACCTTTGCCTTCGACGTTCGGAGGACGGCATTCCATTCGGACGACGTGCGGCTGCTGCATTTGCAATTCGGCCGAGTCTTCGATCGTAACGATTCGTTCCCGCTTGGAGATAAAACTCGATAGCGCATTCAGCAAAGTAGTTTTGCCTGCGCCCGTGCCCCCCGAAACAACGATGTTGAGCCGCGCCTTGACCGCGCTTTTCAGCAGTTCCAGCATCGGAGGCGTGATGGCGTGCTTGGAAAGCAGTTGGTCAACCCCGATCGGGGTGCGGCCGAAGCGGCGGATCGACATGATCGGACCGTCGATCGCAAGTGGGGGAATCACGACGTTTACGCGCGAGCCGTCTTCTAGGCGCGCGTCGCACATGGGCGACGACTCATCCACGCGGCGTCCCACGTTCGATACGATCTTGTCAATAATGTGCCGAAGGTGCGCAGCATCCTTAAAAACCACGCTGGTAAGTTCAAGCATGCCGCCCCGCTCGATATAAACCTGTCGGTGGGTATTAACCAGAATGTCGGTAATGGATGCATCTTGCAGCAGCGGCTCGAGCGGGCCCAGGCCGAAGACCTCGTGCAACACCTCGCGACAGATTCGCTCCTTTTCCGCGCCGCTGAGCGGGACGTTCGCCGCACCAATTAGGTCGTAGATTACGGTCTGCACTTGCGTTCGCGCGCGGACGTCTTGCAACGACGTGAGTCTCTCCAGGTCAATTTTGTTCAACAAGTCGCGATGCAGGGCGGTCTTCAACTCCTGATGTGACTTATAGGATGGCGCACTTGTACCCACGGGCGGCTGAGGAGCGGGTGTAGTTGCAAATCCGAATGCCATGCGGTTAATTCCTCCCAGCAAAACTATCTGCCAAACAATGCCTTCATGGCGTAGGCAGATTGAGGCGCAGCCACGGCCTTGATTTTGCTGTTTCCATCGCCGCTTGCTAATTCGTGCGCCCACTTTTGTATAGCTGCGCCGAAATCCGACTTGTTTCGAGAGTTGATCGGGGCTCCAGTATTGATCGCACGAATTACTTCGTTATAGCTGTTTGGCACCCGTAGCGAAATCTCTCGCCCTAGGGCCTTTTCAATGCGATCGTCACTCAGCGGTCCCTTCTTGGAGTGGCGATTGAGCACGACATGCATGCTGCTCGAGCTATATCCCAGCCTTGACAGGTGCTCGATGTAGCGGACGGTGTTACGAACCGACGGTAATTCTGCCGTCATTACGATCGCAACATGTTCGGACTGCGAAATGCACGCCAGCGTTCCCTCGCTGAGCCCGGGCGGGCAATCCACGATAACGAACTGATAAGTATCGGCGAGAAAAGCGAGCGTATGTTCCACTGCCGAGGGCGTGGCCCCATGGATGGTATCCACGGTCTCGGGCGAATCGAGGAGGTCGAGTCCAGAATTATGGTGAAGAAGAAAGCCGCGCAGCAGCTCTTCGTCTAAGCGATCCCCGTTGCTTGCAAGCTCGTAAAAGCTGTACTGGTGACGACCCGTGCCGAGGTACAGGGACGCATCTCCCAGGGCGGGATGCTGGTCAACCAATAGGCATTTTTGTTTGCCCCCATGACTCAACTCCAGCGCCAAATGCAATGCCAGCGAGGTGACGCCGGTGCCTCCCTTTGCGCCTACGAACGTGACGACCCTTCCACGGACTGTCGACCGGGCCTTTTTCTTCTGCTTCGCTTGCACCCGCGCCAATCCCTCCAGCACGCGCTCATGCTGCACCGGTTTCAATAGATATTCTGCGCAACCTGCCCGCATGGCAGGGATAATTCCTTCCGGTTCTGAATAAGCCGACACAGCAAAACTGTGTACATCTGGATATTCGGAGCGCAGACGTTCTGTGATCCAAATTGCTTGCTCAGTATTCTGGTCGTAGTCAATGAAGCAAACGCGGGTGTGTGCGAGATCCAGGGCTCGGCCCACCTCTCGCTCAACACCGACATAGTGGTCCAGGTTTCCTATAACAATTGCTCCGGGCACACTCGCAACGAACTGCGACACGGCGTGGTATGACGTTGCGTCAAGGCAAACCGCCATTACCGCGACTCGAGTAGATGGCTGAACCGTGGCCATGTTCACTTGCTCCCATCCCCATGCGGGGTTTTCGCGTCAAATTGCTTTTGGTCCAAGGGTGCGATCGGCGTCTTGGGCAACTCGGGCGCAGCGGTTGGAGCTGCCGCCGGGTCCACGATCGTTGGCGTGACGATTACGATTAGCTCGGAGTTCGTCTTGTCCACCGACCTGGACTGAAATAGTTTTCCCAAAATCGGAATATCCCCAATGCCTGGCACCTTGGAAAATTGCGCCGTGGTTCTTTGATCGAGCAGTCCGGCGATGCCAAAACTCTGACCGTCTCTCAGTTCCACGACGGTCTCCGCATGGCGAGTTGCAATGGCCGGCAGCACGAATCCGCTAATGGTTACTGAATTCGAGAAGTCAAGTGAGCTCACTTCCGGGAAGACCTTCAGCCGGATTGTGTTGTCGCTCTCAATGGTCCCAGTAAATTCCAGTTTGACGCCGAAGGGTTTGAACTGGACCGAAACCGTAGCTGAGCCGGCTACGCCCGAGACTACCGGGTACGGTAATTCTCCGCCAGCCAGGAACTGCGCTGATTCGCCGTTCGCTGCCAGCAGGTTCGGCTCGGCCAGGATTTGCAGCAGATTTCTCTGCTCCAAATCACGAACCATTGCGCCAAGGTTGATGTCGCTACGAAAAAGAAACAGATTCAGCAGATCGCTCGTGCCAAAGCCGCCTGGCTGTCCGGAAAGTGCACCGCCAATGGACCCAGAGGCGACGTTGTTGCCGGGCACCGTGCCAGGTGTAACGTTTTTGGGGATCGAGCCGACATTGCTGCCTGTGAAACCCCCAAACTGCTGCGTGGTGAAAGCGCCGAAAGTATTGGCCGCTCCTGTGCTAAACAGGTTGATGCCGAGCTGCGTCAGCTTTCTGCGATCCACCTCCGCAAACCGGACCTTCAACAGAATCTGCTTCTGGCGCGCCGGCAGCGCAATTCGAACCGAGTTCACGACCTCTTTCGAAAACGGTGCTCCCATTTTTCCGATCTGGTCGGCTACAGCGGCAGACGATGCCGTCCCGGTCAGAACAACCCGACCTTCTTCCGCTTCTGCCTGGATGGCCTCGCCGGGAAAGCCGCGCGCGATCGCTTCCCGCAGCAAAGACACATCCACATCCGCGAACACTTCGATGATTCGCGATTGATTGTTCTCCTGCCAAAGAATGACGCTACTGCTGCCCGCCGCTGTTGCCGTCACCACTACTTCGTTAGGTGCCGTCGTAGCGGTGGTCACGACGGCCGGGTTGCCAACCAGTACGCGCTGAAGACGAGGGTCTGTGCGGATCACCACCGAATGGCCCACGAGGATGTGCAGTACCTGGTTGCCAACGTTCTCAGCTGGCGCTGTCTGCGGCGCAGCTGGTTCGGAAGGGAATTTCTGATGTGTGGCAGGTGCGCCAGGGATCTGCGCCCGCGCAGGCCCGCAAGCGCTGAAGACAGTCAAGGTGCATAGCGCCACCAGATAACGTGTTGTGGTAGGGACTCGCAGAATGGCCTCCTTCGACCTATTCCGGCCTTGCCGGGAATTTGGTGATTGTAGTCTTGCCGTTCACCACCGTCTCTACGGTGTAAAAGACGTCTGGTGGTTTCACTACCGCGACAACCTGTTTCACGTGTTTCATTTCTGGTTGAGGCGGTTTTTTCACTATTCCAGCTAATTCAGCCATATCAACTGCCGGCACGTCCGGATTCGCCGTGTCTCCGCCGTTACGCAGGACGAAATGGATGGTCCCTTGACTCTGCACTTGACTCTGCGCCAACGCCAGTTTCTCCGACTGTTCAGGCGTCACGAGCAGCGTGACTACGGTTACGTTCTCGGGCTTGCCATTCGGATCGGGGTCCGTTTTCGTTCCCGTTGACAACACCTGAACGTTCTGCAATACGGTGCGCGTCAGCGTGCTTGCATTATTGTTTTCGGGCCGCAGTGTAACCAGCACATCCACGTGAGAGCCGGGAAAAATAAATCCGGCGACGTTCGTGACTTCATTGGTCTTGACCGCTGTTGCGCGCATACCGTCCGGAATCTTGGCCGCCAGGCCCAAACTGGCGCTCGACGCTAGGTCGCGCTGCAGCACCGGCTCGTTCGCTGCCACTCCGTACATCAGCACGTGGCCTGTGATATCTTGCTTTTTCTCGATCAGCCCTTCGAGCGGCACATTTACAGGCCAGTTGATCTCGGTTAGGTTTTCAGCCGTGATGGGAGCGCCTGGCTGCAACGCAACCGCCGCCGCGACGATGCGCTTGGTCTTCGGGCGGCCGCTGGCTTGCGTGCGTGTAATGCGCAAGTAGAAAACAGAGGTCATGCCCAAGGAAATCACCAGCGCGGCTAATAAAGCAAAACCAAATCGTCGGGTACCCATGAAATTACCTCCATAACTGTAAGACCGCAGCCCAGTACAATGTTCCGGCCGCAAATGCAAGCCCGTATGGCATGCGCACTGCGCCGGGGTTGTCCAGATTCACTGTGGGGTGCGTCTGTAATCCGTGCCGCGCATGAAATGTGGCTACCCACAACGTGTTCCGCAGCGTCTCAATAACCCGGCCAGACACAACCATGAAAACAATGGCCAGTGCCCCTCCGGCTAGCGCCGTCGCAAAAAGCACTTGCAACGAGGCGGAAGGCCCAACGATGCAGCCGAGAGCAGCAGCCAATTTGACATCCCCCGCTCCGATGGCCCGAATTAGATAAAACAGCAAGAACACGCCGCCGAAAAGAAGACCACCGGCTGCACTGACCACCAGCCCTCTCCAGCCGTGGAGCACGCCTTGCGCGGCCAAGCCAGCAAGCATGGCAGGATAGGTCAGCCGGTTGGGAATCCGCCGTTCCCTAACGTCAATTACCGCTGCACAGACCGCGACTGTCACGGCCATTGGCGGGATGAATTGACCCCAATTCATAGTGGTCCCTTCAAATGAGAAAACCGGCGCCACACCGCACGGGCAAGTGGCGCCCGACGCCCTGGAGCCTTAGACCCCATTCAGCGCGTTCTGAATTTTGGTGTTGAGCGTGGTCATTGCATTTGCAAGGTCGGCCGAGAGCGTGGCCGAGCCGGCCACAACAGCAGTGGCGACAGCAGCCAGAACCAGAGCGTACTCCACCAAGTCCTGACCTGATTCCTCGCGATGCAAGTTGCAAATGAATTGTGTGAACGTCATACGAAATCTCCTTTGTTCAACTTCCACTTACGTACACCAACCCCATCAACAAGACTCTGGTCTTGGAACCAAGCACCTAGTTCAAATGAAAAGAGCGGCGCGGCACTGCACGGGCAAGTGCCGCCCGGCGCCCTAGAGCCTTAGACCCCGTTCAGCGCGTTCTGAATTTTGGTGTTGAGCGTGGTCATTGCATTCGCAATGTCGGCCGACAGCGTGGCCGAGCCGGCCACAACCGCGGTGGCGACGGCAGCCAGAACCAAAGCGTATTCCACCAAGTCCTGACCTGATTCCTCGCGATGCAAGTTACTAATGAATTGCATAAACGTCATGATTGATCTCCTTCTTTTGATTTGATTAGGTACACGTATCCCGGCGCCAAGATCCTGATCTTGGAGAACAAACATCCGGCACACATCTGATACTGGGGACAATTACTACGGGGACTGTTATTACTGCTTAAGAGCACGCCTCAGACCATATTGCCTCAGTCCGGGCCACCCCTACCAAACGTAAGTTGCTGAATCAGTGCCACATGGCGGCTGGAACGATCTGTCGATCAAGGGAAAATGGATTGAGAGCAAATCCTATTACCAAACTAGGCAATAGTTTTCCACAGAGTTAGCCTCCATTTTCCGCGACGTGAACTTGGGGTTGCTCACGGCAACCGCCAAGCAAGAATTAGGATCTACAGGCACGAATAGCCCTCGCTTATGGAACCTGAGTGAACTCGTTAAGGTGCGAATTATTGACAAGCTGAAGTTTGTCAACATGGAAATGTACATGAGGAAAGGCCGCGCCCACGCGCTACGGGAACTCGTTGGGTGTACCGGTCTTGAAAAACAAGTCGCTAGTAACGATGCTAGTCCACGCGGAGCGTTTTGGCACCAGCATTGCTCACCTGTTCTCTTTGAAGACGTTTGGTGGGCCGAACCTGTCCTGCCTCAGCTGGAAATGGAGAAAGCGTTCGTCCGTTAAGATAACCCAGCGAACATATGAAGAAGCAACGGAAGCACTACTCGCCGGAAGAGAAGGTCGCCGTTCTGAGACGGCATTTGGTGGAAGGAGTGGCAATCTCGGATGTGTGTGACGAGCTGGGACTCCAGCCGACGGTGTTCCCGCTGGCAGAAGGAGTTCTTCGAGAACGGAGCCGCAGCTTTTCAGCAGAGAGGACGGCCCAACCATCAGGCCGAACAGGAACGAATCGCCCATCTGGAAAGGAAGATCCAGACGAAGGATGAGGTTTTGGCCGAACTGATGGCGGAACGCGTTGCCCTAAAAAAAAGAGTTGGGGAACTCTGACCGGGGTCTGGGTTCCCCACGATACGCGGGACCAGATCGTGGATTTCGTCCGGCGCTGGTCGGCGAAGACCGAGATCGGCGCCGGGCGATTCATCGGATGGCTCGACATCACGGCCAGCAAGTTGTACGGCTGGTGGGAGCGCCACGGCAAGGTCAATGAGCATAACAGCTGGGTTCCCCGGGACTTTTGGCTGGAGAATCTGGAGAAACATGCGATCATTGCTTTCCACTTGAAGAATCCGCTGGAGGGCTACCGGCGGCTAACGTTCATGATGCTGGACGCCGACATCGTGGCGGTGAGTCCGGCCAGCGTGTGGCGGGTGCTGAGTCGGGCGGGACTGCTGCGGAAGTGGAACGGGAAGCCCTCGAAGAAAGGGACCGGCTTTGAACAACCGCCGCAGCCACACCGGCATTGGCATATCGATGTTTCCTACCTGAACGTTTGCGCGAATCGGGGGTGATGTCAGTTTATCGTAGGTCTCATTCTCCAGGCAGACCCAAATGCCTCGAAAATCCCCGCCCGAAGGGCGGAATACTCACTAACGGAGAGCGCCCTCCCTCCATTTCAGGCTGAACCCACACACAATTTAGCATCTCTAGCCCAACAACTAAGGTGTTCAACCCCTCCATTTTACGGCAGACTCTGTTGATTTAGGTGTTGTGAATCCGATAAGCAGAGTCAGTCGGCGCATGGGGCATCCTGCCCATCCGGGAGGTCGCCAGCGTTCATGGCCGCGCCCGTTCCAACCCGTCGATCTGACAGAAAACTCTCGATGGCGGCCGGTACAGGAGCAAGCCTAGGGTTTTCTGGCTGGCGGCGAGTGCGGGATTTCAGCTCGAGTCGCGCGTTTTTGCGTGGGATTTCGCATCTGGGTGACGGGGCGTCCAGTCTTTTGGCGGAAAGGCCACGTGCCAGAACATAGGATTCGGTAGCGTGAACTCCACTCCCGCTTGCGGGTGCTCGCCCTGACGTCTGTCTATGTGTGCGACGACACACTCCAGTGCCGCTTTTGTCTGGACGTTCGACAGAGTGAGCCGCTGCCCTCGGTACACCTGTGTCGACATGAGAATCAATGCACCGTGAGCACTAATGGCCCGCGTGTGCGTTTCTTCTCCAAAAGGCAATCCGGTGTCGGTCTTCCCCGAGACTCGCACTGGGATTGTCATCAATACTCGCTGACTCCTTCGGCGGTTTGCCGCGAGCCAGGAGGTCTCGCGGGATTCGGCAAGCCACGTTTCAAGAGTCCGAAGCTGCTCCGGCTCAATGGCGGTAAACACCAGCCCCATGCCCTTGCTAGCCCGGGAGTAGACGACTCTTGCCCGGCCTTCAAACAATTGCGCCCCCTTTGTGATGCGTACGTCCGTGACTGTCCCTAGAGGAAGGGGGTTGATCGTATCCACATAAGCGCCTTGCTGACTCAAGTCACGGACGCGCGTTTCAATCCGCGCTCCGGATTCAGGAGCTACTACCTCAACAGCGGCAGTGAACTCGTAACGAGGATGAGTCCGGCGGTCTGCCCCCGCAAGCGCGGCGGAGGGCTCAACAGGCTTTTCCGTCTCGACGGCGGCAATGAGCTCGTCACGAGGAGGAGTCTGGCGTTCTGCCTCGTCAAACACGACGGAGGGTTCAGCAGGCGTTTCCGTTTCCACAGCGGCAATGAACTCGTCGCCAAGATCAATCATGTAGTCTGACCCGGCAAGCGTCGTGGAAGGGCTAGCAGGCGTTTCGGTCTCAACGGCGGCAATTAATTCGTCGCGTGGAGGAGTCCGGTGGTCCGCTTCGTCAAGCACGATCGAAGAACCAGCAGACTTTTCCCCATC
>Ga0209283_10001837_pt1 | contig 11741 bp, 19 predicted proteins | sample CZO8metaG_2_FD_188354 | JGI IMG/M metagenome (GOLD analysis project Ga0209283, IMG submission 188354) | Vadose zone soil microbial communities from the Eel River Critical Zone Observatory, Northern California, USA - CZOApr15con2H1.8 metaG... | ecosystem: Environmental > Terrestrial > Soil >...
AGCTGCTCGCTGCTCGCTGGCGAGACCCCAGCGCACAGGTACGGTTGTCGCGTTCGTGTCTCGCACCAGCGGGTACGCCCGGCTGGTGCGCAGCGCCCGGTGGCGCCGAGCAGGGGTTACCGGACTCCTTGTCACGATCACCGGTGGCATTGCCGGTGCCAGAACCGAGGTCCCCCGCAGCTCGGGCAAGCGTTCACCCTGTTCTGGGCCCCGCGGACCTGCGTCTTGGCGCCTTACCCTCTGAACGTCGTACCCGCGAAACGACCGAACCCCGGCCGCCTGACGGCGGCTAGGCGGTTATCCCAGTCGAGAAGCTCTTGCTGAGCGGCGAGGTGGGCGGAATGAGCTTGGCTGAGCTGAGCCGCCAGCTCCGTCCTGCGCTCGTCGATCGGGATCTGCTCGGTCCGCTGCTGCTTGTCCACCGCGGCCAGCGCAACGTCCAGTTCTTGCTTGATCGCAGCGATCTGGCCTTCAATTTGCTGAATCACGCGTGAGCGCTCGTCCCGAAGTTGCCGTTCCTGTGCCGCGAACTTTGCGTCGATGACTTGCAGCTCGGGCGCTGGAAGAGCAGAAGGCTGCCGACGGACGGCGCTAGCGACTTGGCCTTGCCGCCACTGTTCGATGCGACGCGCCTTTACCTCACCGACACCAGGCACGCGAACCAGCCTGCCCGAGGCCAGTTGGAAATGCACGGTCACGGACCTGGACCCTCCACTATGTGAGTACCGGATGCCTGAGAAGTCGGCGGCTACTCGTATGCCGGCGGCACTTAGATTTGCGACAAGTTGCGTGCCCACGCCTGGCACCTGGTTGGCGTTGATCGTGACCGCGAAAGGGAAGATCTCACGTGCTCCTGCTGGAGCCGCACCAGGCGGCGGCTAATCTCGCGCTGCTTGCGGCTGCTCAGCTGGGCAAGCTGGCGGTCGATCGACTCTTGCTGATGCGCAGCCTGGGCCGCGCACCCGCAGTACTGGCGGGAGAACTGGCTCACAACCCAGGCATGATCGCCAGCGGTCCTAGAATCCGGTGGTGAATGGACCCGGAACGCTATCTCACCGATCGCGAGCGGCTCGCCACTGCGCTGCGAGACCTGCGCCAGGACGCGGGAATGACCGGCGTGGAAGCCGCCCGCCGGGCACGCATGTCCCAGCCAAAGATCTCCAAGGTCGAGAACGGCCGCCTGCTGCCGTCAGTGGCGGACGTACAGACCTTGCTCACGCTCTACCAGGCAGGGGCCGCCGAACGCGACGCACTGCTGGAAGTGGCGGCGCGGCTGCATGTGGCGATTGAGAGCAACCGCACCATCTTGCGCCGCGGCGCGGCCCGCAGACAGGCTCGGCTCGGCGAACTTGAGCACGAGGCGACGACGCTGCGGTACTTCTCCCCGATCGTGATCCCTGGCCTGCTGCAGACAGCGGAGTACATGCGCCGCGTGTTCTCCCTCGACCTCTCCGGCGCCGAGCTCGCCCGCACGGTGACCGCACGCCAGGCACGCCAGCAGATCCTGTACGACTCCGCCAAGACGTTCACCTTCGTCATCACCGAGACGGCGCTGCGCTGGCGATTCTGCCCAGGTGACGTCATGGCAGCCCAAGCCGGCCACATCGCCTCCCTCGCCACGCTCGCCAACGTCGAGATCGGCGTGATCTTCATGGGAGCCGCTGTAGCCGATATTCCGCTGCACGGATACCAGATATTCGACGACCGGCTGGCCAGCGTCGAACTGGAACATGCCGTGGTCACCGTCACCGACCCCCGCGACATTGCCACCTACCTCAGGCTGTTCGCGACGATGTCACAGGCAGCCGAGTTCGGCCAGGCAGCCCGCTCACGCCTGGCCGAGATCGGCAGCATTCTCGACAGCTCTCGCTGACATTCTGCAGACGCCACAGCCACGCTCTGCGGTGCTACGGGCTGAGGCGGCCGCCGCTCGGCGTCCTGGCGGCGACTGGCTTCTTGCAGGGAACCGTGCGGGTTTCTGGTGCAGCCGTTCCGATCGAGGTTACTGCCGACCTGCGCAAGCCGAGCTCCGGTTGCGGCCTGATAAGACCTAGCCGGAGCTTCCGACGCGTCATCCCATCATCGGGCCACCTGTTAACAGCCACTCATTCTGGACAGCGAGGTCCCGGCAGTCGACCACGCATCCCTGGGCGGTCCGCTTGGGCGGGATCCATTGGAACGCTGGGCTCGCGTTCCACCACGGTCATGATGTGCGATAATCGCACTATGAGCAAAGGGGCGATCACTAACCAGGCTGACCTGGGGCGACGCATCGCTGAAGCCCGGGAAGACATCGGGAGGACTCAGGCCGAGCTTGCCGCTCTCGTTGGCCTGGATCGCACTGCGATCGTGAGGGTCGAAGCTGGGACGCGGAAGGTGTCGGCAACCGAGTTGGTCGCTATCGCAAGCGCCCTGGAAAGGCCTATCGACTGGTTCGTTGTCGAATCCCCGGCAGCCGTCATCAGTCGGCGGCGGGATCCGGCGGTGGGCGGATTCTCGCGGAGGCTTGATCTTGCGCTAGAGCACATCGCCCGTGACGTGGCCTTCCTAGTCGATCGCCGCGTGCTGACCCGTGCAGGACGTACAGCCTATGAAGCGCCAAGGAGCTTCGAGGACGCCGAGAACCTCGCACACAACATGCGAGTCGAAGCCGGACAACCAGACGGCCCGATGCTCGATCTGCAATCAGTGTGCGAGCGGCTGGACCTCCTAGCCTTCTCGCTGGCGCTCGGCCCTGATGCTGGTGACGCTGCGTATGTCGAGGTTGACGATCTCGGGGTTGCGGTTGTTAACGGTACGACTGATCCAGGTCGCCGGAGGTTCAGCCTTGCACACGAACTCGGCCACCACTTGGTCGGCGATGCGTACGAGCCAGAACCGAGGCTAGGTGCAACTGACACCGAGCGCATGTTTAACGTGTTCGCGGCCCACTTTCTCATGCCCCGATCTGCCGTTCTGAGTACCTGGCGCGAATTCTCTACTCGGTCGCCGAGGCTCGCCGCGATCGCAGTGGCCGTGCGTTTCAGAGTCAGCTGGACTGCGGCATGCAATCAGTTGAGAGATCTCGATCTGATTAATGGCAGGGAGCGTGAGCTCCTCGTCGAGAATGACCTTAAGAAGGGCGAGATGTTCGAGTTCGGCGAAAGGTGGGTACCTGAGCTTGAACCACCGGCCATCCCGCCGGAGTATGCGCGCGCCGTGGTCAGAACTTACCGAGCGAAGCGATTGACGCTGGCCCGGACAGTAGAGCTGCTACAAGGCACGATCACGGAAGCTGACCTGCCAGCAACTGAGGAAACTACCCTTGACGAGCTTCGCCGTGAGTTCGAAACACGTCCGTGAGCACGCTCGCCTTCGACAGCACGGCGCTAAGTCACTTCGCCCGCGCTGGTCGTCTAGCCGAGCTTGAGGCGGTCACGGCCGCAGACGAGTGCATTGTTCCGACTAATGTGCTGGACGAACTGACCAAAGGAGTCGCCGCATACCCAGCGCTTGGAATGGTATCCGCTCAGGGATGGCTCCACCCAGCCGAGATCGACCAGTTCGACGAGGTAGTCGCCTTCGCCAGATACAAGGGCGAACTCGGAGGAGGACCCGAAAGGAATAACGGAGAAGCAGCCGTCCTCGCCTGGGTGACCGTGCACGGTGGAATTGCGATCATCGACGAAGACGCCGCTACGAATATTGGCGAGCGGGACGGACTCCAAGTGCAGGGATCGTTGTGGTTAGTAATCCAGGGTTACAAGGATAAGGTGTTCGATCGTGCCACAGCTGAGGGCATAGTGGATGACCTGATCAACACTGGCATGTGGCTGCCGGTCGCCAGCGGCGCAGAACTCTTCGCCTGGGCCTACGGTAAAGGTCTGCTGCCGTAGCTGTGGGCCCAGACATTGGCGCTCGCCAGGATCGCGATCGCCCCGATTGCGTAGAGTGCGGTGCGCCGCGTCCGCGGGATCATGTGGGCTCCTGACGGACCCGGCTACGGATTCTTGCGAGGGCGTCGAGGGCAGTTTCGTCAGTGTCGGGGAGGGTGTGGAAATACTGCTGGGTAGTGGTCAGGATCGACGCATGGCTGAGTCGCCCTTGACGACCTGGAGGTCGGCGCCACCGGCGAAGCTGGTAGGCAAGAGGCCTGGGCGTGCCGAAGATCGTCGGCTCGCGGGTTGAATCCGAGGTCGGCTGCTTGGCACGCCGGCGCCCAGATGCTGCGGCGGAACCAGTTGCGCGGAATGTGATCGTCGTTCTCGGCGGCACGCGGGGCGCGGGGAAGTGCACTGCCCTTGGCGCGCCACCTGGCGCGATAGGCGGCGAAGGCGCCTCGCAGTGCTCGCAGCGGCACTTCCCGCTGTGTAGGCGCTGAGCGTGGCGGTACTGGCGGCCCTTCTCGTTCGGCTCAGTCATGCCAAGTGTGCCCGGATCTGCCACCACCCGCAGTGGTCCTGTTGACGGGCGACGAGCCCGGCGCGCGAACATCAGATCGCCGGTTCCCAGTCCTTCTGACCGCACATGAGCCTCGATCTTCTGCACGAGCTGCGCGCTGATCTTGAGCCGCCGGTACTCCTTGTCCTTGGGATACTCCTTCACCGCGAAGCGCTTCCCGTCTGGCTGGAACCTAGGATTGACCTCGATCACCTTGCGGCTCACGGTCAGCACCTGGGGACCGAAAGAAGATCCCTGACGCGGAGCTCGGTCAGCTCTCCCCAGCGCAGGCCGCTCTCGACGGCCGTCTCGACTAGGAGCTGAACATCCGCGTCTGACAGCGCCTGGTAGATCGCGTCGAACTGCTCAGGGGTAATGATCTGCCGCGGCGTGCTGGCGAATGCCGGGGGCGCTGGCTGTCCATGCGGTGCACGCTGCCCGGGAGCGCGGCTGGTTCGCCGGCGGGGTGCTGTTCATCGACCTGCATGGTTATGACAACGCGCCTGTGGAGCCTGGGCAGGCCCTGGACGCCCTCTTGCGCGCCCTCGGGGTGGCCGGCGAGCCGAGGTGGCCAAGCTGCACGACGCATACCAGCGTGCCGTGGCCGCGGCAGATCCGCCTGCCACCGCGGATCCGCCAGCCGAGGAACCGGCCGCCGCGCCCCCGCCAGCCACGGTGATGCCCCCTGGCCACGACCAGGCCACGACAGGCCCGCCTGGAACGGTCAGCAGGCCGGGCGCTGCCTCCCCCGACCCCGAGGCAGGCGCCCGGCCCGGGCACTGACCGCGACGGCCCCATTCCGAATATTCCGGATGGCCCCGGGCTGCGTCATTGGCTATGTGTGGCCGGACCCGCGGCCGAAAGGGACGCGCCAGCTAGCGCGTCGCAGAGTCGACGCGCTCCCCGGCGGGCTCTTCCGTGCGGGCAGCCGGCCTGCCCAGGAGCCTTGCGAATCGTATGCCGAGGCGGGGGGCCTTCGCTTCGGCGGGCTTCTCCTCGGCTGGCCCGGCCGACTTGGCCTTGGCGGCCAGCTTTGTGTCCCTGACGCTGACCACCGAGAGGCGCCCGAGCGACAGCGTCGCGAAGAACACGATGGCAATGCCCAGGCCGGTGAAGAAGCCGAGCTGCTCGACCGCGCGAAGCAAGGTCCCGCCAACGGGCGAGCCCGCCGTCACGCCCGCCCCGGTCCAGGTCGGGCCGAGGACGCTGCCGACCGCGAACCAGCCGCCGCTGAGCGCGGCCAGCCAGGCGCCGAACAGGGCGACCGGCCGGTACGAGCTAGCGAGCACGATCACGCCGCCCAGCAGCGCCCCGGCGCCCGGCAGGATCTCCAGCCAGAATCTGCCGGACGTGTAAGACCAGCCCGTGTCCGGGGTGTAGGCGTAATGAAAGTACGGGCCGACAAAGGGGATCAGCGCGCCCCACGCGCCGAGCAGGATTAGTGCTACGCCGCTGACGGCGCCGCGGCTTCGGGGAACCCGTAGCGTCCCGTTCATCCGAATCACTTCCCTTGTGCAGGCGGAGGGATTGGAAGCCTGCGGCGACCCACTACCCCTGTGGCGGCACTTCATGTATCGGCGGCCTTGCCGGTGGGCAGGTATTCGTACGGTCCGGGTGCTGCTGGTAGCGGTGGCGGACGACGACCACGCCGTTCTCGGCGACGGTTGCCGAACGGCGCGCTCCAGGTACGGCGCCTACGGCACGGGACGGCCGGGGCCGTACCGCAGGACAGCCCGTTACTAGCCCGGAGTGATCGTCAGCGGACAGATCCCGATGACCGTCCGGCTGCTGCCAATCTCCGGCCATGCGCGCACTGGATCGTCGCGATGGCCCTTGAGGTTCACGACGGTCGTTGAAAACCGCGCCTCTTGTCAGGTGGGCGTCGGCTGCCGCCGCACCGAGGCGCGTCAGTCCGATCCACGCGCCGGCGCAGGTGAGATACAGCAGCGCGAGGTCAACCTGGTCGCTGCGACGCCGCCGCCTCAGCGCGAGGATGAGCCCTGTGACGGCGGCAACCGCGGCTCGCTGGTCCCTGGCCCGGCCTGCCGCCGCGGCAGGCAGGGCCAGGCCGGGGCACTTACGCCCTACGCTCAAGCGCGCGCAGGGCCCTGATGAATTCGGCCCGTCGGCGTGCCGATACCACTCATGTTGTGGTAGCCCCGCGGGCCGGCAAGCGGCTTGGGTCCGCGAGCGGGAGAACGACTGCGCTGAAAGCCAGTCAGTCGCGGGTGAGGAAGATGACCTGGTCGGCCTGGATCTTGCCGGGCTTGTCCAGGAGGGCGGCGAGGGCGCTGGTGGCCGTGTGGGTGTAGGTGCGGTCCTGGGGGAAGGTCCTGGCCAAGACGAGGATCAGTCCGGCGTGGGCTTGCCCGGCGGCCCGGTACTGGGCGTCCAGCGGCATGAAGTCCTTGATGTTGGCGGTGACCAGGGCACGCCCGGTCGCTGCCGCGCGGGCGAGTATCTGGTCGTCCGGCAGTGCCACTAACGAGGGATCTGCCACGACGGCCAGCACGTCGTAGCCCTTGGCGCGGAGCTGCTGGGCGATGGTGTCGGAGAACATCTCATCGAGCAGCAGCGGGCAGTCCACGGGCTTACCTGGCGAGCAGCTGGCGTTCGCGCTGCCATGCTCGTTCGGCGGCGTCCTCGGCGGCGTCAGCGGCAGTGATTTCCGCGTCAATCTCGTCGGGATAGGAAGCCCAGTACCGGACTGCGGCTCGCACCAGCCGCAGCGGGACACCTGTGTTGTCAGCAACTACGGCGAGCAGGCCATCATCGGATAGCCCGGGCTCTGCCATGCGTGCAGACTTCACCGCGCGCACGAGTTCCCACACGTCGGGTCCGCCAGCCAGGGCTGCACGCCGCCCGGTAGGACCGGGCCGGAACATGACCCCGGGATGCTCGCTCATGCGGAGGGCCTCATCCACCAGCCGGTTCGCCGCGGATGAAAGGGTCATGCCGGGGTTCGCGGCTACGAACGACGCCAGCCTTTCGGCCACGGGGACATCAAACCGCACGGGGGTCGCGGAGCGCTTACTCATGACTACATTGTAGTCGGTTCGAGTTGCTCGGACAACGGACACTGCTCTGGGTTGAACGCTGTCATGCCATCCCTCAAGGCGGTAGCGCCGGTTCAAATCCGGTCGGGGCTACTCATAAAGCACCAGGTCAAGGGCCCAATCGCCGGTCTCGGCAGTCGGGTCCTTGATCATTTGTCCGTCGTTTGTCCGTGAGTTCCGCCGTCATCTGGCGACGGCAGGCGGCACAAGATGAGGGTCATTGGCACTCAGTCCACCGCCGCGTGGCGAGCGCGAAGGCCCCTCAGCGCTTGGGAGGGGCCTTCGCCTGAACTCTGATCGACGGCTAGCCTGACCAGGAAACTACGGCACTTTTTTGCCCGTGGCGGTCATATTTTACCGAAACTATCGAATTCTCCGTTTCGCACTCCTCCGAGGAATGCATGCCATTCGTCCGATGTAAATCGGAGAACCGGACCTTCGGAGTCCTTGCTGTCGCGAACACCGATCTCGCCAGCAGGCAGGCTCGCCACCTCGACGCAGTTGCTGTTGGAGAAACTCAGGGAACTCTTAATCCAGTACGAATCTGAACCGGGCCTCCCCGGGCGGCCCCCGAGCGTAAGTCTTCCCATATCCTTACCTCGCTGAATGTTTCGTGTGATTTATGGCCTAAAGCTTGCGACTACACAAAGTATTCTACCAACTACTTAACGCACCCGCTGGGTATCTGACCAGGTTGCGTCCATGGATGTGGTGTTCGATGTTTTCGCTGGCAGACGTGGCGTCGTGAGGTGAGACGGCCACCGAGTGATCCTCATTGAGAGGTCAGCGTGATGGCCAAGCACCTGGACGAGCAGGTGGAGGGCGTTCCGCTGAGGACGGCGCCGGGTGTCTGGCCTTCTTCCGCGACCTCACCGCCCGCCGACTGACCGGCGTCGCGCTTGTTACCAGCGACGCGCACCGCGGCCTGACCGAGGCGATCGGCGCGACGCTGCCGGAGCCTAGCCGGCGCCGTCCTGGCCGAGCAGCACGACGAGTGGACCGAGATGCGCCGCTACATCGGCCTGGACATCCTCAGCCGCTGCCGCCTCAGCCCGGTCCAGGCCACCTCGCCCGAGCAGGTGATCCTCACCGCCATTACCGCCTAAAGTCCAAACCGAGAATCACGCGGTGCCGTCTTCACGCACCACGCCGCGGGACGTGACCCCTGACCAATGCGACTCAGCCGTCTCGAGTATGAGCGCTCTAGACGACGCCGGGTCCAGCGACGCACCGACGAGAATCTGAAATGCGAGCCTATGCAAGTAGGTCTCTCTCTCGCCTTCCACGGAGAAGTCACTTTTCAAATGTTCAGTGCTTACCACATCTTGCAGCAGAGCATCATTATCTGGCCCGAAGCGGAATATAACAAATGACTCCCCGAAGACCGTGTGCTGCGCGTCAAGGGGGAGGATCTGCAACGTTACGTTTGGCCGGTCAGCCTCATACGCGAGCCGTTGAAGCTGCTCATACATCACCAGCTCATCGCCGATCCGGCGCTTCAAGATCGACTCATCGAGCACGACTGAAAGCTGAAGCCCTGGTTCGCGAGTCAGCACCTGCTGGCGTTGCATCCGGACCTTGACCAGCCGCTCGATCATGCCTGGTGCGATCGGCTCGACCTGGCTGTAGCCGCTAATTATGTGCCTAGCATAAGCTTCCGTCTGTAAAAGACCAGTTACAACGTCAACGTGCCATATAGCGATCGAACTTGCCTCATGCTCGAAGCCGATGAACTGCTGATAGTCGGTAGACAGGACATCTGTGAATTCTTCCCACCATCCCTTCCGAGCCGCATCCTCGGCGAGCGAGAGGAGGAACGCGCGACGGGATCCGGTGATCTCGTAGTAGTCGAGCAGTCTCTCGACTTCCCGTGGCTTCAAGCCGGTCCTGGCCAGCTCGTATCTGCTGATCTTGGAAGGCGACCATTTCAACGCTGCGGCGACGGCATCTCCGCTCTTGCCCTTACTTTCCCTGATCCCGCGCAGCTCCGCGGCAAGTCGGCGGCGCCGTACCGTGGGGCTTCCTGGCACGGTCATCCGGCGTCCCTCCCTCCTGGTGCTGCGCGAGCGGGACCAGTGTGACAGTCACATAGATTTTACATAGGAGCAGTAATGAAACTTTCATTGCACCTCACACACTGAGATCCAGCGTAACCAAACCTCGGCAGCTGAGCTCCCAGGGTCATCGTCGGCCCACTCGGCGATGTCGAGGTAGAACGATCGCATCGGGGCAGGCGATGGCGTAGCGGTCGATCAGCTGCTCGCAGTCGGATGCCCGCGGCCGGCGAACACCCGCATCGCCGCTGGTGCGTTCCATGATGACCGCGATCTTGTCGAGTGCGGCCAGCTGGGCGACGGAGCCTACCGAGCCGGACTGGCACAACGCGGCCAATCCTGCGAACGCGGCGGTGCCCCGGGTGCGGGCCATCTCCGCGGCCAGGTTGCGCGGAATGGGCGAGCATCGCAGCAGCTACCCGGCACCGGGCCGGATCACATCGCCGCAGCGTCAGCCCGCCGCCGATATGAGCCGGGAGACTGCCCGGCGGTGCTCCCGCACGCTCCGGCCGTTCGGCACGTGCTGGTCACCGGAAAGCCAGGAAACAGGGTGAACGGATGGTCCGGCGCTAGCCGCCCTGGCTAGCCGAGGCCTCGCGGTGCGCGCCGGGAGCTCCGGCCCGGCCCGGCCCGCCCTCCAGCCGGTGACCAGCTGCCGCCAGCAGCCGGGCGAGAACGCGCCGCCTGCTAGCCTCGGCCGCTGGCCATGACATGGAGGCGGGCCGAGGCGGGAAACGGCCAGCAGTTCCGCGCCGATGCCGCTCACCGCATCTGCGCCACCGCTAGTCGTACGTCATATTGGTTCAACCGTGGTAATACATGTTGGGGACCGAGGAAACGGTAACCGCCTGCACGTGGACACTGGGCGCGTGCACGGCCGCCACGGGCATTGCCGAGCCAGCCAGGATCGATCCGGCCGCGCCGAGTGCTAGGATAGCGGGAATTATGAGAGCTCGCCCGATGCGCATGATTCCTCCATGGCGATTCCCGAGGCCAGCCGCCTGTTGCACGACCCGGCCGATCTGCACGGCGGATGTACCGCCTTGTGGAGTTATTTCCCGTACTATGCTTACTTTAAGCGCCCTGAGTAACCATTCCTAGTACTTTTTAAATAGTGAAATTCGCCGTTAAATATTGTAAGCAATATTCTCATCTTCATGCGGAGTAATGTTCGCGTGGCCGTGCACTGCAAGCCCTGGAGAAACTTGCAATGCACGTTGCGGCAAGCTAGCAACGTCATTTCTGCCGGACGGCAACTTTAGCCAATGTGAATTGCACCGAAAACGCCGCTTGTGTCCGTAATTTTCTGGTAGTAAAATCCGCTCCGTGCCTACCGCCACCCTGGCCGGCGCACTAGTCGGCCGCGACAGCGAGACCGCGATGCTGGTCAGGTTCATGACGGAGGTGGCCCGGGGACGGGGCAGCTCGGTGCTGATCGAGGGCGAGCCAGGAATCGGCAAGTCCGCGCTTGTGCAGGCGGCTCTGGCCGAGGCGGCGGGTGCCGGCTGTCAAGTGTTCTGGGGCGCCGGTGACGAGCTGGGGCAGGCGCTACCGCTGTTGCCGCTGCTAGAGGGGTTACGGGTACGCGAGCCTTCCGCCAATCCTCGGCGAAACACGATCGTCCGGCTGTTGCGGGGCGAGCTCACCGCCGATCGCGGCGCGGACGTGTCAGCCGCGCTGGCGGAGCAGTTGCTGGCGCTCATCGCCGAGCAGTGCGCCGTGCAGCCGACAATCCTAGTCGTCGACGATCTCCAGTGGGCAGATCAGGCGACCATTACCTTGTGGGGGCGCCTGGCCAGGTCGGTGCGGCAGGTGCCGCTGCTGCTAGTCGGGATGATGCGTCCGGTGCCGCAGCGGGATGACCTGCTGGCGCTGCGGCGAGCGGTGGACGATGCCGCGCGCCTCCAGCTCACCGGACTCACCGAGGCGGCGGTGGCCGACCTGGTAGCGGCCCTGGCCGGCGGCAAGCCGGACGACAAGCTGCTGCGGCTCGCCGACGGCGCAGCGGGCAACCCGCTCTACGTCACTGAGCTGGTCGCTGCGCTGGCCCGCAGCTCCAGCCTGACCATTACCGACGCGGGAGCCGCCGAGCTGACGAGCGGCCCCGCACCAAGCTCCCTGTCGGCGGCCATCGCGGACCGCCTTGGCTTCGTTTCCGGGTCGGTGCGCGAGGTGCTGCGGGCGGCGGCGCTGCTCGGCGTGGACTTTGCCG
>Ga0209283_10001838_pt1 | contig 11730 bp, 7 predicted proteins | sample CZO8metaG_2_FD_188354 | JGI IMG/M metagenome (GOLD analysis project Ga0209283, IMG submission 188354) | Vadose zone soil microbial communities from the Eel River Critical Zone Observatory, Northern California, USA - CZOApr15con2H1.8 metaG... | ecosystem: Environmental > Terrestrial > Soil >...
GTGGGCGACTCCAAATTTCAGGTGATCCAGCCCAATGCGGTGTGGGCTGAAGCGATCGTTGTCAATTGCCTGGCTGGCATCCCACGGGGGAGTTACGCCTAAAAGCATGTTGCCGTTGGTGAGTACAAACCCTGGAGGCAGTTCCGCGGCCACAGTAAAGTTGAGCAGGCTGGTGTAAAAGTCACGGGAACGGACAGGGTCGGTGACTATCAGGCGAATGTGATGGACGCCGGTCGTGGTTATCTTCGTTGACATGCCATGTCCTTTCTTTCTCCGGCTACTCAATCTTTTCAGTATACGCTACAATAGATTGAATAGCCCTGTTGTTCGTCTAACAAATAGAGGGATGCAAGCTTGCAATCCCAACTATTGATGGTAGTATATCACTATATCCTTTCTCACGTTGAGGAACGTATCTAACAAAAAGGACTACTTTTTTAGAGGCGAAAACATATGGAACAAGCAAAGAAGCAAGATGCCCCTCATCCGTCGGCAACTTATCAGCCGATTGAGGATTATGCAATCATTGGCGATCTGCATACTGTCGCCCTGGTGGGTAAGAATGGATCGATTGACTGGTGCTGCTTGCCGCGTTTTGACTCCCCCAGCGTTTTTGGCGCACTACTCGACGCAGGAAAAGGTGGCTTTTTCCGCATTGCACCTCCCGATGCTCCCGGAATGGGTCACAAACAACTCTATTTGGCCGAAACAAATATCCTGATAACGCGCTTCCTCTGCATCGATGGTGTGGGGGAGATTACTGACTTCATGCCTATTAAGCAGGTTGGCACTGCTGAACACCAGCACCATCTCATACGTTCAGTCGCGGTTGTACGTGGTTCGCTTTCCTTTGAAATGGCATGTAGACCAGCGTTTAACTATGCGCGTGACGATCATGTTACCCATCTTTCAAAGGATGGTGCCATTTTTAGTAGCCATACTCTTGGCCTGGGGTTGACATCTTCTGTTCCCATGCACGAAGATGATGAGGGTGGGGTACGCGCCACTTTTACTTTACACGAAGGTCAATCCGTCCGCTTTATACTTGAAACTGCGAAAGATAGCGACCTTTCACCAGAGTGTCTCACACGAGGCGAATATGAGAAGGCATTTCATGAAACGATTAACTATTGGCGTCACTGGTTATCACAGTGCCAATATCATGGTCGCTGGCGAGAGATGGTGCAACGTTCAGCACTTGTCTTAAAATTAATGACATACGCACCGACAGGCGCGATAGTCGCGGCGGCAACTACCAGCTTACCTGAAACAATAGGCGGAAAGCGCAACTGGGATTATCGCTTTACATGGCTGCGGGACGCGGCATTCACTCTCTACAGTCTACTGATCCTCGGTTTCTCCCAGGAGGCCGAGGCCTTTATGGGCTGGCTCGATGCGAGGTGCCATGAGTTAAAAGAGAATGGCACATTACAACCCATGTATACCATTGATGGAGAGCACGATCTGACCGAAATCACGCTTGACCACCTGGAGGGATACCGGCAGAGCGCACCTGTGCGCATCGGCAATGGTGCCTATAAGCAGCAACAACTCGCCATAAATGTCGAGTTGTTGGACGCCATCTATATCTACAATCGCTACGATGCCATTTCCTATGACCTGTGGGTGAACTTGCGGCGCCTCCTCGAGTGGCTGGGTGAACACTGGCAAGAACCCGATGAAGGGATATGGGAGGTACGCGGCGGCCCCAAGCATTTTGTCCATTCGCGCCTGACAAGTTGGGTGGCCTTTGATCGAGCCTTGCGCCTGGCACGCCAGCGCGGATTACCGGCACCCATGGGCGAGTGGATGAATATAAGCGCACAAATATACGAACAAATCATGGACAAGGGATGGAACGAGCAGAAGCAAAGCTTTGTCCAATACTATGGAAGCGATGCCGTCGACGCAAGTTCCCTGCTGATGGTTCTGACCAAGTTCGCGGGCCCAACCGACCCGCGTATCGTTTCCACCATTAACCGCATCCAGAAGGAGTTGACCAGCGATTCGCTGGTTCATCGCTATAACCCTAAAACGGCGGCAGATGATGGCCTGGGCAGCATGGAAGGCACGTTCAGCCCATGTAGTTTCTGGATGGCAGAGTCTCTGGCTCGCGCCGGGCGGCTGGACGAGGCACGCCTGATGCTGGAGAAGATGTTGACGTATTGTAATCATGTCGGGCTATATGCCGAGGAGATTGGCCCTACTGGCGAGGCACTCGGCAACTACCCGCAAGCATTCACGCATCTCGCGCTGATCACCGCCTGCTATAACATCGACAAGGCGTTGAACGACGCCCGCCCTCAGCAGGCAACCAGTTTCAAGTAGATTTTTAGATTCTTCTGTAGCTCCTGGCTTATTTTATCGAACTTCGAGGAAAGGAAGATGCCATGTCCCTTCTGTGGAGGAGCTCACGTATACTCATATCCTTAACCTTTTGTGCCTCCCTTCTGCTAACCTCCTGCGCTGCTCCTTACAGCACCCCTGTCTCTACTCAGACACCTTCTATCTCTCTGGTCAACACCCTCTACTCTACGTACCGTGGTCATCACAATGCAATCTCTGCCGTGGCGTGGTCGCCCGATGGCAAACGCATCGCTTCGGCCAGCTATGACAAGACGGTTCAGGTGTGGAATGCCGCAACAGGGCATCTCTTCTTGACCTATCGTGGGCATTCAAATTGGGTTATGGCGGTCGCCTGGTCGCCCGATGGCAAACACATTGCCTCCGCCAGTTTCGACAAGACGGTCCAGGTCTGGGACGCGACAACGGGTAAACGCCTCTTGACCTATCGAGGCCACTCCGATACGGTGGCTGCCGTGGCGTGGTCGCCTGATGGAAGTCGCATTGCTTCGGCCAGTTATGACAAGACGGTCCAGGTCTGGAGCGTAGGAGATGCCTTCACGGGAAATGCGCTGATGACCTATCGCGGTCATTCCGATGGGGTCACGGCGGTTGCCTGGTCTCCTGATGGAATCGCTCTTGCCTCTGCTGGTATCGATGGAACGGTGCAGATCTGGAATGCGGCTACAGGCAGCTCCCTCTTGACTTACAGAGGTCATCTTGGCAATGTAGCCGCCGTGGCATGGTCACCCGATGGCAAGCAGATTGCTTCTGCGGGCTTTGATAAGACGGTGCAGGTTTGGAATGCCGTAACTGGCAAAATCGCCTGGGCCTACTGCTGTCTCGGTTGGGTGAATGGCATCACCTGGTCGCCCGACGGGAAGTACGTGGCCTCGGCGAACAGCAACAGGACAGTCCAGATCTGGGAGAGTATGACGGATCATCCTGTTTTGACCTATCGTGATTATAAGAGCGAGGTGTTAACGGTGGCATGGTCCCCCGACGGGCTGCGTATCGCCTCAGGAGATGATGACGGAATGGTACACATCTCGCAATCACCCACCTGATCCTCTCTACCGAGATCGAGGCATGAAGTGCATACAAGGCGACGGAAAAACTTGCACACGGGGTTGGTTAAACAGGCAAAGAAATAATGCCATGCCACGCGGCTTGATGAGCCATCACACCTGCAGCAGCACTCCAGCCCAGATATTTTGTTCCCATAGGAACGTGTGCTTGACCATGGTGGTACTCAGTAAAAGTCCACTGCCCATCTGGGCCTCCCTGCGCGTTGGCTAGGTTGATCGCAGCCAAAAGATGTCGCGCACGCTCCGGTTGACCATCGCGTACCAGTCCTACGGCATAGAGTCCCGTGAGCACAGGCCATAAACCGCCGTTGTGATACAAATAGGGCTGATTTTTTATCTGCTCATATAAATGGTTAGACTCTAATGATGTCCAGGCCGGCTCCCCTGGATGTATGACAGGCCAAAACGCAGGCAAGAGCGCATTGCCAATCTGCTTTTCCAATGCCTGAACATATCCCTCGGCCTGTTGCCGCTGCTCATCGTCTCCTAGCTGAGTAAGGAGTGCCAGTGCATGAGCCAACCCATCAAAATACATCACATACCCCCCCGGCGAGAATGCCGACAACCAGTACATATTCTCCCCTTGATTCACCTGTTGACGATAGGCATGAGGATGATAGACAAGCGGATTATGACAGAGGGAAAGACGTGGCCAATAGTTCACCACAAGTAGTTGTCGAAGGGCCTCTGCTTTTGCCTGCCACGCTTGACTGGCAAAGACAAGACCTGCACTTTGGAGTGCCATCAAGTAAAGCAATTGATCAGAGAGGACATACCCTTGTTGGATATACTCATCAGCCCAGTTGCCCGCGAGAGGAGTATAGATAAGACCCCTGTTATTGTACTCCCAGCAGCCCGCTAGAAACAATGCACGTTTCACACTGGACAGATGCTCAGCGGTAAGCTGAGCATCACTAACATATCTAAGAAAGGCGCAAGCACCGATAATATACCAAAGCAAGGCATCAACGCGCCCAACTAAACGACCGAAACTCACCTGGCTCCCGTCAACCGTAACATTGCTGGGAATCTCACCATGGGGTCCCTGGTGCTGTCTAAGTGTACTCAGTGTGCGTTCCATCCCTGCTATCAAGTCCGTATCACCACTGGTTAGTGCGGCCAGGCCAGTAATGACACCATCCCGCGCCCAAATACGAGCATAATTATCAACATCGGTTGGTGAAGCAACGAAACCCGCCGGAGAGAGGCAGCGCCGTACCATTTCAAGAGAGCGCGAATAGGCTAGAGTATCCTCCGTTTCATATGCCACTATAGGATACCTCCTGGTCACCTCCCGCTTTATACAAACCAAGGTGCGTATACAGTTCAACCCGGTCAATTCTCTGTGAAAGCGGGCCAACTTGCTGAAGCTTTATCTCTGCTACGGCTTGCGCCACCCGAATAGCATCCGGCATTGTATAGCCATCGAGGGTTGCTAGCAGCAGTCCTGACCAGAAGGAATCGCCAGCACCTGTGACATCTACCACCTCTACCTGGTGCATCGAATAGTAAGAGGCGCCTTCCGCGTTCACATGTAAGACTCCGGCAGGCCCCATTGTCAAAACAACCTCTTTTGCTCCCCATGACAGAAAATGAGCAGCGTATGACTCTGGTGATTGACCTTCACCAAATATGCGAATGCAATCGTCAAGAGACGGCTTGGTCAAGAAAACAGAGGGATAAATTTTCTCGAAGATCAGGAGGGGGCTCGCATCCATTTCCCAAAGACGAGCATGATAATTTGGATCAAAGCTAATGAGACAACCAGCGGCGTGGGCTTGCGCCACAAAATCCAGCACAGTAGAACAGGATGGTTCTCGCGAAAGGGCAAAAGCCGAGGTATGCACTAAAGAGGTTGTCTGTAGTAGGGAAAGGGGCATATCGTCGGGAAGTAATTGGGCATCGGCACCACGGTATATAACGAATTCAGGTGTAGCGCGATGTCGTGTCACTACCACCAGTGTCGTCGGCTTATCTGGCGTTTTCTTCAAATATGCTGTCTCGACGCCGGCATCTGCCAGGTGATGATGCAAAAATATGCCTAAAGAATCATCACCAACGCAGGCTACAATGGCGGAAGCTCCTCCCAGGCGCGAGACATTCAGAGCGACGTTCGTTGCCTGGCCGCCAGGAAACATAATAAAGCGGCGTGAATCAACGAGTGAAGCTTGCTCTACCTCTGAGATGAAGTCAATCAGTGTCTCCCCAATAGTCAGAACATCAAATTGCTGCACGTCTTCCTCGTCGCTCTTTCTTATGAAGCTTTTCATCGGTGCCATCGTAACCTATCACGGACAACCCAGCTGGCACTAACCTGAGAATAACATACTTATTTTGCCTTTACAAGTTGAAAAATATATGTTATTGTTAAAATACTTATTCGGAAGCGTTTCCAATGGTTGAGGTTTTCTCATCAAAGGCACGGGTGAGCGTAGACTACTCGAAGTTGCAATGAAGAACGCCGTCGTAGCGTTCTAGAAGTCGATATCGAATACCTTATTTCTTATCTATACTTTGAAGTATCAACACATCCACTATACTACGCTGCCACTCAGCCAGTGCCTAAAACGTTGAAATGGCTGATTATCAGATGCGCTACCAGTAACTGCAACTACCAAATCTGAAAGAAAGGAGATTTGTACACCTATCTCATCCTTTTACCGTATCAAGTAGTAGACATCATCAATATATCCTTATGGATGAGTTGATCGTCATCGACCTTGTCTCTCTTCTTTACTAGAAGAGTGTTTGAGATTCCTCCAACTTCTATGGAGGATCAGAAGTTGGAAGTTTGATTGGCTGGAAACGTTTAACCAACGACAAATGGCCATGTAGAGTGTTCTATTTACTTCGATTGATATCCATTCAAGGGAGGATTAGATATGATCCCCGAGCAACGTGAAGCCCTCGATGAAATTATTGTCAAGATTCGTGCCGGACGTATGACACGTCGCACATTCCTCGAACGCGCCGTCGCAATTGGACTGTCCTCTACTGTGGCAGGCTCACTGCTCGAGGCGTGTGGGGGAACAAGTAACACTACCGGAGGTAGTGGCCAGACCACGAACATTGTCTGGCAGAGTGAGAATGATACCTCGCCTACCTACCCGGCGCTTGTAGACTACTACAACAAGACCAACAAGGATGGCGTCCATGTGACCTGGCACAATGGTCCATCCGGCACCGGTGATATCCTGACCATCTATGATAATACGCTGCGTGCCCGTAGTGGCAGCATTGATGTGATGTCAATTGATGTTGTCTACCCTGCCGAATTTGCTTCCAACGGGTGGACAGTGGATCTTACTAGCAAGTGGTCCGCAAGCGATCGCGCAAACTACCTGCAAGGGCCAATTAAGTCCTGTACCTACAACGGCCAGGTCGTGGCTGCACCACTGCGTACAGACCTGGGTGTACTCTACTACCGGAAAGACATCATCCCCACACCTCCAAATACCTTTGATGACCTGACGAGCATGGCCAAGAGCAACGCGTCCAAGACCAGGTACGGCTATGTCTGGCAGGGATCACAGTACGAGGGTCTGGTGTGTGACTTCAGCGAGGTCCTCCATGGCTATGGCGGAGATGTACTCGACCCCGCCAATGCGAAGAAAGTGATCGTCAACAGTCCAGAGGGAGTACAGGCTCTCACAGAGATGGTAAGTTGGGTCGGTACGATCTCACCTACTTCTATCACCACCTTTACGGAGGAACCATGCCGCCTGGCCTTCCAGAATGGTGACGCCATCTTCATGCGCAACTGGCCATACGCCTACTCGTTGGGCAACGCCAGCGGTTCAAAGGTCGCTGGCAAGTTCGATATCCATTCCCTGCCCTATGGCGGAAGCGGCACAGTCGGGCATTCTACCACTGGTGGCTGGAATATGGCCATCAATGCCTTCTCCAAGAATCCTGATGCTTCCTGGAAGTTTATGCAGTACATGCTCGGGACGTATGCACAGAAACAGTTAGCGATTGTGGGCTCGTTTACACCCGCCTTACAGAGTGTCTACAACGATCCTGACGTGCAGTCGAAGCAGCCGCTCTTCACAAAATTGCAGCCAATCCTGCAAAATACCTTGCCACGCCCGGTCTCTGCTGTCTACCCGGACCTTTCGAATATCATTCAGAACCATGTACACCAGGCGCTCACCAAACAGGTCAGCCCTGCCGATGCACTGAGTGCTCTCCAGACTGAGTTGCAAACGCTCGTCTCGAGATAATGGTTCGTAGCTTTGGAACAGCGTCGTGAAGTCATGAGGCAACCTCTGGCAAGGTTGCCTCATCGGCCTGAATCTCTCCAGGCGGGTCACTTGCTGCTACTCTGTCATTTTTGAAGTAGAACACATTTGGGAAGGGGAAAAGCCTCATGGCGACTACCACACAAACCAGGGCTCTATCTGCAGGTAAACCAAGCCTGCGCGAGCGCTTAGATCTGGGCAATGGACTCTTTCCGTATTTTCTGGTGGCTCCCACTATCATCATTATTGCCCTGGTGGCTGTCTATCCGATCATCGATTCGATACGCCTCAGCTTACTCGATAATCCTTTGGTACCGGCTGGCGCCACCTTTGTTGGCTTGCGCAACTATCTCCAGGTCATCGGTGATCCGGCCTTCCGCAACTCCATTGGCATCACCATCTCCTTCAGCGTGATCAGCGTGGCACTGGAGACGCTTGTAGGATTTGGCGTCGCTTTACTGATGAACCAGGTGTTTCCCGGTCGCGGCCTGGTACGCACAGCCATTCTCATTCCCTTCGCCTTTCCGACCATTGTCTCCGGCATGATCTGGTTGTTGATGTTCAACGCCCAAAACGGCGTCCTCACCTACCTGATGCAGGCAGTGCATATCCTGGCACCAGGAGATACCTTACTGCGAACGCCCAATGGCATCGTGGCTGCCGCCATCATCATCGATGTCTGGAAAACCACCCCATTTATGGCACTGCTGTTGCTGGCCGGTCTGCAAGTCATTCCCAACGAGCTCTACGAGGCCGCCGGCGTGGATGGCAGCAATCGCTGGCAGCAGTTCTGGACGATCACTTTGCCCATGCTCAGGAATGCGCTTCTGATTGCCCTCATGTTCCGCCTGCTGGACGCTCTGCGTGCTTTTGATCTGTTCTACGTGCTCACCGGTGGCGGGCGTGAGGTGCAGTCATTGGCGCAATACTCGTACGCCAATATGTTTCAGGCGACCAACCTGGACTTCGCTCCCGGAGTGGCAGCCGCTGTCATACTCTTTATCATCTGCGCCGTTGTTGGGATTGTGATCGTCTCGACGACACGTCTGAGCCAGAACTAGTACACGTCTACAGAAAGAGAGGTCTATCATGGCAGTACGAGAGCAAGTGGCCCCCTCGGCACAGATACGGGCTGCTATCACACCAAAGCGACGCCTGAACTGGGGAGTCATTGGTCGCTATATTGCGGTGATCGTGGTGCTGTTCATCGCCCTTGCCCCCTTCTACTGGACAGCTATCACATCGGTCAAGATCGACTCAGAAATCAATACTTCGCCACCGACGCTCTTCCCGCAATCGTTCACCACCAACAACTATTCTCAAGCCTTCCTGAGCGTTCAGCCCGCTTTCGCGAAAGACCTGTTGAATAGCACGATTGTGGCGATTTTGACGACCATCCTGGCTCTGATCTTCGGTTCGATTTGCGCGTATGCCATCGCCCGCACAAAATTCATGGGGAAATCAGCCATCCTGGCCATCATCCTCTCGGTGCAGATGTTCCCGCTGATTGCCCTGGTCGGGCCGCTCTTTGTCTTTTTCACCGGCACCATCAATGTCTACGATACCTATGTGGCCCTGATCATCCCCTACCTGGTGATTGCCTTGCCCGTCACGGTCTACTTCTTGACTTCGTTTTTCCGCGATTTGCCCCCGGACCTGGAAGAAGCGGCCTTAGTGGACGGGACCACGCGCCTTGGGGCCTTGTGGCGCATCGTCTTGCCACTGACGGCCCCAGGCGTCTTTACCACCGCCATTCTTTCGTTCATCACGGTCTGGAACGACTTCCTTTTCGGGTTGACCATGACTTCGGACTCAAACGCACAGACGGTGACGGTGGCTATTCCACTCTTTAACGGAGAGCACCAGATTGCCTTTGGGGAGGTCTCCGCTGCCGCGATCATCGTCACCATTCCCCTGGTGATTATGGTGCTGTTCTTGCAGAGGCGCATTGTTTCCGGGTTGACTGCTGGTGCAGTCAAAGGCTAGCTCCATCCAGGCGAAGCACATGCCCTTCTGGCACAACAGTACATCACTGTCCCTGGCGGCACAGCTGCCAGGGACAGTGATGTAGGATTGTGCAATATATCCTACATGCGATCAAAACTTGACGGAAGCCCTTAGAAAAGATACAATGGAGCTTGAGAGCATCGGTAAAAAATCAATGTATTCACCGGGCGACTGAAACCGTCCGGTTTTTGTATGCCCTTGAGGAGTTATATATCAAAAGTATGCAGGTTCTTAATGCTATGACCCAAACAGAAAAGCTCGTCAGACGTGACGACATCCGCAATGTTGCTATTATCGCCCACGTCGATCACGGAAAAACCACCCTGGTAGACGGCCTGCTCAAGCAGAGCCACATCTTCCGCGAGAATCAAAATATGGGCGAACTTATCATGGATTCCAATGACCAGGAGCGCGAGCGGGGCATTACCATCCTGGCCAAAAATACCGCCATCATCTATCGGGGTATCAAGATCAATATTATCGACACGCCCGGACATGCTGATTTTGGGGGCGAGGTTGAGCGCGTGCTGAATATGGCCGACGGGTGCATTCTGCTCATCGATGCCGTGGAAGGGCCAATGCCGCAAACCCGTTTCGTCCTGCAAAAGGCCCTGGAACTCAACTTACAACCCATTGTCATCATCAACAAAATTGACCGCCGCGCTGCACGAATAGAACAGGTATACGCATGGACTCAGGACCTTTTCCTGGAACTGGCTACCACCGATGCACATCTCAATTTTCCCTTCCTCTACGCCATCGGGCGGGATGGTGTAGCCATGTATCATCCAGATGACGAGCGTGTGAACCTGGAGCCGCTCTTTGAGACGATCATCAACACCATTCCCGCTCCACTGGTAGACGCCGAGGCCCCTCTGCAAATGCTGGTCGCGGCACTCGACTACGATGACTACAAAGGGAAGTACGCTATTGGCCGCATTGTGCGAGGCCGCATCGCCCCGAACACCTTTGTGGCCCACATCAACCGTGATGGAGTTACCTCGCGCCAGAAGATCAACCTGGTGATGACATATAAGGGGTTGCAACGCTTAGAGGTTCCCGAAGCAATGGCCGGCGATATCGTAGCCCTGACAGGTATCGCCAATGCGAATATCGGCGATACCATTGCCGACGTGGACTGTCCAGAGGCATTGCCCACCATCACCATCACCGAGCCAACGCTCAAGATGACCTTCGGCGTGAGTACCAGCCCGTTCGCGGGACGCGAGGGCAAGTATCCCACATCCAGGCAACTGCGCGCACGGCTCTACCACGAATTGGAGACCAACGTCAGTTTGCGGGTCGTGGATGGCAATACACCCGACGAGTTTATCGTCTCCGGCCGGGGTGAGCTGCACCTCTCGGTATTGATCGAAACTATGCGCCGCGAGGGCTTCGAGTTCCAGGTATCGCGCCCCGAAGTGATTACGCAAGAAGATGAAAACGGCAATACGCTCGAACCGATTGAACACCTGGTGATTGACACGAAAGACACCTACATCGGCGTGCTTACCGAGACGCTGGCCTCGCGCAAGGCCCAGCTCATCAATATGACCAACGATGGCACCGGCAACGTGCGCCTGGAATACCGCATTCCGACACGCGGTTTGATCGGCTTCCGCAACGCATTTCTGACCCTGACACAGGGCAACGGCGCGATGAGCAGCCTGCTGGTCGGTTACGAACCGTGGTTAGGGAAAATTGGCACAACGCGTATGGGTGCGCTGATTGCCTCAGAAATGGGGGTCGCCGTGACCTACGGCTTGAACAATGCCCAGCAGCGCGGTGACACCTTTATCGATCCGGGTACCCCCGTCTATGAGGGGATGATTGTCGGGCTAAATGCACGCCCCATGGATATGGTGGTCAACGTCTGCAAAGAGAAGCAGAAGACCAATGTTCGCTCCTCTACCTCAGACATCGCGGTGCGCCTGACGCCGCCCATCATCATGAGCCTGGAACAATCGCTTGATTTCATCAATAATGATGAACTGGTTGAAGTGACTCCCCAGAATATCCGATTGCGCAAACGCTTATTGACGCAGCATGAG
>Ga0209283_10001843_pt1 | contig 11715 bp, 9 predicted proteins | sample CZO8metaG_2_FD_188354 | JGI IMG/M metagenome (GOLD analysis project Ga0209283, IMG submission 188354) | Vadose zone soil microbial communities from the Eel River Critical Zone Observatory, Northern California, USA - CZOApr15con2H1.8 metaG... | ecosystem: Environmental > Terrestrial > Soil >...
TGGCGACCTGATCAGCCCTGGCAACACAATCATCCTCGATGTCGGTACGACGACTATGGCGATCGCGAGGGCCTTGCTCGCTCGAGCCGATCTCCGCGGAGTCGTCGTCTTCACGAACGCACTCAACATTGCCCTTGCCTTAGAAGCCGCGATTCCGCGAATCGAGGTCTATGTGACAGGCGGAGCTCTTCGCCCGATTCAGCACTCTCTGGTAGAGCCAGGAGCAACCAGCCTGCTGGCGCAGATCCGTGCGGATTACGCCTTTGTTGGCTGCGACGCCATCCACCCAGTGCGAGGGGTCACTACCACCAACCTGCCAGAAGCCGCAATGAAGCAGGCCATGATCCGGGCAGCCCAGCGGGTTGTGATAGTGGCGGATAGCAGCAAGTTCCTCCGCGAAGCGATGACCAGGGTCTGTGGTCTCGAAGAGTTGGATTTCATCCTGACGGCCGGCGAGCTGGCTCCTGACGTGCTGCCCGCGTTCGCAGATACCGGAGTCGAGATCCGAGCCGTTCCGGGGATGGGTGCGGGTAGCGGGGAGGGTGAGGTAAGCAGCTGAAGACTGTGGAATGGAGGGGCTATCGATGACGGCGATGAGATTGCTTTCAGGGAAAAAGGAGGAACAGCCATGATGATTACAGGTGGTGCTCGCAGCGCCCAGAGGATGCCGGTGATCCTGGCGGCGTTGGCCGCGATCGCAGTGCTGGCCGCAGCATGTTCGAGCGGATCACCAGGTTCGACGGGCGGCGGTAACGGAACATTCAGCTGGCGCTCCCAGGCTGGAACCACTATCAACATCGGATTTTCAGCCCATCCGTTGGCGGACTCGCTGATCAAGCAGCTGCCGGCCTTTGAATCGCTTACCGGCATCAAAGTCAAGTACGAACAAGCTCCGGAAGCCGACTTCCGGGCAAAGCTCAACACTCAGCTCCAGTCTGGATCCAGCTCGTTCGACATCTTCATGACAGGTCCCGCCACAAACTGGGGCTACGCGGCGCACAACTGGATCGAGAACCTTCAGCCATACGTCGACAACCCAGCGCTTACGAGCTCTGACTGGGACTTCAAAGACTTCTATCCGGGGGCTGTCAACACCAACCGTTGGTGCGGGAAGGAATTTCAATGCGTTGGCCAGGGCCCGCTGTGGGCCATCCCCATCAATGAAGAAGGTTATGCGATCCACTACCGTAAAGACGTTCTCGATGCCACAGGCACACCAGTTCCACAGACGATCGATGAGCTGATAGCCGCCGCGAAAAAGCTCAACGGCTATCAGATTGGTGGAAAGACGCTCAGCGGTTTCGACGCCCGAGGCATCAACAACTGGGGACCACTGATCACAGGGTATGGCACCTTCATGTTCGCCTATGGCGGCACGGACATAAATTCCGACGGAACCTCTGCGGTTAACTCGCCTCAGGTCATCCAAGCTACTCAGAAGTGGGCTGAGATCATGCAGTACGCACCCAAAGACGTGGCCACCTTTGATTGGCAGCAGGATCTGAGCTATTTCGCCGGCGGCAATGCCGTCTTCCTGCTCGACGCCGATCACATGTCAGCCACCTTCGAGGATCCATCACAGAGCCAGGTGGTCGGAAAAGTCGGGTACGCGCTGCCCCCGGAAGGCCCGAGCGGCCGCGCCTCGGGCATCTGGCTGTGGTCCCTGGGCATGAATTCGCATTCGGCCCACAAAGACGCAGCGTGGCTCTTCATCCAGTGGGCGACGTCCAAAGATGTCATGACGAAGACGATCACGGCCGGCAACATCAACCCGCCCCGGGCGTCGGTGGCCGCAAGCTCGACAATGTCCGACTACACCAAGAGCTGGGGCAACTACAACGAGATTTGGCAGCAGATCCTGGCCCAGTACGCAAAGTGGCGCTGGAACCCCTCGACGCAGTTTGACGCGGAGGGCAACCGCTGGTCGCAGGCGGTCCAGTGCGCCTTCTTGCACCAAGCGTCTGTCGATAAATGCATGAACGATGCTGCAGTCGACATCAACCGGGTGCTTTCTCGCGCGAAGGGCTCGTAGAGCCCTAGCCATCGACTTCTATCAGGCGGCCCGGGTGTACCAGATCGCTCCAGATCCGGGCCGCCACACCCATATCGATTTCCATCGCAGGAGTTAAGCGGTGAGCGTGCGCATCCCCCCGAAAGCCGGTCCCTACCTCTTGATGTTGCCCGGGATGCTCCTCATGGCCGGCGTCCTGTATCCCTTCCTAACCGGCGTCAGCTGGGCTTTCAGTCATATTGGGTTCGACGGCGTTGCGCGTTACACGGGTCTCGCCAACTTTGTCGATCTGTTCCAACCGGGCAACGAAGGCCTGCAAGGGCTGTCCACGACGCTGCGGTACGCCGTGGCAGCGGTTGCGATTCAAACCCTTCTTGGCCTCAGTGTTGCACTGCTCTTAACCTGGAAGGCGCGGTGGATACGGGTTTTCCAAACCCTGGTCATCGTCCCCATGCTGCTGCCTCCAGTCGTCGCCACAGTCATGTGGAAGGTGATGATGGTCGACCGCGGCGTCCTCGATTACCTCACCCAATCCCTCGGGCTCCAGAGCGTGAACTGGCTTGGCTCTCCGAGCTCGGCTTTCTGGTCGGTCCTCATGATCGAAACGTGGATCTACACCCCATTTGTCACGCTTCTGTTGCTCGCCGGCCTACACGGCATCCCCGAGGAAATCACTGAGGCGGCGAAAGTTGACGGCGCTGGATTCTTCAGCCTGCTCTGGCACATCTACCTGCCACTGCTGAGGCCTTACTTCGTACTGGTGCTCGTTTTCCGCGGCATCGACTCGTTGAAATCCTTCGAGGTCATCTGGACCGCCACTCAAGGCGGCCCACTCGACGCCCTGCGCACACTGCATATCTACGCATATCAGTTCGCGATTCAGTACCTGGACTACGGCCGGTCCATGACCTTTCTCTTGGTGCTCTGGATCCTCACGTACGGACTCTCTTTTTTCTTGCTCAAGGCCCGACGGCAGGCGGCTGTGGCGTGATGCGGTCCAGTTCCGTGATTGCGCGGCTCAATCGCGCGCTGGTGCGAACCGAGCCAAACGTCGACAGTTCGGCCCGCGGAGGTTTACGACACCGCCTGCAAGGAGTCGCGGTCTTTGCCGCCCTCTCCACCTACACCTTCTTCGTTCTGGCACCCATTCTCTGGATTGTCTCGATGTCCTTCAAGCACGGAAATGAGATCGTTGCGTACCCTCCCCCGATCCTCAACTTCACGCCAACACTTGCGAACTATCAGACGATCCTGTCGCAGCCGGATTTTCTCGGTCCTTTCAAGAACACTCTCATCGTCACGGGGGGGTCGCTTCTCCTGACGGCGGTCGTGGGGCTTCCGGCGGCTTACGCCCTGGCAACCATGAAGTTCCGCTTCAAAGAAGACTTCGCATTCACATTCTTGTCGCTCCGTTTCGCCCCGGAACTCTTCATCGTGGTGCCACTCTTTTCATTGTTTGTTCGACTGCAGCTCACGAATACCTACTTGGGGCTGATTCTTGCGTACCAACTGATCACCTTCCCACTGATGGTCTGGATGATGCGGTCCTTCTTCGAGGACGTGCCGAGAGAAATCGAGGAGGCTGTCCTCATGGACGGCGGCAGTCGCTTTACCGCCTTCCGCATGATCGTGGGCCACATTGCCCTTCCGGGCCTGGCCGCCAGCATGGTCCTCTCGTTCATCTTCGCTTGGAACAGCTATGCGCTGCCGCTGGTCCTCGCAGGGCCAGACACTCAGGTCGTGACCTCAGCGATCCTGAGCTACATCAAGTTTGCCGATGTCCAATGGGGGCAGCTGGCGGCGGGGGCTGTCGTATCCATCCTGCCGGGCCTGCTCGTTGCAACCCTGCTCCTGCGCTACGTAATTCGCGGCATGACAGCGGGAACGGTCAAGGGATGAGGTCAGCTATCTCGATCTCGCTAGGTAAGCTCCGCCGGCTGCAGCGCTGCGCCACTGCAACTGGACGGTTCGTCATTGTCGCTGCAGACCACCGGCAGAATCTTCGCCGGGCCCTACAGCCAAACGGGCCCGAGCACATGGACTACGCCGTGTTTGCCGAGTTCAAAAGAGCAGTCGCAAAGGCCCTCTCACCCGCGGCATCGGCGATCCTGGTAGATCCAGAATTCGGGCTCGGTCGGAGTGTTAAAACAGGTGCGGTCGCGCCTCACACAGGTCTTATCGTCTCGTTGGAGGAGACTGGCTATGGAGGCACCGGTCAGGACCGGCTGTCAAGGCTGCTGGCGGGCTGGACTGTGGAGAAGGCGGTGCGGATAGGGGCTGACGCAGTCAAGCTTCTCGTCTACTACCACCCGCAGGCCGCCAACGCACACGCGCAACAAAACATCGTGAAGCAGGTCGCTGATAAGTGCCACCGGCTGGAGATACCGCTCTTCCTTGAGGCGCTGTGCTATTCGCCCGAAGGGGGGGCAATCCTCTCCTCTACTCAGAAGAGAGATGCCGTTATCGAAACGGCACGCCAGCTGAGTCCGCTCGGCGCGGATGTCCTGAAGGCAGAGTTCCCAATCGATCCGGTCGAACAGCCCGACGTAAGGGTTTGGGAGGAGGCGTGCAGGGAGCTGACGGCAGCGAGCACCACGCCATGGGTCCTTTTGAGTGCTGGGGTTTCATTCGAGGAGTTTCTTCGACAGACCGCGCTCGCCTGTGCTGCCGGAGCCAGCGGAGTCATGGCGGGTCGTGCCATCTGGGCTGAGGCGACCAGGTTGGCCGGGACCGACCGCGACAAATTTCTTGCCACGGTTGCCGTAGACCGTCTCGGTGCGATTGAGAAAGTTGTCGAAGTCGGTGCTTCGCCGTGGACTGATCTGGTCGCGGCCGAGCCAGTCGAGGAGCGCTGGTTTGCAACGTACTAGCAGCAGCGGAACCATCGTCTGTGTGAACCCGAATGTCTCCGTAGATCACACGCTTATCGTGCCGTCCTTCAATCAACCCGCGGTCCTTCGAACTGATCATGCCCGTGTGGTTGCGGGTGGCAAGGGATTGAACGTAGCCCGAAGCCTCCGGGTGCTTGGGCACAATCCACTCGTCGTTGGGATGATCGGCGGTCATGCCGGCCGCTTCGTTTCGGCGCTCGCACACGACGAGGGGATTGATGCCAGCTGGACCGAGATCGATGGCGAGACTCGGACTTGCGTGATCATCGTATCGCGCGAGACCGGTCTGGCCACGGTCATCAACGAGGTCGGCCCATCAGTGACCGCTAACGAGTGGTCGGCGTTTGAGGCAAATGTGGTGGCCGCCGCCGCGAGGTCCAGCGTGGTCTGCATCTCCGGTTCTCTCCCACCAGGCGTGGCGGCCGATAAATTCGGATCGCTCATCGTGCATTTGGTTTCGGTAGGTGTAGAGGTTTATGTGGATGCGCAGGGGGACGCGCTGGCGTCGGCCGTAGCGTCCAAACCCGCTGCGATCAAGATCAATGCTGAAGAGGCCGGCGGGCTTTTGGGTCGCCCAGTTGCAACGCACGATGCCGCGGAAGCGAGCGCCAAGGAACTCCACGCCAGCGGGATCCAGCAAGTTTTGATCACCCTCGGTCAGGCTGGGGCGGTACTCGTAGACCGCCACGGAATCCTCTTCGCGCGGGCTCCGTCCGTTCCGACCATCAGTGCGGTTGGATCGGGTGACGCGTTCCTCGCAGCTTACGTGGCGGCCCGGACCGATGGCCTCGACAGAGAGACTGCACTGGGACATGGCGTAGCCGCGGGCGCCGCCAACGCTCAATCCCCGTTTGGTGGCAGTTTCCAAATCACCGACTTCAATCAGGCTCTGGCGGCCGTCAGCGTCGATGGCGCAGAGCCAAGCCGATCTGCCACCTAGCTCCGATCTGGGTTGTCGCAGGCTCCTTATTTGACTACCCCGGCATCACTATCTAGCTGCAAAGCGCTCGTCGCCGATATCGACCGTCAGCTGGCAACCGGCCATCCCAGTATTGATGTGGCGATCTAGCGGCCGGAGCCATCTGCCTATCGCAAGGCCATGTACCAGTTCATGTAGTACTTGAGTCGACATCGGTGGCTGAAAATGCCTGAAATCGTCGAGCGAGTCCTCGACGTGAACTCAAACAGACCGAAATCGGTGTCAGTGGACGAAACCGCCTAGACATCCCACGGCTGTAAAAGTCAAGCGGCAACCTCCAAATGAGGCGACCAAGCGAGGTGCTCGCTGTAGATCTGGCGGTTGGTCAGGCAGCCGTGCAGGATGCCGACTAGGCGGTTGCCGAGAGCGCGTAGCGCTTGATGATGAGTCTGGCCGCGGGCGCGGAGGACGTCATATCGATGCCGGGCGCCTTTGGAGCGAGTGAGGGCAGAGAACGCCCATTGGTAGCAAGCGTCGGCGAGCCGACGGTTGCGCGCGATCCGGGCGAGCACGACCTTGCGAGTACCGGAGGCTTTGGTGATGGGCGCCGTGCCCGCATAGCTTTTGCGAGCCTTAGGATTCAGGAAGCGAGTTCGGTCATCACCGAACTCGGCCATAGCCCGGGCGCCGAGGACAACACCGAGTCCAGGCAGACTGAGGTAGATTTCGGCGTCCGGGTGCATTTCAAAACTCGCGGCCAGCTCCTGCTCGAGGGCTGCGATCTGCAAGTTGAGCTGTTTGATGACGGCGACGCTAGCGGCGACGCTGTGGCCATAGGCTTGGGAGAGCAGCGCCGGCACCTCCAGCTGAGGTAGTCGCAGCTGGGCTTGGATCTGAGCCGCCTTGGCCTCCAGGTTTCGCTCCCGACCGCCCTGGCGGAGAGCAGAGATGATCTTGGCCTTGGAGAGGGCGCGTCCACGGCTCGGGGTCGGTGCTCGCTCCAAGATGGCCACCGCACCGGCCGCGTCGAGGTCGTCGAACGCGGCCAGGGCTCCGGGGTAGAACTCACGCAGCGCGTTGCGAAGCTGGTTGGCTTGGCGCTGTCGAGTCCAGACCAGACCCTGATGAGCTCGGGCCAGTATCTGGACCGCCTCGGCGAGGTTGGAGTCTCCGGCCAGCGGCCGGTGCTTGTGTCGGTCGGTGCGGACGAGGTCGGCCAAGACTCGAGCATCACCGGAGTCGGATTTCGCACCCGAGGTCGCATGGCGGTCTCGATAGCGGCTCGAGGCCAACGGGTTGATGGCATAGACCTGGTAGCCGGCGGCCACCAGGGAGCCGACCAGCAAGCCACGGTCGGTTTCGATGCCAACGACCACTTGCGCAGGATCTTCAGCGTGCTCGGCGACAAGCGCGTGCAGCTTGCCAACTCCTTCGAGCCCGTCTGGAACTCTTCGCTTTGCGAGCACGTGCCCCTGTTCATCGACCACGCAAATGTCGTCGTGGGCTTCAGCCCAATCGATTCCTACAAAGACCATCGGCTTCTCCTCGGTGTCACGCGTGGTTAACCGAGCCAACGGAGAGCAGCGACGCACTAATAGAGCAGTGCTCAAGGCACATCATCCCACCGGGCGTCCATCTCTCCTTACCAGCCGGTGGGGGCACTGTCTAGGCGTAGAGCTGCGACGCTCTGATTTCGCTAGTGCTTGCCCCACCGGAGGCTCGGACGAACCGCACCATCTTGGCGGCTCTGCCCCTATTAGATTTCGGGACCGTGAGGCCGAGGGTTCACGTCTTTAGTCGTCGGGCGGCAGGGCCCCCATCTGGCACCGACTGCTTCGAAGGCAAGGCTTCAGTCTGGCCCGACAGCGAGGAGCGTTACGCCGCCAAGGGTAAGGATTCAAGCCGTCGCCGCTCACCTCCGGGCCCGACCCTAATAGGTAATTCCACTGATTTCAGATCCTCCGGCGCTCCATTAACCTTCCAGTCATGCGCCAGGTGCAACCCGGTTGCAACGATTTAGGCGGGGCGAGGTCCGAATGAAGGCGGTCGCCCAGGATAGGTACGGCCTCGATGCACTGCGGCTGGAGGACATCGACGTGCCGGTCGCCGCCGACGGGGCTGTGCTGGTGCGCGTGCGGGCAGCCGGCGTGAACCCTCTTGACTGGCACTCCGCGCGCGGCGTGCCCTACGTCGCGCGCATGGCCATGGGGATGCCGGGGCCCAAGCCCAGGGTCCGGGGAGTGGACGTCGCAGGACGCGTCGAGGCCGTCGGCAAAGACGTGACCCATCTGCGGCCGGGCGATGACGTCTTCGGCTGGTGCGCCGGCGCCTTCGCCGAGTATGCGTCGGCGCCGGAGGATCACTTCTTGGCCAAGCCCGCCAGCATGACTTATGAGGAAGCCGCGGCCGTTCCAGTTGCTGCCGTCACCGCCCTGCAGGCCCTGCGCGATGCCGGCAAGCTGCAGTCGGGGCAGCGCGTGTTGATCAACGGCGCGTCGGGAGGTGTCGGCACATTCGCGGTGCAGATCGCGAAGTCGATCGGAGCTGACGTGACGGGCGTCTGCAGCTCAAGAAATGTCGAGCTGGTGAAGTCGATCGGCGCCGACCACGTGATCGATTACACGCGCGAAGACTTCACGAAGGCTCGCGAGCGCTACGACGTAATCCTCGACAACGCTGGAAGCCATACCCTATCCGCGGTCCGTAGAGTCCTCACCGCCGAGGGAACCCTTGTTTACAACAGCGGCGCACCGTTGCGCCGCATCGTTCAAGCGATGTTGCTTTCGCGGATGGGCCAGAAGGTCTTCACGTTCCTCGCCAAGCTCAACCGTGACGACCTCGAAGTCATTCGCGCTCTCATCGAGTCGGGCAAGGTCAGATCGATCATCGATCGCACCTTTCCGCTCCATGAGGTTGCGGCCGCCATCGCTTACGTCGAAGCGGGACATGTGCGGGGCAAGGTCGTCGTGACTCTGGCGTGACGCGCCCTGGCCAGCGGAGCCGACCTCAGTGGAAGGCTCGGCGCGCTTCTTCGATTGCTCGGTCCATAGTTGCCGCGGGCTCGCGGATAGCGTTGCCGTGACCAACGGCGAGGAGGGACGGGTTTAGCCCTCGCAGCAACGCTGCCGACGCCAGCGCCGTCTTTTTGTTCCAGGTGGCCATCGCGGGGAATGGAAACAGCGGTTTCAGGACTCCAGAGACGGCGATACCCCCGCGGGTTTGAAGGGAGTCGCCGGCAATCAGGCTTCGGTCGCGTACGTCGAGAAAGGCCAGGTGCCCAGGGGTATGCCCGGGTGACGCGACCACCTCGAGGGAGCCGACGCGGTCGCCGGGCTTGAGCAGCCGATCGGGCTTCCAATCGACCTTCACGAAGTAGCCTTTGACCGGCGTCTGAGGCTCGGTCTCGAGCAGGGTCTTGTCTCCAGCCAGGATTCGAGCGTCGCGCTCTCCGATCGAAACCTCGACCCCCGAGAAGCGCAGACGCACGCCGGCCACACCGCCCACGTGGTCGCCATGGCCATGGGTTAACGCGATCCGGCGGAGCTCCTTCCTGAATTCTTTGACAATCAACGCAATCTCGTCTGCGGGCGAGGACGTGGTGCTGTCGACCAGCGTGAGACCGTCCTCCTCCTGCACGAGGTAGCAGTTCATCGGGAACAATGCCGGGTACCTGGTGAGCTGGACCAGGTTGGGGCCGTGGCGCGTTATCTTCAATTCGTTCTCCTGGTCCAGGGGAGCCTAAAGGCCCATGGAGCCAAAATGATGACGAGTCGACGCATCGCACTCCTGACCCGGGAATACCCGCCCGAGGTCTACGGCGGTGCGGGCACTCACGTTGAATACCTCACGCGCGAGCTGCGCCACCTGACCGAGGTCTCGGTCCAATGCTGGGGAGAGCCGCGGACCGAGCCTGGCGTGACCAGCCATCAGCCGTGGACCGCACTGTCGGAACCGAAGCCAGAGTCGGCCACCCTTCAGGCGATCTCGATCGATCTTGCGATGGCAGCGGCGGTCAAGGGAGCGGATCTCGTCCACAGCCATACGTGGTATGCGAACCTCGGCGGCCACCTCGCCAAGCTCATGTGGTCGATTCCACACGTCATGACCATCCATAGCCTCGAGCCGCTTCGACCTTGGAAGGCCGAGCAGCTCGGCGGAGGCTACGCCCTGTCCATGTTCTGCGAGCGAACCGCGATCGAAGGCGCGGACGCGGTGATCGCCGTCTCGCGCGGGGTTCGCGACGATGTGATGAATTGCTATCCCGCCGTCAGTCCTGACCGCATTCACGTCATTCACAACGGAATCGACCCTAAGATCTACCGGCCCCAACCGTCGCCAGAGACACTGAAGCGCTTTGGCATCGACCCGAGCCGACCATTTGCGCTGTTCAACGGCCGGATCACAAGGCAGAAGGGCCTGACGCTGCTTCTCGCCGCGGCCCTCAAGCTCGATCCGGACTATCAGTTGGTGATCGTGGCCAGCAGTCCGGATACGCCCGAAATCGCCGCGGAAGTGGCGGCGCTGGCCGGCCGCGTTTCCGCCGAGCGAGGCAACTTGATCTGGATAGACCACTTCATCGCTCGCGAAGACCTGATCCACCTTCACTCCCACGCTTCGGTATTCGTCTGCCCGTCGATATACGAGCCTTTTGGCCTTGTGATCCTGGAAGCGATGGCATGCGAGACGCCGGTCGTCGCATCGCGTGTCGGCGGAATTCCGGAGATCGTGGTCGAGGGCGAGACGGGTTACCTGGTGGATTTCGATCCGGATGACCTCGAGGGGTTTACCAGTGTGCTGGCCGACCGCATCGAAAAGCTTCTAAGGGACACCACCACGGCGGCGAGGATGGGCAAGGCAGGACGCGAGCGTGTCCTGCAACATTTTGGCTGGCCGGCCATTGCATCTCAGACAGTCCAGCTCTACGAGAGGCTGCTGTCTTGAGGCCCACACGGCGTCCTACACCCGCTCGGCCTCCCAGCCCGGCCACAACTCGGCGACGACCGAATCGACGGCGTCGATGAACTCCTGAATGTCCTGCTCGATCATCGGCGTCGACAGCGCTCCCATCGCACGGGGCGCCATCAGGACGCCGTGGTTGACCAGCCCAAGGAAGAAATCGTGCGTCATCTTCTTGTTTGACGAGGCCATGGTCCGGTAGTCGACCACCGGTGTTCCCGTGAAATGGATGGCAAAGAGCGATCCGACACCGTTGACCTGTGCGCGCACGCCATGAGAATCGAACACCTCAGACAGCTGTTCGCTGACCCGAGCACCCTGCCGGTTGAGCTCCACGAACACGTCGGGTGTGAGCTCGGTCATGGCGGCAAGACCGGCGGCCATTCCGAGCGGGTTGCCGTTGTAGGTCCCACCCTGGGCGACGTTTGGCTTTCTCCGTGGGTCCAGCAGCTCCATCACGTCGGCGCGGCCGCCGAACGCCGCGACGGGAAGGCCGCCTCCGATGATCTTGCCAAGGGTAGTGAGATCTGGCGTGACGCCATAAAGCTGCTGGGCTCCGCCGTGAGCGACGCGGAATGAGATCACCTCGTCGAAGATCAGCAGGATGGCGAGCTCCTTGGTCACGCTCCTGAGGCGTTGGAGGAATTCCGCTGTGGCCGCAATCACTCCGCCCGCGCCGATGATCGGCTCCAGGATCACGGCTGCCAGCTGCCGGCCCTCTCGCCGGATGATGGCTTCGGCTGCGTCCGGGTTGTTGAACGGCAGCACGACTGTTTGTTTAAGCGCCCAGGCGGGCGTACCGATCGAATCGGGCCGGGCGATGGGAGCGTCAGGCGGGCCGGCCTCGGACACGTCTGGGTGAGTGCTGACCTCGGCGTAGTCGTGAGTTCCGTGGTATCCGCCTTCGATACGTGCGATCTTCGGGCGGCCCCTAAACG
>Ga0209283_10001846_pt1 | contig 11712 bp, 12 predicted proteins | sample CZO8metaG_2_FD_188354 | JGI IMG/M metagenome (GOLD analysis project Ga0209283, IMG submission 188354) | Vadose zone soil microbial communities from the Eel River Critical Zone Observatory, Northern California, USA - CZOApr15con2H1.8 metaG... | ecosystem: Environmental > Terrestrial > Soil >...
AAATATCTCGACATAGCGTTCCGGGTGATGGGAGAACCGGTTGAAAAGCACGCTCTTTATGGACGCATCTGAGTTTACATGTTTCTTGAGGTTCGCCATAAATCATGAATGGCGGTATTCTCCACACGTCTTACGGCGCGGGGAATGCCGACCCTCCTTTCATTCATTCAACGGTCACGTGTCTGTCGCTCCACATGCGGTACGCGTCTGATATGTACGCACAGAAAGTTGAGCGCAAGGCAGTACATCTTGCCTTCTAGAGGTACGTATAACAGCCTCCTTTGGATTACTGTACGCTGTTTTTTCAGCACGTGCTGTAACTCGGACGCTCCGCGAGGTACTGCTGCAATCGCTCTTCTCGGCCTCAGTCAGGGTCTGATGAGGGGTAAAGCGCAAGGAAAGAGGGACCAGGGCATAGAGGTCAGCCCCCTCTCCCAAATCGCATCTGAGAGAGGGGCTGACCTCTATTTCGTACACTGAAGGAGTGAGTTAACGACAATACGTTTCAATAAGTGACTGGTTGAGTTTGCTCTTGATGTTGAGGTAGCTGCCTACGACAAAGTACGCATCGTTTCCGCCGACCTTGCCCATGCCGTGCAGGGCATTGTTGCCTGTGCCAATATTCGGGCTGCTAAAGACAATCCAGCTTGCACTCAGCGTATCGTAATGCAAGACGAGCGTCTGCGTCACACCGCTGCCGTTTGTGCCATATCCGACGGTCCACAGATCGCTGATCGTACCACTATCGATGGCAAAGAGGGCACTGTTTCCCACGTTTGGGCTGCTCACCACACTCCAACTTGACCCGTCCCATTGTTCGATGAGCGTGGCCGTGGTATTGGAACTGATCGTGGTGGAGTATCCCACAGCCAGGAAGGTATTGGAACTGCTAATCTTGGCTACGCCAGTGAGGATACTTCCGTCAGTCCCCGGTGCATTTGGGCTGGATACGAGCTTCCAGATCGAACTCTTCAATCGTTCGACCAGCGTCTGCGTGTTGCCACTGCCGTTGACATAGGAACCCACGGCCCAACCACCATTGGTAGTGATCAGGATACCGTTGAGGGTAGCGGCGGTTCCGGCAGGACTGGGAGCGGGAACGTTGACCCAGTTTGTGCCATCAAACTGCTCAATCAGGGGTTGCCCGTCGACCGACCCTACTGACAGCACCAGACTGCTCCCCGGAATTTGTGTGACCGCGTTCAGGACATTGGCCGTGCCAGGATTTGGACTAGAAACGATCGTCCAACTGGTGCCGTCCCACTGCTCTACCAGAGTCTGGCCGTCCACACTGGGATCAGTGGTATAAGAGTACCCGACAGCCAGGGCACTCGTCAAAGAGTTGACGATGACGCCCGTGAGGACGTTATTGAACCCGGGACTTGGGCTGGGGATGACGGTCCACGTCGTCCCTTTCCGCTTCTCAATCAGCGTCTGGGCATGACCATTGCTGTCCGTATAGTACCCCACGGCCCACACCACCTGCACAATATCTTTGCCGGGAATGGTTAAAACGGCTGATGCGTTGAGGTAGTTATTGACCGATGGAACGTTGGTGGTGTTGACCACTTTCCAGTATCCACAGTTATTGATTGGGGTCACCGCTGGGAGCACACGATTTCTACTGGTGTTCCCTGAACCAGCAGCATGGCCTGGGATCATGCTGGTGCTAAACAGCGCAAGAGCGAAAACGAGTACAACGAGCGCGAAGAGCGCGCTTTTTACCCTGTAGTTGAAAAAGGTTCGCAAAGAGATGCCTCACTTTCAGAATTCCCTGGTTTCTTGTGCCACTTCTCTATAAATATCTTTGTGAACACAAAAGGTCTCTTCTGTCTCTTTCTTGCTGAGATAGAGAGAGATACATGTATCTAGTATAGTGGCAAAATGGGAAATTGGAGAATGAGGGAACGGTTATCATTTGGTGAAGATATGGTTAAGATATGCTTCTAAAAGATGATGTTTCTTTATTGCCAGATGGCCAATCCTTGACAGTCACCTACCCACTGGGTATACTTGGAGCAATATTAAGTACGCTCATCACGACTTTTGAGACAGGAATTTCCGGTGTTGAAGCACAAGCTGCCGACGCTGTGGACCAACAGGTACTTTGTATCGACGGTCGGGGGGGCACCGCTTGCAGTCATCAAGCAGTATCTTGAAAATCAGAAGCATGTCTAGTCTGAAAGCTTACAAGTACCGACTGTACCCCAATAAGAAGCAAGCGCAAACCTTGCAATGGGTCCTGGACCGGGCAAGGGAGCTGTACAACGCTGCTCTCCAGGAGCGGCGTGATGCCTATGAAATCAAGGTCAAACGGCACCCGAACTATCATGATGAAGCGACTCGCAAGCGACTCACACAAGAACACGCCCTCACCTACCACCAGCAGGCGACCCAGCTTCCAGAGATCAAGGCAATCAGATCAGAGTACCAGGATATCCACTCTCAGGTCTTGCAGGATGTGCTTCGGCGGGTGGACAAGGCATACAGGGCGTTCTTTCGTCGGATCCAGGAGGGAAAAACGCCGGGCTATCCGAGATTTCAAGGCTCTGGGCGCTATGAGAGTTTCACGTTTCCACAGTCGGGTTTTTCTTTGACTGAAGATCAGCGGGTCTGCCTCTCCAAGATTGGCACCATCAAAGTCAAATTCCCTACAGGCAAGAAAGCCCGCCCGCCTGTAGGCGAGATGAAGACCTGCACGATCAAGCGAGAAGCCAATCACTGGTACATCGTGTTCACCTGTGAGATGGAGCAAGAGCTCGTCTATCATGCATCTGAGCAAGCCGTTGGCATTGATTTGGGCCTGATGCACTTTGCCACTCTCTCAGATGGAAGCACCATCGAGAACCCGCGCCATGGGCGTCAAGCCGAACACAAGCTGAAGCAGCTACAAGGGGCAGTGTCCAGAAAAAAGCGTGGATCAAAACGCCGGAGAAAGGCCGTACAGCGAGTCGGCAAGGCTCACCGGCATATCCGTAACCAGAGGAAAGACTTTCACCACAAAGCGGCTCGCAAGTTAGTGACGACATACCAGACCATCGTGTTTGAAAAGCTTCAGCCTGCGAACATGAGCAAGCGACCCAAACCCAAACAGGATGAGACCACCGGGCAATACCTGCCCAATGGAGCAAGCGCGAAGTCTGGCCTCAATACGTCGATTTTAGATGCTGGTTGGGGCCAATTCCAACAGATCTGTGTGAACAAGGCAGAATGCGCCGGTTCTCGCGTGCTGTTTGTCTCCCCCAAATACACGAGCCAGATATGTAGCGACTGTGGCGCAATCGTCCAGAAAGCGTTAGAGGAGCGTTGGCATAAGTGCTCCTGCGGCTGCTGTCTGGACCGTGACCACAATGCGGCGAAAAACATCCTTCGGCTTGGACTGCAAGCCAGCGAAAGAGCATCCTGCGCTCGGACGGAGCGCTCAGAGGACGCGCCTCTGAGAAGCCCCCGGCTTTAGCCGTGGGGAGTCGTCACCTTCAGACTGAAGTCAAGGATGGCTGTTTCTGATTCACCAAATTGGTGAATCACCCATTACAAAGGAGCTTCTATCTTGAGCAAAATCGGGGAGCAATCCTCCACTCCTGGTCCCTGGTCTTTGACCACAAGGCGAATAGTGACCGCTGGCGTCCTGGCAGCCATCACTATTATTTTGGGCGTGACTGGCCTTGGTTTTCCCCCTATTCCTAACATTAGTGGCAAAGCGACGTTTGAGCATATACCAGCGATTGTTGGTGCTGTGCTAGAAGGTCCCCTCGTGGGTCTGGCAACGGCCATCGTCTTTGGCCTGGTCTCTTTTTTCTATATTCTACCAAATTTCTGGATAGCCCTTGCACGTGTTCCCATTGGTCTTACATCCTGGTTAGCCTTCGCGGCTTTACGGCGTTTTAATCGCGACGTGGCTGCTGCCGTTGCTGGCGTTGTTGGGGCACTAACCAACACAGTCTGTGTATTGACCCTTGCGGTCTTGACAGGTATTATACCGCTCCAAGCTGTACCAGCAATCATACCCCAGGCAATCTTCGAAGCAATCGTGGCGGCTATTCTGCTTGTGTTGATAGCTCGTGCAGTTTACATTGTGCAGGGACGTTTTATCCGTGCTCCTGAGACGAAATCACGCGATGAATTGCCATACTAATCATGCTCGAAGTCAGTAATGTTACCTTTAGCTATAGTACACATGGAGAGCAAAATGCTCCACCAGCGCTACATGAGGTGAACCTGTCCATCCCACCTGGGGAAACAGTTGCTATTATCGGGCATAACGGCTCAGGAAAGAGTACTCTGGCAAAGCTCCTCGCCGCCATTTTAAAGCCCACTACTGGCCTTGTGCAGGTCGATGGTTTACGCACCGATGCAAGTGGTGAAGACATTTGGAAGATTCGCCAGCGTGTTGGCATCGTCTTCCAGAATCCAGATGATCAACTGGTGGCTAGTACAGTAATCGATGATATTGCCTTTGGGCCGGAAAATCTTGGCCTGCCACGCTTTGAAATCGAAGAGCGCGTACAGGAGACATTGGCCTTACTTGAGCTAGAATCATACGCGCACATGGGAATCAACGATTTATCGGTGGGCCAGAAACAACAGGTAGCGATCGCAGGTGTACTGGCCATGCGTCCGCACTACCTGATCCTCGATGAGCCAACCACTATGATCTCCAATCATACGGCACGTCGTTTATTAGAAACTATTTATAAACTCTCTCAGGAGCGTGGTATCACCGTCATTCACATTACCCACTACATGCATGAAGTAACCAACTTCAAACGTGTCATTGTCATGCATGAAGGACATGTGCTAATGGACGACACACCCACAAGCGTTTTTGCGCGAACCGACGAATTACAGGCCGTAGGGTTAGATGTACCTATGGTAACAAAGTTAGGATGGCGTTTACATCAACAGGGCTGGACAGGACTATCAGAGATCATCCTCTCGATCGAAGAGTTAAAGGCAAACCTATGCTCTTCGAACTAAGAGATGTGCATTATGTATATATGCGAGGAACTCCTTTTGCCTTTGAGGCTCTCACTGGTCTCTCGCTCTCTATCCCCGCAAACCAAACGGTGGCTCTGGTTGGACCAACCAAAGCGGGCAAGTCCACCGTCGTCGATCTCCTTGCCGGTTTGATGAAACCAGGCACAGGAACTATTCTCTTTGAAGGCACCGACATAACGGCATCTTCTTTCAACGCCGAGCGCATCCGTTCTACTGTTGGCGTCGTATTTCAGTCGCCGGAAGCACAGATCTTTGAGGAGACCGTTGGCAAGGACGTTTCCTTTGGCCCACGTCGCAAGAAAGTACCTTTAGCAGAGTCGCGCAGGTTGGTTCAAGAGTCGCTGGAAGCCGTCGGACTATCCTATGAGGATTTTCGCACGCGCTACACCTATGCTCTCAGTGGTGGAGAAAAACGTCGTGTTGCTATTGCTGGCGTGCTCGCACTGCAACCAAAAGTCATCATCTTCGATGAGCCAACAGCGGGGCTTGATCCTCGTGGACGACGCGAGCTGCTCGACCTGATCGTGAAACTGAAACAACGCCACAACCTGTCAGTTGTGTACACATCCAGCAGCCTGGAAGACGTGATCGAGCTGGCGGACATCATACATATACTCAATAATGGGCGATTGGCATTTAGTGGCACGCCCCGCGAGATACTGGCGCGTGTACATGAATTGACAGAACTGGATATCGCCTTGCCAGAGGCTGCGCAGATTTCCCTGGCCCTGCGCGAGGTCTTTCCTACTATGCGCACCGATGTATTGAACCTGGCAGAATTGGAGGAAGAAATCATTAAACATGCAGCGGAAGTCCAGTTTATTGCACCCACCAAGATGGATCGGGAGACGAAGGCACAATGATTGAACTTTCCAGAAATATCACTTTTGGTCAGTATATCAACAACGATTCAATACTCACGCGGTTGGACCCGCGAACCAAGCTGCTCAGCGCCGTCTTACTCATATTCTTATTTTCCTATGTCAGCAGCTTTACTGCTTTGGCTCTATGCCTGCTCTGCTGTATCTTCTTGCAATGGAACTCTCACATTTCCATTTCCTATGTCCTGCGCGGCTTCAGATTCATCGTTATTTTTTTGAGCTTCCTCTATATCCTTCAGGTCGTCTTCTACTACTCACTCACGCAACACACAACATTGATATGGCACTGGGGCATCTTTACAGTCTCCTGGGAAGGTGTTCTCCGTAGCGCGTTAACTATTATACGTATACTTTTCCTCTTTTACCTGGCGTCTATGCTCATGTTCACTACTGCGCTGGTGGATCTCACGGATGGCTCAGAGGCATTGCTCTCGCCGCTCCAGAAGCTCGGCGTGCCAGTCAATGCAATGATCATGGTACTGGTCATCGCTTTTAAATTTGTGCCCATTCTCGTTATGGAGATAGAACGCCTGATAAAAGCCCAGGCTGCACGCGGCGCATCTTTCACTCGAGGGAACATTGCCCAACGTGTTACCAGATTTGGCTCGCTCCTTATACCCCTGTTTGTCAGTGCCTTCCGCCGTGCTGAGGCTCTGACCATCGCTATGGAGGCACGTTGCTACGCTGGTGGACTACGCGGCTGGCGGCGCAGCAAACGACGCGAGATGCGCCTTCAACGTTTCGATATATTGGCTTTAGTATTCATAATCACGTTTTGTGTCGTGACAATTATTGTGAACCTGGTTGCACAGTAAGGATTTCCACTGCATGCACGAACCTTTACGACCAGAACTGAAAGAAACTATCTTGCACTCTGCCGAAGCAGTATTGGATGAGGCTATTGCCTTCTTACAGGGTATGATCCGCATCCCCACGGTAAATCCGCCCGGCGAGGCCTATCCCGCCTGTGCCCGTTATATCGGCGAACGACTGCACAGTCTGGGCTACACGGTAGAATATATAAACCTGACAGCGGCCGAGATTGCAGAGCTCGCTCCCTATGGAGCAGGCCTGCCGCGCACCAACGTCATCGGGCGTTTACCAGGTGCCAATGCGTCACCAGTCCTTCATTTTAATGGGCATATGGATGTCGTTCCCATTGGCCCAGGTTGGTCAACCTCTCCTTTTGGAGGCGAAGTGCGTGATGGACGTATCTTTGGACGGGGAGCCTCGGACATGAAAGGAGGCATCGCGGCCCAGGTCTACGCCATTGAGGCCATCCGGCGAGCCGGGCTGCATTTGCAGGGCACCGTCGAGCAGAGCGGCGTGGTTGATGAAGAAAGTACGGGCAATCGCAACGCCGGTATGGGCCTGCTTGTCGAACGAGGATTTATCGCGCCCAGTCATACTGACTACGTCGTTATTACTGAGCCACTCAATGCCGATAATATCTGCCTGGGACATCGCGGCGCTATCTGGGGTGAAATCACTACCTTTGGCCGCCAGGCGCATGGCAGCACGCCAGAACGAGGAGTGAACGCTGTTGAACTGATGGCCGACTTCATAGCCGAAGTAAGGCATGAACTAAAACCTCGCTTGCAAAAGCGCTTGAGCAGCCTGCCGATCGTACCTTCCAGCGCGAACGCCGCCAGCCTCTCGTTCAACACCATCCAGGGCGGCACGAACGTCAACAGCGTACCCGACCACTGCAGCGTTACCTTCGATCGTCGATTAGTAATGGGAGAACGCCTGGAAGAAGCTCGCTGCGAGCTTCGCAACCTGCTAGAGCAACGTGCCAGAACACAACCAGGGTTTTGCTATGAGTATGTTGAGCGTTACGCCACCGACCCCACCTGGGTCAGCGCTGAAACGCCCCTCGTTCAGGCCTTTGCTGCTGCCGTGCAAGAGGTAGTAGGACACGAGCCGGGCTATGTGTGTAGCCCCGGCAGCGACGATCAACGCTTTGTCGTGCAGAACGCAGGCATCGGACAATGCGTCGTCTACGGACCCGGTGAGATCACTCAAACGCATGTTATCGACGAATCGCTGGCCATCGACGACCTGCTAACCTCCATCAAGGTAATGGCCCTGGCAGCAGCAACGCTGCTTGGAGTGTAATAAGGAGAGGGAGAAAGATCAGTATGCAAGCTTCCACCACACCAAACGAAACATTCCCTCCTGGTCAAACTCACCACATCTTTCTAGGCGGCAATTGGGTAGAGGGCAAAGAACACGTTGAGATTCGCTTTCCCTATGATCGCAGCGTCCTGGTTGGACGTGTCGCGTGGGCGAATCCAGATGATGCCAGTGACGCTCTTGAGCTCGCTCAACAGGGAGCGCGTGAAATGGCATGCTGGCCCCTCCATCGCCGCGCCGCCCTTTTGCACCGTGCTGCCGAGCTGATCGCTGCCCGCAGCGAGCGTTTCGCCTGGCTCATCGTACATGAAGTAGGGAAGCCACTCAAGGATGCTCGCCTTGAAATTGTTCGCGCCGTAGCTGCGGTACACCTGGCCGCGGAAGAGGCCACGCGTATCTGCGGCGAAGTTGTTCCCATGGATGCGGTGCCGGGAGGTGAGGGGCGCCTCGCCTACACTGTCCGGCGTCCGCTGGGCGTGATCGTTGGTATCACGGGTTTCAATTTCCCCCTACTGCTGGATTGCCACAAAATTGCGCCGGCCCTGGCCGCGGGCAACGCCATTGTGCTTAAACCCGCACCCGAAACTCCCATTACCGCGCTGGAGCTGGCCGCAGTCTTCGCTGAAGCAGGTATCCCTCCTGGCGCGCTGAGCGTTTTACCCGCGGGCGACGATATCGGTGAAATGCTGGTGCGTGATGAGCGGGTCGCCATGATCACATTCACAGGCAGTTCGGCAGTAGGCAAACACATCCGCGAAGTAGCAGGCTACAAACGGGTCACGCTCGAACTGGGCAACAACTCACATTGATGCATTGATAGGGGGTTGAGCCATGTCCACGATTATGATTACCGGCGGTTCTGGCTTCTTAGGAACCTATGTCGCAGGCATGTTAGCAGAACGAGGTGACCGCGTGGTTATCTTCGATGCGGCGGGACCAGCTCCAGAGCTCGCCGCTCTCACCACTCGATTTGAGCGGCAGATCATGCACGTTCGCGGTCAAATTCTCGACCTCAGCAGCCTGTTACGCAGTGTACAGCAGCACAGGGTCGAGCGCATCTTTCACGCCGCCGCACTCTATGACCCTCCCTACTCGCTGGAGGAACCGGCTCTCACCTTTCAAGTCAACGTCAACGGGACTATCAACGTGCTGGAAGTGGCACGTTTTCTCGGCCTACAGCGCGTCGTGCAGAGCAGCAGCATCGCCGTCTATGCGCCGCGCCAATACGAGCCCATCGACGAACTGCACCCGATTCTTCTACCCTCAGCCGGTAATCCCTTAGGGTTTTATGGAGCCTCGAAAGCGGCAGCAGAGATTGCCGGCCTTAGCTACTACAGCAGTAATGGAGTCGATTTCATAGCCTTGCGCAACTCGGCCATCTACGGCTATGGCATACACTATCGGGAACAATTTTAGGCGGATTACACTCAATGCTAGAATGTGGCTTGTGGTCAGCCCGCCATACATGGGCCTTTAGACCAAAGTACTCACACGCATTTCTTTTGAATTCATAGGTTGGTTCGTAGTTTAGGTCATCTAATTGGCCTCTCATCTTTGCACATTCCTGTACAAAGTCATCTAGCTTTTTCTGTTCTTTTGCCCACTCTTTCTGTTGACTGTGAACGTTACGTAGTGCGTGTTCTAACTGTCCTTGGTCTTTAACTAGTCGCTCTAGTTCTTTTGACATTATGCTTCTCACTGTTTCATTCTTTGCTTCAAGCAATGTCTTCGTGCAGTTCTCTATTTCATGTGTCACTTTTGCCAACTGGTTCTTTAGCGACTTGTGATTATCCTTTGTTGGGTCTGCTTGCCTCCGCTTGTTGACTTCTTCAGTTACCTGTGTAGGGTTAAGAATAATTTCCTGAGCACGTTTCCATACCTCAGTATCAAGTTTTTTAGTAGATATTGAAGCCGTTGGACAATCACCACGCCGTGTAATTTTTCTGTGACAGCAGTAAAGGTAACGACCGTGATTCCTTTGTACTACCATCTTATCGCCACAGTGTCCACATATCACTAACCCGCACCGCAGGAGGGCTTCATGTGGGTTCTTATTGTTTCGTGCTGCTTGTTCTTTGTTACGTGTCAATATTCTTTGAACTGCTTCAAATGTTTCCTCATTCACTAATGCAGGAACAACACCTTCAGGTATTACTACTTGCTCTTGTTCAGGTCGGGGTAGCGCACGAATTCGCCCAGCTTCCTTCACACAGCGCATCTTATAGTAAGCTGCTTTCCCTGTATAGAACGAATTGGCTAAAATATCTGTGATACTTGATATGTTCCACTGGTTGCTCAATCCTCTAGGGGTTGGAACATTTTCATTTGTGAGAGTGGTAGCAATACTACGAAGAGACAAGCCAGCTTTTACCATTGCAAAGATACGGCGAACTACTTGAGCCTTTTCTTCGTCAACGACATAATGGGTTCGTGCTTTTCCATCAGCATTCCATTTATAGCCATAGAGTGGTCTTCCACCACCCGGAAGGTGTCCACTCATAGCTTTTTTTCTAACACCATCTTGAGTTCTCAGAATAATGTCGTTGCGTTCCTCTTCGGCCTTGAAAGCATAGAAACCGCGAATGAGGGCACCAAGCGGACTATTATCGTCAGCATGTTCATCCTTCTTGAGGGTCACTATTGTGACCCCGTATCGTCTAAGTTCTTCGCGAATCATCTCTTGTTGCCAGCCAACACGGGAAAAGCGGTCTAGTTTGTACAGAAACAGAATGTCGAACTCACCATGTTTTGCCGCCACACGCAAAGCATTCAATCCAGGACGCTCAAGAATCTCCATGCCTGTGTGCGTATCCTTCCAGCTATGCTTTTTATCGTCGAAGATACACCCTTCTAGCTCAATAGCTTCTTGGATTTTCTCATCTTGAAATTCTAGTGACCATCCTTCTTCTTGCTTTTCATCACTTAACCGTCTGTACTTTGCAGCTCGTTTTCCTGCGTACTTTCCTGTTGGTTGATAGCAATCCGTTGGCTTGTTAAATTCTGACATTGTTTTTCCCTTTCAGATTATTTCCTTGAAGAGAATAAATTTCACACTTAGACTTTGAAGGGTCTGCCACGGCGACGCTTTAAGAGCTTGCGCTTTTCCGCTTCATAGCGTAGCCGTGTGCGTTCGCTTTTGAGCGTCATGATGCGATCTACCGCATCTTGTCGCCCACACATGAAAGCTCCAAGTAAGACGTTATGCCCATATTGCGTTTTCCGTCGTCGCTCAAAGGCATCAGTGAGCGGGGTATCCGACGGCGCAATATGAAAGCGAATCTCGTATGGCTCATACCACTGCAGGCTATCCATAGCCAGGACACGCACGGGCAAACACGAATCATGCGTGCCAACCATGGCGGCCTCGATCCCGTGTTTCCAGGTCATCGCGTTCAAGCTGTAGAGGTACCACTGGCTTGATTTGGCTAACACCACCACATCCAGTTCACCGTACTTCTTGCTCTTGACGCTGAGTCGATTGCCATGCACCGAATCAGCTACCAGTTGTATCTCCAGTTGCTCTTGATGAGCGTACAACGCACGATAGGTATCATCGCGGGTGTATCTGGTATATCTGCGTCGCTTTTTCGCTGCCATGCGTGCGTGTCTCCTTAGCTCTACTCTTCTTCGTTCCTCCTGCCAAGTAAGGGGGTCTGATCGGCCTCAATTTCAATCTGGGTGCGGAACTTATGCATCC
>Ga0209283_10001854_pt1 | contig 11696 bp, 8 predicted proteins | sample CZO8metaG_2_FD_188354 | JGI IMG/M metagenome (GOLD analysis project Ga0209283, IMG submission 188354) | Vadose zone soil microbial communities from the Eel River Critical Zone Observatory, Northern California, USA - CZOApr15con2H1.8 metaG... | ecosystem: Environmental > Terrestrial > Soil >...
CAGGAGGTCAGCACGTCCGATCAATTCATCCAACCGTTTCACGCCCAACTGCGCCAGCCACTCGCGCACCTCCCCGGCTACCAGTGTGAGGTAATTGATGAGCATCTGTGGCGTACCCGCGAATTTGGCGCGCAAGTCCTCGCGCTGTGTCGCAATGCCTGTAGGACAGGTATTCAGGTGGCACTGGCGAGCCATGTCACAGCCCAGCGCTACCAGGCTGGCGGTGCCGAAGCCAAATTCTTCCGCTCCCAGCATCGCCGCGATCACCACGTCACGCCCCGTCTTCAAACCACCATCTACACGCACCCTGACACGCCCGCGCAGGCCATTACGCACCAGCGTCTGCTGGGTCTCAGCCAGGCCGCGCTCCCAGGGAATGCCTGCATGCTTGATGGATTGCAGCGGAGAGGCACCTGTGCCGCCATCATGCCCGCTGATCTGGACGTAGTCGGCGTGGGCTTTGGCGACACCCGCTGCAATGGTGCCTACGCCGATGCTCGAAACGAGCTTGACGCCGACACGCGCTCGCGGATTTACCTGCTTCAGGTCATAAATCAACTGGGCCAGGTCTTCGATGCTGTAGATATCATGATGTGGTGGCGGAGAGATCAGCGGCACGTGCGATGAGGTATGGCGCAGCCGCGCGATAAAGGGGGTTACTTTGCCTGGTGGCAACTGCCCACCTTCGCCCGGTTTCGACCCCTGGGCCATTTTGATCTCTAGTTCCTCGGCACGCACCAGGTACTCGGTAGTGACGCCAAAACGGGCAGTAGAGACTTGCTTGATCTTGCTACTGACGGGATGGCCGTAGAGGGTCTCGTGGTACCAGGCAGGGTCTTCGCCACCTTCACCGGTATTATTGCGCGCCCCAATGCTATTCATGGCGGCGGCAATGGTGCGGTGCGTCTCCGGGCTTAGCGCGCCAATAGACATTGCCGAGACGACAAAACGCGCACGAATTGACTCCATCGGTTCAACCTGCTCCAGCGGAATTGGATTCGCCGGCACGAATGCGAGCAGATCGCGCAAAGTGGTAGGAGGACGCCGGTAAACCAGTTCCGTGAAGCTCTGGTAGTCGGCTCTATCGCCACTCTGCGCCGCTTTTTGCAATGCGCGAATGATTACGGGATTATAGGCATGATACTCGCCATCGCGGCGGAAACGATAGTATCCGATGTCGGTCAATTTGCGGCGCCGGTTGAGTTCGGTAATACCCGACTTCTCCTCCGCGGCGGCTGTTGCCTGCGCGCCCTGTGACCTGTTCCTGCTCACGCGTTCGATCACCTGCCCGGCAACCTGGGTAAAACTGACCTTGCCCAGGTGTACTGTCTGAGAACTGGAAACCGCGAAGCAGCGCTGGATCAATTGCGGGTCCAGGCCGAAAATCTCGAACTGGCCAGCACCGATGATGTTACGGATGGTAGAGATACCCATACGCGCCATGACCTTACGAAGGCCGTCTTCAATGACGTGCAGATAGCGCTCCACGGCTTGCTCGGGCGTGAGAGACTCCAGGTGTCGCTCTCCTGCTAACGCGCGTACACTTGCAAGCGCCAGTGTTGGAACGACTGCTTCGGCACCGTAGCCGAGTAAGAGCGCGATCTGGTGAATATCCCAGGCAGAGCCGGTTTCGCAGATCAAGGAAGTGCGGGTGCGTGTCCCACAGCGGATGAGGGCCTGGTGGACCGCGCCGGCTGCCATGAGCATTGGAACCGGTGCCTGAGCCGGGCTGGCCTGATTGTCACTCAGGATGAGCAGCGTGACGCCCCCGGCAACCGCGGCAACCGCTTCATGCTCCAACCTGTCCAGGGCAGCCTCAAGCGCTGGCGGCCCGGCATCACACTCGAATGTGGCACTGAGCGTTTGAGAGCGAAAGGCTTTCAGGTGACGCAAGGTCTCCAGTTGGGACCCGGTTAACACGGGAGTCTCCAGGTGCAAGAGACGGGCATGCAGGGCAGTCTCGCTCAGCAGGTTCTGGCGACGGCCAAGGTAGCAGTCGAGTGACATGACGATCTGTTCACGTAAGGGGTCAATAGGTGGATTCGTCACCTGCGCGAAGCGCTGGTGGAAGTAGTCCGAGAAGGAACGCGCCTGGGAAGAGAGTGCCGCGAGCGGCGTATCATCGCCCATACTCCATACAGGCTCTTTGTTTTCCGACAATATTGGACGAAGAATCAGCTCAACATCCTCGTGGGTGTAGCCGAAGAGCTGCTGGCGGTGAAACAAGGTCTCTCTATCAAACGCAGCGGTTGGCGCTGCCTGTTGGGGGAGATCGGCAAGGTGGACGAGGTTCGTGTCTAACCACTGCTGGTATGGCTGGTATTGCGAAAGAGCTGTCTTGATCTCAGAGTTACGCAGCAATATACCGTGTTCCAGGTCCACGGCAATCATCTCGCCCGGCCCCAGCCGACCCTTTTCGACCACCTCGTGCGCCTCGCAGGGAACAACACCCGCCTCAGATGCCAGGATCAACAGTCCGTGCGAGGTCAGTGTATAACGAGCGGGGCGCAGGCCGTTACGATCCAGGGCGGCACCGACAAAACGACCATCACTAAAGGCGAGTGCAGCCGGGCCATCCCAGGGTTCGATCTGCCCGGCATGGTATTCACACCAGGCACGCCGGGCACTTTCCAGCTCGGGATCATGCTCCCAGGCCGGGGGAATGAGCATTTGCATGCTGTGCAGCAGGTCACGGCCAGAAAACGCGAGCAGTTCCAAGACATTGTCCAGCTCGGCAGAGTCGCTTCCTCCTGGTTGAATGATTGGCAGGAGATCGTGGAATCTGCTGCCCCAATGCGGCGAGAACAGCGCCACTTCGCGTGCCTGCATCCAGTTGCGATTGCCCTGGATGGTATTTATCTCGCCATTGTGTGCCAGCAGCCGCAAGGGCTGAGCCAGCGGCCACGAGGGAAACGTGTTGGTGCTATAGCGCTGGTGAAAGATGGCGAAGGCGCTCGCATAGCGAGGGTCGGCCAGATCGAGATAGAAGCGCGCCAGTTGATTTGGAGCCAGCAGCCCCTTGTAGACAACTGTGCTACGAGAAAGCGAGGCTACATAGGCATCATTGATACCTGCCTCCTGCCAGCGCTGCTCAACCAGGCGCCGGGCGTAGTAAAGGCTTCGCTCATACTGCTCTATGTTGAGATGAGAGGGGCGGGTAAGTAGTACCTGTACGATGCTGGGCGCAGTTGCACGGGCACGTGCGCCGAGAACAGTATAATCGAGAGGTGGATTGCGCCAATGCAGCTGTGAGGGCACGAGACCTACTTCAGAGAGAGTCTGCTCGAAGACCTGGCGACTTTGAAGATAGTCAGCCGGCGAGCGGTCTTGTGAAGGCAAAAAGAGCATACCGACGGCGAGATCAGCAGGATCAGCGATTCCCCGTGCTTGCAACTCCTCGCGAAACAATGCACCAGGAATTTGGGTAAGTAGACCGGCACCATCACTCGTTTCGGCGTCGGCATCTTGTGCGCCACGATGGGTGAGGCGGGTAAGCGCCTCAAGCGCGGTTTGCACCAACTGGTGGCTGGCCTCGCCAGAAATCTGGGCCAGAAAGCCTGTGCCACAGGCATCATGCTCCCAACGAGGATTATAGAGCGGATACGTAGAGGTCCGGTGTTGCATCGGCCATCCTCCTGGAAAAATGCTATGTGCTTATTGCTAGGAGGCACCTGCGCTGGAGCCAAATAGCTTTCGATGGCTTAGACATCGCTCATCGAGGTCGTTTAGGGAGATTACCCAGGTAGCGCGAATAGGAGCTTCGTTGGGCCGGGGATAGCTGCAGAGCTTGTAGAAGAACAAACAGCGTCCTTCATTGAGAAAAGTATAACACAAGCAAGCGAGTTAGAGCAAGAGCCTAGCTAACCCACGCAGGGCTTATGCGTTCTAAAAAAGAGAGAGAGACAAGACCTCCAAAGCAGCTTGAGGATGAGTGCTGTTGTAGCGCATCCGAGCAGCAATGGTGGAAAATCCAGCACAACGGAGCAAACTGAGAGCGGTAGTGCGTAAAGCCGCCATGATTTTGGGTCCATTGTCAGCATGTATCGTGCTTTTGTCCTCGCCCATGGTCACATCTTTGACGGAATGTAAGCAGTTTTCACTGGTCCAATGTCCTCGTTGCAGCGGTGCCGCACGCGCTCAGGTATGGCAAGCAGAGCAGGCAGGCTTGTCACCCCATAGCGTACCGCCTCTTTCCAGACACCCTTGGATTGCCAGCATCGACGGATCTCAAAGACTTGCGCTAAGCCAGGCCAATCGGAGTACCCCTTGAGTTCTGAAGAAACCCGCATACTGCGCAGGTCCAAACGCCCATGCGCCTTCTCAGTCGTTTGAGCTTGTTGCTCAGGTAATCGCAAGACCCCCTCACCTGCTCGTTTTGCAGGTGTGAGTGGAGCAAACAGCAAGCGCAGATCTTCAAACAGGTGAGGCTGATTTCCCTTCACCAGAAACAGCTAATCCCCTCCAGCCTGACGAAGCGCAGAGCACAAGCATCTCTGGCAATACAAGGCATCTCCTGTCAGGACTTTGCCTTTCCAGTCGATGTGTTGGATGAGGCGGCAAGCCACCGCAAGTTCACTCTTCTGTTTCTTTGCTTCTTGCTCCTCTTGCTCTTTTTCCCCTGTGAGCTTGCTCTTGGTTTTCTGCTTCCCCTTGGTTTCGACGTCTGTTTTCTCAATATGCCCTTGGGTCAGCACTATCCCCGTCTGATGTTCTACCATACTGACTGCATGCACCGGATAGCCATGCTCCTCTTCAAACTTCAATCTTCCCCTGTGCGCTTTTCCATCAATGGCTACGGCACATCCTCCTCGTTGCTCCTGGTCGTAGTTCAAGAGGTGCAGAAAAATACCGCGAAATGCTGCTTCTCTCTCTTCTACGCTCAATCTCCGCAAGAGACGTTGTAGCGTGGTTTGATGGGGGGTCACACCTTTCTCAAATCCTAACGCCTTTTTTATCTCTTCACTTTGTCCTGCCCCCCACTCGGCTATTGCCAATGCTGAGAGATGATTGGAAAGGATCGCGCCCAACGCTCATAACAAGATGGATGTGCTACTGAAGCGTTGCCCTTGTTTTCTTCTTGGATCTTTCACGTGCTCACATGCGCTCTGCCAATCAATTGACTCTGGATGTTGCTGGGCTATTCCCTTTAGACAATCTACGACGGACTCTATATACTGCATATACCTCTTCTTTCTGGACGGATCGGTTTTTGCTTAGAACTCAATCCTACCAGAGAAGAGGGGGTTTGTCTCCTTTCCCTTGCCTTTTTTAGAACGCATAAGCCCTGCTAACCCACGGGATGCGCAACGAACTGCACATTTTTCTGAGCTGCCTCCACAGGCTCACTCAATGCTCGCGCATGTTTCTGGCAAGGGATCAGAAATGTCTCTGCCTTCTAGAAGATACTGCTGGCGAACTCTCTCCGTCTGCTCCCTCTCCACTGCGTGGAGAGGGCTGGGGTGAGGCCGCCGCCCTTTGGATACTGCTGGCGAACTCTCTCCGTCTGCTCCCTCTCCACGCAGTGGAGAGGGCTGGGGTGAGGCCCACGCCCTTTGGATTCGCCAGCAGTATCCTAGAAGCAGGAGAGCCGGGAGGGATGCTTTCACATCAGATTATTGATGAGGTAAAACTTGCTGCGCCTCCCGTGGGAAAATCGCTGCAACAGGAGGATGGCGCCAACCGTACATAGAGGGGAAAGGAGGGACACCTATGACAACGACACAGCGGGAAAAAGACATCGAGCGGTTCGATCACTGGTCAAGCACCTATGAACAGTCCTGGATGCAACGCGCCTTTTTTGAGCAGGCACATTCCTTGCTTTCATCTCGTTGCGCAACCCGTGGGAAGAGCCAGGAATTGAGTCAAGTCACAAAAGTAGTCAGGAGCGTCTCCCAGAAAGGAAACTGATACTATGGCAACAATGACTGGTGTTGTTTTGCCAGGAAATCGACAACTCGAATTACGCGAATTTCCCGTTCCAGAGCCGGGACATGGCCAGGTTCTGATCCGCATGAAAGCCTCATCGCTTTGCGGCAGCGACTTGCGTGCGATCTATCGACCAGCTCAGCAGGGGACAGGACCCGAAGCCTACCAGGGAGTTATTGCCGGGCATGAGCCATGTGGCATCATTGAACAGGTTGGACCGGGCGTAGCACATTTTAACGTGGGCGACAGAGTTATCGTCTATCACATCGCTGGCTGCGGTGAGTGTCGCGATTGCCGTGCTGGCTGGATGATCAGTTGCAGCCAGCCGGAACGTGCTGCTTATGGTTGGCAGCGTCCCGGCGGCCATGCCGAGTTTCTGCTCGCTGACCAACAGACCCTCGTTCACCTTCCCGATGAGCTAACGTACCTGGATGGTGCAATGGTGGCCTGCGGCCTCGGGACAGCATATGCAGCCTGCATTCGTACAGACGTATCAGGCCGGGATGCTGTGCTGATCACGGGCCTGGGTCCCGTTGGGATCGGAGCCGCACTGCTTTGCCGGGCGATGGGGGCGCAACAGATCGTGGGGGTAGAATTTGTGCCGGAGCGACGCGCCCTCGCGCAGCAACTGGGCTTCACGGATATCGTCTCACCGGACGAGAGTGGTGATGCGCTCAAAGTGCTGCTTGACAAGACAAATGGACAGGGCTTCGAGGTAGCTATAGATTGCTCGGGCAATGCTGATGCACGCCGCCTCTGCCTGCAGGCCGCTCGCGAGTGGGGGCGTGTCGTCTACGTCGGCGAGGGTGGCACCGTCACCTTTGAACCCAGTCCCCTGCTGATCCACAAACAGTTGACCCTGCATGGCTCATGGGTGTGCAGCCTGCCACAAATGGAGGATCTGCTAGAACACCTCGTGCGCTGGGACCTCCATCCAGAAGTGATGGTGACGCATCGGTTTCCAATCGAACAGGCAAAGCAGGCCTATGAACTCTTCGATAGTGGTAAGACGGGCAAGGTGGCGATTGTCTGGGAAGAGTTCCGGTGATCGTCGCCTGCAGAGCTTTCTGTTCGCTTTTGTGTTTGCCTGCACTGCGCACAGACTCGCTTGACCAGCCCGCTTGTCGTCATGCCGCACATCACGCGAGCCGTTTGCGACCTGCATGATGTGCAGTAGCCGTCCGACTCTGCGAAGATGTGTGTGCAACGTCTGGGCACTTCGCGTAGGTAGGGAAATAGGCCCCATCTGCTGGCGCAGGGAGGCATTTTCGGCTCGCTCCGAGGCCCTCTCTGCCTCGACTCGAGCCGCCTTAGCTCGCTCTCGTGCCAGTTCCATTTCCAGTTGCACGATACGTTCTTCTGCTGTTATCGCTCTATTTTAACAGCCTCTGCAATCCCTGACCTGAGCAGTTACTCTTCCTCATAAGATCTAAATACACTTCTTCTCTCTCGATGCTCTACAGTGAACTATAAATATTCTACAATATCTACTGATGTAGTTTTGTTAGAATTTGCTTAGAAAGGTTAGAATTTGCTTAGAAATCTACTATAAACACAACACTTATCAGCATATAGCATTGCTATAGATAAATAGCGGATGTTATACTCAAAAGTGAGTGGAGCAATATCTACTGATCTGTTTTTTGAGGATTAGAAGGCACATGCGGGTAACTACTTAGGTGTGATTCTTGTGCCGCCTGCAGCCGCAGGCGAGGAAAAAGGGAAGGAAGCAAGGACACCTCACGCTCCGGCAAGGGGACTGCGTCCCCCGGCATTCCCTGTATGGGTTGCCCACCTCGTGACCTCTGTAACGCGTTGCTTTATTATCGCATAACTTTTCGTCCGATTGGCTGAGTCCGTCTGAGCAGTGGCATCATTTTTCTCACATAGCTTTATGCAACGACCAACAGGAAAATGTATGTGAGAAAGTGTGCCTGTTCTCTTCGCTGGCCAGCCATAATGCAGCGAGAAGTCTTGTTAAGAAAGGTGAAAAGTATAATGAGTAACGGGACGAACACGTCCTTCGGCTTGCTGAAGCAGATCGATGCCGGCGTCCTGAATGTCGGATACGCTGAAACTGGCCCCACCGATGGTCGCACGGTAATTCTTTTGCATGGCTGGCCTTACGATATTCATAGCTATGTTGATGTTGCGCCTTTGCTGGCGAAGGCGGGCTACAGGGTGATCGTCCCGTATCTGCGCGGCTATGGCACGACGCGCTTTCTTTCCAGCGACACCTTCCGCAATGGCCAGCAGTCGGTGGTCGCTCTCGATATCATCGCTCTTATGGATGCTCTCAAGATTGAGAGGGCGATCATCGCCGGTTTTGATTGGGGCGCGCGGACGGCCGACATCATCGCGGCACTCTGGCCTGAACGCTGCGAGGCGATCGTCTCCGTGAGCGGTTATCTGATCGGCAGCCAGGAATCCGGCAAGGTGCCGTTGCCGCCAAAGGCTGAGCTCGAATGGTGGTATCAATATTATTTTGCCACGGAACGCGGCCGGGCCGGCTACGATAAATACCGGCACGACTTTGCGAAGCTCATCTGGCAGATCGCTTCGCCAAAATGGGACTTCGACGACGCCACGTTCGATCGCAGCGCAGCGTCCTTTGACAATGCGGATCATGTCAGCATCGTGATCCATAATTATCGCTGGCGGCTCGGATTGGCTGAGGGAGACCCACAATACGACGATCTGGAACAGCGGCTCGCCGAAGGTCCGGACATCACCGTGCCCACCATTACCCTGGAAGGCGATGCCAATGGGGCACCACACCCGGACGCCAGTGCCTATGCCAAGAAATTCTCGGGCCGCTATAAACACCGGGTCATCACGGGCGGCGTCGGGCACAATCTGCCCCAAGAAGCGCCCCAGGCCTTTGCCCAAGCTGTCATCGATGTCGACGGTTACTAGACTTCGACATCATGTCGTTTGACGGATACGTTCGAGAGATCGGGGGACTTCCCCGTCAAACGACCCATCTGAAATTTACCAAAACAAAGGAGATTTGTTATGGAAACCCAAACCCACGAAACGACACCTGCAGTCCGCCCCTTCCACATCAACGTGCCGGAAGCGGAACTTACCGAATTGCGCAGGCGCATAAACGCGACAAAGTGGCCTGAGCGGGAAACGGTCGCGGATGCATCGCAAGGCGTGCAGTTGGCGACGACTCAGGCACTCGCGCGCTATTGGGCGACGGATTACGATTGGCGTACGTGCGAGGCGAAGCTGAACGCCCTCCCGCAATTCATGACAGAGATCGATGGGCTCGACATGCATTTCATCCACGTACGCTCGAAGCATGAGCATGCGTTGCCGCTCATCGTCACGCACGGATACCCCGGCTCGGTCATCGAGCAGCTGAAGATCATCGATCCACTTACCAATCCCACGGCACATGGCGCGAGCGCATCGGACGCGTTCGACGTCGTGATTCCGTCGCTGCCGGGCCATGGCTTTTCGGGCAAGCCGACCACGACCGGCTGGGATCCTATTCGCACCGCACGCGCCTGGATCGTGCTGATGAAGCGCCTCGGATATACACGATTTGTGGCGCAAGGCGGCGATTGGGGGAATGCTGTCACGGAGCAGATGGCTCTGCAAGCACCTCCCGAATTGCTGGGCATCCATACCAACATGCCTGCCACCATCCCGGACGATGTTGCGAAGGCACTCCAGTTCGGCGACCCGCCGCCATCCGGCCTCTCAGCCGAGGAGAAGGGCGCGTGGGATCAGCTCGACTTTTTCTACAAGCACGGCCTGGGCTACGCCCAGGAGATGGGGAACCGCCCACAGACGCTATACGCGCTTGCGGATTCACCTGTCGGGCTAGCCGCCTGGATGCTCGACCACGACGAGCGCAGTCAGGCGCTCATCGCACGCGTCTTTAACGGTCAGCCTGAGGGCCTGACGCGAGACGACGTCCTCGACAACGTCACGCTCTACTGGTTGACGAACACGGCAGTCTCTTCGGCTCGTCTGTATTGGGAAAGCAAGCTTGCCTTTTTCGCCCCGAAAGGTGTCGCGATTCCGGCTGCCGTGAGCGTCTTTCCCGATGAGATCTATGCAGCCCCGCGGAGCTGGGCAGAGAAAGCGTATCCCAAACTGATTCATTACAACCGGCTCCCCAAAGGCGGGCACTTCGCCGCCTGGGAACAGCCGCAACTCTTTTCAGAAGAGGTTCGCGCGGGCTTCAGATCCCTGCGCTAATCGGAGAGGGGGACGACGGGCACACTGTGTGCCCGTCGTCCTGCACCACAGCAGAAACGATGTACTCGTTGGCCGATCTGTCAACGATCCCGTTGACTGGTTTGTCGACACTCACCCAAGAAAGGAACGCTCATGACTCAGACAACCCCTACCAGTGCCGGTCCTCTCAGCGTCGTGCTCGTGCATGGCGCTTTTGCCGATGCGTCAAGCTGGACTGGCGTGATCGAGCGGCTGCAGGCAGGCGGAGTGCAGGTGACTGCCCCCGCGAATCCACTACGTGGTATCTCCAGTGACTCCGCCTACCTCGCCAGCGTGTTCGACCAGATTCCCGGCCCAGTCCTGGCCGTCGGCCACTCGTACGGCGGTGCCGTGATCACCAACGCCGCCACCAAAGCCAGGAATGTCGTCGGCCTGATCTATGTCGCTGCCTTCGCTCCCGACGAAGGGGAGCGCCTGGGCGAGGTCGAAAGCACTTCGAAGGACAGCATTCTGAACACCGCCCTGGTCCCGCTCCACTATCCGACGGGACGGGGAGAGGAGACCGCCGTGGAGTTTGCGATCCATCCGGCACACCTCCATGAGGCCTTCGCCGCCGATCTTCCCGCCGAGCAGGCCGCCGTGATGGCCGCCACCCAGCGCCCCGCCGCCGTGATGGCGTTCTCCGAGCCGTCCGGGGTGCCCGCCTGGAAGACCTTGCCTTCCTGGGCCGTGGTTGCTACGGGCGACAAGGCGGCCGGTAGCGATGTCATCCGTTCCATGGCTAAGCGCGCCGGGGCGACGATCACCGAGGTCGATGGCTCCCACGTGATCATGATCTCGCAGCCACAGGTCGTCACGGACGTGATCCTGAGCGCGATCGCTGCCGTCAGCGAAGCGAGTGGGTGGCCGCGGCCGTGAGCTGGTCGCTTCCCGAACCACGAGGCTCACTGAAACAGATCGATGCCGGCGTCCTGAATGGTGCAGACGCACCTCGTCGACACATCCAAGCATATGAAAGGCATTCATCATGAAAGCAAACAAGCTCTTGCTCGCCGCGAGACACCCCGCGGCGGTTCCATTACCCATTGAAGGTGAGGTGCCTTCTCTGGGTGGCGCGACCGCGTGGCTCAATTCGCCGCCACTCGCGGCGGCCGACCTGCGCGGAAAAGTCGTGCTCATCGACTTCTGGACCTACACCTGCATCAACTGGCTGCGCACCCTTCCCTATGTCCGCGCGTGGGCCGAGAAATACCGGGATCACGCAGTGGTGGTGATCGGCGTGCACACGCCTGAGTTCTCCTTTGAGCACGACCTCGAGAACGTTCGACGGGCCGCGAAGGACATGCGGATCGAGTATCCGATCGCAATCGATAACGACTATGCGATCTGGAGTGCTTTCAATAACCACTATTGGCCGGCCCTCTATCTCGTCGATGCGCAGGGGCGTATTCGCTATCATCAATTCGGCGAGGGCGCCTACGAACAGTCGGAAATGATTCTTCAACAGTTGCTGGCCGAGGCCGGCATCGGCGGCCTCGCTCATGAACTGGTCTCGGTCGATGCCCAGGGTGCTGAAG
>Ga0209283_10001858_pt1 | contig 11686 bp, 8 predicted proteins | sample CZO8metaG_2_FD_188354 | JGI IMG/M metagenome (GOLD analysis project Ga0209283, IMG submission 188354) | Vadose zone soil microbial communities from the Eel River Critical Zone Observatory, Northern California, USA - CZOApr15con2H1.8 metaG... | ecosystem: Environmental > Terrestrial > Soil >...
GTGGCCTGGCCGAGAACTTTCTTTCGCGTTCTCTAATATTACTTGTTTGTGACCGCGACGCTCGGTAGTATCCGCACGTCCGGCGGGACGAAGATCAAATGCGTCGTCTTCCTCTCAGCTTGCTCCTAATTGCACTGGCTGCCTTGGATGCAGCGGCGAGCAGCGTGCGCGTGCAGGAAATCGGGCTCGAGGGTTACTACGCCACTGAGCCTGTGCCCACGCGGGCGCAGGTGGTGGTATCGAACTCGCGCCCCGAACCCCAGAACATCGAGCTGAACTTCTGGATACGGGACTTGGAGCTTGGCCCTAACCGCCGGGAAAACCATTTCCGATTAAACGTCGCGCTGGGCCCCAATGAACAGAGAGTGCTGGAAGTCCCGCTGCTGATCTTTGAGGCGCGCAAGCCGGTGCTCGAGGTGGAGGCGCGCGACACGACGGGAGCGCTCCTGGCGCGGGACCGCCGCCCGCTGGAGCGGCCGCTGGAGGGTCACCTCGTAGTGATTCTGTGTGCCCAAGAGGCGGCCTGCAAAGCAGCGCAGGCGGGCGTCTCTTTCAGCGGTACGCCTGAAGAACAGACGACAAAAGGAAAGCTGTTCAAAGTTGTCGCGGTGCGGCAGCCCCAGGGCATGTGGTGGGCCTACGCAGCGGCGCAAAGCATAGTGTTGGCCATGCCCGCTGATCGGCTGGCGCGTGAGCATCGCTCCGCGCTCGAGGAGTACCTCCGCCAAGGCGGGCAGCTTGTGTTCATCGAAGACATGGTAGGAAACGACCCATTTCTCGAGGCATACCGCAAGGGCCTACCGGACACAAAACCACAATCCATTGGACGGGGAAAGCTGTATCGCGTGTCCAACGCGAGTGCGCCAGAACTCGGCAAGCTTTTCTCCAGCGGCATCTTGCAAGGCTTGGCTGAGATTTTTGCGTGGAACCGCTTTTTGGACAACGAGTTGAGCTGGATCCGCCGGCGACTGGCCACCTCCTTTCGTTTCCCCGGCCTCCGCTGGCTCCTGGCCTGGCTGGGAGCATACATCTTGGTTGTCGGCTGGCTGAATTTCACTGTTCTTCGGCGGATTGGCCGGCGGGAATGGGGCTGGCTGACGGTGCCTGCGATTTCGCTGGTGTTTGCGGTGGGGCTTTACGCCGCCAGTTCCGCGGAACGGCCAAAACAATTCGGAGTGGACGAGTTGGCAGTCTATTGGATGGACGACCGCAGCCTATTGGCCGGAGCCGAGGCCGCACTCCGCGTGTCCTCCCCTCGGCGCGTCACACTGAACGCCACTGTCCCTAGCGACCTAATTTTTATCGGCAATACCGAGCCGATTCGATTCGGTGGGCTGTCCACGATCACCATGGAAAAAGCCGCGGCCGAACGACGCTGGGAAATCCGCATCGGAATGCCGTGGCAGGTGGAGTTGAATCTGCTGCAGTGGTCTTTCCAGGACCTGGGATTTCGCGGGACTCGCCGTATGCCGGGCACGGTGAGCCATGCGGCCGAAAGGCGTTTGCGGAATGGCACCGGGCAGAATTTCCAACAGGCGATCTACGTGGACAAACAGAAGGTCTATTTCCTGGGGCCGCTCGCGCCGGGCGCGGAGATCGATCTGGTCACCGCGCGGCAGGAGCCGCTCAGCGCGCACACCGGCAGGAGTCGGTCGGTGGCCTTTGACTACCCCTCTACCCTTGGCGAGGAAGCACCGAGCGGGCGCTTCCAGGGCGACCGCGACTGGAAGGAAGAGCAGAAGGAAGAGGAGGAGTGGCGCAAATTGCCGGAGCAGTCCTTTTCCCTAGTCGAGCTGATTCGTAAGTGGCCGAAACATGGCGGCCGCATTTTCGAAAGCCGTTCGGGTGTTCTCTTTGGGCTCAGCGAGGAGCCCATGCTCGGCTCAACTCTTTCCGGTGTGAAGTTTATGCGGAAGAATTACGCGCTTACCATCGTGTCGTTTGGACGGGAACCATGATCGAGATCGAAGACCTGCGGAAAAGTTATAACGGCACCCGCGGCTTGGCCGGCTTCACCTTGCGGATCGAGGCAGGCGAATTGTGCGGCCTCGTGGGCCCCAACGGCGCCGGCAAAACCACGCTCATCAAGATTCTCGCCACGCTGCTGCGGCCCGACGGGGGCCGGGCGCGCATTGCCGGCTCCGATGTGGGCAGCGAGGCGCGGGTTGTGCGCTCCCGGATCGGTTATCTGCCCGATGTGGCCGGGCTGTACCAGGACATGCGCGTGGGTGAGTTCCTGGAGTTTTTTGCCGATGCGTTCCTCCTGCAACGTGACCGAAGACGCGGGGCGGTGGAGAAGGCGCTCGAGCGAGCGGGCCTGGCGGACCGCCGGGACGCGTTTGTCGAACAGCTTTCGCTGGGCATGAAGCAGAGACTCGTGCTTGCAAAGACACTGCTGCACCAGCCCAAGGTCTTGCTGCTGGACGAGCCGGCAACGGGTCTCGACCCGTTGGCCCGCGTGGAGCTGCGCGAGCTGCTTAAGACACTGAACCGCGAAGGCGTGACGATTTTGATTTCCTCGCACATCCTGAGCGACCTTGAAGATATATGCACTCGCGTCGCGCTGATTGCTGCAGGCCGCAATGCCACCGACGCCGAAGGCCACTCCGTGCTTCTACTGGGCGGCGCAGCGCAGGCGTCGGTCACCTGCGAGATCGACGTGAGCGGCCCCGTTATGGATGCCGCCTCGGCGGCCGCGAGCTTCGCCGGTGCCCGCGTGCTTGGGGTCGAGGGCTCACGGTTGCGCTTGGAAGTGGCCGGCGGGATCGAGCAGGCCTCCGCTCTGCTGCAGCACCTACTTGGCGCGGGCGTGATTGTCGTGCGGTTCGACTGCCGCGGCCCTGGACTCGAAGAGCGTTACCGCCGCGCGTTTGGAGCCGAACGCCAATGAACCCGATGATCCGCAAGGAACTGCGCCAGCGCATGCGCGAGCGCCGCAGTTGGATACTGCCCTCCCTGTATTTGGCGGCGCTGGGCGGCGCCGTCGCCCTGGCCTACTACTTTCAGACCGCAGACCCCTTTGAGCTCGGCCGACGCGAACTGCAAGGCGCCGAAATCGGTGTCTCGGTTTTCTTCACCGTGATATTCACGCAGATGGCTGTGCTGCTGCTGCTGGCACCCGTATTCAGCGCCGGCGCGATCACCATCGAAAAAGAGCAGCGCACGCTGACCGGATTGCTGACGAGCCTGCTGACTCCCGTTCAGATCTGGTGGGGGAAGTTTGTCGCCGCCCTGCTGTTTCTGGTGCTCCTTCTCCTGTGTGCATTGCCGATCCTGAGCTTGCCGTTCGCGTTCGGGGGAGTCGGGCCGCAAGACGTGGGGCGGGCCGTTGGCGTCACCCTGGTCGTTCTGGCCAGCACGACTGCGGTGGGACTGTACTGTTCCTCGTTCTTCCGGCGCAGTGTTCATGCGACGGCGGTGTCCTATGCAGTGGTGCTCGCCCTGACGATCCTGACGTTTGTTTCCTTCATGATTCTTCAGACACGGTGGGAGGCGGCGCGAGCCGCCGCCGGACGCCCCTACACGGAATTGCCTCGGCACATCATCGCCCCGCTGTACTTGAATCCTTTTTTCCCGCTCGTTGCCGTACTATCCGGGGAGGACAAACACCGCTTCCCGGACTGGGCGATTTCACTACTCATGTTCGCCACCCTGGGGTACTTGGCTGCAATTCTGGCCTGGCGGAATCTGAGACGCGCCGGCGAGCAAGTCTAGCGGAAACGGAAAAGTGGGAATGCGACGGGGGATGCGTGTGTTCCGGCGCGTGCAGCCGCCGGATTGGTTCTTTACTGCTGGACGGCTGGCCGCTCTGCGCCGGGCGTGCCGCTGCCTCGTCCGGCGTAGATCGAGCGGTCCGTGCGCGGCGCCAGGCGAAGCTGCCGCGGCGTGACGAGAATCAACAGCATCGTATCCCGCCGCTCGGTATCGCGTCGCCCGGCCAGGTGACCCGCAGCGCGGGCGAATCCCGGCAGGCCCGTGATCGTCCGCGTCTCTTCCGGTTGGACAATTCCGCTAAGCAGCGTGGTCTCGTTTTCGCGGACGCGCACAGTTTGGTCCACGGTGCGGTTGCTGATCACCGGGATGCCGTTGATCGTTACCCCGGAGAGGCTGCGGATCTCGAATTCCAGGTGGAGCGTGACTTCACTGTCGGCATGGACTCGCGGCGTGGCGCGGACTTTCAGGCCCAGGTCTTCGTACTCGGCACCCGGGTAAGCGATCTGCGGGATGGTGGTTGAAGCGACTGAAGCGGCTGGGTTGAGGATCGTCGAAACAATACTCGCGCCCCGATCGGTGACGGCCAGGTCGGGCCGGCCATCGTTATTCAAGTCGAGTGTGACGATCGCGCTCGGCCCGGTGCCGACCGCCACCTCGAGCCGCGCGCCGAAGCTGCCGTCGCCGTTGCCGATGAGCAGGGAGACCGTGTTGGAGCCCTGGTTGGCGACGGCCAGGTCGAGCCGGTTGTCACCGTTGAAGTCCGCGATGGCGACCCCGACTGGGCTCGTGCCGGTCTGGAAATCAGTCTTGGAGCCGAAGGTGCCGTCGCCATTGCCGAACAGGATGGAGACGGTATTCGACCCCTGGTTGGCTACCACCAGGTCCAACTTGCTGTCCTGATTGAGGTCGGTCACGGCCACGGCGCTCGGGGCCAGTCCGGTGCCCGAATCCTTGTGCGTCTGGAATGTGCCGTCGCCGTTGCCAAGCAGAATGGAGATATTATTGGAGTCCTGGTTGGCGACCACCAGGTCCAGCTTCCCATCCGCGTTGAAATCGGCTGCGACAACCGCGACCGGCTTCGTGCCCGTAGGGGAATCCATGTGGGTTTGGAACGTGCCGTCGCCGTTGCTCAGCAGGATCGAGATCGTGCTGTCGGTGGAGTTGGCGACCGCCAGGTCGATCTTCCCATCGCGGTCGAAATCACCCGTGATCACCGATTGGGGGCCGCCGCCCGTGGCAAAGGTTTTCTGGGGCTGAAAGGTGCCGTCACCGTTGCCCAGCAGGATTGAGACCGTCGCGTCAGCCTCGTTGGTCACGGCCAGGTCGAGCTTCTGATCCCCGTTGAAGTCGCCGACGGCGATCGAGCTGGGCTGCGTTCCGACGACAAAAGTCGTCTGGGGCTGAAACGTGCCGTCGCCGTTGCTCAGCAGGATTGAAACCGTGCCCGAGTCGCGATTGGCGATGGCAAGGTCCACGCGGCCGATGCCCCGGAAGTCGCCCGTGGCCACCGCCGCCGGGCCGTTGCCGGTGGCAAAGTCGTTCCGGGGGAAGGCGATCTGATTGGCGGCGATAAGTTGAGGCGAAACCAGGCTGGATCCAAGCAGCGCCAGGGCAACGGGGAAGCGGTCTCCGATGAAAAAGGTGGCCGGCTGCCCGTCCTCGGCGCGCAGCAGCACGCGCCGGCCGCTGCGGACCAGATTCAGCGTTTCGGAGAAATCGGCCGCGGCGCCGGGCAGGTTGGCCAGGAAGATGGTCCGACCGCCGCCGATTGCGATGACCGGCGGCACCGACGCGCCAAACACGCGCTGCGCAATCGCAATCAGCGACGCGATAGTTTGCGCCTGCTGCAGGGCCTGAACGTCGGAGGGGCTTATGGTGATCAGCCGGCCAGTTGAAGGCGGGGTGATTCCGAGCCGCCGAGCGGCATCGCGGCTTACTTCCAGAATCTCGATCTCCAGCAGGATCTCAGCGGGGGCCTGTTCGAGCTCACGGATGAGAGCCGCGGCCAGGGCGACCGTCGCGGGCGAGTCCCGCAAGGTGAGGGTATGGCTGCGCGTGTCGAGCTGGGTGTGGGTTGCGCCGGCAATCTCGCGCACCAGGCGCAGCGTCTCGGTCATTTTGTCCGGCGTCGCCGACGCCGGCAGCACCATCGTGCGCACCACCACCGGGGCGTAATCGCGCCGCTTCTGCGGCGTGTCTGCAGCCACAAAAAACGTGTGCGGGTCAACCGCGCGCCAGAACGTGGCGGTCTGCTGGCCGAGCACGTTCATTGCGGTGTCGAAATCCACGCCCGCCACGCGGAAACGCACCGTGCGGGTCGGCAACTCGTTATCGAACATCACGATCAACCCGAACTGGCGCGCCACTTCGAGGTACGCGCCGCGGACATCGCCGCGATAGTCGAAGTTGCGTGTGCCAGGTTGTGCCTGGACACGGGCAGGGCTTGCCAGAGAAGGAAGCTCCTGCTCCTGCGGCGGCGCCCACGGACGCTCAAACTGCGCGAGTCGCTCACGCGCCACCGAATAGCTCGGGTCGAGCTGAAGCGCAGCGCGCAGCGCGTCGCGGGCCTGGTCCAGCCGCCCCGCCACAGCCTCGCGTTCGGCACGGTCGGTGTGCTCGCGCACCATCTGGAAACGCGCCGCCTCGCGCCTCAGCAGCGACTCCGTGTCGCCGGGCGCGTTGCGGGCGGCTTCGACGTACGCCTCGAAAGCGGCGGGCCAATCCTGGGCCTGCTCGGCGCGCAATCCTCTCGCGAAAGCCTTCCTGGCTTTCCGCGCATCGGGTTTGGGTGAACTCGGGGCAGCGGAAGACTCCGGCAGAGCTGGGGATTGCGGCCGCGCGGGGCCCGCGGCGAGCAGGCCGGCCATGAGGGCCGAGCTCCAGGCGAAGAAAAAGCGACGGTGGCGCGCATGCCGCAGCATGAGAAGATGTCCGGCGAGTATTGTACTGGCAGGCGGGGCGCCCGCGAGCTAATTTCCTTGACGCGGTGCCCTGCCTGCAGGTAGACTCAAATCTCCAGTTGCGACTGAGTTTCAACTGGCGAAGGCCCTCTTGCTCTCCGCTCTGCTGATTGCCCTCCGCGAAGGTGTTGAGGCCGCCCTGGTCGTCGGCATCGTCTTGGTCTATCTGAACCGCACAGGGCGCGCAGGCCTGGCGCGCTACGTCTGGGCCGGTGTGGCCACAGCCGCGGCCTTGAGCCTGGCGGTTTCCGTGGCGCTCGAGCGCTGGAAGCTGAATCAGGAAGGTTTCGAGGGTCTGCTGTTACTGCTGGCCGCCTTCTTCGTGGTCACCATGATCGTCTGGATGAATCGCGTGGCGCGCCAGCTCAAGAAGCAAATTGAGCGGCGCGTCGAGACTTACGCGCAGCAGGCCACCCTGGCCGCCGGGGTGGGACTGGCCACATTTGTCTTCCTGATGGTGCTGCGCGAGGGCGTGGAGCTCGCGCTGATCCTGCGTGCCGTGCAGTTATCGAGCGAGGGTATCGGCACGTGGATCGGCACGGCGCTGGGGTTGGGCGTGGCCATCGCCGTGGGCCTGTTCTTCTTCCAGGGCACTCTGCGGATTCCCCTCGGCCGGTTTTTCTCCGCCACCAGCACGATCCTGATGATTGTGGCCTTCCAACTTGCGCTGACCGGGGTGCATGAACTCAGCGAGTCCATGTGGATCGCCTCGGGGCGGCGCGAGATGGCGATTATCGGCCCGATTGTGCGCAACGACGTCTTCTTCTTTGTCGTGATCCTGGGTGCGGCGGCGCTGCTGGTTCTGCGCGAGTGGTTGGCGCTGGCGCACCCGAGTACACCCGATGCCGGGGCGAACGACGCGGAACGTCGCCGGTGGGAGTGGGTGCGGCGCAAGCAGCGCCGGTGGATGTTCGCTGCCGCGTTCACCTGCCTGGCCGTGGTGTTGGCGCTGACCGCCGACTTCATCTATGCCCGGGCTGCCGCGGCGCCGCCGCAGGCCCGGCTGCTGGCCCCGGAGGGAGACCGGGTGCGCATTCCGCTGGCCGAAGTGAGCGACGCAAACCTGCACTTCTTCACTGTGGAAGCGAATGGCACCTCCGTGCGCTTCATGGTGATCCGCAAGGCCGGCGGCTGGGGGACTGCGCTCGATGCCTGTCTGATTTGCGGCACGGCCGGCTACCGGCAGGATGGCTCGAACGTGATCTGCCGGAATTGCGCCTCGGCGATCTACATCCCCACGATTGGCGAGGCCGGCGGCTGCAACCCGGTCGGCGTGGGCTCGCGGGTCGAAGGCGATCAGCTCGTCGTTGATCTGGCGGCGCTGGCCCAGGCTGCCACTCGAGTCCCGCGGTAGTTCCGCAAGAAAAAATGTTCCTCCGCCTCGTTGGTGAGTCATTTTCGCGGAAGCCGCGACGTAAGGCGCTGACCGCCGCGGCCCTGGCGCTCGGCATGGCCGTGGCCACTGCCACGCTGAGCGTCGCGCTGGATGTGGGCGACCGGCTGGCGCGAGAATTCCGCAGCCTGGGCGCCAACCTCTTGGTGACTCCGCAGGCCGATACGCTGCCGCTCGAAATCGGCGGCGTGGACTATCGCCCGGTGGATGCGGGCGCCTACCTTCCCGAGAGCGAGCTCGGCAAGCTGAAGACGATCTTCTGGCGCAACAACATCGTCGGCTTCACGCCGTTCCTGGAAGTGCCGGTGCAGGCGCAGGCTGCCGGCCGATCAGCTTCTGCGCCGGCCACACTGCTGGGCACCTGGTACCGGCACGCCGTGCCGGTGCCGGATGGCACGACGTTCACCACCGGCGCCGCGACCACCCATCCGTGGTGGCGGGTGGACGGCCGCTGGTTCGCCGACGGCGCGGCGGAGTGCGTCGTGGGCGTGGCGCTTGCTCGCCGCACGGGGATCAAACCCGGCGACACGCTCGAGGTGCGCGCCGGAGAACGCACCGCAACCTTGAGAATCACTGGCATCGTCTCCACCGGCGGGCCGGAGGAGGAAGCCGTGCTCACGCCGCTCGCGGTGGCGCAGGAGCTGGCGGGCCGCCCGGGGAGGTTCCGGCGGCTGCTGGTGAGTGCGCTGACCAGACCCGAGGACGATTTTGCGCGGCGCGACCCGTCCACGATGAGCGCGAGCGAGTACGACCGATGGTACTGCACCGCGTACATCTCCTCGATTGCGCACCAGGTGCAGCAGGTGCTGCCCGGCGTCGAGGCGCGGCCCATCCGTCGCGTCGCAGAGAGCGAGGGCCGCATCCTGACGCGGGTCAGCGGGTTGATGTGGTTAGTGACGCTGGCGGCGCTGGTGGCGGCGGCGCTGGCGGTGGGTGCCACCTCAGCGACGACGGTGCTGGAGCGCCGCGCCGAAGTCGGCCTGATGAAAGCGCTGGGCGCGGGTAACACGCTGGTGGGCGCCTTTTTTGCGACCGAGCAGATGCTACTGGCGCTGGTTGGCGGTGCAATAGGCTACGCCCTGGGGCTCGGGCTGGCGCGGATTCTCGGGGAAAGCGTCTTCGGCATTCCACCCACCGAGCGGCTGATCCTTCTGCCGGTGATCTTGGCGCTTGCGGCCGTGGTGGCGTTGGCAGGCAGCCTGGTGCCGCTGCGGCGGGCGGCGCGCCTGGACCCTGCGCCCGTTCTTCGAGGGGAATGATGTTCTGGCGAATCCTTTGGAAGCTGTTTCGCGCCAGCCGCGGTCGTCTGGGCGTGGCGCTGCTGGCGCTGACGAGCGGGGCCACGGTGTGCGCCGCGCTGATCAACCTGCAATTCGACGCCGAGCACAAGCTGACTCGCGAGTTTCGCGCGCTCGGAGCGAACGTCGTCGTATCGCCGGCGCGCGTCCCGGGCGCGGCGGGGAATGAGCCGCCGCTGATGGACGCGAGCGTGATGGAGCGAATCGCCGCGACGGCTGCGGGAAACGTGCAGCTGGTGGCCGCTGCGCCGTACCTCTACATCGTCGCACGCTCGCCGTTGGCGGGCGGTGAACAGAGCCTGATCGTGGCCGGCACCTGGCTCGACCAGGCGCAAAAAATGGCGCCCTGGTGGAAGCTCGAAGGCCAGTGGGTGACAACCCGCGGTGACCTGGCGCGGTGCCTGGTGGGACGAACCGCCGCCCGGCAGTTGGGGGTTGCGCCGGGCAGCCCGATCGAGCTGCGCTCAGGCGGTGGCGGTGTGTCGCTCACTGTCGCTGGTGTGGTCACGGCCGGCGGCACCGAAGACAATCAAGTCTTCGTCAATCTGCCCGTGGCGCAACAACTCGCATCGCTGGCCGGACGCATCGGCTTGGTGCAGTTGAGCGTCAGCGGCTCGCCGGACCAGATCGAGGGCTTTGCCAGCCGGCTGGCGGCGGCGCTGGCGGGTTACGAGGTGCGGCCGGTTCGCCAGCTCGCTGAAGCCGAAGGGCAGTTGCTCGGGCGCATCCGAGTGCTGATTCTTTCCACTGTGTTGGCGATCCTGGCGCTGACCGCGCTGTGCGTGCTGGCCACCATGGCGGCGCTGGCGATGGAGCGCCGGCGCGACATCGGCCTGATGAAAGCGCTGGGCGGCTCGATGTCGCGTGTGACGCGGGTGTTCCTGGCCGAAGCCGGATCCCTCGGTGTGCTCGGCGGAATCATCGGCTATGGGGCCGGCATCCTGCTATCGCAGTGGATCGGCCGGCGGGTCTTCGGCGTGGCTATCTCGCCCCGAGCGGAGGTGCTGCCGTTGACCGTGGCGCTGATGGTAGGAGTGGCGCTGGCCGGGGCATTGCCGTTGCGCCTGCTGGGCTGGGTGCGGCCCGCGGAAATCCTGCGAGGCGAGTGATGGCGAATCTAGTCCAGGCCGAGCACCTTACCAAGCAGTTTGGAGGGGTGCGCGCGCTTAGCGACGTGAGCTTCAACGTCGAGGCAGGCGAATGGATCGCCATTATGGGCCCGTCCGGTTCGGGCAAGACCACGCTGATCAACATCGTCGGCGGGCTCGACCGGCCCTCCTCGGGGCGCGCGCTGGTGGACGGCACCGACGTCGGGGAGCTCGGCGAAGGCGAACTGACGCGCTACCGCGCCGAGAAAATCGGCTTCGTCTTCCAGCAGTTCCACCTGGTGCCGTATCTCACGGCGGTCGAAAACGTGATGCTGGCGCAGTATTTCCACAGCATCGCCGAGGAACCGGAAGCACGGGAGGCGCTGCGCCGCGTCGGCCTGGCCGATCGCATGACCCACCTGCCCGCGCAGCTCTCGGGCGGCGAGCAACAGCGCGTGGCCATCGCCCGGGCGCTGATCAATCATCCGCGGCTGATCCTGGCCGACGAACCCTGCGGAAACCTCGACGAGGCGAATGCGCAGATCGTGCTGAACTTGCTGCGCGAGCTGCACGCCGCGGGGCACACGCTGCTGGTGGTCACGCACGACCCCTCAATCGGCCGGCTGGCCGACCGGCGAATCGAACTGGCGCACGGCCGGCTGGCGCAGATCACCGTGTTCTCCGCCGAGGACGAGGAGCGCTTCGACCACCTGCTCGAGCAGATCTGGATCTGCGGCGAGGAAGGCACCGCGGCGCGCGTCGAGCGCATCCGCACGCTCGGCTCGGTGGATCCGGTGCGCACGCTTGGCCGAATGGCGGACCTACGCCTGGTCGAGGTGCGCGAGGCTGAAGTGCGGCTCACCGAACGCGGCAACAGTCGGGCGCGAGACGTCATCCGGAGGCACCGCCTGGCTGAGCGGCTGTTCACCGACACGTTTGAGATTGCCGACGCCGAGGCGCACTCGCAGGCTTGCAAGTTCGAGCACATCATTAGCCCGGAACTCGACCAGAAGATTTGCAGCTTTCTCGGCCACCCCAAAACCTGCCCGCACGGCAACCCCATTCCGCCCGGCGTCTGCTGCTCGGCGCGCTAGTTCCGCGGTGCGGTCCGCTCCTGGATTTGGCGCGATTGGGGTCACGCCAAATCTGATAGGATGAAAACGAAATGCCGCTGCCTCTCGACCCGCGAAAAAAACCGGCGGACGTGCAGGTACACGTCTCCACCGGCGGTGG
>Ga0209283_10001859_pt1 | contig 11685 bp, 7 predicted proteins | sample CZO8metaG_2_FD_188354 | JGI IMG/M metagenome (GOLD analysis project Ga0209283, IMG submission 188354) | Vadose zone soil microbial communities from the Eel River Critical Zone Observatory, Northern California, USA - CZOApr15con2H1.8 metaG... | ecosystem: Environmental > Terrestrial > Soil >...
CGGTCCGGATGATTTGAGCGCGTTGTACCGTTTCGAAGTATTGTGCTTCCGGGAGCACCGGTTCCGCCGGGACCACATCGATTGGATCCTGCGTCACGAGCGCGCGCTCACCCTCGTCGAGGACGGCCCCGAAGGCGTGACGGCAGCGATGATGCTGCTGTTCGAAGGGTCGGTGTGCCGAGTCCTCTCCGTTGCGGTGGCACCGGAAAACCGTCGCCGAGGGATTGGGACGCGTATGATGCGAGCTGCGGAAACGACCTGCCAGGAACGCGGCCTCTCCGCAATCCGGTTGGAAGTCAGTACGAGCAACCTCGCGGCGATTGAATTCTACCGCAAGCTGGGATACCGGACGGACGGGGTGCTGCGCGGGTATTACTCCTGGGGCGAGGACGCCTATAGCATGCACAAGGCAACCCTGCCGACTGTGTCTGAGCCTTTGCCATCGTCCCATATGACATAATAAATAATAATGAATGGATATTATTTTGGGAGCGAACCACGCAGGTTCCTGCAAACTCTTAAGTCCCCAGCGACAATCCGTCGGGTTCGCAGAGCACCATGCTGCCGCTCCCCACAAAGTTCTTCGTCACGTCGGGCAAGGCCGTCTCCAAGGTTTCCGACCTGAACGCGTTCGACGAAGCGCTCCAGAACGCGGGGCTGGCCGAACAGAATATCGTCTCCGTGTCCTCCGTGCTCCCGATTGGCATCAAGCCCGTCCGCCGCAGAGACCTCCCCATGGGCGCGATCACTCACTGCGTGTTGGCCCAGCAGCGGGGCGGGGAAGGCGAGACGATCTCTGCGGGGATCGCGTTCGGCTTCCGCGATGACGGCTCCGGCGGGTACGTCGCCGAAGGCCACATGCACGGCACGAAGAACTCCCTGCGCGAGGTCATGGAGTGGAAGATGGGAGAGATGGCGAAGCTCCGCGGGATCAAGTTCCGCCGGATCGACTACCGCATCGAGGAACTCAGCATCCCGATGGACCACTACGGCGCCTGCCTCGCGGCCCTCGTGTTCCTCGTGTGAACATGTACGGCGTCGTGATCTGCCCGCGGTGCAAACGCGTGAAAGGCGTGAACCTGAAGCAGAAGACGACGACCTGCTCGTGCGGCTTCGAGATCCGCGTGGTCCCCGCTCGGGTCCGCGCCCGAGCCGAGACGGCCCGTGAACTCGTCCCGCTTGTCGGGCAGGTCAGCGCGGAAATGGCCGGCGGCATGGAGGCGTACCGTCGGGCCCAGGCTCCGATTCGGAGAAAGCGATCTCGCGATGTCCACGTTCGGGTCATCGGCATCGCCGCGAAAGCCCGCGACCGAGCGGGTCGCGTCCGCGCGGCGGCGATCGAGCTCACGCGGGAACTCGAGGTTTTCTCAATCGCGGATTGGGACCGGGTCCTCACCGGGCTCGGGATCCCGGAGCCCGAAGCAGCGCTCGCCACGTTGGTGCGGGACAACGCCGTGTTCGAGCCGAAAGCCGGGTTTTACCGATCGGTGATCCTCAGTCCCTAGGCACAGGCGCTCGGCGTCGCTCGCGGCGGAGTTCGCGCCGGAGTTCTTCGGGCAACGTCCCCGGGAGGATTTCGCGGTAGACGTAATAGTAGATCAGGAGCGCGAACCCCAGCGAGGTGGTTGCGGAAATCGCCGCGTACGGCTCGCCAATTTGACTGCCGAGGAGGAACGGGATGAGAAAGAGACCATGGCCGAAGCGGACGGCGAGGGCTCGCAGGAAAGCCCACCAGGTATCGTTCCGCGAAGCGCCGAACCCGATCAACGCGCCCGTGTCTGCATTCACGAGGCCGAGTCCGAAGGAGTAGAGGACGAGAAGCGCAAGCGTCTCGGGGACGTACAGCGTGCTCTGAGAGGCCCATCCGGCCGCTATCACACCGCTCGCGGCCGCGCCGATTCCCAGCGGCACCCCGTAAAACGTGGTGTCGAATCGGCCTCGGTACGTCTTGCGGTTGAGCCACACGAGTTTGAACGACTCCTCGAACACGAAGCTCACCGCAATCGCCGCAGCGAAGGCGACCAGGTCCCCGGTCGGCAGCGAGAGGGTGAAAATGCTGGCGACCGTCCCGAAGATCAGACCAACCGCGAGGCTGCCGAACACCCGCCGGTCGTCGAAGAGCGTGTGATCGACCTGCGGCCGGTCGAAGCGTCGAAGAGAGGTCCAGAGAATCGCGAGGCCCGGCAGGATCCCCAAGAGGAACGCGACGAAGAAGTCGAGGTTCGACGCCATGAATAGTGTAACGAAGGAAGGGGCGCTACTTAAGCGCGCGTCCGACCGACTATCGGGGCTGACAACGGGGAGAATGGGTTTATCGTCCGCCGGGTGGGTCGAACCGGACGTCGATGCCCGGGAAGCAGGCCCGGGTCCTGTGTCCCGTCTGCGCGGAGCCAATCCCTCCGGACGAGACGGAGTGCTGGAACTGCGGGGCCTTTGTCATCGACGAAGCCGTCGTCCGGCTGTGCCGAGCCTTCGGGCTCAACCGCGAGAAGGCGCTGAAACTCTTCGAGGCGGGGTTCCGTCACACGAAACAATTGAAGGACCGCGATCCGAATCGGGTCCTCGAGACGGGAGAGGTCGGGCTCCTCTTCATCTGCACGAACTGCGGGAGCTTCGTCGCGTCGGGCGATATGAAGTGCCCCCGCTGCGCGGCGGAATTCGAGCCGGAACCCGCCGCGACCGCGCCCGTGGAAGAGGACATCCTTGACATCCTCCTCTGCCCCGTCTGCGGTGCGGACAACGACCTGGGAACCGCCGAGTGCGAAGTGTGCGGGGAGGCGTTGAAGGAAACCGAAGAACCGGAGATTGCCGCGCCGAAAGCGGTCCCCGCCGTTCCGCCCACCACCGAGGCCGCGCGAATTGAGAAGGCACTCGACAGAGTCGACGACTTCCTTAAGGAGGCCGACCTCCCGGCCACGGCGACGCCGCGACCCGCGGCCGACTTGCCCCCCGCAACGCGACCGGAGAGCACACGCCCTATCCCCATACCAAAGCCCCCGGCGGTGATTCCAAGCGCGCCGGCCCAACCGCGACCGAAATCTACACCCGGTCCGGCTCGCGTCGAGCCGAAACTCGCTCCAAAGCCTGCGCCGACCCCGCCTCCGACTCCAGCGAGGATCAAGCCTCCATCGCCCCGACCGCCAACGCCTGCGGTTCCAGAACCCCCCAAGCCCGCGGTCCCTAAGGAGCGCGCACCGGTCTCCGTTCGTAGGACGATCGCCGTCCCGAGCCCCATGAAGAGCCGCAAGCGGCCCCAACAGTTGAGTCGCACAGCCAGCGCGAAGGTTCGCCGAAAGGCGTCAGCAACCCGCCTGATCTCCGCCGAGACCGCCGGGAGTCTGGTCGTTGCAGCCGCGGCGAGTCTCCTTCTGGCCGGGACCCTCGGTCAGCGGCTCGTCAGCGCAGGCATCGCCACCTTCTTGGTTGGCCTCATCGGTTTCGTCACGGTCGACGTCCGGAATCGTGGCCAGTGGCCCGGCTGGCTCGATGCGGGGCTGCTCGCAGCCGGCGTCATCATGGGTCTTGCGGTATGGCCCGTGGGCCGAGCCGAGTCCGGCCCGACGGGGGCGGTCGGCGTCGCGGTTGCCGCGGCGGTCCCCTTTGCGGTGGCGACGCGACGGCTCCTGAAAAGCCCCCAGAGGATCCTCCTGGCCATCGCCGCCGGAATCCCCGTGGTCGGCCAATCCCTCGGGACTTGGGCCGATCCCACATACGCGATGTCGGCTCCCTGGTTTGTCGGCATCCTCGGGGCGATGCCATGGCCCGCGACCCTCGGGGCCGTGGAACTGGTCCGTCGGGAATCCGCGTCGATTCTCCGAAAGCAACTCGATCGGGCGGAGCGGGACATGCGGAGCAAAGACTACCAAGGGTCCCTCGCGGAATACGACCGCGCGATTGCGACTGCCCGCGAAGGGGTGCCCGGCGCGGAGATCCCGTGGTACGGGAAAGGAGCGACCCTCATTTTGCTCGGCCGCTACGACGACGCGTTGCGGGCAATCGACAAGGCGTTGGACATCAACCCCCGCAACGAGGTCGCGTGGGTGAACAAGGGGAACGCGCTGACGAAAATGGGCCGGTTCGTCGACGCCCTCCGATGTTTCAACGCGGCGATTAAGGTGAGCCCCGACTACGAGGTCGCTTGGAACAACAAGGGGAATGCGCTCGCCCGGTTGGGGAAGTTCGAGGACGCAGTCAGCTGCTACGAGCGGGCCTTGCAGATTGACGCGAGCTACCGCGGGGCCTGGGTGAACAAGGGCTTCGTCCTCACGAAGCTCGGTCGCTTCGACGAGGCGGCCTCGTGCGCGGACCGCGCGCTCGTCCTGGACTCGACCCGCCGGGCGGATCCGATCTGACACGTCGTTTCGGCAGCGGTGACTCGGCCTCCCATTCTCCTGCGGAAATCGGTTGTTTCAGGTCGAACACGTTCCCGTCGGGATCGACGAACTGGGAGAGCCACTCGCCCCACTCCATCTTCTCGGGCGGCATCGGGAACTCGACGCCGGCGCGCCGGAGTCGCTCGTGGTCTTTCTGGATGTCGTCCGTGATGAACGTGATGCCCGCCGGACCCGGTTCGGTCGTCCCCCCCATGTGGCACAGGTGGATGCGGGTCCTCGGGCGGCCCGGACCGATCTCGATCCAGTGGCCCGGATCGTCGGGGGTGCCTTGGACGCTCGGGTCCGGGTCCGGTTGGCTCGGGCCGATGTACGCGATGTCCAGACCGAGCACATCGCGGTACCACGCGATGGCCTTCACAGGATCGGAGACGACGACTGCAATCGTGTCGATGCCGAGGATCGCCATTCGAATCCGGTGGGAATCCGAGTCCGCGTAATGAATTTGCGCGTGGGCGCGCGACATTAGCGTTCGGCCGCTCCGTGACCGTACATCTTCGCGTACCACTCCATGACCTCGTGGTCGGAGATCCGCTCGACCTCGTCTTCGACCGCGAGCTCGTTCTCCGCCTCCCAGGCCTCGACGATCCGTCGGGCGGACGGCTCTCCTTGGAACTCGGTCACGAGGAGCTGCCACTTCCGTCGCTTCGCCTTGAAAGCCGCGATCATCTCCGCGCCGTCGAAGACGACGTAGCAGGACCCCATGTGGAACTTGTCGACGATCGACTCGCGCAGGTACAGGAACAGGTTGTCCATCGGCGTCAGGACGAACTTCCGTCGGAACGGGGTGCGGCCCACCTCGTCGAGGCCGTCCTTGACCGCCCACAACACGGTCCGCTCGCCGCGAGCCAGGAAGCCTTTCGCGAGCCACCCCTCCGCCTCGAACTCCCGCAGCCTCAGCCGCGTCTCCCCCATGTTGTACTCGAACCGCGTGTACGCCGCGAGCGCCTCCGCGGACGTTACCCCGAGGATCCGGATGATCCGCCGCAAGACCTCGCGGCGAGCCTCGTCCCGGCTGATCTTGATGTCCGCGACGAGGCGGTAACGGTTGTCCCAGTCGCGGGTCACGTGGAGGCCTTCGTACAGTTTCCGGAGCGCCGCGGCGGTCGTGGGCCGGCTCAAGTCGGAGAGGGCGAGGAGGCGCTGACGCGAAATCGGCGCATCCTCCTGAATGACCCGGAGGACCGCCTTCATATCCTTCGTGAGGCGAGACGCCTTCGCGGCCTTGTACAGCCCGAGGTCTTCCTCCGTGCAGTACGTCCAGTACTCCGGGATTGCGAGGCCTTTCGCCAGGAGACCCCCGCGGTGCAGCCGCTCCAGCGGCCGGAATTCCTTGACCCGGAGGCGGGCCGCGAAATCGGAACGGAGGCCACCGAGGGCTTTCGCGGCGGCGATCGGATCGGAGAAACGCGACTCGAGGGCGACCCCTTGTTTCGTGAGCGCGAACGCGATAAGGTCCTGCGGATCGAAGTCCCGCGAGACAATCGGACCGTGGGCGAGGAAGTCGGAGAAACGCAGGAATCCCGCACGCGTCCAATGCGAGAGGTCCTCCGCCTCCGGCACGGCCTTCGCCTGGAATCGGGTGACGCGGAGGACATCGACCCCGCGCATTGTGTAGAACCCCATCATTCGGATCAGGGCGGCGATTGCCTCGTCCAGGAGGTCCGGCGACGCCAGGTCCATCTCGCGGACCTCGATGCAGCCGCTCATCTCCCAGATCTCCGCCATCCCGACGAGGTCCCCGTCTTTGACGAGCGGGAAGAACCAGCCTTCGCCGTAGCGGCTCGCGACCTGGGCCCACAATGGCTGCGTCCACGGGTCCAAGAGGGATAGGACACGCAACGGATCGGTCGCCGATCGGCCAGCGGCCTTTCGAAGGGCCGGCAGGTCGTCCTTCAGGACGTACATCTCGGACTCCGCTTTGCCCGTCACGAGGATCCGCGTCACAACGCCTTCCTCTTCGAGGCGGTCCAAGAGCCATTCGAGCTCGTCCCACTCGAACCGCGCCCACTCCCGGATGCCGGAGAAGGGCACCGGACCGTACGCCCCGAGGAACCGCCGAACGATCGTCTCGAACGCGTCGGGGATTTTCGCCGCCGGCGGATCGAACGCCACGTAGAGATTTCGTGCGGCCCAACCGTCGCCTTGAAATCGGCGAATCACGTAGACGTCGTAGTCCAGCTTCTCGAGCGCCTCCTTGACCCGTTCCCGCTCTTCGTGAAGCTTCGCCGTAATCGCCCACAAGTCCATCCCGTCGCCGGCCCGGATCACGTCCAAGGTCTTCGCCTCGAACTCCGTGAGGGGGCTCCGCGGGAAGGCCGCGAGGAACAGCGGGACGTCTTTCGAGCGGACGTACCGTACGCGGCCGTTCAAGAAGCGGCCCTCGAGGATGTCGCCCGCTTCCCGACGCCGCAGCCACTCCTGGTAATCGAAGCGCGCCGTGTGATTGTACACGTCGAGGACCATCCCGGCTTCGAGGAACCGATCGAAGTACTCGCCCAAGGTGCCGAGGCTCGTGAACTGCTTGTCGAGCAGGAGCGCCTTCACCTGATTCTCGTCGAACACCTCCCGCGTCTCGCCTTTCCTCTGGAGGCGCTGGAGGTCCCGGGTGAGCATGTACTGGAACTCCTTGTCGACGAGGAAGTGACCCGAGGACACGATGCCCTCGGATTCGAGATCCCGGAGGACCTCCTCCACGAGCTCCGGCTCGAGGCCCAACGCGACCGCGACCTCCTGCGCGCTGTGCGGCCCGTCGACCTCGAGGCGCTTCGTGAGGACCTTATCCAACGCCTCTTCGAATTTCGCGCGTTGCGGCTCCCGGCTGAAGTAGACCGTTTCCTCGACGCCGCGGCGGCCGACGAGGTACGCCCGTTCGAGCTTTCGTAGGGCCTCGTTCAGGTCGTCCTTCTCCATCTTCGTGAGGCGCGCGAGGTCTTTGTGGGTCCGCGGTTTTTCCTTGATCAGGCCGAGCACCTTCTCTTCCGGCGGCTTGATCCGGGACCGCTGAGCGTACACGGCGACGTATGTCGGCACGTGGTCCTTCAGGGCGCAGTGGATCCCTTGCGGAGTCCACACGCTCTCGACGAGGCCTTCGTCCATGAGCTGTCCCGCCCACTTACGGACATCGGCGAAGGAGGCCGAGGCGACCTCGAAGACCGTGCGGCCCTTCTGCTGGAGGAGGTTCGCGTCCCCGACCCGGTCCAGGTACGAGAGGAGGTCCTCCTTCCGGGCGACCTTCGGGAGCTTACGACGGAAATACTCGACGATTTCGCTCGGCTGGAACTGAATCGAGCTGATCTGGTCCGTCGGCATGACGCGCTCCAGGACCTTGCGATGGAGTTCCCGCAGGAGGGCGGAGCGGTCCTCCATGAGGACGAGATCGGAGACGCCTTGGAGGACGACGTTGTGGGCGAACGGGGAGGGCAGGCTCGCGAAATCGCTCTCGACGACTGCGATGTCCCCGGCCTCGAACCGCCGGAGCACCTCGCTCGCGTGGTCCAGATCCATGACCATGTGGAGGATCTCGTTGTACGTCTCCTTGACCACCGGGAAGTCTTCGATCTCGTGGAGCCAGTCGAGCACCCGTTGGGAGCGGAGCTGCTGGCGTCCGATCGAGACCTCGCGGCCCTTGTAGTTCCGGAGGATCATGAACGACCGGGTCGCGCAGTGCCGGAACCGCTGCTTGAACAGCTCCGTGTTCCGGATCGCCCGGCGCAGGTAGTCCTCCAAGTTCTCGCTCGTGACGAGCTTGGCGAGCCCCGTCAGTTCGATCCGCCGCGGGACCGTGATCATGAAGTTGTCGTCCGTCACGCTCACGCGGACGTTCGTGTGGTGCGCCTCCGTGATCGCGAACGCGTACGCGCGGCTCAGCGCGTCGTTCACCCGCCGGCCGAACGGGAAATGGAAGATGACGTTCCGGTTGCCCTTCACATCGAGGTACCCCTCGAGGAGGACCTGGCGGTCCGTGGGCAGAGTGGGAATGAGCGCCTCCTGTTCCATGGTGTACGAAACGAGCGACTGCGCGGAGCCCGCGTCGACCCGGTACTCTTCCATCAACCACTCCTTGGCGGTTTTCTCCCCGTCCTTCCCGATCTTGGCCGCGAGGTCGCGCCGGAATTCGCCGACCTCGATGGACAAGTCGAACGACCGCGGGAGCATCTCGCCCGTCCACGACGGCACCGTGGGCCGCCGGCCGGAGGCGTCCTTCACGTACACGGACTGCCCGCGCGCGCGGACGAACTGGTACGTGCGGCCGCCGAGGACGAAGATGTCGCTCGGGCTCAGGTACTCCACGAACTTCTCGCTCAGCTCGCCGAGCGGAGAGCCGCGTTCCGAGAAGACGTGGTACGTCCCTTCTTCCGGGATCGTCCCGACGTTCGTGTAGTAGATCATCCGCGTGCCTTTCTTCTTGCCGAACCGGCCTTCCTCCTCGTCGAACCAGATTTTCGCGAAGACTTTGATGTCCGGATTTCGGGAGGAGAGGTAGTTCAGCACCGCGAGGAAGTCTTTCTTCGGAAGGTCGTGGAAACTGTACGACCGCCGCACGAGTTCGTAGGCCTCGTCCACGTCCCAACGCTTCTCGAGGGACATCGCGACAAGTGCCTGCGCGAGGACGTCCAGGGGATTGCCAGGGATGTCCACCCGATCGATGCGGCCGTCGTACGCGGCCTTCGCGAGGGTCGCGCATTCCATGAGGTCCCACGGCTCGAACGCGATCATCCGGCCGACCGCGGTGTCGCCGTACGCGTGGCCCGCCCGACCGATCCGCTGCAGGCCCTTCGCGACGGACTTCGGAGAGCCAATCTGGACGACGAGGTCGATGTACCCGATGTCGATCCCTAGTTCGAGGGACGTGGAGGAGACCGCCGCCTTGAGCAGGCCGTCTTTCAGCTTCTGCTCGACGTCGAGCCGCGTGACCTTCGACAGGGAGCCGTGGTGGGCCTCGAGGTCCTCGACGCCGCGCTCTTTCAGCTTGAACGACACGTGCTCCGTCCCGCTCCGCGTGTTCGTGAAGATCAGTGTCGTGCGATGCTTGTCGATCAGGTCGCTGAGGAGGTCGTACATCCGGGCGTTCGCGACCTCCATGGGCACCGCAGTCATGTCCCGGACGGGGCAGAGGACCGCGAGGTCGAGCGACTTGCGCGTGTCGACCTCGACGATGTGCATGTCCCGGACCTTCCCGTTGGCATAGCCCGCGAGGAACTTCGCTTCCTCATCGATCGGGGCGATCGTCGCGCTCAGGCCGATCCGGACGAAATCCCGCCCGGTCTGCTCGCGTAACCGCTCGAGGCAGATCGACAGGAGGGAGCCCCGCTTCGAGGAGCAGACCTCGTGGATCTCGTCGAGGATGACCCACTCGACGTTCGCGAAATGCTCGCGGAACTTCGGCGTGCTCAAGATGATCGCGATGCTCTCCGGCGTCGTGATGAAGATGTGGGGCGGCCGACGCACTTGCCGCTGGCGTTCCTGGGGAGATGTGTCCCCGGAGCGGACGCCGACCCGGATCGCTGGCACCGGCTTCCCCTCCCGCTGCGCGAGCTCCGTGAGCTCCCGAAGCGGCTCCTCGAGGTTGCGGTGGATGTCGTTCGCGAGAGCTTTCAAGGGAGAAACGTACAAACAGTAGATGCGCTCCTCGAGCTCGCCCCGGAGTTGCTTTGCGTACAGCTCGTTGATAATCGAGAGGAACGCCGTGAGGGTCTTCCCGCTCCCCGTCGGGGAGGAGACGAGCACGCTCTTGCCCTCGTGGATGAGCGGCACCGCGTAGGCCTGCGGCTCGGTCAGGCCCTTGAACTTGGACGCAAACCAGTCCCGGACGAGGGGCTCCATCAGGCCGAGGACCTCGTCCTTCGTGGCTATTGTGCGTACCTTATGTAACAAGCGTACGGCCCCGCGGAGAATCGGAAATCACGGGGCATAGTACCTAGTCCTAAAAGAGTTTGCGGGACGGTTCGCCGAATCCGACCCGAACCGCGACGCGACAGATCCCCAATGTCAGGGGAGGGCGCATGTCCTTAGCAAACCACCTCGTATGCGGTGACCGGATATTCCCGCTCCCCTTCCGAGACCGACTGATCAAACATGTAGATACGCCCCCAGCAGCGCCCCTCGAAAGACACGGAGAGATGGACCCAGGCGGCCGCCGTCCCCGTCCCGTTTCCGAGCAACTCAACAAAGGCAGTGTACGACGCGTTCGGCCCTCCGTATCGGAGCCGGGTCAACGACGTGTTGAGGCTCGCGGACGTCAGCGACATCGAAATGTCGAAACTCGCGATCTGCGCGGCAACGATTTCGACCGTGAGATTCTCACCGCTCCCCGAGAGCGCGAGGGATGACGCCCCATTCGTGGCGTGCATCCGATCCCAGGTTTGCGGATCGGCCGGTGCGGGGAGACGAATTCGGATCGTGACCGAGGGCGAGGGCTCCACGGAAACGGAATACCGGAATGAGATCGTGCCTCCCGGAGGAAGGCGCGCGACGTCGATGACAAACTCCGCCGCAAGGGACGCAGAACCGAGCGCGATTGCGATCAGGGCCACGGTCACCGATCGATTGGACCCGGCCGGCCCACGATCGGGCTTTCGTGGCTCCCTCGCGGCCAAGAAAATTCCGAGGAAGACGAGGACCATACCAATCGCGAGGAACACGCCCAGAGGCGGAAACGTCGCCAAATCCATTACCGGCAGGCGAATGGACTCTCGGGGCTTTCATTCCACCGGAATCGTTCGGGTCAGGGCCGCTCGACAATCATCGAGACCGCGTTGCCGCCGCCAAGGCAGAGGGTCGCGAGGCCGCGCTTCGCCCCGCGGTCTTTCATCGCATAGACGAGGGTCGTGAGCACCCGCGCCCCGCTGCATCCGATCGGATGGCCAAGGGCCACCGCGCCACCGTTCACGTTGAACTTCTCGTGAGGAATTCCGAGCTCCCGCATCACGACGAGGCTTGCGGCGGCGTACGCCTCGTTGTGCTCGAACAGGTCGATGTCGTCGACGGAGAAGCCTGTCTTCTTCAGGAGTTTTCGGACGCCCGGGATTGGCGCCTCCATGACCGATTCCGGCTTCACGCCGACCGTATTGTACGCGACCACACGGGCGAGCGGCTTCACCCCGTGTCGCTCCGCAGCCTCCTCCGACATCGCGACCATCGCGGCCGCGCCGTCGCTCAGCTGGGAGGCGTTCCCCGCGGTCACTTGGCCGCCCTCCCGAAAGACGGGCGGGAGCCTCGCAAGCTTCTCGAGGGAGGTGTCCGTCCGAATTCCCTCGTCGACCTCCACCCGGCCTGCGCCTGGGACCTCGAC
>Ga0209283_10001866_pt1 | contig 11659 bp, 8 predicted proteins | sample CZO8metaG_2_FD_188354 | JGI IMG/M metagenome (GOLD analysis project Ga0209283, IMG submission 188354) | Vadose zone soil microbial communities from the Eel River Critical Zone Observatory, Northern California, USA - CZOApr15con2H1.8 metaG... | ecosystem: Environmental > Terrestrial > Soil >...
CATTTCGAAAGCGATGACTCCATGTCCATGCGCGATGTGGCCTTCGTCCTACGCAGCTCGCGCACCGGCTCGGAAAGTCTCTTGAACGAAGTCCGCCAAGCGGTCTGGTCCATGAACCCCAATCTTCCCCTCGCCGAAGTTCATGCTCTGGACTTTTTCTACAAGCGCTCCATGGCCCGCACTTCCTTCACGCTCATCATGCTCGGCGTGGCCGGCAGCATGGCCCTTTTGCTCGGCGTCGTCGGCATCTACGGCGTAATCGCCTATTCCGTCTCCCAGCGCACCCGTGAGATCGGCATTCGCATGGCCCTCGGCGCTCAGCACGAAATGCTCACCGGCATGTTCGTCCGCCACGGCTTGACGCTGACGGGCATCGGGGTAGCTTGCGGCCTTGCCGTCGCCATCGTCGTAATGCGACTGATGTCGTCTCTTCTCTTTAAGGTGAGCCCCGTTGACCCAGTCGCTTATATCGCCGCCTCCCTCAGCCTGGTAGCCACTGCGTTCCTGGCCAGCTACTTGCCCTCGCGCCGCGCCTCCGCCGTCGACCCCGTCGAGGCCCTCCGCTCCGAGTAGCGTCTGGTCAATACCGATGGAATCTTGCCCCGGGCATGGCGGAAATGGACTGCTGCCAGAATCTCCGTAGCGTTTCAGTTTCCATCTAGCGCATTAATCAGGGGTTGGGTTCATTGGCTGGGGGAAATCCAGCTATGGACAGTTGGTGCGTGTGAAGTGACCGGGCTCAATATGTCCCGCGGGAATGAGAGAGAATCGCTCTAACGGAGGGTTGGATGCGAAGAATCAATCGTCGAATGGTGGGAATCCCGCGCCCTTTCGATTAAGACACCCGGACCAGCGCTGTCTGACTGCACCCACAATCGAACGACATCGCATTGTGGCTTCCGAGAAATTCTGCAACTGCTTTCTTGACGCCTCCGAGATGAAAATCATGAATCAAGATCAGTCCACGGTCACTCATTTTCTCCCAGAGAAAATTCAGGCTGTCAATTGTCCCCTTGTACAAGTCAACATCGAGATTTACAAAGCTAAGCCGCTCACCATTCAAAATGGAACCGCTTTCTGGAAAGATCCCCTTAACCAACGTGACGCCCGGAAATTTTGCTAGCTTTGCCGCGACGTCTTCTTGGCGCGAGCTGAACTGTTTCTCGCGAAACCATTTTTCGTCCTCCTCACCGCGGCCAGGCAAGCCCTCGAAGGTATCGAATCCATAGAATTTCTTGTCGCCTTTCAGGTGACAGATGATTCTGGCGCTGCCGCCCCTCCACATTCCGATTTCCACCATGCTTCCGGGAGCGCTCGCCTGCATGCGCACGAGGCTGTACAGAGCGTAAGCATCGAGTGGATTCATCCCCAGACCGGCTTCTCCAAAAGCATCGTCAATGACTGCCACGGCCTCAGGCTCTCGATAGAACTTCAGCAGTGACACTTGGAAGTGTTTGTTGGCTAACTCGAGCGCGTTGAAAAGGGGCGGTGTGTGAAGCAGATTTGCGAACGCCTTGTTCATCAAACCTCCGGATGCCCGCGAATAGTGGCATGCTCTTTACCAGTCCTAAAATGCTGTCGGGTCCCCCCAACGTTGCACCGGCGACTACAACCCTGAGTTTTACGATCGGCCCAGCTTCCAGTTTTGCTTTCGTACCTGCAATCACTCCACGCGCATAACGCGAGTGTTCGAAGGCCGCATGTATCGCACTATCGGCTTTTCGAGAGGTCAACCCGCGCAAAAAGCGATCGGCGCGTCCACCTCCGCACCGTACATAGCACAAAAGGCATTGGCACCCCGCGAATGGTCCTGTCAAGCATAGTAAACCAGATAATAAATTTGCAATCGCGCGTCTGAATTTCAACTAACCGTATTCGATAACATCGCGGATGGCCGTCCCATTCCCGAATCTGTTCTGAGGACCATAGCGATAAAGATTGCCTATTTTTTCCTCTGATTGAATACTGAGAACTGACAACTGAAAACCATTCCGTCTGCAGTCACCAGTCCCCAAGAGTTGCTTTTTCCTTTCGCTCGCCCAACAATGAAGTCTGAATCTCGACCTGCGAGGTCCGCCATGCCCGAAGCCGTCATCGTCTCCGCCGTCCGCACTCCCGTCGGCCGCGCCTACAAAGGCTCCCTGCGCGCTACGCGCCCCGACGATCTCGCCGCTCTCGCCATCAAACAAGCCCTCGCCCGCGTCCCCGACCTCGACGCCAAGGAAATCGACGATGTAATTCTCGGCTGCGCCATGCCCGAAGGCGAACAGGGCATGAACGTCGCGCGCATCGCCGCTCTGCGCGCCGGACTCCCCGTCGAAACGAGTGCTATGACCATCAACCGCTTCTGCTCGTCCGGCTTGCAAGCCATCGCCCTCGCAGCCGAACGCATCCGTTCCGGCTCCGCCGAAGTCATCGTCGCCGGCGGCACCGAATCCATGTCCATGGTCCCCATGGGCGGCAACAAAATTTCCCCCAATCCCTGGCTCGTCGACAATTACCCCGACGCCTACATCAACATGGGCCTTGGCACCGAAAACATCGCGCGCAAGTTCGGCATCACCCGCGAACAGGCCGATCAGTTCTCCGCCAATTCTCACAAGAAAGCTCTCGCCGCCATCGCCGCCGGAAATTTCAAAGACGAAACGATCCCCGTTGAAGTGAAAATCACCGCGCTCCCCAATGGCAGCGGCGTATCGTCCAAAGCGAAGTCGGCGCCAAAACCCGCGACGCAAACTTTCGTCTTCGCCACCGACGAACTCCCTCGCGCTGACACCTCTATCGAAGTCCTCGCCAACCTCAAGCCCGCGTTTCATGTGAAAGGAACGGTCACCGCAGGAAACAGCTCCCCGATGAGCGATGGAGCCGCCGCCACCGTCATCATGAGCGACACCCGCGCCAAATCGCTAGGCCTCAAGCCGCTCGCACGTTTCGTCGCTTACGCGACAGCCGGCGTTCTCCCCGAAGAATTCGGCATCGGCCCCGTAAAAGCCATCCCCAAAGCACTAAAGCTCGCCGGCCTCTCGCTCAGTGATATGGCCGTCATCGAACTCAACGAAGCCTTCGCCGCGCAATCGCTCGCCGTCATCCAGCAAGCCGGCCTAGACGCCTCCCGCGTCAATCCCAACGGCGGCGCCATTGCCCTCGGCCATCCACTCGGCTGCACCGGCGCAAAACTAACCGCCTCCCTCATCCGCGAATTAACGCGCCGCAACGCCCGCTACGGTATGGTGACCATGTGCATCGGAGGAGGCATGGGCGCCGCCGGCATCTTCGAGCGCCTCTGAACTCTTGCTTTTGTAGAGGCCGGGCTTTAGCCCGGTGGTTTTGATTTTGTAGCGGCGAGTTTATCTCGCCATCTTTCTTTTGATTTGCTCCCATTTTTCGGAGGTCTCGACAGATGAAGCCGCTTCTCTGCTCACTCCTTTTTCTTTTCGCATTTTCCCTCAGCGCTCAAGCGCCGGTCGCCGTCCCTATCCCAAAGGAGCCGCATCATCATCTCGTCCTGGAAAACTCCTACGTGCGAGTCTTCCGCGTAAGCGTCCCCGGCCACGACGCGACGCTTCTTCATCAGCACGACGTCCCCTACCTTTACGTTTCGCTCGGCCCCGCCGACGTCATCAACGCCGTCCAAGGCAAACCCGAGGCCCATCTCACCATGGCCGACGGCCAAATCGGCTATTCCCGCGGCGGCTTCGCCCACATCGCCCGCACCGATGCCGGCAGCTCCTTCGACAACGTCACGATCGAGCTGCTCCGTCCCCAAGGCGAGCCGCGCAATCTTTGCGAAAAGATAATCGACGGCCCACTGAACGACTGTCGGAGTTCCGGCTCCAGCAATCTCCCCGCTGACTCGCCGCTTCGCGCGCTCGCAAGAGCCGCGATCAGCCAGAAGCGGTTATTCGAGACGGAAGAAATTCTTGTGACTTCTAACTCGATCTCTATTCAGGAGAGCTACAACGAGTCGAGCGCTCAGCCCGCGCGACTGCTCGTTGTTGAAGAGGGCTCTGAGTTGCGGGTGGACGTGCCCGGGGAATCTTCTAAGTCTCTGGGTGGCGGTGAAGTCCTGTGGCTTGAATCAGGAACAAAATGGACGATCGTCACTCCCGGCGAACACAAGATCACACGCTTTCTCCTGGTTCAGTTCAAAGACAGTGTGACCGGCGCAGGAAACTAGAGCGGCGCCCACGTTACTTTTTCTTCGCTTCGACTCGCACTGGCAATGTCTCCGGCGTATCTTTCATAGCGATGAATTCTTCGCTCTCGATTTTTCCCGGCGCGGTGAGCCGCGTGACGTTTCGTAATTTCAGCGCTGTGCTCTCGACGGAGGACTGGCGCCGGTAAAACACCCCGGTGGCCCAGTGGCCTGTTACTTTACCGTGGCTTGGCTTTTGTTTCTTCAGTCGGGCCAGCCTCGTGCTATCTTGCGCTACAACGCCACCCGCCTTCGTGGAGGAAGTCATGCCTGATCCGACAGTACAGCCGGGAGAGAAACCACAATCAACAAAACCGCGTAGTTTTCGCGTAACCGCGTTTTTTGTCCTGCTCTTCGTGGCCGGATACACGGCAGCCGTAATGTTAGGCCTGCCAAAGGAGAGAAGAATTGATGCATCTACGTTGGGCGTGATTGGCATCGGGTCCCTCATCGCGGTCGTCTTGTTTCGCCCCGACATCGTGGATCGTGTGACTCGCCTGGAAATAGCCGGCTGGAAACTTGACATTGAAAAGAAGCAGGAGAAACAGGACAAACAACTCAACGACATCCAACTCATCTTGCCCATCCTGTTGGCGGAGAGCGAGCGCAAGCACCTGCTCAACCTGGCCAGTCAAAATACAAAGCCCTACAAAGGCAATCAGGACGTTCGCACCGAATTGAGGCGGTTGCGCTCCCTGAAATTGATCAAGATGAAGCCCAATCAGGAAATCAGACGCATGGAGGACGGAAAAGAAGTGGCCCTCAGCGACTTCGTGGAACTCACGGAGTTGGGCCAACATTGGGTCGACAGAATCAAGGAGATCGAAGCGGAAGCAGCAAAGGCTAAGGAAACCACAACGCGAGCTGCCGTCAACTAGGAAAACCTCCCTTGCGGCATTCTCGCCGGCCGAGTGCGGGCGCTACCTTTTCTTGGCTTCGACGCGCACGAGCAATGTTTCCGGCGCGTCTTTCCTGGCCATGAATTCTTCGCTTACTAGCGTTCCCGGGCCAGTGACCCGCGTGACGTTTCGCAAATTGAGCGTTGCGCCTTCGGCCGGAAACTCCGAGCGGAAAACCAGCGCGTCGCCCTCGAACTGCCCGGTTTCCACAAAGGCTCCGGGAAAGTCATTCCCGAACACATACGCTTTGTACGCTTTTTCTTTCGCGTCCCACGTCATCACCAGCAAGCCCTCGAAGTCGCCCACGGGCCCTTGCGAATGAAACGTATTGATCAGCGAATTCCCGCCCGGCCCGAGCTTGCTGGTGTACACGCCGGTGTTCTTCCCTCCGTTCGGAGAGAACGCCGATTTCGGATACGTCTCGGTGTAGTCCCACTCGCCCAGATAAAATTTCAGCCGCTCCATCTCCGCCGCGCCGGGTTTCGACGCCGCCGCAACCGCAGGCTTCTCCGCCGTTTTTTCTTGAAGCGCCGCCCACAGCGGCACACACAGGACAAACGCAATCCCAATGGTAGCCGTCCCCACTCTCCGATTGATTTTCATTCTTGCCCCTTTCCAGAATTCATCGCGGATCGACAGGCCCGTCCATGGCAACAAACAGAAATTATTCGGCGGCGTAACGGCGAAAGAAGGAGTCGGGCTTCCAGCGTGGGCGCGCAGGAGTGTTGGCGGTGTCGAGGAGCAGGCGGCGGGTGAACTCCTCGTAAAGGGCGGCGGCTTGGAGATCGACGGGCTGATTCACGTCGTCGCTTGGGGCGTGGTAGCGATTGGTGAGCCAGTCCTTAAAGATTTTCTGTTCGGGCGCGCCGAGCTCGAAGCCGACGTCGCATTTTACGGCGGGGACACCCTTCTTGATGAAGTTGTATTGATCGCTGCGGATGAAGAGGTTGCGGAGCGGCTCGGGATCGGCGATGGGTTTGATACCCATAGACTGTGCGATCGCGGCGGCGCGAGTGCCGAGGTCGGATTCTTCGAGGCCGCCGATCTTCAGGATTTTCATCGGAACGATGGGAAGAAACATATCCACGTTGACGTCGGCAATGATGGATTTCGACGCGACGGTGGGATGAGCAGCGAAATATTTGGAGCCGAGAAGGCCCTTTTCTTCGGCGGTGACGAGGAGGAAGAGGATGGAGCGCTGGAGCTTCTCCGGATGAGCTTTCAGGCTGGCGGCTATGTCCATGACGAGGGCGCTGCCGGAGCCGTTGTCCATGGCGCCGTTGTAAATGCGATCGCCGTTGATGGGCGCGCCGATGCCGACGTGGTCGATGTGGGCGGAGAGCACGACAAATTCATTCTTCAGAACCGGATCGGAGCCGGTGAACTTAGCGACGACGTTGGAGGATTCGAGGGTCTTGGTTTGGATGACGGCGTTGGCTTTGAGCGAAGTGCCCAAGGCGAAGTGCGGGAGAGGCTTGCGGTCTTTGCCCAAGGCGGCAATTTCCGCGAAGGTGTGGCCGGAGCCGGAAAAGAGTTGTTCGGCGGAAGCAGGGTTGAATGTCACTCCGATCTGCTGACCCGGAGTTTCATTGAACTCGGCATCGGCGAGATCCATCGATGCGTGATTGCGATTGACGGAAATTCGTGACCAGGGAATATCCATGGACGCGGGATTGAAAATGGTGATGGTGCCGATAGCGCCTGCCGCGCGCAGGGACTTCCAGCGCTCGCCGGCGGTTTGATAGTGCGAGGCGAGGGCCGTGGGGATGTCCGAAGGGGAGCCGGCGAGATAGACGACGATTTTCCCTTTCAGGTCGATGCCGGCGAGTTCATCGAGATTTTTTTCCGGGATTTGCAGGCCATAGCCGACGAAAACCAGCGGCGCGGTGAGAGTAGCGGAGGCACGCGTGGCGCGCGTGTTGATGTAAGCGTCGTCGGCGAAAGAAAGAGATTTGGATTGGCCGCCCGTGACCAGAGCGAGAGAGGATTTGGATTCGTCGACCTCATATTGATTGAAGCGGACTGGCTGGTAGAAACCATTGACGCCCGCAGGCGCGAGACCGGCTTTCTGAAGTTGCTCGACGGCGTAAGCCTGTGCCTTGCGGAGACCTTCGCTGCCGGTGTCGCGGCCTTCGAGGGAATCATCGGCGAGAAATTTGACATGCGACCACCAGGAGTTGCCGTCGAAGTGGGAAGCGGGCGAAGTTTGCTGAGCTGCGGAACTGGATGCAAGGACAAGGAAAAGAATCGCGGAAAGCACTTTACGCATGAGATTCACTCCTAAAGCAAATTGAGAGGCTAGAGGATAGCAGGGACGAAGCGGAAGAGTCACGCCGAGTGCGCAATGGAATTGGCTCGACTCTCGACCGCCATGCCTCACGGCGCGGAGACAAGCGGCAGCTCAATGAAAGTGGCCTGGCCGGGTGCATGATAGAGGTGCTGGGTGGCTTTGCGATAGTCGCCGGGCTTGGCCCAGAAAATGTTGGGTACGAATGTTTGCGGATTGCGGTCGTACAGCGGGAACCAGCTCGACTGAATTTGCACCATGATGCGGTGGCCGGGGAGGAACACGTGATTTGCGGTGGGCAGCGCAAAGCGATAGAGCAGCGGCTTGTCCGGCGCGAGGGCCTTAGGCGCTTCAAAACTTTCGTGGTAGCGGCCGCGGAAGACATCAGCGGCAACCATCAATTGATAGCCGCCCATTTCGGGTTGCGTGCCAACTTCGTCGGGGTAGAGGTCGATGAGCTTGACAACCCAGTCGGAGTCCGTGCCGCTGGTGGAGGCGACCAGGTTGGCGATGGGCTGTCCGCTGATTTTCACCGAAGCGCTGAGCGTATCGGAGACGAACACCACGACGTCGGGGCGGCCGGACGCTTCGCGCTGGTCATCCACCAGCCACTGCGGCCAGGTCATGCCGTTGGAGTAGCCAACAGGTTGACTGGGGCGCGCGCGGAAAGGCACGGGCTTGGCAGGGTCGGAGACGTATTCATCGAATTGCGCCTCGCTCGCTGCGGGCGCGGTGAAGCTGAGTTTTAACCCCGCATTGAAATAGAGCGGTGTTGGTTTGACGCTGCAGCCGCTGGCGCAACCGGAGGGCCACGCGGGCAAACGCCGCCAGGTGTTCGTGCCGGTCTCGAACGCCATCACCGGCGCTAGGTCGCTCTTCGGCGCGTCGTCTTTCAAATAATGCGCCAGGAACGGCGCGAGGATCTCTCTGCGAAAATACAGTCCGGTATCGCTGCTGAATTTCAGCGCGCCGAGCGAACTGCCGTCATCGATTTCCTGCCCGTGATGCCAGGGACCCATCACCAGGAATACTTTGTCGTTGCCTGTGTCCTTTGGCTTGAGCGCTCTGTAGACGGCCATCGCCCCGTAAATGTCTTCCTGATCCCACAAGCTGTCCACCAGCATGGTCGGAACTTTCAGCGGCTGCGCGGCGAGAATCTTGTCCATGGCCTGCTGCTGCCACCAAGAGTCGTAGGCCGGATGCTCGAGCAGTTTGCGCCAGAAGCCAATTTGCTCAAGACCGTGGCTGCGGCCAAGCTCGCCGGCCGAACCGGCTTGCATGTACAAATCGTAGTCGTCGTGGTTGCTGGTCCACCAGTGCTCGTCGTTTTTCCGCGTGGCTTCCTGTTCGTAGATGTAGGGCATGTTCTGTTGCCGGAAGGCGCCGTAGTGAAACCAGTCGTCACCCATCCAACCGTCCACCATGGGATTCATCGGCACGGAGACTTTGAGCGCGGGGTGCGGATTGATGAGCGCCATCAGTGGCGTGAAGCCGTCGTAAGAAATGCCAAGGATGCCGACCTTGCCGTTGCTTTCCGAAATATTTTTCACGAGCCAGTCGATGGTGTCGTAGGTGTCGGTGGAATGATCGACTGCGGTAGGATTCAGCGGGCCGTGCAGCGGGCGGTTCATCACGTAGTCGCCCTCGGAGCCGTACTTGCCGCGCACGTCCTGGACGACGCGGATGTAGCCGCCTTCGAGGATGACTTCGAGCGCGTTGTCATAGCCATGAAGGCTGGGTCCGAGATGCGAGCTGTGCTCGTGAGTGGTGAGATCAGTGGCGTCATACGGCGTGCGCGTCAGAAGAATGGGCGCGTTCCTGGCGCCTTTGGGCACGAGGACGACGGTATGCAACTTCACACCGTCGCGCATGGCAATCATGACATCGCGCCGGGTGTAGTCGAAGCTATCGGTGACACGCTTGAACTGCGCCGGCGTTTCGCTTGGCAACGTGGAAGGGGCGGACGGCGGCGGCGCCTGAGCCACGGAGGGATCGGCGAGCAAAAGAGCGCCGAGCAGCGGTGCGAGCAAGGTTAATGTGCGAACGCAGTTGACCAGCTTCATCAGGGTCCCTCAGTGATGCGTGGAATGAGCGTGGATTATATCGCTGTTGTGCCATTGCATACCACTTTCAGAGTGTGAGCGGGGTACTGCACCAATGGCTGAAAACTCTTCCGACACCGGCAACTTAACGGTGTTTACTGGACCGTTTGGCTGGAGTAAAATGGGGTGAACTGATTGCGTTCTGTGCCTCAGACGGCCGTTAGACTGAAACCCAGTACCGGAGACTTTCCGCTAGGAGCGACCAAGATGGCCACCGCTACCCTCACCAAGCAAGCAGCAAAGGGAGGCAGCTTTCTCCTGGAATCGCCGCAGCCGAGCGATGTGTTCACGCCTGCGGATTTGACCGATGATCAGAAGCTGATTGGTCAGACGGCGGAAGAATTCGTCCTCAAGGAAGTTTTCCCGTTCATCAAGGAACTCGAAAACAAGAAGCCCGGGCTGATGCCCGAGCTGGTAAAAAAGGGCGGCGAAGTCGGCTTGATGGGCGGCGGCGTGCCGGAGGAGTTCGGCGGCGCGGGCCTCGACAAAATTTCCACCACGGTACTGACCGAGAAACTTTCGATCTACGGCGGCTTCGCGGTGACCCACGGAGCGCACGCCGGTATCGGCACGCTGCCGATCGTTTATTTCGGGACGGAAGCGCAAAAGCGAAAATATTTGCCGAAGCTGGCCACCGGAGAGTGGATCGGCGCGTACTGTCTCTCCGAGCCGCAAGCTGGGTCCGACGCGCAGAATTCACTGACACGCGCGGAATTGAACAAAGAAGGCACGCACTACATCCTCAACGGGCAGAAGATGTGGATCACCAACGGCGGCTTCGCCGATGTTTACATTGTGTTTGCGAAGATCGACGGCGAAAAATTCACGGCCTTCATCGTCGAGCGCACTTTTCCCGGATTTAAGCCCGGCAACGAAGAGCACAAGATGGGCATCCACGGCAGCTCGACGACTCCGATTTTCCTGGAGAACTGCAAGGTGCCGAAAGAAAACTTGCTTCACGAAATCGGCCGCGGGCACATCGTGGCGTTCAACATCCTGAATGCCGGGCGCTTCACGCTCGGCGCTTCCTGCGTCGGCGGCTCCAAGCACGTGCTGATGGCCTCCGCGAAATACGCGAAGGAGCGCAAAGCGTTTGGAAAACAGATCGGCGACTTCGGCTTGATGAAGGAAAAGCTGGCGGAAATGGCCATTCAGATTTTCGCGGTGGAATCGATGGTGTACCGCTCCGCGGGGAACATCGAGGCGGCGATGGCCGCGGCTTCCGGCTCCGGCGACAAAATCCAGAACTCCATGAAAGTTCTCGAGGAATACGCCATCGAGAGCTCCATCGCCAAGGTCTATGGCAGTGAAATGCTCGATTTCGTGGTGGATGAAGGCGTGCAGATCTTCGGCGGCTACGGATTCCATGAAGAATATCCCGTTTGCCGTGCGTACCGCGATTCGCGCATCAACCGCATCTTCGAAGGCACCAACGAAATCAACCGCATGCTCATCATCCAAATGCTGATGAAGCGCGCGATGGGCGGGCAACTGCCTCTGATCCCGGCGGCCATGAAGCTGGCGGATGAAATCCTCGCCGGGCCGTCCTTCGAAGAAGCTCCGGAAGGTGTTCTTGCCGGCGAATCCCGCGTCGTCGCCAACTCCAAGAAAATGTTTCTGCAAGCGGCCGGAGGCGCCGTCCAGAAATTCCGCGAAAAGCTTGTCGAGGAGCAGGAGCTGATCGGCGCGCTTTCGAACGTGGTCATGGAAATCTACGCGATGGAGTCCTGCCTGCTGCGCACGCAAAAAGCCGCCGCATCGAAGGGCGAATCCGCGACGCAGATCATGATCGATGCCGCGCGCGTGTTCATCAATGACGCCGCCGAGCGCGTCGAGCACGAAGCCAAGCGCGCCATCGCCGCCATCCACGAAGGCGACATGCTCACCACGCAGATGGCCGTCCTGAAGCGTTTCGCGAAGCGTGCGCCGGTGGACACCATCGCATTGCGCCGGCGCGTCGCCGCAGCCGTGCAATCGCAAGACCGCTACCCGTTGGAAGGCCGCTAGGCTCTAGTACGGCTTAAAACTGAGCGTAATCAACCCCCCAGCCGTCCCTTTGTACACTCCCGTATCAGGCAGGGCACGCCTTCCGAGCGTTGGTTGGAAAGGCCCGCGGAATTCCCCATAGAATAGATTCGGGCAAACAATTTAATCCGAAACGCGAGAATACGACAAG
>Ga0209283_10001867_pt1 | contig 11659 bp, 10 predicted proteins | sample CZO8metaG_2_FD_188354 | JGI IMG/M metagenome (GOLD analysis project Ga0209283, IMG submission 188354) | Vadose zone soil microbial communities from the Eel River Critical Zone Observatory, Northern California, USA - CZOApr15con2H1.8 metaG... | ecosystem: Environmental > Terrestrial > Soil >...
GTACGCTCGCATTGTCAAGCGGGAGGTTCGGTCTCAGCGCGCCTGGATTGTTGAAGGGGAGGTTCGGATTGATGTGCTGCACACCTGGATTCACGGCCTGAAAATTGTTGTTGTTCTGCGGCTGTGTGAACGTCGGCATGACGCCGACCGGCCGGCCCGCATTGGGATAGACCGGCGGCGTCGACGGCGGCATGACAACGTGGGGCGCCACGCGCTGCACTGGAGCGGCGTGAAACACGGGTGCGGCGCCATGGAATGCGGGCGCCGCGCCATGGAATGGAGCGGCGGGTTGCACCACGACAGGCCTGTTCGGCTGCGCCGCCGGCGCATCGTCAACAAGACGATGGAGAGCCTCGGGACGCTCGCGGCGCTGATCGCGGTCGGAGTGCTCGTGCTCGTGATCGTCTCGGTGGCGGTCCGGGCAGCGCCTGCGCTCAGCCTCGATTTCTTCACCAAGTCGCCGAACCTCATCGGCGGCCCGGGCGGTGGAATCTCGAGCGCACTCGTCGGCTCGGCGCTCATCGTCGGAATCGCAACGGCGATCACGCTCCCCGTCGGCGTTCTCATCGCGATCTTCGTGACCCAGGTGTTCCTCTTCGCTGAGCGCCAGGTCCTCTTCGGGGTCACCTCCATCGCCATCTTCCTCACGTTCCTCATTCGGCTCACCTGCCAGGTCTTGCCCTTGAGTGATCTCTTTATCCGACATAGGATGTCCCTTCTTCGCTTTTTGGGTCTATACAGATGATAGGAACCACGCTCTCCCAAGGTACTTCACCTGCTTCACTTGCATTTTGAATCGCATGTTACTCAGGCTCCGAGTGCGAACGCCATACTCTTGCGGCAGTCACAAAACGTTGGGCCGCCAGGGGAAACCCACTAAATGACAGGTGCATATAGGTTGCAAGGAGGTTGCCGTGAGCAAATCCCTCCACTTGCCCATAGGCAGCGAATTCATAGGCAGCCTCTTCTCGTGCCAATGGAGCATTCAGACAAGAGTAGTGAAACTCATGCCCGCGCACCACTTCACCCTGGCGCGTCAGTAGGGTATCGCACAAAGCAGTGGCCTCGCGGTACCCGATCACTAATCCGCCACGATCATTGCTCATGACGCTTTGTCTGGCAATGGCTCCTATCATCGGAAGCTCTTCTCCCGATGCATTACGAATGGATTGGCAGAGGTACATCAATCCTCCACATTCCGCATAACAGGGCATGTCTTTCAGCAGGAGCCGTGCAAGAGCAGCGCGCATACTTGCGTTTGCAGCTAAGCGCTGCGCGTATTCCTCTGGAAACCCACCACCGACATAGATACCACCGATATTCTCGGGTAACACGCTGTCATGCAGAGGGCTAAAGGGGACCAGCTCCGCACCAGCAAGCCGAAGTAAGTCCAGTGTATCGGGGTAGTAAAAGTTGAAGGCTTCATCCTGGGCAATGGCAATGTTCACGCGTTCACTCGTCGTTTCCTTTGATGAAAAGGGGTCTTGGGAGCTATGCTCGATGGGGGGAACCTTGCGGGCAAGGGCGAGGAGTTTTTCACTGTCACACGTTTGGCCAAACTGCTGTCCAAGCGCGGTGAGCTGCTCAGTACTGACTACACGTTCAGCGGCCGGGACCAAGCCCAGATGCCGCTCGGGCACCAGTGTATCCGGCGAATGACGCATATAGCCCAGGAAAGGGATGCCGGTTTCTGCCTCAATGGCTTCCTGTAACAAGCGAGCATGACCCGCTCCCCCAACGCGGTTCGCAATGACTCCGACGATGCGGACCTCCGGATCGAGCTGCTGAAATCCCAGCACTACTGCGGCTGCACTCCGCGCCATGGCACCTGCATCGATGACCAACACGACCGGTGCCTGGAGGATCTTGGCAACCTGGGCAGTACTTCCCACGTCGCTGGTGCTACGCTCGCCATCATAGAGCCCCATCATCCCTTCGATCACGGCGATCTCAGCAGAGGCGGCAGCCGTGCAAAAAACGTCCAGCATACGCCTGGGTGGCATCATCCAGGTATCCAGGTTATAGCAGGGTCTGGATGCGGCCAAGGCGAGATGGGACGGATCGATATAGTCCGGTCCAACTTTGAAGGGTTGGACCGCTATGCCGTGCGTGCGTACATGCGCAATGAAAGCCGTCGTCATGGTTGTTTTGCCTACCCCACTGGACACACCAGCGAGCACAATTCTGGGAAGAGTCAACAGCATGTCAGCCCACCTCTCATCGATGATGAATGTCGTGATGTTCGAGCTTCAATTTGTGGGAGCCGCATTGTTTGTGCTTCCTCGTCTCTGCTTAGACTGTCCCTGAGCAGTAATCGGGCAAGGCGCCAGAGAACTTCTCAGGATGAATAAGCTGTGCCAGGCAGCGTAGCCCCTCGACCAGCCGCTGACTGGGATGCTGCATGATGTTGACATTGATATGGTACACCTGGTGCAATTTGAGCGCGTCAATGCTACTCCAGTTGGGACGCTTATACACCAGAGCAGGATTCCCACCATAGGCCGGCTCTTCCGTCAGAATGACAAACTGCGGGTTGGCAGCGATGATCGCTTCGTCTGTGACCTGTGGATAGCCACCGTTACTGGTATTGTTATGGAAGATATTCATGCCATTCGCGTCCTGCAAAAGTTCATCGCCAAAGGAACCACCGCCAAAGACATACGGTTTTCCTGGCGTACTATCGTCTACTTCCAGTAACACCCTGGGAGCAGTCGTACCTGCTACGGCTGCCCTGATCTGGTTGATTTGCTGCTGCAAGTGGTTCACGAGTGACACAGCAGTATCCTCTGTGAATGTCAGACGTCCTACGAGCAGGATTTGCTGGAGGACCCCTGAAAAATTAGTAATTGGCAGATCGACGACATCCAAGCCCAAGTGTTTGAGCTGTTGATCGTAGTCTTTCGTCTCGCCACCCCAGCTCACTACCAGGTCAGGCTTCAATGCAACGATCTGCTCAACATTGTACTTGCCATTGACATCCGAAACCTTTGGCAGCGATGCCAGTTCGGGAGGGTAGCTCGTGTAATAATCGACTGCGACCACCCGACCCTGGAGCTGCAATGCCCCCAGCATTTCACTCGTGCTTGGAAGCAGTGAGACGATACGTCGCGGAGCAGTGGTCGGAAAGACAATCGGTGTTCCGTAAACATTGAGCGCTACGGTGGGAGTGGGAGTCGGCTTTGCTCCGGTCGTCGGTGATGAGCTTTGCCCGCACGCTGTGAGCAGTACGAAGCAAGTCAGAAGCAGGACGAGAGAGAGACGAAAAGAGATGACATGGGAGCGCATGTGGTTGTAACCTCCAAGTTCATTGCAACGCCCGCTGTCACCTCGCGGAAAATGGAGGTCAACCAAGAACACTCATAGACACAAGCTGTGAAGCGTTCCTTCACTCAGGTCGTCGATGTCTCGGCAGCTCGCTCCTCTTACGCGAAGGATCGTGAGCATACCTCATCGGGCAGGTCTCCTGGCTCCTGGCTCCAAACGCTCCTCAGTTCGCCTTCCCGTTCAATGTAGAACAGTGGCTTGCTCTCTGTATGATAAGAGAATGAGTTGCTCACCAGTTACAGTAGCGCGACTGCGCCGGACTTGCACCGGCTTCCCTATTCTGCCTCTAGCTGAGGCCACCCGATGAGAACATTAGTAATGGAATTCCTGCACGTAGTATACTTCCGCCGATTTGCCGATGTCAACCGACTTACAACGAGGCCTCCTCGTGCAAACGTTTGATTACTGCCGCAGGTTGGGTGGCCACGAGCAGGCCCAAAGGATCCAGGACCTACAGCATCCGTTGTCTGCCAGTAAGACCGGAATATCATCCACTCGTTCCGTCGTGACAGTAAGCTGTTCTTCCATGCATACAGCTTACCGCAATTTCACAAGGTTGTCATCATTTGACCGAACCAAGAGTTATTCTATTGTCACTTCGAAGAAAGGAAGGAGTGAGTTTTGGACAAATTTATGCTCAACTGGGCTATACGATGTCATGTGGCACTAGAGCGTAGATGGTCCCACCCCGTAGGGTGTAATGGAGAGGACTTTCCCTGGCGGAAAAGGCTGAGGTCTGTTCCTTCACTCATCGTGCCGATAGCAGTCGCCTCGATGCCAGTTGCGATAAACAGCTCCTGAGCGAGAACATCCGCACGGTCTGTAGGTGCTGTGAAGAGTAATTCGTAGTCCTCTCCTCCAAACAGTGCCAGGTCTTGCGGTTGTCGACCTGCGAGAGTTGCGATCATAGCTACCTCCGGTTGGATTGGGAGCGATTCGGCCTCGATATTCACGCCAACGCCACTGGCTTTGCAGATATGGGCTATATCCGCGGCCAGCCCATCGCTCACGTCAATACCTGTCGTCACACCATGCTGAGCGAGCCATTGACCCGCCGCAACTCGTGGCGTGGGTGTGCGGTGTGCAGCGAGCACCCCAACCAGGCTCTCTGGAGGTATCTTAGCAGCGAGTTGCTCATCCTCTAATACAAGCAACCCAGCAGCCGCCGATCCCAGGCTCCCCGTCACCATAACGACCTCTCCCGGTTCAGCACTATCACGCCGCAGCAGTCTATCCCGCATGCCTGTTCCCAGCAGTGTAATATCAATGATCAATCGCTCTGCATTCCGGGCTATGTTCCCACCGACAAGCGCCACGTTATATTGAGCGGCTTCTGCTCGCAACCCTGCGTAGATGCCATCAAGGATGGCTACATCTAGCATCGGCGGCAGTAATAGGGAAATGAGGGCGAAACGCGGCCTGGCCCCCATTGCCGCAATATCGCTCAGATTTACGGCGAGCGCTCGCCGTCCTATATCTTGGGGATGTGCATGGCGCAGTCGAAAGTGCGTATCTTCAACTTGTGCATCACATGTCGCCACTACGAGCTCGTCACCCCCTGTGTCAAGAATGGCCGCGTCGTCGCCAACCCCAACGATGACATCGGTGGGTTGAGGGAGGCCAGCAGTAAGACGTTCGATCAGCCCAAACTCGCCAAGTTCTGCAATCGTGGTCAAGGCATACTCCTTTCAACAGCGCTGCGCAATTGGCGCGTGGCGGCAGTAATGTCCTCAGCAGAGACGACAGCAGTGATCACCGCTACACCAGAAGCGCCAGCTCGCACAACCTCAGCCGCATTCTCAGCAGTGATGCCACCGATAGCAACGAGCGGTACTGTGTAGCGCTGCGCCAGCACGGTCAGCAGATGTACACCAGTGGCTGGGCCTGCATCAGCCTTGCCGAGTGAAGGGAAGACGGGACCAACACCCAGGTAGTCAGCGCCACCTGCAACAGCCTCCTCGGCCTCTTCCATCGTGGTCGCCGAAACCCCCAGGATGCGCTCTCGACCCAGCAATCGCCTTGCGAACTCAACTGGCATATCCTCCTGACCTACATGAGCGCCGTCGGCCTCTAGTGCCAGTGCCACGTCTAGGCGGTCGTTCACGATCAACAGAGCCCCTCGTTCTCTTGTCAACGCACGTAGCGCCAGTCCTTCCTCAATCAGCACACGCGTGCTGGCTGTCTTGTCACGTAACTGGATGACTGTCGCACCGCCGTCAAGCGCCGCCGCTACCACACTGAGCATGTCTCGTCCATGCGACCAATGCCGATCAGTTAATACATGCAGTGCTAGGCCCGATGGAAGTTCCCTGGGATGATGCACATTGGCATAGTGCTGCAAAGGATCAAATGATGTAGACATTACGCCATACTCACTTTCTGTCCACGAACGATGGCCTTCTCATCCAACGCAGCAACAGCATCGAGCAGGTGAGAGCGAAAGGTGCCAGGTCCACCTGCCTTTGGGGCGGCTATCTCACCTGCCAGTCCCATCGCTACCAGGCCAGCAGTGGTCGCAAGCCAGGCATCCGGCTCGACTGCAAGGAACGCTGCCACCAGGGTCGTAGCCATACAACCACTGCCAGTGATGGCAGCTAGCAGTGGGTGCCCATTATCTACACGTGCCAAACGTCCACCATCGGCGATCACGTCACGTGCGCCAGTGAGGGCTACAGTACAAGCAAACTCACGCGCTGCGCGGCTGGCTACCACCTCGTGATCTTCGGAAAGCGAGACAGAATCGACACCCCGGGTCTCCGCTGTTACTCCTACCAGCGTGCCAATCTCGGATGCATTTCCCCGGATAGCAGAGATACGTAGTTCACGCAGCAAACGCAGGGCACTTTGCGTACGGAGGCTGGTGGCACCTGCGCCCACCGGGTCCAGCACTATAGGTATGCCAAGCTCATTGGCTCGCTTCCCCGCACGCAGCATCGCCTCGATCTGTTCAGGCGTCAGCGTTCCAATGTTGAGTAGCAGCACCCGCGCCAACTTGACCATCTCCTCCACTTCTTCGAGCGCGTGGGCCATCACCGGCGAGGCTCCAATGGCAAGCGTAATATTCGCGGTGTCGTTCATTACAACCATATTCGTGATGTGATGGACCAGAGGCCGCTGCTCACGAATGCGACCAAGCAGTGGTGCCAGGTATGATAATGCCTGGCTCTTCTCACTATTGTTCATAATTTCTGAATCTCTCCCTCTGTATGAGAACTGTTGCTCTTGTCTAGACTCGAACAGCCTTATGCTATTGTTGCCATTGCCAAAAATGCCCGACAGGGCCGTGCCCACTCCCCAGGCCGGGAGCATGCCGGATGGCTTCAGTAACATAGTTCTTGGCCCTAGTGATGGCGGCATCCACGCCCAAGCCACGCGCCATGAAAGCCGCTATGGCCGCAGAGAAGGTGCAGCCTGTACCATGGGTGTGTCGTGTCTGGATATAGTCTGCACGCAGTTCAGCAAAGCGTTCGCCATCAAAATACACATCTACAGGGTCAGCAATACGATGGCCTCCCTTCACCACGACATGACGGGGACCCAGGGCATGAATGGCTTGTGCTGCTGCACGCATATCGTCCAGCGTCTCGATCCGTTGTCCGGTCAGCACTTCGGCCTCGTACAGATTGGGCGTGACTACCTCGGCCAACGGCAAGAGCACAGTAGCAAGCGTAGTAACCGCTGCGGGTTGAAGTAACGGGTCTCCACTTTTGGCTACCATCACCGGGTCTACCACCAGGCGCACATTCCATCGAGAGACACACCTGGCCACCACTTCGATGATAGCCGGACTGGAGAGCATGCCTGTCTTGGCAGCATCAGCACCGATATCTTCAAGCACCGCATCAATCTGTGCCTCGATCAGCTCTGGTGGAAGGTCCAGGGCAGCGCGTACCTCCCTGGTATTCTGTGCTGTGATTGCGGTCAGGGCTGAGAGTCCATAGACCCCCAGAGCTGCGAAGGTTTTCAGATCGGCTTGAATGCCAGCGCCAGCCCCTGAGTCAGAACCCGCAATCGTCAATGCTCGTGCGATGCCGACTCTGTCGTGCAATGTATTGCCACTCGTACTCATCATGATGCCCACTCCTCCAGGTGCCAGGCCATTTCCCAGAAGAGCCACTCGTAGCGCGTACTGATCAGGAAGATCTCCTGCAGGCGTGCTTCTTCCTCAGGACTGAGAGAGGCAGCGCGTGCATCCAGCCGCTCGCGTATCCAAATGCCTACCGCGTCGAAGTCCGGCGAGGCATAGGTAGCCAGCCACTCTACGTAGGGATGGTCGGATGTAGGAGGAGTATCACCTACAAGATGACGACCGACCTCGGCGTAGATCCAGGCGCAAGGGAGAATAGCAGTGAGGAGATCGGGAAGGGTTCCGGTAGCGGCGATGGACAGCAGATGACGTGTGTAGGCATAGTTCGTCGGGGCCATGCGGGTTGCGGCCATCTCGCTTGACGTGAGTCCAAAGCGCTCGCTATAACGACGATGTAGTTCAGCTTCGACCAGGAGGGTGTTCAATACATACTTGCCAAGCTGTTCCATCTCATCATGATCAGCGGTCTTGGTGACAGCATAAGCGAAGGTTTTGGTGAGCTCGTCAAGGAAAAGCGCATCCTGGCGAATGTAGAACTCGAAGTTGGCACGCGGCAGAGAGCCATTGCCCAGTGCCACTACAAAAGGATGTTCTCGTTGCCGCTGCCAGAGCGGCAACACACGGTCACGCAGGCGTTCACTCAGTTTCCGCCTCGCGATCTCTGCTTCGGTCAGAGTGGTTTCGGGTGGCATATTCGTTCTCCAGTATGCATAAGCAGAGGGAGTTCGGGTATTAGGAGCGGGTGAGGTCGCATGAATAACGCATCGAGAGATGGTATATGTCAGCAGTAATCGACGCTTTCTCTTCGCTGGTATTACCCAGATCAGGTTGAGGGTCCGCCACACACTCCGGTGGTGCTCTCAGCCCGGCTGCACCGAGCTCCCCTAGCAGACGATATGTAGTTGTATAAAGTATTGTAGTACATAAGATCATTCCTATGCAACAAGTGGAAAGGAAAGAGGTAGGGCAATCGCACCTAAACAGCAGACATTTACAATGAAGCCTCTTCATGCAAACGTTTGATATCTACCGCTATTCCTGCCACCATCAGGTAAACATGGTCGGCTGCCTGTGCGAGCCGCTGGTTGACATATCCAAGCGTATCTCGATAGAGCCGACCAAGAGGATAGGCTGGAACAACACCAAGGCCAACCTCGTTGGTGACCACGATCAGCGTCTTGTTTGGAGCCAGTGACTTCACCACAGCGAGCAAGGCCTCGATCTCTTTCAAGGCCCTTTCATCAAAAAGCCTACTCGTTGTATGAAACTCCACCTCCCCCTCGTCATCCTTTTCATACTGCCCAGACGCTTGCAACAATACATTCCCTAACCAGAGCGTCACGCAGTCTAACAGCACCACATCTGCAAGCTCAGCCGCCTGGCGCACTGCTCTGGCGAGGTCAAGCGGTTCCTCAAGCGTATGCCACCCCTTGGGGCGAGATGCACGATGACGAGCGATCCGTTCGCGCATCTCATCGTCGCTTGCTGTAGCTGTCGCGATAAACGCGACAGACCGCCCGCTACTGGCGGCCAATCGTTCCGCGAAGACGCTCTTTCCGCTCCGAGCCCCTCCCAGTATCACTATCAACTGTGAGGTAACTGTTTGCTCTGAAGACGTTATGTGGTCATCGCTCACAAGGGGAAACTCCTTCTATTCATCTTACAGATTGCGTACTCAGCACATCCATGGAAGAGCAGACTGCACGTCTCGCGCTCATGCTCGAACCATCACCACTACCAGCAGCGCCACTACCTCCACCACTTCTTCAATGGCTCCATAGCTATCACCCGTCAGCCCTCCAAGGCTCCTGGTGATCCAGAATCCAAGCACCAATGCCGTCACGGTCACCGTCACCCATACGATGAGACCTATCAACTGCCCTGCGACCAGCACGATTGCCAGCGCGACGATGCCTGCCAGCACCACTCCTTCAGTCGTGATCGCCTGGTGAAACGCGGCCCCTAAACCCATGGGACGCGCACTGGGAAAGACGCGCAACGCCAGTACCATGGCCCAACGGGCAGAGGGCAGCGCTACCAGCAAGGCAAGTGGGAGCGCGTGTCCTCTGACACTAGCAAGCAGTGCGAACTTGAGCAACAAGATGCATGCCCCGCCGAGCACACCGAAACTGCCGACACGGCTATCGCGCATGATCTCCAATTTGCGTTCACGCGTGCTGCCTCCGAAGAGCCCATCGCAGGAATCCATCAGCCCATCGAGATGGAGTCCCCCTGTGAGCATGACTAGTACTACAACGAGCAGAGCCGCTAGAGCGAGTTGCGGGACGAGCGGCGTGAGTAGCAGCACAAGGAACCAGAGCAGACATGCCAGCAACAGGCCCACCAGCGGGAAATAGGCACCGCCAACCACGAGGAGAGGCGCGGCCTCATCTTTCCCAAAGAGCTGCGTCCTCCCTGGCAGAGGCAGCACAGAGAGGAAGCGCAACGCCGCAACCAACTCCATATATTGACTCAGGAACACACTCCTCACGCTCGCAAGAAGATTCCGCTTTCCCCTGGGAGACTTTAGTGAATGCCACTTCTGCTCTCCAGCCATCTTACATCGTTCCTTCTTCTCGCACGCCCTCAGAAGCTGCTTCCGCCTTTGTTCCCCTGGTGGCTCTTGTGGAGACCGGACTATTTGCGGATTGATCCGCACGAGTGGAACATTGCACATTCAGCAATGCAAGTATCGCCCGGGGAGCCCATGGCTCGTGGATTGGGAGGAGATCGATCGCACTGAGTGAACCAGGATCGAGCCGTAGTTGCCACTGGCGCTCGAACGGCATCCCCAGGATGCTGCACAGCAGGACGCGCAGGGGGCCACCATGGCTCACAATCACCACGTCACCATCCATTGGCGAGTCACCGCTACACGCAATCGCTGCTAGCTCAGCCTGTACTCGCTGCAGCATTTGTGCCAGGGACTCACCACCCGGTGGTGAACACTGCTCCGGATCGGTAAAGAATCCCAGCTGGTCTTTGCATTGCTCTGCAATCTCCGCGTAGGTCAGTCCTTCCCAGGCTCCAAAGTCTATCTCGCGCCACGCTGCCGATACCTTCACCGGTACCACTTGTGTGCTTTGGCTGGCAATGATCTCCGCTGTCTCGCGCGCTCTCAACAGGTCGCTCGTGTAAACGGTGGAAATCGCCTCTTCCTGTAACAGCTGTGCAAGCCAGCGAGCTTGTACACGTCCCTGTGCTGAGAGCGGCATATCACTGTGCCCACAGAAGCGTTGCTGCGTGTTCCATTCGGTGAGTCCATGCCGCACTAGCCACAGACGCCCGGTGTTTTGTCCCTCACCTCTTTTCGCTGTTGTGATCCTCGTCTTTGCTTCAACCATGAATCGCTTCTTTTCATACCGAGGTAACGTGTCACAGACTGGGAGGCCTGGCAACAATGGAGAAGCCTACTGTTGGCAGACTGGACTCGTATGACCCTGCTAGTATAGAATGCACCATGAGATGCACGCGTGTCAATGAAACGCCTCGTCTCTGGCGTCCCTCCTTCCCTTACAGCATACAACAGAAAAAGGACAACCACATGCAACAGATCCTTGAGAGAGTGGCAAGCATCGCGCCCCTCGATACAGGTGCGATGGAGCTGGCGAGAACGCGCCAGCAGCAGTTGACAAAACCAGCCGGCAGCCTCGGGAGGCTCGAAGATATAGCCGTGCACATTGCAGGTATCACCGGGCAACCCGTACCGAGGATACAACGCAAAGCGGTTATCATCATGGCAGGGGATCACGGTGTCACCAGCGAGGGGGTCAGCGCGTATCCTGCCGCCGTGACTCCACAGATGGTCCACAATTTCCTCCAGGGTGGAGCAGCGATCAATGCGCTCGCTCAGTATGTCGGGGCAAAAGTCATCGTGGTCGATGTCGGAGTAGCAGCCGATATCGCTCACCCTGACTTACTCTCGCGGAAAGTGGCTTTTGGCACGGCCAACATGGTGCTAGCACCAGCCATGACCCGTGCGCAAATGCTCGAGGCGATCCACGTCGGCATCGATGTCTGTGATGCTTTGCTAGAGCAGGGAGTTGACCTTGTAGCAACCGGAGACATGGGTATCGGCAACACCACGGCTTCGAGCGCCATGACTGCCGCACTGCTACAAACGCCAGTCGCGCTCGTCACCGGGCGTGGCACGGGGATCAACGATGAGCAGCTAACCCATAAGATACAGGTGATCGAAAAAGCGCTCGCACGTCATGCTCCCAACCCTCAAGCCACCTTCGACGTGCT
>Ga0209283_10001875_pt1 | contig 11641 bp, 13 predicted proteins | sample CZO8metaG_2_FD_188354 | JGI IMG/M metagenome (GOLD analysis project Ga0209283, IMG submission 188354) | Vadose zone soil microbial communities from the Eel River Critical Zone Observatory, Northern California, USA - CZOApr15con2H1.8 metaG... | ecosystem: Environmental > Terrestrial > Soil >...
TCGGGCCCGAACATGAAGTGGTAGACGAGGAGCTGCGAGCGCCCTCGGAAGAGGTCTGCAAGCGAGGCATTCCCCTCGTCGGTCTCGAATCGGTACTCCTTGTCGATCCGGACCCACGGCAGCTCCCCCCGTCGCCGCGCCAGCTCGTCACTGCGCCGCGTTAGCTCCTTCTCCGCCTCGAGCAGCTCGAGCCGTGCAGCGAGCCACTCTTTACGTGTCCCGGTCATGTGCTTCGTCATCGCTCTTTTCTCCTTCCGGTCGCTACATCGGGGGCGTCAGCCGGCCCCGCTGTCGGCAGGGCTCAGCCCCTGCGCAGGACCAGAAATACCGCCCGCCGAAGCGGGGCGGGAGTAACAACGGCGACGGGGTTAGGATCAGACGATGGATTCCTCGATCACGGCGGCAGGGCGCGCGCTGCGCGCGGGGGATCCGCTCGGCGCGCTCAAGCGCGTCGCCCTGCGGGACGACCCGGCGGCCCTCACGCTGCGCGGGATCGCGATGGCCCAGCTCGGGGATCTGGGGCGGGCGCGGGAGCTGCTGCGACGGGCGGCGCGGGGCTTCGGGCCGCGGGAGACGGTAGGGCGGGCGCGCTGCCTGACGGCAGAGGCGGAGGTGGCGCTGGCGGCGCGCGATCTCGCCTGGCCGCCGCGGGCGCTGACCGAAGCCCTGCGCACGTTCGCCGCTCACGGCGATCAGGAGAACGCGGCCCACGCCCGGCTGCTGCAGATCCGACGCCTCTTGCTGCTCGGCCGGGTCGACGAGGCGGACGGCGCGTGCGCTACGCTCGAGCTCGGCGCCGGGCCCGCCCGGCTCGCGGCCGTCGCCGCCCTGGTCGCCTTCGAGATCGCGCTCCGCCGGGGGCGAGCCGAGCAGGCGCGCGAGGCCCTCGCCGGCGCGCGGGAGGCGGCGGCGCGGTCGGGCATCGGGGCGCTGTGCGCGGAGGTCGAGCAGGCTGGACGGACCCTCGTCCTGCCGGCGGCGCGCCTCGTCGCCGCGGGCGAGGCGCGGTCCCTGACCCTGGCCGAGGTAGAGGCGGTGCTCGCCTCACCGGACCTGGTCGTCGACGGCTGCCGGCGGGCGGCACGCCGGGGAGAGCGGGTCGTGCAGCTCTCGCGCCGGCCGGTGCTGTTCGCGCTGCTGTGCGGTCTGGCGGAGGCGTGGCCCAGCGAGGCGGCGCGCGAGGACCTGATCGAGCGCGCGTTCGGCGCGCGCCGGACGAATCCGTCCCACCGCGCGCGCCTGCGGGTCGGGATGGGACGCCTTCGCCACGAGCTGCGGCCGCTCGCCGAGATCCGGGCCACCGCCGGTGGCTTCAGCCTGGTGGCGCGAGCCGGGGGCACGGTACGGCTGCTGGCGCCGCCGATCGAGAGCCCCGACGCCGCCGTCCTGGCGCTGCTCGCCGACGGCGAAGCCTGGTCGACCTCGGCGCTGGCTCTGGCCCTGGGCTCCAGCCAGCGGACGGTGCAGCGGGCGCTGGTCGCTCTCGAGGAGGCCGGCCAGGTGCGCGCGCTGGGCCGCGGCCGCTCCCAGCGCTGGCTCTCCGCGCCAGTGGCCGGATTCGCGACGACCTTGTTGCTCCCGGTCTCCGACGGATTCGGGTAGGGAAAGAGAAAGGAGCAGGCGATGGGCAAGAAGAGCGACACAGATCAGCCGGCCGAGATCGTGCGCGAGTACGGGCCCTTCCCCGGCGCGCCGCACGTGCACGGCGTCAGCTTCGACGGCAGCCTGGTCTGGTTCGCCAGCGGCGAGAAGCTGCAGGCCTTCGAGCCGGCGAGCGGCAGGATCGTGCGCGCTCTGGACGTCGCCTGCGATGCCGGGACGGCCTTCGACGGCCGGCACCTCTTCCAGATCGCGCGCGACCGCATCCACAAGATCGATCCGGCGACCGGCGAGGTCCTGTCGACGATCCCGGCCCCCGGCGGCGGGCGTGACTCGGGGCTGGCCTGGGGCGAGGGTACGCTGTGGGTCGGGCAATACGGCGACCGGAAGATCCACCAGATCGATCCCGACACTGGCGCGATCCTGCGCACGATCGAGTCGAACCGCTTCGTCACCGGAGTCACCTGGGTGGACGGCGAGCTCTGGCACGGGACCTGGGAAGGCGACGGCGCCGACATCCGCCAGGTCGACCCCGAGACAGGCGAGGTGCTGACCCGCCTGACGATGCCCGAGGGGATGGGGGTGAGCGGGCTGGAGTCGGACCAGGGCGACCTCTTCTACGCCGGCGGTGGCGAGAGCGGCCGGGTCCGCGCCGTGCGGAAGCCACGCCGCCGGTCAGGGCGCTAGTCGCAGCAGCGGCCAGCCGACGTAGCGCCCGCGAGGGGGGATGGGCGTTCATCTGCGGACACTGCGGCATCGACGCGGCGACCCTTGCCGAGTCGGCCTCGTACATCGCGGGGTGGCTGAAGGCGCTTCAGAACGATACGCGCATGGTGGTTCTCGCTGCGGCGCAGGCGCAGAAGGCAGCCGATCTCATTATGGGACACACCAAGGCGCCTGCTGTCGAACAAGCTGCCTGAGGGCTGAGCGTGCAATTGAGATCGGCGTTGACAACAAATCCACGTCGACGCGTCACGCACCTTCCGCACGACGTCGCTTTCGGTAGGCGGCAACCTTGTGGCGGTTTCCGCACAGCACTGTACTGCACCAACGGCGGTGGTGCGATTTGGTCTGATCGGAGAACCATAGTACGCAGGTCTCGTCTTCACAGCGTTTCACAAGAGTAAAGTCGCACGTCGCCAGCAGGTCAGCAGCAGCTTCTGCTACGGGTGCCAAAATCCCCGCCGCCGTGTCCTGTCGCCTCACTCGCTCAATCGTCAGCGAGCGCGGCTTGTTCCAGACCAGTCGGGGATGGCTCTGCGCCTCAGCCAGGAAACCGTTGAGGACCGACGGATCTCCTCGCTGCCCGGCCTTTCGTCTCTCTATTAGCGACCGGATGTTCTCCCGCAGCGTTCGCGCGGCATCCACGAGGGAGATTGGAGCCGTGTACGGGCGGATCTTTGCGACAGGCAATCCGGCTTGTTTGAGCCAACGCAGCACGTCCTCGTCGCTCTGCAAAAAGTCCACCAACTCGCGATTCACCCGCATCCGCGTGTTCAGAAAATCAAGCGCAGGATGACCTGCCAAGAACAGGGCGCGCGATTCTGCGGGCGGTCTCAAGCGGGACCGTTTCATGGACACGGTGTCAGAAGCATTGAAGTAAGGCCCAGTGTAACCTGAAATGTGGTGCTTGACAAGTTACACGTCGCGCCCTAACGTGGGGGCTGTAACCCCCCTGAGACCTGTCAGTTCTCAGGTGTTCACGGGCAACGCCCGGGGTCAGTAGGAGGAGGACATTGGTCATGAGTCAGAGTCTTCCACCCCGAAGCAAGAACTCCGGCGGCGTATCGCGGGCGGAGTCCTCCGCGGCAGTTTCTCATCGCCGCGACACGAGCTTCGTCATGCCGGTTACGTCCATCCGCGCGCTCGAAATGGGATCCGCAGCTTCTACCGAGAGGCTGGCTCACAAGCGAGCAGGGTCGAGTGAACGGAACCCGGTGACACGACCTATGGTCGCGATTCGAGTGGCGAGGAAAGGAGAAGGCGATGGGCTTGGCATGGCAGCAAGGACCGTTGGCGACCAGGTCGGTGGGGCAGTTCCTCGTGGCTGATCCGCTGCCGGAGCGGCTGCTGTTCGCCGAGCCGCTCCGCCGGCGGATGCGCGTGCGGTTCGGCGGGCAGTGGGTGGTCGAAAGCGAGGACGTCGTTCTGCTCCACGAGCCGGACCGCTACCCGGTCGCGTTCTTCCCGCTGGACCACGTCCGCGGGGACGTGCTCGTGCCGGAGACGCGCACGACGAGACATCGCGATCTCGGGCCGACCGCGTGGTTCAGCGTTCGCGTCGGGGACAAGCATGCGCAGCGGGCTGCATGGCAGTACACGGACCTGCCGAGCTACGCGACCATGTTGCAGGACCGGGTCGCCTTCGCCTGGCGATCGATGGACGCCTTCTATGAAGAGGACGAGCGCATCGTGGGTCATGCGGCGGATCTCTACCACCGCAACGACATCCGGCAGACCTCGCGGCACCTCGTCGTGCGTGACGGGAACCGGGTCATCGCCGAGACGCGGCGCCCGATTGTGCTTTACGAGTCGGGCTTCGCGCCCCGCTGGTACGTCCCCCGTGACGACGTCGACGAGTCGGCCCTGACGCCGGTCGAGGGACAGACGTTCTGCCCGTACAAGGGCCTGGCCAGCTACTACGACATCGGGCAGAACAAGCGTGCCGCCTGGTCCTACGTCGAGGCATGGCCCGAGGTGGCCCGCGTGTCGGGGTTCGTGTCGTTCGAGCAAGACATCGTGGACGTTTACCTCGACGGCAGGAAGCTGACCCTCGAACCGGGCCAAGCCGTTATCCCGCACGGTATCGACCGAGGGCTCGACCCCGACGAGGTGCGGCAGCGGAGCGTCGCAGCCGACGCAGTCAGGGCAGCTCCCGAGCTGACGCCCATATCGCCATCTAGTGTCCCATTCGCTTAATCCGCTTGCCATACGCCATGGAGTATGATCTACGCTGCGGATGCCCGAGGCGACACGACTTCCCGTTTCCGAGAGTGATCGACGAGAGCTGCAGAGTTGGCAGCGCGCTGCGACTACGCGGAGAAGCCACGCTGAGCGAGCGCGGATCATCTTGCTGAGCGCAGAGGGCCTCAGTGCGGAGGCGATCTCCGAGCAACTCGGCGTGGTGCGACTCACCGTTTACAAGTGGCGGTCGCGCTACCGGAGCGATGGCGTCGACGGGCTCAAGGACCTCCCGCGGCCCGGGCAGCCCCGCAAGATGACGCCCGAGAAGGCCAAGCAGATTCTCGATTGGACCACGCACCGCGTGCCCCGTGAATCGACGCACTGGAGCCTCACGCTGATGGCCAAGTATGCGGGCGTGACCAGATGGCAGGTCGGGCAGGTGTGGAAGGCCGCGGACCTGCGACCGCACCGCATCAAGTCCTTCAAGATCAGCAACGACCCGCGCTTCAGCGAGAAGGTCGTCGACGTGGTCGGCCTTTATCTCAATCCGCCGGACAATGCAGTTGTCCTTTCGGTGGACGAGAAGACGCAGATTCAAGCGCTGGATCGCACGCAGCCGATGCTGCCGCTCAGGCCGGGCCAAATCGAGCGGCGGACGCACGACTACAAGCGGCACGGAACGGCGAGCCTCTACGCCGCATTCAACGTCGCGACCGGCGACGTACTCGGGCGGATCACGGAAAAGCACCGCGCAAGGGAGTTTCTCGATTTCCTCAAGCAAATCGATCGCGCCCACGTGCACTCCATCGAATTGCACCTGATCCTCGACAACAGCAGCACGCACAAGACGCCCGAAGTGAACCGCTGGCTCGAGATGCATCCACGGTTCAAGCTGCACTTCACTCCAACGAGCGCCTCGTGGCTCAACGCCGTTGAGAGCTGGTTCTCCCAGCTGGAGAAGCGGGCCGTGCGCCGGGGCACGTTCAGCAGCGTCGCCGAGCTGCGCGCGGAGATCCGCCGCTACATCGACGCCCACACCATAGCCGCACAGATGCGCGAGGCCCTCGCGATCGTTCGCGTGCAGGTGCACTCCGGCGTGGAGGGAAAAGCCCTCGAGGTAAGCGGCCTGCCTCTTGATCCTGACCGCCTGGGGACGATCGCCCCGTAGCACGCTCAGGGAATCGGCTTGCGCCGCAGCGAGGGCGTCGGGTGCATGGGCATCGGCCTGCGCCACCTCGAGGCGCGGGCGAAGCAGCTACCGTGGCCGGACAACGGTCATCACGTGGAACGCCGGGCTCACCTGCTTAGTCAGATCGGCCTCCAATCCGCGTGGGTTCCTTAGGAGGCTCTCTGGGTCATACACGAAGCAAACGAGGGCCCCGCAATCGGGATGTCTCTCGTAGCGGCCAATGTCGACGAGGAGTTGCTCGCCTATGGCTTTGTCGCCGAGTTTGTCGCGGGTCATTTTGACCTCTACGACGATACGTTCGGGCTTCAGGACCAAATCCATTCGCCCATGAGCCCCTGCGGTGCTTGGCGTGTGCTCCTCTGCCCGCACATCCTGGAAGTCGATGAGCAGGAGACAGTGCAGAAGATCTTGGACATCGTACTCGTCGGCTATTCTAAGGGTCTCTCGTCCATCGTGGCGTCTGCGGAGTTGCCGAGCAACGTCGTGAAAGCGCTCCAGGACTGTCCGGACTCGATGCAGGGGGCGCTTCGCCGGCGGGAACTACAGACGGGGGCTTCTCGATCGCCGCTGCGCGTGCCTCCAGACTCGTTACGTGTCCCGTCAGCAACTTGATCTGCATGCCTACATCGGCAGCTCGCTCTTCAGCCTGTTCGGCCTCCGTGGGCCTCACGTAGTCGTCCCCGAGTACGATCGTAGGTCCAGGCTTCGCACTCGCATTGACGACAGACCAAATCGCCGGATGGTTCTGCCCGAGGGCGTCCGAGAGTGTCTGTTCGACCTCAATTCTCCACTGCTCGAAATCGTCGCGCGCAACCGGGCTTTGCGCCAGCGTCCGGCCTCGATCGATCAATTGCTTAATCATGCGCACGCCTTGCGAAGCGCTGACGGTCGGCGCGCCTTGCTGCGGCTGCGATGTTCCCTTCCTCGGCATCGACCCCTCCGTGCGCGGAGTGTCCCCGCTTATCACGTTCGAGACTCAAGGATAGCGGCTGCTTGTCTCGGACCCGACCCGTAGGAGTGAATCGGCGCTTCCCCAGGTCGGCTCACGGTGGCGCTCCAGGCGAGGTAGGCGAGCTCAGTCCCCGTTCGAACGCGTCGAGGCGGGCGAGCAGCGCCTCAGGGTCGCGTCGCCACGATACGGGAGCAACGTTGGCCATGCGCGCTTGCGCGGCATGGGGGTCGTTCTCGTCGCGGACCTTCGCGGTGAAGCTCGCGACGGCTGCGCGCTCTTCGCTGTTTACGAGTGCACCGATGTCGCGCCCGAGCAGGTACGCGCTGATCACCTCGAATTCGATTCCCGCCTCGGGGACCTCGTCAGAGTACCGGCGCTGATCCTCGGCTGGGACATACCCGTCGAAGATGTGCGCCAGGTCCTCTAGGTCGCGTGTTCGCGCCTGAGGCTGATCCTGATAGGCAACCATCTTCAGCACAGAGACGACCGGTACGGGCGCAACTCGGATGCTGAGGTCCGATGCCACTTGCACGTCGCGCGCCTGCTCGAATGCGAGCCGCTGGCCGAGCAGACTCATTTCGTTGCCAGTGCGCGGCCAACGAAGGGTACCCGCGCGGCGCAACTTCGGACCGGCAGGCAGAATGTCGACCTTGACGTCTTCCGGCGCCAGCCACCGATGCTCGGCGCGCGGATCAGCCGCCCATCCCGGCAGCCGATCGAGTCCCGCGGGCAGCTCATAGACTTCGATCGAGACCGAGATGTCGATGTCGTTCGTGGCACGCCAGCGAAAGTCGAGGAAACAGCCAAGAGCCGACGCTCCGACGAGCACGAACGGCGTGTCGGGCCAGAGCTCGCGCAGATTTCTCAATGCAGCGACCTGTCCCGGGGTGAACGTCACTTGGCCGGCTCCAGGTACTTCAGGTACTTCACGCGGACTTCCTCAGCCGCCTCGGCCGCACGGTCGGATGGGCGGGTCAGCAGCTCCGCATAGACCAGGAGCGGGTGAGCGGTGTGCAACTTTGCTCCTTCCAGCATGAGGGCACCCTTCGGCCGAAGGATGGTCAGCGGCCCATCCTTCGCCGGCAGCGCTTTCAGCCTCCGCAGAAGCTCGGACGTTGGCTCGGAAATCCAGAGCACCGAGTCCTCGCCTCGGAAGTGCCCTGTCAGGCGGAAGGCAGCCGCGCCGCCACTCCACGCCCAAGACTTCGCGTCCCCGAGCACGTTCTCGAGTGTAGCTTCAACCTCCGCGGGATTCGGTTCCGGAGTTCGAAAGCGCCCGAGGACAAGCGATGGGCGCAGTACATCCGCGTAGCCTGTGAGCCAACGTTCCAGCAGCCGGTCGCGCTCAAGCAGCTGGCGCCCACTGGTGGTGCGACCGAGATACCCCTCGGACTCAAGCCGCCGAACCATCTCAGCCGCCGCCGTCTTTCCAACGCCCGCGTTCTCGGCAAGCGTTCGGACGGAAGCGTTCGCCAGCCCGGGGCGCGCCAGCAGCGCAAAGAGAACCTGGTAGCTTGGGGCCCGAAGCGTCGCGCGCGGGAGATCGCGCGGAGGCCGACGCCTACCCTCGACGCGCGCCAGAAAGTCGGGCCCCAGGGACAGAAAACAGTTTCCGACCCTGTCCACGTAATTGATACCGCGTTCCTCAAGGAACTGACCGAGTCGCGGTGGGACGTAGGGCGTCATCAGAATGGAGGGCTTCCACCGCGAGTGGCGCATCTGAGACACCACGTGACCGGCGAGCTCATAGCTGAGATGCGTCCGCTTGATCTCCGCGTAGAGCCGACGCATGCCCTTTGGAGTCTTCAGCCGTACCACCGCATCCAGGCCCCCATCTGCCTGGCTGATGCGGGAGACTTCGGCGTTCGCAGCCCGCACGAAGGGGAGGCTTCGGAGGTGGTCCAGGTAGGGCTCGAGCTCATCAGCAGACAACATCGTGTCCGATATGATGCCATGTCCGTTACTAACGGACAAGATGATGTGCCGGACATCGTAGTCGCTCGCATCCTATCCCGCGGCCGGGGAGCCAATATCGCCAGTGGCAGCTCAGTCGCGCGAGACAACCAGCGGCACGCTACCGCTCAGTGATTTCCTGGCGTTCACCTCGGTAAGCACGAGAACAACGCCCGGTGCCTCGAAGCTCACCTTGATCCCGCCGACGTCCTTGAATGCAGGGAGCGGCTCGCGTTCGGCCCCCTGGGCCGACACCCGATACAGACCGTCGACGCCAGCGGCGAGGAGCTCGGCGCCTGAGCGGGCCACGCCGAAAAAGGCCACGGTCACGAAGTCGTCGCGTCCAATCCTCCCTCCGGATGTACCGGTCTTGTACGGCCGAGACAGGAGCGTACGGACGTCGTCGCCGCAGATCTCGACGAGACGGCCGTGACTCATCATGTGAACCAGGCCGATCGCCGCTACGACGCACCCGGGCTTCCATGGCTCGGCGGCAACCCCATGGACGGGATCGCAATCCGAGTTCAGCGGGCCCCCGCAGAGCTCGTTCGCTTTTCGGTCGACCGCGGCGACACGCCCCGTCCTCAGGTCCACTCGCAGGAGTCCGCCGCCAAACTCGCCCCGGTTGAGGCCCACGAACAACCGATCGCCCTCGACGTGGAGGCTCGAGGCCAGGGCGCCCGGGAGCGGTCGGGAAAGCATGACCGCTTTCGTTCTGCCGTCGCGAATGAGAAACACCCTGTTCGGCGTCACAACGGTGACGTCGTGGACAGTGCAATGCAGAGTGCCGAACCCCCCTCCGGCATCGATTGATGTCTCCGCTATCCAGTCATTGCCCTCGCGCCTGCGGAGCGTCCAGGCGCCCTTCGCAGACGTGAGCACGACCAGCTGGCCGTTCCTCGCGCACAGGTCCAGGACCGCTCCTGGCAGCGATTCCTCGCGGCGCTGCAGCTCACCCTGCGCAACACTGAATACAATTCCAGCGTCCGAGCGCATCCACAACCGGCCTTCTGCGAAAACGGCGCGAGTCAGGAACGAGTCCTGTCCAGGGCGCCGCGGCTCGACTGCTCCTGCAGCGAGAGCCCGGAACCTGTCAACGAGAATGAGACACCGCTTCATCAAGTTCACTGAGCGATTCGTGCGTTCGTGGCACCTCCCGTTGCATCGTCGAGAACGACGGCGCGAGGGCCGTGCGTCGAGAGCGGCGGAGTCGGCAGCGCGGTCGCAGAGAGCTTGGGCCTGTTGATCCATGCCTCTGTCGGCAGCACGGGCGGCGTCGGCAGGCCGCGCGGGAAGCGCTCCGGATGGGCGCGCCACGCGTCAGCGAGCGTGGCGGCGCGCCTCTCGACGCGGGCCTGGGCGAGACCGTGATGCACGTCGTGCGGCGTGAGCAGGCCGAGCCCCGAGTGGTGGTGCTCGAGGTTGTACCAGCCGAAGAAGTCGCCGCAGACGCCGCGCGAGTCCTCGAGCGAGCCGAAGCGCTCGGGGAAGGCCGGCCGGTACTTGAGGGTCTTGAACTGTGCCTCCGAGTACGGGTTGTCGTTGGAGACGTGTGGCCGCGAATGGCTCTTGGTCACGCCCAGGTCGCTGAGCAGCAGCGCCACCGGCTTCGAGGTCATCGAGGTCCCGCGGTCGGCGTGGATGGTGAGTTGGCCGGCGCTGATCTGCTGGCGCCGGCAGGTCTCCTCGATGAGCCGCTCGGCGAGCACCGCCGTCTCGCGGTGCGCGACCATCCAGCCGACCACGTAGCGGCTGAACACGTCGAGGATCACGTAGAGGTAGTAGTAGGTCCACTTGGCCGGGCCGAGCAGCTTGGTGATGTCCCAGCTCCAGAGCTGGTTGGGGCGGATGGCCAGGAGCTCGGGCGGGGAGTAGCGCGGGTGGCGGAGTTGGTTGCGCCGCTCGCGGACCTCGCTGTTCTCGGCGAGCACCCGGTACATCGTGCGCTCCGAGCAGAGGTAGCGGCCCTCGTCGAGGAGTGTGGCGTAGACCTCGGCTGGCGCCAGGTCGGCGAAGCGGGGCTCGTGGAGGACGGCGAGCACCGCCTCGCGCTCCTCGTCGCCGAGCTTTCTCGGCGGCGCCCTGCGCCACCGCGGTTGCTTGGGCTTGAGCCGCCGGTAGTAGGTGGCGCGGGCCACGCCCAGCGCGGCGCAGACGACCGCCACGCTCAGCACCACGCCCATCTCGGTGACGGTGCTCATGAGCGCTTCCCGCCGCTCTCCGGCAGATCGATTCCCAGCAGCGCCGCAACTTTTTTTTGGATCTCCACCAGCGCCTCGGCCCGCTCGGCGCGGGCCTTCCAGCGCGCCATCTCCCGCTCCTGCTCGGCGAGCTTCTGCGCGCTCGGGTCGGCCGCCTTGGCCTTCGGGCCTCGCTGCTTCGCCTCCAGGCCCCTGCGCTCACCCTTCGCGCGGGCCTTGCGCCAGGCGGCCAGGTGCGACGAGTACAGCCCCTCACGCCGCAGAAGCGCGCCCACTTCGCCCGGCTTCGCGCAGGTGTCTGCCTCCTGCAGGATCTTCAGCTTGTACGCGGCCGAGTACTGCCGCCGCTTCGCCTTCCCCGTCACCTCGACAGCCTGCTCGTCGTTCGGTGCCTGCGCCATCGCTTCCATGTAGCCGGCCTTCGTCGCCCTCTACACTAAACTTCCAGGGGGAGGTGTCTCACGCACGTTGGCAGAGAGGGCTGGCGGCGCCTGATGTTCGGCTGTCGGCGCCGAGGCGTTGAACGGCGGCAGCGTGACCGTCCAGTACGGTTGTGAGATGAAGAAAGTCGGACTGTGGCTCGGCCACTGGCCGTTGACTGGCGGGCTGCTGGCGATTTGACCTATAAGGCCGAAGTACACCACGAGGTTGACCGTCGAGGTCGCCAACGGGGCGGTCAGAGTGAGACAGGTGTTGTCGTTCAGGATGGTGACCTGGCTCGTCTCCAACGTGTTACCGGCCGCGCCGATGTACTGCCAACTGAACACCGATACTCCGCCAAACCCGTGGGCAAACCCGTTGTCCACGATACAGGGGGAGGGCACGCCGAGGGCGCTGCAATTC
>Ga0209283_10001876_pt1 | contig 11637 bp, 9 predicted proteins | sample CZO8metaG_2_FD_188354 | JGI IMG/M metagenome (GOLD analysis project Ga0209283, IMG submission 188354) | Vadose zone soil microbial communities from the Eel River Critical Zone Observatory, Northern California, USA - CZOApr15con2H1.8 metaG... | ecosystem: Environmental > Terrestrial > Soil >...
GCTAGCCACCTTCTCGAGACCTGTCAACTGAACTAGCCACTTTGTCGCGCGGTCGAGCTGAGCGGCGCTGCTCGCAGGCCGGCTCATCCGGCTCGGGGCCCGCAGCGGGGCGCACCCGTGAAAGGACCCTTTCCGGTGCAGTATCGAAGAGGAACGATTCGTCCTCTACAAGCAGGCCCTCCTCGCTTACATCTCGCGGTTTGTCGAGCAGCTCCGGCGGCTCGCCGACGAGATCCGTTCCGGCATCGAAGCGGTGGAGCTCGCGGGGGCCCATCGGCTCATCGAGTTGGCCTCCCGCTCTCCGGATCTGCCGCCCGCGCTGGGCACTGAAGACCCGGTCGCCGCCTGGATCACCGAGCAGCGCGCCCGCTGGTCCGGCGTTCGCGCCTGGTTCGTCGGAGATCCTGCCAGCGTCCCTACCGTCGAGCGCCTCGCCGAGGTGGCCCGCGAAGCGGTCGTCTCCCTGACGCGCACGTTGGGACGACTCAACGACCGTCGCACGCGCCCCGTCGATCGCGCTGCCGACTTCCGCACTCTCGCCCGTTGGTTCACCGCCTGCCCGGACGACCGCGCCGCGCACAAGTTGTGGCACGCGGCCTTCAGCCTCGCGCCCGCTCGCCACTTCCACCTTCAGGACGACGATCCGGATCTCGTCGCGCCCGGCACGTCCTGGTGGAACGCGCCTCCGGTGGAGGTCCCGATCCGGCTACGCACGCGCGGAAGCACCAGCGCCGCCGGCCGCCCATCCGCCGCAGCCGACCATTCGCTGACCCGGCAGTGGATCGCCCAGAAGCGCCGCCGCGAGCGCGCCCAGCTCCAGGACGCGGTGCGCCGCTTCGCCGGGCAGGGCCCGCTCTCGTTCCGCGACCTGGCCGTGCTCAAGGCCGCGGAGTTTGATTTGTTGCTCGCGCTGATCGACGAGGCCCTCAGCGCCCCCCGGTGCCCCGACGGCACGCGCGCCGCGCGCACGGCGGACGGCCGGCTTCTCCTCACGCTCCAGCCTCCGCCCGCAGGGGACACAGAGCTGGTGCCCATCGACACGCCGTCGGGTCGACTCTGGAGCCTCGATTACCGGCTCGAGGTGAAGGACGCCCTCGCGGCATCGGAGCCGCGCGCCGCCGCAGGAGGAGCTTCGTGAGCGAGCTGCAATCGGTCCTCGACTCGGAGCGGGCGAGCCAGCGCGCCGCGGCCCTTCGTCACCTGCTCGGCCACCCGCTGGTGCTCGCCGTCGATGCACCGGAGGCGTTCGCGTCGATCGTCCGGCACCGCGAGTGGCTCTCCACCTGGTTCGCGGAGCATCCGGGCTGGAAGCTCTCCATCGAAACGGCCGCGGGATTCGCGCGTCTCCACAAGGTCCCCGCCGTACCGGACGCCACGCGCCCGGCGCATGCTCCCGGACGCCCGGCGTTCGACCGCCGGCGCTACACGCTGTTCTGCCTGACGCTCGCCGCCCTCGACGACGTGCCCTCGCAGACTACGCTCGCCACGCTGGCCCGGCTGGTCGAGGAGCTCAGCGCAGAGGAGGACGGCATTGCGGGCTTCGACCCGACCTCCTCCGCCGAGCGCCGGGCCTTCGTCGACGCGCTCCGACTCCTGGGCGCATTCGGCGTCCTCCGGCTGCGTGACGGCGACGCGGAGCGGTACGCGCAGAGCCGCGAGGGGGACGCCCTCTTCGACGTCAACGAGCGGCTCCTCTCGCACCTCGTCTCCGCGCCGGTGCCGCCCGCTTTCGCCAGCGAGCCGGACCGGCTCCTCGACGAGCCGTGGCCGGACACCGAAGAAGGCCAGCGCCAACGCGCCCGCCAGCACGTCCTGCGGCGACTGCTCGACGAGCCCGTCCTCTATTACGAGGACCTCGAGCCGCGCGCCTTCGAGTGGATCGATCACAGCCGCGGCTTCGTCTACCGCCTCCTCCAGGCGGACGCCGGATTCACCGTCGAGCGCCGCAAGGAGGGCCTCGCTGCGGTGGATCCGAGCGGTGAGACGACCGACACGCTCTTCCCCGGCGGCGGCTCGACTGTCCAGCACGCCGCGCTCCTCCTTGCGGAGCAGCTCGCGCGTCTGCATGGACACGGAGAGAGCGTCGTCGAGCAGGACGCGATCGTGCGCCTGATCGAACAGCTCCAGCGCGACTACGGCGAGCTGTGTCACTGGAGCAAGCAGTATCCAGCCGACGATGCGGGCGCGGCCCGCCTGACCACCGACGCGCTCGAGCTCCTGGAGGGCTTCGGGCTGGTCGCCGGCACCGAGGACGGCGCCGCCTGGCGCATCCGACCAGCTACCGCCCGCTTCGCCGCAGGAGCTCCCGCCGCTCGCCGCGTGGCGGCACTGAACAGGTGAGGAGGGGATGATGAACGCTCCGACTGCTCTTCCCGATCCCAGCACGTCGCGATGGCAGCTGCTGCGCGCGGGCATCCAGAACATCTGGGAGTACGACGACCAGCGCTTCGTGTTCCAGCGCGGGCGGCTGCTCCTCCGCGGTCAGAACGAGTCGGGAAAGACGAAGGCGCTGGAAGTCCTGCTCCCCTTCCTCCTCGACGCCGATCTCCAGCCGCAGCGGCTCGATCCGTTCGGCTCGACGGCGCGGCCGATGCGCTGGAACCTACTCAACGACTCGAACCCCGACGTGTCCGTCGCGATCGGTTACGTGTGGCTGGAGCTGGGTCGCATCGACGAGGGAGCGCCGCGCTTCTGCACGGTGGGCGCCGGCCTCAAGGCCAAGCGCAGCGTGCCGGGCGTCGAGAACTGGTACTTCGTCTCCTCGCAGCGCGTTGACGTGGACCTGCGTCTCTACGACACGAATCGCGTTCCGCTCACCCGGGCCGCGCTCGGCGAGGCTCTCGCGGGAAGGGGCCAGCTCTTCGACCGCGCTTCCGACTACCGGCGAGCAGTCAACGATCTCCTCTTCGGCATGCCCGTCGAGCAGTACTCCGCGCTTGTTGACACGCTCCTGCAGCTCCGCCGGCCGCAGCTCTCCAAGCAGCTCGACCCCGACGAGCTCTCGCGGATCCTCAGCGCGAGCCTGCCGCCGCTCGACACGGCGGTCGTGGGCACGCTGGCCGAGGGTTTCGAGCGGTTGGATCGCCACCGCGCCGAGCGCGAAGAACTGGCCGGAACGCTGGGTGGGCTCCGCGCTTTCCTCGACGTGTACCGCGGGTACGTCGCGTCCTTCGTGAAGTCGCGCGCGCTCGATCTAACGCGCGCTGAGAGCGCCTACCACGCGTCGCGCGCGGCGCTCCGGCAGGTCGAGGAACGGCAGGAAGTGAAGGCGCGGCGGCAGCTCGAACTGGCCGAAACCATCCTCCGGCTGCAGCGCGAGGGCGATGCCCTGGAGGAGCGGATCCGGACGCTCCGGGAATCGGACGAGTACCGCGCGGTCCGGGACCTGGATGAGGCGGAGTCTCGAGCGAAGGAGGACCGCCAGCATGCCGTCAAGCTGCGTGCTGCGGCAGCGTCCGCGCGCGACCGCACGGAGGCCCTCGGCCGCAAGGTGCAGGAAGCGGAGACCGCGTCCGCGTGGGCGAGCGCGGAAGCGGGTCGCGCAAGCCTCGCCGCGCGGGCGCGCGCAGCCGAGGCGTTGCTGGATCCGGTCCACCTGGCCCTGGTCGCGACGCTCGAGCGTGGTGACATCGGGGGGGCGCACGGGACGCTCGCCACCGCCATCCGGATGCGCGAGCAGGCCGTGGCCTCGCTCGTCGCCCACGCCCGGAGAATCTCCGAGGCCACGGCGCGCATGGATCGCGCTGCCGACCGGTTCGCCGCCGCAGATGACCGTGCGCGTAGCGAGGCAGCCAAGCTCGCGCAGGCGGAATCCGAAGAGACCGCAACCCGCGGTCGCTTCCTCCAGGACGTCTCCGCCTGGTCGGAAGGTCTGCGCGTTCTTTCCGTAGATACGGCCACGCTGCTCGATCTGCCTCCCGCGCAGATGCGTCGTGAGGCCGATTTGGCCGCGACTTCGGCGCGCCACGAACTGGACGGCGAGGTCGGCGCTGCCGCGCTCGCGCTCTCGAACGTGGATCAGGACCTGGGAGATGTCCGCCGCAACCGCGACGCGCTCCTGGCGAACGCGCACCAGCCGCCCCCGGCTCCATCCTGGCGCGCGCCGCGGCCGCCCGACCGGCCGGGGGCGCCCTTGTATCTCTTGTCCGAGTTTCGCGGCGGGCTGGACCACGCGGCGCAGGCCGGGCTCGAGGCGGCGCTGGAGGCATCGGGGCTCCTCGATGCTTGGGTGACGCCGGAGGGACGGCTCCTCGACCCAATCACCTCCGACCTCGTGCTCGCTCCAGCGCCGCAGCACGGCGCCACGCTCGCGGACGTGCTGAAACCGGTGCAGGGTGCAGCGGTTCCGGAAGAGACCATCGCCGCCGCCCTGCGTTCCATCGGACTCGTCCGGGAGGAAACGGCGCCGGAGACGGCGTGCTGGGTCTCCACGGATGGCCGGTTCCGCCTCGGCCCGCTCCATGGGGCGAACGGGAAGGACTCGCCGGCGTTCATCGGTGCGTCGGCGCGGGAGCAGGCGCGGCTTCGCCAGATCGCGGATCTGGACGAGCGGATTGCCGTTCTGGAGGCGGATCGGTCGGAGCGCCAGCGCGCGCTGGAGGTGGCGGAAGCGCGGCGGGAGACGCTTGCCGAGGAGCTGCAGCGCTTTCCGGACCACTTGCCGCTGCTCCAGCGCCAGGCAGCTACGGCGGCGCGCGCGGAGGAGCTGGCGGCAGCGCGGGCCTCGCGGGCGGAAGCCGCCCAGCTCTTCGAGGAACAAAAAGCGGCGCTCGGGGACGAGGTCGCCGCGCGCGACGCCGAGGCGACCAGGCTCGAGTTCCGCGGCTGGGTGGATCGGTTGGACGAGCTCCGCTCGCGGACGGCGGAGTACGAGCGCGCGGCGAGAGAGCTGATCTCGTCTGCGCGATGCAGGGAAGATGCGCGGGCTCTGCTGCTCGAGCGGCAACAGGCCCAGGGAGAAGCCCAGGCGAGCCTCGCGGACGCACAGCGTGAAGCAGAGCAGGCCGAGGGCGATGCGGCGCGGGCCGAGGCGCGGGCGACCGCGCTGCGCGAGGCGGTCGGGTCGACCCGCGACGAGCTGCTCGAGGCCATCCGCTTGGGCGAGGAGCGGCGGGCGGCCGTGCGCGCCGAGCTGGAGAACGGCCGCGAGGAGAAGACCGACATCGACCAGCAGGTCGGCGCGCTACGCGGCGAATTGGATGTCGCGCAAAAGGATGTCGCCGATTACGACGCCCAGCGGCACGAGGCGGACGCCCACTTCCGCGGGGTAGCGGAGCGGGGCCTGCTTGCCCTGGCGGGTATCGAGTGCACGACTAACGCGACGGAGTGGAGCTACACCGACGCGTTGCTCACTGCGCGGCGAGCAGATGAGGCGACGCCGAAGATCGATCCGGCCCAGCAGGCGCGGGACCGGGCGTGGAACAAGGTCGGCGAGAAGCACGGCGAGCTGATGCGGAGCCTGCGACCGGAGATCCGCGTCGTCGCCGAGCAGATCTCCGGGCTGATGCTGTACCGCGCCACCTTCAACGCGCGTGGGATGGGGCTCCTCGAGCTCGTTTCTGAGCTGGAGGCGGAAGTCGCCTCCCGCGACCGGCTGCTTGGCGAGGAAGAGCAGAAGCTGTTCGAGTCCTTCCTCACCGGCGAGGCGCACGAGCACCTTCGCGCACGGCTCCGAGAGGCGTTTGCTCTCGTCAAGCGAATGAACTGCCAGCTCGAGGCGCACCCGACCTCGTCAGGAATGCAGATGCGGCTCGGATGGGAGGTGGCCGAGGAGACGCCGCCTGGTACGCGCGAGGCCGTGGCGCTGCTTTTGCGCTCGGGTCACCTGCTTTCAGACGCGGACCGATCAGCGCTGAGCGCGTTCCTGCGGCAGCGGCTCGACGACGCGCGACGGCAGGAGGGGGCGCGGCCTCTTCAGGATCAGATGATGGCCGTGCTGGACTACCGCGCCTGGCACACCTTCCACGTGGACTGCCGGTCGGGCCCCGAGGGGTGGAAGCGGCTCACGCGCAAGGTACACGCGGCCGGCTCCGGCGGGCAGAAGGCGGTGATGCTCCACCTTCCGCTCTTCGCCGCGGCGGCGGCCTTCTACGAGTCGGCTGCCCCGGCGGCCCCGCGGCTCATCCTGTTAGACGAGGCGTTCGCCGGGATCGACCGGGAAACGCGCGGACAGCTGATGGGACTGCTCGCCGAGTTCGATCTCGACTTCCTGATGACCTCGTTCGAGGAGTGGGGCTTCTATCCGCAGCTCGACGGCCTCTCCACCTACCACCTGGCCCGCGAGAAAGGCATGCGCGGTGTCCATGCCGACTGGTTCGTGTGGAACGGGCGCGAGCCGATCCAGGTCGGCACGACATGAACACGCGTCCGGTGAACGACGAGCGGGCGGCGGCCCTCCGTGCGCGGCTCGGGCGGCCTGAGTACCGCGCTCTGTTCGCCGCTATCCGACAGCGGTTGGAGGACGCCGGGCCAGAGCTCGTCAGAACGATGACGCTCGAGGGGCTCACGCCCGCGGAACGGCAGGCGGTCGCCGATCTTCACGGGTGGCGGGAGGTCCCGGGGCAGCGTGTGCGCATCTCGCTGGCGAAGCTGGATGCAGCGCTGCGTTCGAGCGCCGTCGGGGTGGGATTGATCGATGCCGTCGTCATGCTCGGGGGGCCGCTGGCGGACCGGCGTGCGGCCCGCAGCGCGGCGGCAGCTGCATGCGAGGAGATGTGGTCCCGCGCGGCGCAGCACCCGGCTGTCAGCGGCAGGCCGGCGCTCACCGCGTGGCTGCACGAGCTGCGCGCGCTGGGGCTCGTTGTGCGGGCGGCGCGGTCGACCGGAGTTGCTGAGGAGACGCTGCTGGGCCAGGCACTGGAGGTGGTGGGGCGGCTCCCTGCGGCCAGCACGCCGCTCTCGGTGCTTGCCACCGAGCTCACGGGCGAAGCACACGCCCTCGACGCTGGGCAGCCGCTGGCCGGGCTCGTGCTCCGAGCCGCCGCCCGGATCGCTGATTGGTCGCAGCTCCCCGCCTCCGCGGCGGAGCGCCGCAGGCTATGGTCAGACGTCGGAGTGGCGTGCGACCCGCTGTCAGCGCAGGTCTTGACCCTCGGGCTCCAGCCACTGGGCGGTGACCGGTTGGCTCGACACCTGCGCGAGTCCTCTGCAGACGGCGAGCCTCGGCGGATCACCTTGCGCGAGCTTGCGGGCCAACCGCTGCGGGTCGACGCAGGGAGCGCCGTATTCGTGTGTGAGAACCCGAGCATCGTCGCTGCTGCGGCGGATGAGCTCGGCAGCCGATGCGCGGCGCTGGTGTGCCTCGAAGGCGTCCCCTCGACCGCCGCGATCGCGCTCCTGCGAGCGCTTCACGATGCGGGCGCACGCGTCGCGTTTCACGCCGACTTTGACTGGGCCGGGATTCGGATCGGCAACCTGCTCCTCGAGCAGCTGAAGGCGACGCCGTGGCGATTCACCGCGCTCGAGTACGAGCGTGCGGCCGCTTCGGGGATCGAGGCGGCGGCGTTGGCCGGGAGCGCGGTCGACGCTTCTTGGGACGGCGAGCTCGCGGCCGCCATGCGGCGCATCGGCCGCACCGTATTCGAAGAGCAAGTGCTGAGCGCTCTGCTCCGCGATCTGGAGCGCGAAACGCGGATCTGAACTGAACACGACGGCCCAGCTATTTCCCCGTCGGTACCGGTGCTCGCCGATCATCGAGTGTGCGCGCCTTGCTGCGCCTTACTCGCAGGCCGGTTCCTCGGGCTCGGGTCCCTCGTACTTCTCCATCGTACCGCCGCAGCGCGTGCAGGGCGGCAGGAGCTGGCCCTTCTTGACATGCATGAGGTGCCCGCACTTGGCGCACTTATAGGTCCCATCCTCCTGGACCACTGTGAGCTGCATTACCGCGTCCTCCGTCGCCGCCGGAGTCTACAGGTCCTTGAAGTTCGTCAGGCACGGCCCCCGCGCGCGTGGCCTCGAGCGACCAGGCGCTCACCCTCGCGATGTCGCCCACTGAAGACTGTCGGGCAGGTGTATGTTTCTCTTGGCGACAAGCCAATTCGCATCACCCGATCACTTGCTCGTGGAGGAATACCTGCGGATGCGACAGATCACCGAGGACCCCTAGCGCTTGGCCGGGCGAGATCAAGCGCAGGTGGAGCCGTGGAAGCCCTTGCTGAATCCCGGCGTCGAGCTCCGCGGTCTGCCTCTCACGCCGGAAGAGGGCTTCATCGCATCGCGGCTCGACGGAATCACCGACCTTCACGGCCTCTCGGTCGTCACCGGGTTGTCGCCGGAACGCATCGAGGCAGCGCTGGAGAGACTCGTTTCCCTCGGGGCGGTGTCGCCGCCCGAGGTCCTCGACGAGGGCGGGCCCATGGCAGGAGACGAGCTCGCCGGCACGCAACGCAAGCTGTACGAGACCGCTCTCCGCCAGCTCGCCGCGGACGACCGAGCCGCGCGGGCGAAAGCGGCCGAGGAACCGGAGCTCTCCGCGCTCTGCTTCGATCCGCTGCCAGCGGTCATCCACACGCTGCTCGACAACCCGCGCTTCGGTCTCCCGCAGGCGCGGCTGGTGGCGGCCCACCACCGGACTCCCTCGGGCCTCGAAGCGCTCGCCGCGCGAGCCGCCCTCGCCGCGGATGCGGGCGTGCGTCGAGCGCTCCTGCGCAATCCGCAGCTCTCGGCCGGCCTGCTGCGCCGCCTGCATGGCGGCCGGCGACTTCTCGAGCAGCACAAGCTCGTCGTATCGCGCGATGTGCCGGAGCAGACCCGCCGGGCTGCCCGAGAGCTCTTGCGCGCGCGGTTTTCGACTGCTGAAGCCGAGGAGCGCGTGGAGGTCATCGTCAAGACCGAAGGTCGCTGCCTCGCGCCGCTCGCCGGCCTGCCCATCGACGGCAAGACGGCCGCGCTACTCTGCGGCCGCACGTACAGCTCGACGCTGCTGGTGCAGAACATCTCCCGCTGGGCGGCGTGTCCGCCTGCGCTGATTGCACATCTCATGAAGCAGGAGCTCGTCCGCCGCTCGCCGGCGTTGAAGCTTGTTCTGCAGCGGCACCCGAACGCGCCAGCGGAGCCGCGGCGCTAGGGTGTCTGCGAGCATGGCGCCCGCGGGCGGAGATCCCGATCGAGCGCGCTTGACGTGCCAATTTGCGTGGAGTAAGGCGCAAATCGCGAGAGGCATGAGGAGGTTGATATGCCCCCCGACGTGAGACACGCCCTGATCACCGGAAGCTCTCGTGGCATTGGTCGAGGAATTGCGCTGAAGCTGGCGGAGCAGCGAGTAAAGATCGCCATCCACTATTACAAGAACGAGCGTGCCGCCAACGATACGCTTGCCGAAGTCCGCAAACGCGATTCTGACGGATTCATCGTGCAGGCCGATGTGTCGCGCCCCGAAGAGATCAAGCAGATGTTCCGCAAGGTCCAGGCGCAATTCAAGAAGCTCGACGTCTTCGTGAGCAACGCACGGCCTGAGGTACCTGCCTTCTTCCAGCCGCCCTTGCAGATCACCCTCGAGCAATGGGACACGGCGTTCGATTCCCAGCCGAAAGCGTTCCTCGTCGGGGTGCGCGAGGCGATTCCACTCATGGGTAACGGAGGGAGGATCGTCGCCCTCACCTACGCGGAAGGGAGCCGCACAGGTGGCCTGCAACCCTGGGTGGGTATGGGCTCAGCGAAGGCGGCGCTCGAATCGCTGGTGCGTTACTTCGCGGTGGCACTCGCCAAGCGCGCGATCACGGTGAACGCGATCAGCCCTGGGTGGACGGAGAACAGCGTCTTGAACACGCTGCCACCCCAGGCCCAGGATCTCATCCGGAACTGGCACGTGCGCGGGTGGACGCCCATGGGGCGGTTGGGAACGCCGGAAGACGTCGGCAATGTGGTAGCGCTCATTTGCTCGGAGCAGGCTGCCTGGATAACGGGACAGGTGATCTACGCGGATGGCGGTGCCTCGTTGATGAATCCCGAGGTCCCCCCCGAGATACAATTGGGGTAAAGCGCGTGGCTACCGCTTCGTGGGGGTGCTGCGCACGCACATCGGATGGGGCCGGGCTTGCGGAGGTGACGAGCGCTTGCCTGGCCGAAGAGCAGCGGCAGCTCTCTCTCCGTCAGGCCATCCGTTTGCGGAGGCTCGAGCGCTCCGTCGCGGAAGGTTGCAGCTCCGCCAGCCGCAGCGCTCGTTCGATGTCTGCTCGCGAGATCGTCCCCAGCACGCGCCCTCCGTCCATCGGAAAGGCGGGAGGCAGATTGAACACGCCGAGGGTGAGGCTCAGGTAAGAGGTGAAAGCCAGACCGAATCGGACCTCCCACAGGCCTGTCCCCCTCGGCACCGCGAGGAACGCGGCGTACAGGATCGCGGCGATGACGAGGCTCGTCAGTGGGCCGACGAACGCCATCAGGGCCTCGTCCCGTGGGCGGCGCGGTAAGTCCTCGATCTGCGAGACGCCTCCGATCAGCAGCAACGTGATCGCGCTTACGCGGCTGCCCGTCCGACGGGCATACAGCGAGTGAGCCAGCCCACCAGGCGGGCTGCCGCCACGAATTGCTGGGCGAACAGGTAGGCGAGCAATGGCAGCGCCACGAGGAAGCTGAAGTCGATCTGGACGGGGATGCCGGCGATGCGGCCAAGTCGGATCGGGCTGCCCATGGGAAACCTCCCCCAGAACCTTGGTCCGCTCTCGGGCGCTGTGAAGCGCCTTCATTCGGAGAATGTGGCTGTGCGATCAGGCGCCGAAAAGCATCGCGCCGAGGGCGCTTCCTTTAGGATCAACGCATGCGCGAGGCGGCCCTCATCGCGGCGGCTGTGGCGGCTGCCCTTCCGGTTGCAGCAAAGGCCCGAGACGCCGCCGTCTACCACAAGGAGGGCCCTCTCCGGGGCTCCCTCCTGCGCAACGAGCCCGCACCCGTCTACTCGACAGACCCTCGGGATCCGTGGAACCGGCTCTTCCACCTGCTCTACGCCCGCAAGCTCCGGGCCCAGGTCGGCCCCTCGGAGCCCTCCAACGCCCCCTTGAGCAGCGTCACGAGGCTCGAGGGCGGGGACATCCCCGAATTCTTCTTCCCGCCGGACGCGGGGTATCTGGTGAAGGAGCCGCGCCGGAGCCGTCTGCGCTCCGTCTTGGAGGCGGAGGTAAGCTCCCCGACCTTGCGCGGCCGCAGTCCCGAGGCCCGGATCCTGTTCCAGCAGGATCTCTGGAACCGCTTCGACGCTCTCCACGCGCTGGCGGCGAAGGACTCGCGCGCGATGCCACTGGCGCGGCTCCTCGCTCGGCTGATGGCAAGGGTCGCGCTGACGAAGGATGAGTTGGCTGGCATGCGACTCAGCTTCGCGGAGGCGGCCCAGGAGCGGCTGGACCTCCTCGATCCCCGACTCTTCGAGGCCGACTCGGGCTGGAGCGAGCTGGTCTCCTACTTCGACCTCGGGCCGGGCTCGGAGCTCGGAGGCGGGACCACGATGCATGCGCGTCGCGCGGCGTGGCGGCTCGTGTTCAGAAGATTTGTGCGCGTCCCGCCCGAGGCTGGCGGGGAGGGCTGCCTCAGAGAGCACCTGGCGGCGACCCATGGGCCCGCGGCGGGCAGGTCTGGGGCGGCCGTGGAGGGCCCCTGCGGGTGGAACGGCCTGCCTTCCGGGACCACTGCGCTCCTCCTCGAAACCCC
>Ga0209283_10001879_pt1 | contig 11632 bp, 6 predicted proteins | sample CZO8metaG_2_FD_188354 | JGI IMG/M metagenome (GOLD analysis project Ga0209283, IMG submission 188354) | Vadose zone soil microbial communities from the Eel River Critical Zone Observatory, Northern California, USA - CZOApr15con2H1.8 metaG... | ecosystem: Environmental > Terrestrial > Soil >...
CGTGCGGATCTGCCAGCCGAAATGCGAATCGAGCCAGGTGCCGCGCACCTCCGCGCGCTTCGCGTAATTCAGAATCACCGCGATGATCGACGGCCAGCCGGTGAGGAAGGCCGTGAGGATAAACGCCGAGCTCAGCAAACCGGTGAAGGCGCTGAACGCGTGCAGCGCGTAGATCACGTGAGTGAGGGTGATCAGGCCTTCGCTGGGAAGGGGGATGGTGGTTTCGGTGGAGGGGTCTGGAGAGGACATGAGCCTCTTTCAGGCATCCTAGTGAACGCTATATAGCGGAGACGGAAGCGTGGGGTAAGCTCGGAAAACGTGCCGGAAAACGTCTTCCGTCTTGGCTTCGACATCCTGCTCGTCGTAAGCAGGCTCCGGCAAGCCAGTTCGATCGTCCCACAGAAAATCCTTGATGGCGACTCGCACCGCATCGCGCGTCGCTTCCTTGTCGCACCAATTTTCAATCCGGAGCTTCTCCGCCTTGAGCGTCTCCAATAGCGCGGCAGCTACCTTCTTTATACGTTGAATGTCCCGTTTGTCGAGACCCAGCTTCAACAGCAAATCGAATAGCGCGAGACTTTCTTCGTCCAGACCCTCGCGTATCGCCCTGCTTTCTTCGTCGTCCAGTTCCTCGACGAACTTTAGCAGCGCTTCAAACGTCTTCTCGATAGTCGCACGATCTTTCTCACGGTTGTACGCCTCAACCAGTTCTTCGTAATGCTGTTGAAGATCAATGCGCAGCGGATTTTGCTCAAGTAGCCGCGAGAGTCTCTTAGAAACAATTTCTTTCAAATTTTGCACCGTCGTACGCTTTACTTTCGAGCGCTCGAATTCCTTGCGCAACCGGTCGAAGTCGATCTTGCTGATGTCGAAAGGCGCCGGCTCGCCTACCGTCCTTGGCGCTCCTGTTGAAATGGCCTCGTCCACTACACCATGAAGGGAGCGAATAATTGCGGTGATGTCCGCCTCATCGCGATCGGTCTGCAAACTCTTGTAGATAATATTGATCGCATCGTACGCGTGCCGATAGGAGCTGATGCCCTCGACGGTGAGGCACGCCTTGAACTTCTTGAACACCTCGCGCGCCATGACTTCGAAGCGCTTTCGCGTCTCGTCACTCTCATTCGCCACTTCCTTTGCGGCGACAATCGCAGCGTTGCGCGCGAACCCGGTCTTCTCGCGGATGTCCTCAAGCCGGAAATCGTGCTCCGAAAGGAATCCCCGTACCATTCCGATAGCCTCGGCCAAGTCGGCCAGCAGCTCCTCGCTGGGTCGCGCTGGCTCGTTCCCTTCTTCGCCTTCGCCGAGTCCGGTGCTACCGGCAAAAGTCGCCAGCGCCTTGCGTAGATTCTTCAGAATGCCGCAGTAATCCACGATGAGACCATTGTTCTTGCCCGCGTTCACCCGATTGGCGCGCGCGATAGCCTGCATGAGCGTGTGGGCCTTGAGGGGCTTGTCCAGGTACAGGGTCGAAAGGCTCGGCACATCGAAGCCCGTCAGCCACATGGCGCAGACTATCGCGACCCGGAACGGGTGCTCGTCCTTCTTGAATGCTTCGTCCACGTCTATGCGCTTGCCGTCAGCGAGCGCGAATCCCTCTTTCATAAGCTTCCGGTGCGGCGTGATGTCTAAATCCCACTTGCGGAAGCGGTCCACCTCGCCTTGCTCCTCGCTAACCACGACGGCGATTCGGGTTTCCTCCATCCATTGGATTTGGCGCTCGCGATAGATTTCCTCCTGATCGTCCGCAGCATGGCGCAGCTCAGCGCTCAATGACCGCATTCGCTCCGCCCAGTAGCGGTGAACCAGGTCATACATACGGACGCACGTGACCTTGTCGATGCACACCAACATCGCCTTGCCGGTCTCCCAGGCTGTCGAATAGTGTGTGACGAAATCCCGGGCGATCTGGTCGAGGCGCTTTTCCGCTGTGATGATGTGGTAATCGCGCTTCAGATCGTGCTCGAGTCTTTGTTGGACGTCTATATCCTCGATCTCCAGTTCTTCAAGCCTTGCCGCCACCCGCTCGTTCAGTTCGGTCGTCGCCACACCGAGCTTTTCTCCTCGGGCATCGTAGTAGAGCGGCACGGTCGCCCGGTCGCTTACGGCGCGCTGGAAGTCGTAGGTGGAAACGTATTCGCCAAACACTCGCCGCGTAATCTCGTCATCTTTGAAAAGCGGCGTCCCGGTAAAACCGATATAACTCGCCTTTGGTAAAGCATTCCTCAGATTGAGCGCGAGCCGGCCGTACTGAGTGCGATGCGCCTCGTCGGTAATAACGATGACGTCGTCGCGAACCGAGTACGGCTCGCTCGGATCGACATCCTGGCTGAACTTCTGGATGAGCGCGAACACGTAGTTCTTGTGCTCGCCTAGCAACGCCTTGAGATGCTCGCCGCTGGAAGCCCGGCACGGGTCCTTCTCGTGGTTTACCAACCTGCAGCCGGCGAAGGTCTTGTAGATCTGGGTGTCGAGGTCGTCGCGATCGGTGAGAACGAGAAACGTGTAATTCCCGCCAAGCTTGCGGTGCACCTTGCGCGTGAAAAACGCCATCGAATACGACTTGCCGGCACCCTGCGTGTGCCAGAACACGCCGAGCTTGCCCTGCCGCATCTTCCTCTCACGCACGGCCTGAATGGCCCGGTTCACGCCGAGGAACTGGTGGTTGCGCGCAAGGATCTTCGCTAACTTCCCCGTCGAATCGTCGAACAGGATGTAATTCTCGAGGAAATCGAGGAAATTGCGCTTGTCGCACACACCCTTGAGCAGCGTTTCCATATCCACCGTGCCTGGCTCGGCTTCTTCCAGGCGCTTCCATTCATGGAAGTGCTCGAAGCGTCCGGACAATGAGCCGATGCGGGCATCCGAACCGTTGGCGAGGACGATGAACGCATTGTGGTGAAACAGGTGCGGCACCGTGTCCTTGTAGTCGGCAAGGTTTTTTTCGTACGCCTGGCGGATATCCTTGTGAATGTTCTTCAGCTCCATGAACAGCAGCGGCACACCGTTCACGAATCCTATGATGTCTGCGCGCCGGCGATAGAGGTCGCCCCGTACCCACAGCTCGCGCACCGCAAGGAAGTGGTTGTTTTCCGGCTGCTCGAAGTCGAACACGCGCAGGCGCTGCTTGACGATCTCGCCCTTCTCGTTGCGAAAAGACACAAGCACACCGTCTTTGAGCAGCGCGTACTTGTCCTGATTGAGCGACAACGGCGATTGCGCTGCGCTCCATTCCACCACTTGCCGCACCGCATCGTGGTAGGCGTCCTCGGGCAGCCCTGGATTGAACGCGATAAGTTTTTCGCCGAGCGTTCGTGTGAGCACCACTTCGCGGTCGCTGGCGCGGCCCAACGTGCCTTCCGGACCGAAACTCTCCTCGTTGTAAGCAAACACCGTTTCCCACCCGAGCGCGTCGCGTAGATAGTCGACGGCGGTCTGCTGAACGAGGGTGTCCTCGGTCAGACGATTCATACGCCGATTTCTCCGCTCATCAGGCGCGGCAGCAGCAGATCGCGAGCGGCGCGGAGTTGGTAGTTTTGTTGAAATAGAATCCGAAGTTGCTCATCAATCGGGCACGATATTTCTTCAAAAGCGTTGGCGAGCTGGGGGGGCGGATTCAGAATCTCTTGAGCTTCGAATTCTTTCTTGGTAACCGACGCGAAAATCGCTCCTGCGCCTATCAAATCTTCCTTGAAGAAGTGGGCACGTAACTGTTGAAACAGCAACGATTGATTTCCAGTCATGCTACGCAACGCGGCCAAGCCGCGGCCAATTACGATTTTGTCGAGGGTAATGTTGAGTCTGCCGACGGGAGCACGAACGCTGCAGAGAATGTCATCAGCCTCAGCGATCCTGTTCTGAACCGTGCAGTAGATCCGATGGGTAACAAATCTGTCCCCAAAGTCAGCAACGCCTTGGTGAAACGGCAGTCCGTCCCCAACTTCATTGTAATATTGCGACTCTGGACTTTGCCCCATCGTGATTCCTGCTAACTCGTCGAGCGTCTTCTTCGCCCACTTTTCCGGCACACCATTGGTAATACGAGTGTGTTCGTAACCGGGAAAGCGGAGCCGGACGAACCACTCGCGATAGAGCTGCCGCGCCATTTCCTCCAACAGCGCAATCCGCTGTCGGTTGTTCTCAATCAGGTCGTCGTAGGCAGAGAGGATAGAAGCAATTTCGCTTTGCACTTCAATACCCGGATAACGGATAGGAAGGTTTCTGACAATGCCAGCACTAAGATTGAGCATTGTCGTTCCAACCGCGTGCTGCACCAACCACTGCACGACGTGACTTTGCTCCATGAAATAGTAGAGAAACTCCGGTACGAGATGCTTACCCTGGAGTTCAATCTTGAGGCACCCTGTTCCACAGAGCCACCCTTCTTGGTCAGCTTTAATGAACGCACGCTTGGTGACTTCGCCCCTTCGCGGTAACACAATCGTACGAGGCTTGAGCTTGTGACGTTCAAGTCGGTCGGCGGTCTCTTCTGCTATGCGAGCAACTGATTCTGTAGAAATGCGCCCATCGGCGATGTCTTTCGGCATGATTACCGGAATACCGTCAGACACATAATCCGATTGATGGAGTTGAGAACCGAATGGACCGGTTTGAATAAGCCCGCCATCGCGTTCCGCGAGTTCGCCGAGCGTTGAGTCATGCCAACTCATGCCCCCAGCTCCTTGATGTTCTCCTGAATCTTCGCGGCCAGTGCTACGGCTTCGGTATTGAGATCGGCCAGTTCTACATGCATGTCACGCAAGGTCTGCTCGAAGTCGAAGTCCTCGTCCTCCTCCGGCGGGGCGACGCCGACGTAGCTGCCGGGGCTGAGACTCCAGTCGGTGGTTTTAATCTCCTTGCGGTCCACCAGCTTGACCAGCCCCGGCACAGCCTGAAGCTCGGCCTTCGGAAAGCGGTCCTGTAGCCACGCCACCTGCCGGTGAAAGTAGACGGCATGTTTCAACTGCTCGACGACGGCCTTCCGCTCGTCGTCGAGCAGCTTGACCAATCGACCCGTGGCGCGACGGTCGTAGGCAGCGGACATCGTTTCGTCAGCCGCCAACTCTGCGCCAAGGTCTGCAACGCGCGCGGCGAGCTTGTATAGCAGGTCCACCTGTTTGATGAGGCCGCGAATCGCCTCGGCGTAGGGACTAAACGCTTTCCTCGCGGCATGCTGGGCGTCGTTCTTGTCGGGCAAGGCCTTGGCGTATTTCTGGCCAAAGGCGTGCAGGCTGACGAGGAGCTTCTTCGCGTCGGCCTCGTAGAGCGTGTCCGCTTCGCGCAGCTCGGTAACGCCATCGGCGATCGTCTGCTTCCTTTCACCGTCGAGGTCGGCATTCTTTGCCACCGCCTTGGCGAGCGCGTCGAAGCGCCCGCGCAAGTCCGCGAGCGTTGTCTCGAAGGGTGTGAGGGTCGCCGGCACCGCCGCGCTCTCGGCGCAGATGCGGCCGAGGTAGTCCTTCACCAGTGCAAGGAAGCGCTGCTGTTGGCCGCGGTATAGCCAGACGATCGCCGCGAGGTTCTGCATCTGCTCGGGCGAGAAGTCGTAGATCTTCCGCGTGACCTTGCGGTAGACGTTGCGCGCGTCGAGCATGAGCACATGGTCCTTGCGCTTGCCAGATTTGGCGCGATCGAAGAACCACAGTTCGCACGGCACCGTGCGGGTGTAGAAGAAATTGGAACGGATAGAGATCATCACGTCCACGTCGCCAGACTCGACGAGTTTCTGGCGCACGACTTTTTCGCCATGCCCGGCGCTGCTGGCTTGCGATGACATGACGAAGCCCGCGCGGCCCTTAGACGAGAGATAGCTGTGGAAGTAGGAAATCCACAGGTAGTTGCCGTTCGAAACCTTGCCCGCCTTGTTCACGCCTGGCAAGCCGAAGGGTAGTCGCGGGTCGTTCTTGATCTTGTCGGCGTCCACTTCGTCCACGTTGAACGGCGGATTGGCCATGACGAAATCGGCCTTGCCCACAAGTTCGTGCGGGTCGTCGTAGTAGGTGATTGCTTTCTGGATGTCACCTTCCAGCCCGTGCACCGCCAAATTCATCTTCGCCAGTCGGATAGTCGTGGCATTTTTCTCCACGCCATAGAAAGTCAATGTCTCAGTGGGGTTCTTATGCAAGCGCTCGACGAAATGCGCGCTTTGCACGAACATGCCGCCCGAGCCGCAGGCTGGATCGAGCACGTCACCATGATCAGGCTCGATGACGTTTGTGATCATCTGCACCAACGATATTGGCGTAAAGAATTCACCGTTGTCGTGCGCCTTCAGGTCGGCGAACTGCGTTAGGAAGTATTCGTAGATGCGGCCGAAGATGTCGCCGCTCGCCTGCTTCAGTTCCTCGGGGTTAAGCGTGCGCAGTAACTGCCCGAGCACATCGTTATCCAACTCCGAATATTCGCCCGTGGGCAACACGCCTTTGAGGCCCTCGTAGTCCTCCTCGATAGTTTCCATCGCGTGCTGGATGGCCCGATCGCGCTTCGCGCTGTCGGGTAACGAGACGAGGTAGTCAAACTGCGCCTCGGGGCGCAAAAAGATGGCGCCCCTCTTTGAAAAATCTTCCTTCGAGAGCGTCCGGGCTTTCCCGCCGCGCTTGGGCAGGTTCGCTTCAATTTCATCTTTGACAGCCGCATAGCGACTGTATGCGTGTCGAAGAAAGATGAGACCCATCACCGGCATGAAGTACTCGTTGCTGGCGTAATTGGAGTTCGCGCGAAGATTGTCCGCGGCACTCCAAAGGCGCTTTTCGATGGCGTCTATGTGTTCGAGTTGTGCCATTTCAGGGGAGCCTTCCGACAGCGAAATTACTGGAGCCGTAGAGAGAGCTGCTTATATCGAGTGTCATGGCAGCGTTCAACCTTCTTTGAGTCCGGTTTTGAAATGCTCAATAATCGTCTCGGCTGCGTCCACCGAGTCCTCCGCGCCACGCGCGGCGCTTGATACGTTTGTTATGAATCGGTCCGCGGTATTCGGATCACTAAAGATTGCCAGCAAATCATTCCTGGTTTTCGCCGTTGCTATCCTGGAGACATCCTTTCCCAGCAGTCTCGGGCTAGCGGCGGCGAGGTCGTAATCGACCACCTCCAGCAGCGCGAGCTCCTCACCGTACAATCGTTCGTTGTTTCCGGCGTCGGCGTATTTCTGCATCACGGTCGCAAGGTCGAATGCATCCTTGGGGTTTGCCCTTCCGCGATCCTGCCAAGCATAGAACTTGAGAATGGTCAGGCCCGGAAGCGATGCCACGGGAACGACTAGTCCAGGCTCGACTTCGATCTCCACCGCGGATGCGTGCGCTTCGCGGTACCCGGCAACGTTCAAGACCTCCGTCCCGTCGGGTGGCCAAGCGATCGAATCCCGTGGATGTTCAATGTCGCCGAAAGGAATGATGTCTAGCGGATACCCCTTCCCCTGTGTATGGGTTCTAAACAGTAGACGCTGCGCGCTACCCGGTGCCGGCGCAAATTGGCCCGAGGCGACGAGGCGGGACTTGATCGTCTCGAACTGAGTCCAATCCGCAATCGCAACTGCGAGATCGATATCTCGGGTCTCTCGACCGGTCCTGATCCCGTGGACGCCGAAAAGCAATATGTCTCGTGCCATCGCCCCGGTCACGAAATATTCGATCCTCAATTCTCGCAGCAGCGAGTCGACGGAGCGCAGCACCGTGACAGTTGTCGGGTCTAGCGCTCGTTCATTTGGGATCGTAAGCATGATCGAGGTAACGCTCGCGAATCATTTTTGCGACTTCCAGGTTGCGCGGGTCAAGGGTAGCAAGAAGATCCGCGTAGACGAGGAGTGGCGGAACGAGGTTTGGCCTGATACCGGGCACCGTGAAGTTCCAGAAACGATCGAGGAACTCGACGTCACCTTCTAGGTCGGCCTGGAGCTTGTTCTTCGCCACCAGTGCCCCTAGCGTTTCGCGTTGATTCCTAGGGTTGAGATAGATGGTGCAGGCTGCTGGTTTGAGATAGTGGGTGAGGTGATCGGCCGCCACTTCTCCCCCCCACCATGCGTGGCCCTCGGCTAAGTGAACTTTGCGCCACCAATTTGCGTATGGCGCGCGGAAGCGTCGCGGATTGAGTTTGGGGCGCAGCTTGATCGCGTAGTTCGTGACCCATTCGTCCAGCAGACGCTTTGGTTCGAGGAATCGCCGATTGCGTTTGCGCTGTCCGCCCCCGACGAGGCCGCGCCCTACGAGGTCGAAGAAGACCCATCCAACTGCGCCTAGGGCGACGCCGGCTGCGTCGACGATTTCTCGATAAGGCGCATTGAGGAGCTCCGGTTTGCAAAGCAGCGCGAACACAACTCGGAGCGCTGTTGCCGTGCCACCACCCCGCGTGCCAATCCCGTTCGCCGCGCCGCCTTGCGGCTTTTCGCCTTTGATGAACACGTAGAGCCCTGGGGCACGCAAATAAGCGTTTCCGGCGGTGTCCATGAATTGCAGATCGAGCTTGTCCTTGCAATAGTTGGCAAGTTCCGGCGTGAGGTAAGGTGCGATGAGCACACCGGGTTTGCCATAGTGCTCCAGCTGATGTTTCACTGTGGCGAGCGTTACTGCTCGGTCGACTCTTTTCATCTCCGCAACGTAGCGGTGGCGCTTTCCAGCGCCGCGGATATCGATCACCGCGTCTGGACGCAGGTTTTTGCCGTGGTCGGTTTGCGGCTCTAAGGCGACGATTTTGGCTTCCAACCCTGTGGTGCGGGTTAGCGCCGTCAGAGCATCGTCCAGGAGCCCGCGCTCCTGCTGGCGTAAGTGCATGGCCCGGTCCATTTGGCCCCTCCTGTGTTCACTCTAACTTAAGGTTCGTGTTACGTGAACAACGTTTAGACATGAACATTGTTGACTGCTTGTTCATGTATTTAAATAGTACACGTAACGTGAACATAACTCAAATATGAACAGAAGTGGGGTTACAAGCCTTGTAACCTAGATGAAGCCAGACAATCAACTGATGTTCCAACTTGGAACAGCGGGGCTAAGTAAGACCTATCGCCCTGGATGTCCAGAGGCAAACCAGAGTTTCCAAAAGCAAAACGGGCGGCCGAGGCCGCCCGTCTATCTAGCGTAGTAGAAGGTAGATCTCTTTACGCCACTTTCCGTCCTACCACCCCGAAGAGCGCAGGCACAGGCTTCTCCTTCCCCCGCTCGTTCGCAGGTGCCGCCTCTCGCTCGTCCGCCTGCTGGTGGCGGTGGTACTCGAGCTGTTCCTGGCGAACCGACTGCTGGGCTTTTTCCGAGGGCATGGCGGGCGCGGCCGCCCGGTGTTCCTGGCGGCGTCCTTGCGAGTGGTCGCGTCCCGGGGCGTGGTCGCGGCGGGGCGATTGGCCCTGGCGCGGTTGCGAGGAGGGTTGCGGCGGGCGTCCCCCGCGCTCGGGCCGGCGTTGCGCGCTGCGCGATCGATCCGGGCGGCGCGGCTGGTTCTGCGGCCGCTGTCCGCGGCGCCCCTGCGGCTCAGGCTGCGCCGTGTGGTAGCCCGATCCCACCTCGAACCCTGGGATGATCTGCTGCTCGATTTTCTTGCCGATGAGCCGCTCGATGTCGCGAAGGTACGAGCGGTCTTCGCCCGAGACGAGCGACACCGCCTGACCGGACTCCCCCGCGCGGCCGGTGCGGCCGATGCGGTGGACGTAGTCTTCCGGGACGTGCGGCAGGTCGTAGTTCACGACGTGCGGCAGCGACTCGATGTCGATGCCGCGCGCGGCGATGTCGGTGGCGACGAGCACCTGCAGCTCGCAGTCCTTGAAGCGCTTCAGGGCCTTCATGCGCTGCGGCTGGCTCTTGTTGCCGTGGATCGCGGCGGTTTCGATGCCGTCGTTCTCCAGTTGCTCGGCGAGGCGGTTCGCGCCGTGCTTGGTCCTGCAGAACACCAGCACCTGCTGCCAGTTGCCCGACTTCACCAGGTGCGCGAGCAGTTGGCGTTTCCGGTCCTTGTCGACCGGGTGCGCGACCTGGCCGATCAGCTCGATCGGCACGTTGCGCCGCGCGACTTCCACGGTGACCGGGTCGTGCATGAAGCCCGCCGCGAGCGTCCGCACTTCGTCGGGAAAAGTCGCCGAGAACAGCAGGTTCTGGCGTTTCGCAGGAAGCAGCGCGAGCACGCGGCGGATGTCGTGGATGAAGCCCATGTCGAGCATGCGGTCCGCCTCGTCGAGCACCAGGATCTCGACCTGGCGCAGGTCGATGGTCTTCTGCTGCACGTGATCGAGCAGGCGCCCGGGAGTCGCGACGACGATGTCCGCGCCGCGGCGCAGCTCCTCGACTTGCGGATTGAAGCCCACGCCGCCGTAGATCACGGCCGCGCGCAGCTTCATGTGCCTGCCGTAGGTGCGCACGCTCTCCTCGACCTGCGCCGCGAGCTCGCGCGTGGGCACGAGGACGAGACAGCGCACCGGATGGCGCGCGGGCGAGTGGCTCGTGTTGGATTTCCCCGCGAGCAGCTGCAGCATCGGCAGCGTGAAGCCGGCGGTCTTGCCGGTGCCGGTCTGCGCCGCGCCGAGCAGATCGCGCCCGGCGAGTACTACGGGGATGGCTTGCGCCTGGATGGGGGTGGGTACGGTGTAACCCTGCTCGGCGACTGAGCGGAGCAGCTCGGCCGAAAGGCCGAGATTCTGGAACGACGTATCGATGAAAATCTCCTAATGGTTTTTATCAGGAGTGAGGGAAGGGGCGTTGCCCCACGTTACCGCTCCTGAAATCGGCCCGGGAAGGACTTGGCCTTCACACCGGTTCAGGCAGAGGACTTTGGATGAATTCGGGGAACTTGGGAAGAACCGCGAAGAGGCCGTAACGCTAACCGGATAACGCGCAACGGAAACCTTGGCGCGCACTATACAGGGGTTTGGGAGGGGGTGCTTGGGTTTCGAAAAAGGGATCAGCGCACGAAATACCCGGCGGCCGCGGTGAAGGCGGGCGGCGCCGCGCAGGTGCCGGCCGGGGAGTATTCGAATCGCACGCGGGTCGGCGAGGTGAATTGAACGAGCATCGCCCCCGGCACCGGGGTGAACGAGGTGCCGCCGTCCATCTCCGCCGTGGTCAGGCCGTCCCAGCAATAGAGCGGCTGGCCGGGCAGCGCGGGCTGGTAGCGCGCGCCCCTGAAGGAAATATTGTGCGTGCCGCCCGGAGCATCGAATCCGGGATACGGAAACGTCAAGGTCCGGCCGAGCGGTGCGACCGACTGGCCGATCGAGAAGTACATGGTGAGCGGATCGACATTGCCGTAGAGGAATCCGGCGAGCCCGTCTTCTCCCGCAAGCGCGAAAGTCCCCGCGAAGCCCTCGGGAAACCAGCCTCCAGCGAGGCCGCCGTCGAGGCTGTCCTGGAACACCTGCCCGCAGCGCGGCTCGATCATGCGATGCACCGACCCATCGAAGCTGCCGAGCCTGGCGTACAGGGCGTCGCGCTCCGCGGTCCCGAAATAGTCGAGCGGGCAGCGCGCGTGGGTGCGCGACGGATCGAGCTCGGCAAAGAGGTCCGGGGTGAGCACCCGGGGAACCGGTTCGCCCGCCGCCGTGAGCGCAGCGACGAGCTGGGCATAGGTGAGCTCGTAGCGGGTCGGAACGACGGCGGCCCCCGGCGGCGGCGTGGGCGCCGTGCTTGCCGGCCGGGTGTCGAAGGCGGTGAAATTGAAC
>Ga0209283_10001883_pt1 | contig 11622 bp, 13 predicted proteins | sample CZO8metaG_2_FD_188354 | JGI IMG/M metagenome (GOLD analysis project Ga0209283, IMG submission 188354) | Vadose zone soil microbial communities from the Eel River Critical Zone Observatory, Northern California, USA - CZOApr15con2H1.8 metaG... | ecosystem: Environmental > Terrestrial > Soil >...
AGTCGGTGGCCGACCGGCTCGCCGGCGACGGATACCTCGCGCTCGCCGTCGACCTCTACAAGGGGAAGGTGACCGCCGACCCGAAGGAGGCCGGCGCGCTGATGGGACAGAAGGACGAGAAGTGGGGCGACGCAGTCGAGGAGGCGGGGCTCGAGTGGCTCAAGGCGAACGCGGGCGGGGCGAAGGTCGCCACGCTCGGCTGGTGCATGGGAGGGGGCGAGTCGCTGAAGACGTCGCTGAACGACCCGAAGGACGTGGACGCGACGGTCATCTATTACGGGATGCCGATCACGGACGTGAACCGGCTCAAGACGCTGCGCGGTCCGGTGCTCGGCATCTGGGCCAACCAGGACGGCTGGATCACGCCGGACAAGGTGAAGGCGTTCGATGACGCCCTGACCCAGGCGGGGGTGAAGCACGAGTTCCACGCCTACGACGCGGACCACGCCTTCGCGAATCCCTCCGGCGGCAAGTACAACGGCCCCGCCGCCGCCGACGCCTGGAAGAAGACCCGCACCTTCTTGGCCGCGAACCTCTAAAAGACGAACGCGGAGGCGCGGAGACGCGGAGGATTCAATCGGGTGAGTCAATCGGGCGCGTGCACTCGATCGGGAGCACAAAAACATCTCCGCGCCTCAGCGCCTCCGCGTTGATCCTTTAGGCGGGGGCGGGGCGGCGGGGGAGTTGGCGCATCGTGCCGTAGTAGCGGACCGCGGCTTCCCCGGCGCGCTGGATGTCCTTGTTGTTCAAGTAGGCGCTGACGGGAGCGGCGACCACCGGCAGCACGCGGCCCAGAGAGGCGAGGCCGCGCTTGGTGAGCACCATCTCGGCGACGCGGGCGAACAGCTTCGGACCGGCGCGGCTCGCCAGGTTCACCGTGTCCGCGCCGTTCGAGTAGCCCAGCACCTCGAAGACTTCCGTGCGCGCGCGATCGGACTTGAGGTTCGCCCTGAACACCAGCGCGATCTCCATGATCAGGGACAGCTGCAGCGCGGTCACGAAGGCGAGGTCGGCGGGCACCGAGACCAGGCCGAACAGTCCGCTCAGCGCGCCGCCGGTTGACGCCCAGGTCTTCTTGGCGTCGATGAGCCGCTGCGCGACTTCCTGCGGTTGCGCGCTCGGGTACCGCGAGCGCAGCTCGTCCACGCGCCGCCGCGCGCGTCCGATCTCGCCGAGGTACAGCTTTCCCAGCTTTTGCTTGGCGAGCTGCGGCAGCACCACTGGAGTCTAAGCCGCGCGCCGCCCGACGCAAACCTACGCCGGCGAGCACACCTGCCGGAGGATGTCGAGCTCCTCCAGGGCCTTCCCGGCGCCGATCACGACGGCGCTGAGCGGGTCCTCGGCGAGGAAGACGGGCAGGCCGGTCTCCTCGCGCAGGAGCGCGTCGAGGTTCTTGAGCAGCGCGCCGCCGCCGGCGAGCACGATGCCGCGGTCGGCGATGTCGCCGGCCAGCTCGGGCGGGGTGCGCTCCAGCGTCACCTTCACCGCCTCGACGATGGCGTTCACCGGCTCGGCGAGCGCGTCACGGATCTCGTCGCTCGACACGGTCAGCGTGCGCGGGACGCCGGCAACCAGGTCGCGTCCCTTGATGTCCATCGTCAGCACCTCGTCGGTCGGGTAGGCGTTGCCGATGCCCATCTTGATCAGCTCGGCCGTCCGCTCGCCGATGAGCAGGTTGTACTTGCGCTTGATGTGCTGGATGATCGCCTCGTCCATCTTGTCGCCGCCCACGCGCACGCTCTTCGCGAAGACGATGCCGGCGAGCGAGATGACCGCCACGTCCGAAGTCCCGCCGCCGATGTCCACGATCATGTTCCCGGACGGCTCGGTGATGGGGAGGCCCGCGCCGATCGCCGCCGCCATCGGCTGCTCGATCAGGTAGACCTCGCGCGCGCCGGCGCTCTCCGCGGCCTCGCGGACCGCGCGGCGCTCCACCTCGGTGATGCCGCTGGGGATGCCGATGATGATGCGCGGCTTCACCAGCGTCGAGCGGTTGTGCGCCGCGCGGATGAAGTAGCGCAGCATCGCCGCGGTGATCTCGAAGTCGGCGATCACGCCGTCCTTCATCGGGCGGATGGCGACGATGTTGCCCGGGGTGCGGCCGAGCATCTCCTTCGCTTCCTTGCCCACCGCGAGCACCTTCTTGCCGCCGCGGTGCTCCTGCTGCACGGCGACCACCGAGGGCTCGTTGGAGACGATGCCCTGGCCGCGGATGTAGATGAGGGTGTTCGCCGTGCCGAGATCGATTGCCAGGTCGCGGGAGAAGAACTTGTAGATCCCATTGAACACGTGCGTTCAGACCCTTCCTGGAGGCGCGCGGACGCTAGCACCCGCATCCAACCTCCGCAAACGCACCGTACCGGGCGGAAATGCCACGGGCCAGTAAATTCTTGGGCTTCACATCGGGTGGATTTCCGGTTGGTTGAGTGCGTGCGCGGAGGTAGGCTGCGCACCTCCATACCGGCGAGGCGGCGATGCGGATCCCCGAGGCGGACGAGCGGCGGAAGAACCTGATCGGAGGCGAGTGGCGCCCTCCAACCACCGGCCAGCACGAGCCGTGCGTGAACCCCGCCGACACGCGCGAAGTGATCGGCCTGTGGCCGAAGAGCGGCGCGGAAGACGCGCGGGCGGCCGTCGACGCCGCGGCGCAGGCGTTCCCCGGCTGGGCGCAGACGCCCGGCCCCGAGCGAGGGAGAATCCTCGGCCGCGCCCACCAGATCCTCGCGGCGAAGGTCGATCTCCTGTCGGAGGCGCTATGCCGCGAGGAGGGCAAGACGCTCGGAGAGTCGCGCGGCGAGGTGACGAAGGGCCTCAACCTGCTCGAGTTCTATTCGGGCGAAGGATTCCGCACCCACGGCAAGACGCTGCCGAGCGAGACCCGGCACTCCCTCACGCTGACCCTCCGGCAGCCGGTTGGCCCCGTGACGCTCATCACACCCTGGAACTTTCCTTTCGCCATCCCGGTGTGGAAGACGGCTCCGGCGCTGGTCGCGGGCTGCACGGTGGTGCTCAAGCCCGCCTCGCTCACTCCGGTGTGCACCCACTTCCTGGCCGAAGCGCTGGTGGAAGCCGGACTGCCGCCCGGCGTGCTGAACGTGGTGACGGGCCCGGGCAGCGCGGTCGGGAACGCGCTGGTGGACGATCCGCGCATCCGCGCCGTCAGCTTCACCGGCTCGAACGCCGTCGGGCTCAAGCTCTACGAGCGCGCCGCCCGGCGCGGGATCAAGGTGACCTGCGAGATGGGAGGCAAGAACCCCGTGGTGGTGCTGGACGACGCCGACGTCGAGCTGGCCGCCTCCGGGATCCTGCAGGGCGCGTTCGGATCGACGGGCCAGCGTTGCACCGCCACCTCGCGCGTGGTGGCCACGCCGCGCGTCGCCACGAAGCTGACCGAGGCGCTGGTGTCCGGCGCGCGCTCGCTCAAGGTGGGCGACGGCCGCAAGGCCGGAGTGCAGATGGGGCCCGCCGTGGACGAGTCGCAGCTGAAGACCAACCTCGACGCGATCGCGCAGGCGCGGGCCGACGGCGCGCGGCTCCTCTGCGGCGGCGAGCGTCTGCGGGGACCGGAGCACGACCACGGGTTCTTCGTCGCGCCCACCGTCTTCGACGACGTGAAACCCGGCAGCCGGCTCGCCCGCGAGGAGGTCTTCGGGCCGGTGCTGGCGGTGCAGAAGGCGCGCGACGTGGAGGAGGCGATCCGGCTCGCCAACGACGTGGAGTACGGGCTGACGGCGAGCATCTATACCTCGGACTATTTCGCCGCGATGCGGTTCGTCGAGCGCGCGGAGGTGGGCATGGTGCACGTCAATCAGCCCACCGTGGGCGGCGAGGCTCAGCTCCCCTTCGGGGGCATCAAGGCGACCGGCGTGGGCGAGAAGGAGATGGCCGAGGAGGGCTCGAACTTCTTCACCTACCTGAAGACCGTCTTCCTCGACTACACGGGATCGCGCCGCACCACCAACATCTACTGAAGCGAAAGCGCCGCGGCGCTCAGCAGGACCTGCAAGAGGAGCAGCAGCATCGGAGCGCAACGGCAAGGCGGAGTCGGTCCATCAGTCGATCATCGCAATCGGAACTCGAACCCTCGAAGTCGAAGCTCGAAGTTCGACGTCGAACCTCGACTGCGTTTGTTTCAGCTCTCCGAGCTCCCCGATCCTTTCAGCGTCCCTTTCTTCTTCAGCTTCTCCACCAGCGTCGTCCGGTTCAGCCCCAGGATCTTCGCCGCCTGGTTCTTGTTCCCTCCGGAGCGCTCCAGCGCCTCCCGGATCAGCCGGTCCTCGATGTCCGCCAGCACCTGGTACAGATCCACTCCCTCCGGTGGCAGCGCCGCCTGGCTCTCCCCTTCGACGGGGGTCGCCGCCGCCGCGGGCGCTGCCCGCGCGTTGCGGATCGGCCCCGGCAGATCGGCCACCTCGATCTCGCCTTCGCCCTTGAGGACGGCGAGCCGCTCGACCAGGTTCTCCAGCTCGCGCACGTTCCCCGGCCAGGTGTGCCGCTCGAGCGATTCGATGGCGCGCGGGGAGAAGCACAGCGGCTTCTCCTTCCCCGCGTTGTGCCGGGCGAGGAAGTGCGCCGCGAGCAGGGGCACGTCACCGCTGCGCTCGCGCAGCGGAGGCAGCACCAGCGGCACCACGTTGAGGCGGTAGAACAGGTCGCCCCGGAAGGCGCTCTTCTCGACCTGCGCCTCGAGGTCCTTGTTGGTCGCGGCGATCAGCCGGAAGTCCACCGATTCGGGCTTGCTCCCACCCACCGGCTCGATCGCGCGCTCCTGCAGCACGCGGAGCAGCTTGCCCTGCAGCGCGAGCGGCATCTCGCCGATCTCGTCCAGGAAGATGGTCCCGCCGTCCGCCAGCTTGAACCGGCCCTGGCGCGCCTGCGACGCGCCGGTGAAGGCGCCCTTCACGTGGCCGAACAGCTCGGACTCGAGCAGCTGCTCGGGGATGGCCGCGCAGTTCACGGCGACCAGCGGGCCCAGCGCGCGCCGCGACAGGCGGTGCACCGCCTGGGCGATCAGCTCCTTGCCCGTGCCGCTCTCTCCCTGGATGAGCACCGAGCTGTTCGAGGGAGCGACCCGGACCAGCGTGTCGAAGACGTCCCGGATTGCCTGCGAGGTGCCCACCAGCCCCGCTCCGCCGGCCGCCTCGAGACCGCCCTCCACCTCGAGCGCGCCGGCGATGGCCTCGCGCACCTCGCGCTCGAGCCGCGCGACCGGGACGGGCTTCTCCAGCATGGTGACGGCGCCGAGGCGCATCGCCTCCACGCTCGTCGCCACCGAGCCGAACGCGGTCATCACCAGCACGGGCGTGCCGGGCAACAGGCGCCGCACCTCGCCCAGGACGACGAGCCCGTCGCCGTCCGGCATGCGCAGGTCGGTCACCACCGCGTCGAAGCGCTTGCCCGTGGTCCGGGCTTCCTCGAGCTTGGCCACCGCCTCGGAGACGCCGAAGGCGCCCGCCGTCTCGAACCCGTGCAGCCGGAAGTACCGCGACAGGGAGGAGACGAGGTCGCGCTCGTCGTCGACGAAGAGGACCCGCATCCCCTCTACCACTCCCCCACGCAGGTCCACTCCGTCAAGCAAACGGCGCAGCGTCAATCGGATGACGCCATCCCACATCGTGCACGGGCGGCTGGACCTTCCGGGCCGAGCGCAAGGCCTGGATTTTCAACGGCGTCACCATCCCACCCGATTCCAGGCACAGCGGTTGCTCTTACGCCATCCGCGGCGCTGAGCCAGGCGCCTTGGGGGACGCGATGCGGAGCGAGGCGGCTGGCGAGAAGAAGGCGATGCAGGCGCAGGAGCGAGAAGCGCTCATCCGCGCCCACACCGGGCTGGCGCGCAACCTCGCGCTCCGGCTGGCCGGCCGGGTGCCCGCGAGCGTGGACCTGGACGATCTGATCGGCGCCGGCGTGCTGGGTCTCATCGACGCGGTGGATCGCTTCGACGCCTCGCGGTCGATCCCCTTCGAGGCATACGCCCGCACGCGCATCCAGGGAGCCATCCTCGACGCGCTGCGCGCCGAGGACCACCTCTCCCGCCGCGACCGGCGCCGCAGCCGCGAGGCGGACCGCGCGGAGGACGCCCTGCGCATGAAGCTCGGCCGCGAGCTGTCCACCGACGAGTCGCACCGGGCCCGTCGGGGTGTTCCTCGCACCCTTCCCCACGCGCAGGCCTTCGTGCAGGTCGATGACGCGGACGACGGCAGCCTGGGCGAGGAGGAGAGCGCGTTCGCGCACGTCGCGGCCATGGAGGACCACGCCCGGCTGCGCCAGGCGGTGGCCCGGCTCCCGGAGCGCGAGCGGACCATCTTGTCGCTCTACTATGAAGAGGAGCTGACCTACCGGGAGATCGGCGAGGTCCTGGGAGTCACCGAGTCGCGTATCTGCCAGATCCTGCGGGGGATTCAGCGCAACCTGCGGGAGGAGCTGCAGGAGACCGTCTAAAGCAGAACCCCCGGTGGCCGACTGTAGGGGTATGCGCAGCGAGGACGAGCGGGAGCGCCGGGTGAGCGAGTTGCGCAAGCGGGTCCAGGCCGGCTTGTACGAGGCGGACCCGGACCGCCTGGCCCGGGCCATCGTGAAGGCCAGTCGAAAGAAGATCCTGGGCCAGCTTGACGTGAAGCCCGGCTGTTGAGAGGCTTCGGCCGGGGAGGTTGCATGCGGTCCGGCCTGCGCAGGAAGGCGCTCTGCCTGCTCTTCGGGCTGGGCGGGCTCGTCTTCGGCATCGCCGGCGCCGAGAGCACCTTCGGCCGCCTGCGCGAGGCCCAGGGCGCGGCGCTCCTCTTCTCCGTGGAGCTTCGCGACGAGGCGGGCGCGCTCCTGGCGAGCCCCATGCTCGTCGGCGAGGAGGGGCGCAAGCTGCACCTCGACCTGGCCCAGCCGGCCGGCCCCGACAGCGAGCCCCTGCGGATGTCGCTCGACCTGTCGCCGCGCAAGAGCGGCGGCGGCGAGCTGTGCGTCGAGTACAGCCTCGCTCTCGAAGGCGGGTGGGCCCGCGGCGGATGGATGAGCGTGCCGATGGGCGAGCGTCGCTCGGTGCGCGTGCCCGGCCCGGGCGAGCCGCTCCGCCTCGATCTGGTGGTGGCGCGCGCCGGGACGCCGGCGTTCGACCGGATCCTCCTGGCGCGACGCCTGGGCAAACCGGTCACCTGAAACGAGTCGGCCTGGGCCGCCCTGTGGTAGAGGAGCGCGCATGCCTCTCCCGGAGCTGTCGCCACAGGAGGTCCGCCTCGGCCGGTTCGCCGCCTTCTGCAGCGTGCTGTACGGCGTCCTCGGGCTGCTGTTCGCCGCCTTCCCGGGATGGACGTTCCGTGTGGCGGGCCTGGGGGCGCGGGCGGAGCTGACGCCCGAGGTGCGCTTCTGGCAGGTGCTCGGGGTCGGGATGATGGCGGCGATCTGCGTCGCCTGCGCGCTGGTGGCGCACTCGCCGCGCGAGAGGCGCGCGGCGCTCCTGCCGGTGCTGGCGGGGCAGCTGACGAGCAGCGCGATGGCGCTCCTCCTGGTCGCCGGCTCGGCTCCGGCCGGCTGGCGCGAGTCCGCCTGGCGCGCGGTGTTCTCCGTCTTCGCCACCGGCTTCCCGCTCTTCGCCCTGTCCGCCTGGCTCTTCCATTCAGCGGCGCCGGGCGTGCACCTCAGCTCCGCGCCCACCCAGTCGGCGCCGGAGCTTCCCGCTCCGCCCAAGCCGGTCCGCCTCACCGCGGGGGGCGGCAAGCAGCCCTGAACGCGCGCTCATCGGTCGTTCCTTTCCGGGCGCCGGGCGCAGCGCTGCGCTACATTTCCCCGCATGATCGGCGTCGTCGTCGCCGCGCACGGAAAGCTCGCGGAGGAGCTCCTGAGAACAGCGGAGGCCGTGGTGGGCCCGCTCGCGGAGGTCCTCACGGTCAACGTGGTGGCGAGCGATCCCGAGGTGCGCCACAAGATCGAGGAGGCGATCCGGGCCGTCGACGGCGGCGAAGGCGTGCTGCTGCTCACTGACCTGCTCGGTGGATCGCCGACGCAGCTGTGCCTCTCCTTCCTGCACGAGCGGAAGGTGGAGGTGGTGACGGGCGTCAACCTGCCCATGCTGCTGAAGCTCGTCTCGCTGCGGTCGGCGGGGAAGCCGATCGCGCAGCTCGCGCGCGAGGTGGCCGAGGCGGGGCAGAAGGCGATCGGCCACGCTTCCGAGCTCCTGCGGGGGAGGATGGGGTGAAGGACGCCCCGGGCGTGGCCCTCATCCGCGTCGACAACCGGCTCGTGCACGGCCAGGTGCTCGAGGCGTGGCTGCCGGCGCTCGACGCGCACGGCGTGCTGGTCGCCGACGACGAAGCGGCCGGGAACGTGCTGGCGCGCTCGGCCATGGCGCTGGCGATCCCGCCCAAGGTGCAGTTCCAGGTGCTCAAGGTGTCCGCCGCGGCCGATCTGCTGCGGCCCGGCGGGAAGGGCGTGCCGGGCGTGCGCACGCTGCTGCTCGTGCGCGACGTGCGCGACGCGACCGCGCTTGCCGAGCGCGGGGTGCCGATCCCGCGGCTGAACCTCGGCAACGTCCACTTCGCCAACGGCCGCCGGCAGGTGGCGCCCTCGGTGTACCTGGACGCGGGCGAGATGGACGCGCTCTCCGGCCTCTCCTCCCGCGGCACGGAAGTCGAAGCGCGCGCCGTCCCTTCCGAGCACCCCACTCCGCTCTCCGCCCTCAAGACCCGCTTCGCCGCAGGTCAGCGCTGATCCTCTAAGATGGAACGGTGAACGCGCTGGCGGGAGGGGCGGAGCTCTTCGGGACGGCCGTGATCGCGGCGGTGATCGGCGGGCTGGCAGCCGTCGAGCGCAAGGGGGCGCTGCAGCTGATGCTGAGCCGGCCGATCGTGCTGGCGCCGCTCCTGGGATGGGCGCTCGGCGATCCGCGCGGCGGGCTGGTGCTGGGCGTGCCGCTGGAGCTGATCTTCCTCGGGGGGGTGAACCTCGGCGGAAGCCTCCCCGACAACGAGACGCTGCTCGCCGCCGCGCTGACCTCGGCGGTGGTCCCGGCCGGCATCGCCGCGGGGACCGGAGTCGACGCGCCGCTGGCCGCGCTCGGGCTCGCGCTGCTCTACCCCCTCGCCGTGGCGGGGCGCCGGCTGGACCGCGCCACGGAGAGACACAACGCGCGGCTCTCGGAAATGGCGCTCGCGCGCGCCGCCGCGGGCGACGACCGGGCAGCGCGATCGAACCTGCGCGGACTCCTCCTCCCGTTCGCGGTCACCGCCTCGATCTGCTTCGCGTGCGCCGCCTTCTCGCCGCTCCTGGGCATCGCACGCAGCGGGTGCCCGCCTCGCCTGGCTTTCGGGCTCACCGGCGCGTGGCACGCCGTCTGGGCGCTCGCCGCGGCGAGCGCGATCCGCGCCATCCGCGATCCGCGCGCGCCGGCGCTCGCGGCGATCGGCTTCGGCGCGACCCTCGCCGCCGCCGCGGTCTTGAGGGCGCTGCCGTGACCGGGGAGGGACAGGCGCCCGGCGCGCGCCGGCGCGTGTCGCCGCTGGCCCTGTTGCGGGTCCTCTGGCGGTCGCTGTTCCTGCAGGCGGCGTGGAACCCGCGCGGGATGCAGAACCTCGGCTTCGCCTTCGCGATGGAGCCCGCGCTCCGTGAGCTGTATCCGGACCGCTCCGCGCGGGCGCGCGCCACCGAGCGTCACCTCGAGTTCTTCAACTGCCACCCGTACCTCGCCGCCGCGATCGTGGGAGGGGCGGTCCGGCTGGAGGAGGAGGTCGCGCGCGGCGCCGCCGAACCGCGCACCGTCTCCGATTTCAAGTCGGCGCTGGCCTCTCCGTTCGCCGCGCTCGGGGATGGCTTCTTCTGGCTGGCCCTGCGCCCCGCCGCGGCGCTGATCGCCGCGGTCAGCGAACCCTACCTGGGCCTCTGGTCCGTGGTGCTCTTCCTCGCCCTCTACGACGGCGTGCACCTCGTTGCGCGCGCGTGGCTCTTCTTCGCCGGCTACCTCCGGGGCGAGGGGATCGTTGCCGCGGTCTCGCACGCCCACCTTCCCCAGACCATCGCGATCCTCAAAGGATCCGCCGCGGTGCTGGCGGGCGTCATCGCGGGCCGATCGGTAGTGGTCGCCGGACTGCCCCACCGGCCCTGGCACGCCGTGCTGATCGCGGTGCTCATCGTCGCGATGGCCGCGCTGCTGCCCCGGATCGGGCTGACCGCCGCACTATACACGGCCATGGCCCTGGGCCTTGCCTTGGGCGGCGGCTTCCTCTAGCAAGGACGTAAAGTGCCGGACGACCGGGCCGAAAAGGACCTCCTGGTGCGGAACAAGATGGGCTTGCACGCGCGGCCCGCGGCGCTCATCGTGCAGACGGCGAACCGCTATCCCTGCGACGTCGCCCTGGTGAAGGACGGCCAGGAAGTGAACGGCAAGAGCATCATGGGCGTTTTGATGCTGGCGGCCGCGAAGGGGTCGACGATCACCGTCCGCACCGAGGGCGAGCAGGCCGGTGCGTGCGTCGCCGCGCTCTCCGACCTGTTCGACAAGGGGTTCAACGAGGCGATCTAGTCGCCGCCGACAGTCGCCGCCCCTAGGGCGGCGCTGCGCTGTAGGTGAGCCGGTCAGGCGGCGCTACGCTTTTCACAGCGCGGACGTCATGGAATGCGCTCTGGCCGGCTGCTCCCTCAGTGCGTGGGCGGAAGGATCGTCGGGTGGTCCCGGTCGCCGAGATCGGCGCCCGCCGGCATCTCGCCGCCGGCCGTCGAGGTGCGGCCCAGCTCGCGGTCCCGGGCTTCGCCGCGGGCCTGGCGGCCGCGGCCCAGGTTGCGACCCGATGCGTGCGCCGCGCCGATGCCGGCGCCGAGGAGGGAGCCCAGGAGCGAGAGGAACGCGGCGGCGGTGCTCCCACCCGCCGTCTTCGCGGCGGCGCTCCTCGCCTCGTCCAGGCGGCCCCGGTCGCGCTCGGTCATGCGGACGTTGCCGTTCGCGTCGGCGCGCGCGCTGGTGCGCGGCGCATTCTCGGCGCCCGCGCGCGCGGCGGTGTTGGTCGCCGACATGGTGAGCAACGCGCCGGCGATCATCGACAGGCCCCAGGACACCGTCCCGTGGAGCGCGGCCTCGCGCTTGCGCTGCTCGCCCGCGATCCGGACGACGAAATATGCCCCGACGATCGCGCACAGCACCAGCGCCGCCATTCCCCAGATCGCGGAGCCGACGTCCACGCCGGAGGCGGGTCGCGCCGCGTACGGCTCGATCGCGCCCAGGCCGATGGTGAGCCCCAGCAGGGAGAGGAAGAACAGAAGGCCCCAGCCGATCACGCTGCCGCCGAAGACGGCCCACCAGTGCAGGTGCATCGGGCGGTCGCGCAGGTCCGGCTCGCGCGCGTCGGAGGGATAGGTCGAATCGTACGTCGCCATCGTGTGCTCCCGCAGTTCGTGCAGACCCGCCCGGTCGTTTTCGGGTGTTTTCAACTTGCGAGGACGGCCGTGGCGCGGCAAGCCCCGGGCGGGCGCGCGGTCGGCTGCAGGGACGCGCGGCAGCGTGCGCTCTACCGCTCCTCGCGACGCAGCAGCCTCTTGAGATTAGCCCGGTGACGGACGAGCACGATCCCGGCGATGGCGGCGAGCCCGGCGATGCTCCAGCGCGGCCCGGTCGCCGCCGCGACGAGCAGCGCGGTCGCCACGCCG
>Ga0209283_10001886_pt1 | contig 11617 bp, 9 predicted proteins | sample CZO8metaG_2_FD_188354 | JGI IMG/M metagenome (GOLD analysis project Ga0209283, IMG submission 188354) | Vadose zone soil microbial communities from the Eel River Critical Zone Observatory, Northern California, USA - CZOApr15con2H1.8 metaG... | ecosystem: Environmental > Terrestrial > Soil >...
GGAGCGTCCCGCATTACGAGAAGATGCTCGAGGACCACGCCGGTCTGGTGCAGGCGCTCGCGCTCGCCGGCATGTCCGACGCGTTGGACCGAACCACCGGCTACCTCGACCGGGTGCTCCGCGATCCGAAGACCGGTCTCTATGCCGGGAGCCAGGACGCCGACGAGCACTACTACTCGATGGACGCCGAGGAACGCGCACAGTCCAATCCGCCCTTCGTCGACCGCCGAATCTACACAGCCTGGAATGCGGCGCTGGCAATCTCTTCCCCATTCATGGGGAAGTACCCGGCGAAGCCGGGGGACGGGGTTGGACGCACGCTCGAGTCGCTGTTCAAGCGTGCGTACCGCCGCGGCGAGGGTATGACCCATTCCGAGGGTGTCGGGGGGCAGCTGGGCGACCAGGTGTGGTCGCTGTGGGCAGCCCTGCGTGCATACCAGCACGGCCTGGGCGAAAAGTGGATGCCGATCGCCCTCGACCTTGCCGCACACCTCGAGGACAGATACGCGGATACGCAGCTCGGCGGCTATTTCGACCACGCCGGAGACGAGGAGCTGGGCCGGCTCGGCGAGCGTATCAAGCCCCTTGCTGAGAACTCAGTGGCGGCGATGGCGCTGATCGAGCTCGACATCCTGACCGGCGATTTCTCATCGCCGCATCGCGAACGGGCGCGCAAGGCGCTCGAGTCGGTGGCAGCGCTCCCGCGCTCCTACGGATTGATGGCGGCGGTCTTCGCCCGGGCTCTGGACCGACTTGGCCACGCCATCAAGGTGTCGACGAAGAATGCCGAGCTGGCGCGGGCGGCGATAGCCGCACATCCCTATGCCGTGATCGATCCAGCCGGCGACGACCGAGCCGTTGTTTGCGTCGGGACCATATGCTTGGCGCCGGTGTCGACACCGACCGCGGTGGCAGAGGCCATCAGAGAAGCCTCGCGAACGCGTGCCTGAAAGCCGCCGCCACTTCTCGCGCCGCGTCGACAAGGCGCTCGACGACACGAAGCTGCAGAAAGCCCTGATCCAGGCCATGACGGGCTTGCGGGGCCGTCGCAACATTGCCTTCGAGAGCTTCGACTTTGCCGCGGGGCGCGCCGAGCTCAAGCGCCGGCGCAAAGCCAACCTCGACCGCCTCCCCGAGCTGTTGGAGCAGTTCACCCAGAGGCTCGCCGCTGTAGGAGGCGTGGTGCATCTGGCCGCCGACGCCGCCGAGGCTCGCGACATCATCGGGCAGCTGTGCTGGAACGCGGGTAGCGGACTTCCGTCCGGAAAACGGATGGTCGTGACGAAAAGCAAGTCGATGGCCACCGAGGAGATCGAGCTGAACCCTTACCTCGAGGGCCTCGGTATCGAGGTGGTCGAGACCGACCTCGGCGAACGCATGGTGCAGCTCACGCACACACACCCGTCGCACCTCATCGCGCCGGCGATCCACCTCACCAAGGAAGACGCCGCGGCCGTGTTCGGCACAGAGGCGACGGTCGAAGCGATTCAGCTCCACGCGCGCGAGTCGCTGCGCCAGAAGTTCATCGACGCGACTGTCGGGATCTCGGGCGCGAACATGGCGATCGCCGAGACCGGCACCATCGTGCTCGTCACCAATGAAGGCAACGCCGACCTGACCACGACGCTGCCCCCGGTGCACATCGCGGTGTTCGGCATCGACAAGCTGGTCGCGACACTCGACGACGCGGTCGCTGTTCTGCGCATGCTTCCACGCAGCGGAACCGGCCAGCTCATCAGCAGTTACGTCAACTGGATCACGGGGCCGTCGCGCTCGGCCGACATCGAGCAGTCACTCACCATCGGCGTGCATGGACCGGGCGAGCTGCACTGCGTGATCCTCGACAACGGTCGCGAGAAGATGCTCGAGGATCCGATCTTCCGCGACGCCTTGACCTGCGTCCGCTGCGGTGCCTGCTCCAACGCGTGCCCTCCATTCATGGTGGTGGGCGGCCACCAGTTCGGAGGTCACGTCTACAACGGTCCGATCGGCCTGGTGCTCACGCCCTTCCATCACGGTCTGCGCGACGCCGACCTCGCGAACACCCTCTGCACCCAGTGCAACGCATGCCAGGAAATCTGCCCCGTCGACATCCCCCTGCCGCGGATGATCCTCGAGCACCGCCGCAACGGTCGCAAGTCGCTGCGCAAAAGGGCGGTGGTCGGACTGTGGCAGAGGCCCGAGCTGGCGGACGCATTGTTGCGGACCGTGGCGCCCTTCAGCGGCCTCGTGCCCGGGACTCCCCGGCTCGCCCGCACGCCATATCGGGACCGCGCCCGGCCGAGCCCCGTGGACGGTGAACCGCTGACGATCTTCGCTTCGTGCCTGGTGGACCGGATGCTCCCGGAAGCCGCCGTGGCCCTGCAGCGGATTGCGATCGCGGCAGGCTTCAAGGTTGGATTTCCCAAGGATCAATGGTGCTGCGGACTCATTGCCGCCAACGCAGGTGACTTCGAGGCCGGCGACAAATTGAATACAAGGCTCGCGACGAGCCTTCGGGATTCCAAGGGTCTGATCGTGACGCCCTCCACCTCATGCTTCGGCGCGTTCACGATCGACGCCGTCGAGTGGGGCGCGGCGCCCGACGGCAGCGTGCGCGACCGCATGCGCGACTCGACGCGATTCGTGCTCCAGCTGCTGGAGTCCAACCGGCGCCTCGTAGACCGGGGGCGGGTGAGCATGAAGGTCGCGTACCACGATTCGTGCCAGTCGCTGAGGCAGCTTGGGCTGAAGCGCGAGCCCCGGCGGGCGCTCGAGCTCTCCGGCTACGATGTGGTCGACCTGCCTGACATCGCGAACTGCTGCGGGTTCGGAGGCACCTTCAGCCTGGAGTGGCCCGGCGTGGCCGACCGACTGGCGCAGTGGAAGCTCGATGCCATCGCCAGGACCGGCTGCGAGGTGGTGGCGTCGGACAACCCGGGCTGCCTGATGCACATCGGGGCGGCGGCCCGCAAGCGGCGGATGAAACTGCGCGTGGCCCACGTCCTGGAGCTGGTCGCCGAACACCTCGCCTAGGTGGCCGTCGCGTAAATGCGGATCCCCAAGATCTTCAGCAGGCCACCCTGGCCATAACCGCCGACGGCCGGGACACCGAGCGCGGTACCAGGCGAATCGCTGATGTCGAACACCTGGATTCCATCGACGTAAATCACATGGTGCGGGGGATCCCCCAAAGCCGACAGCGTGTACCTTCTTCCGGTCTGCAGGGCAGGCAGCGCGGACGCTGTATTAGGGGACCGATCGCTAACCTTTAAGCCGCCGTGAAGATCAGCCTCGTCTCGGCGGGCGCCGCCGAGCTGAATGTCGACGCGCTGGCGATCCCCGTCGCCACCGGTCAGCGACTCGCCGAATCAGCCGTCGAGCTCGATCGCGCCATGGGCGGCGTGCTCTCCGAGATGGTGGTCAACGCGGAGTTCAGGGGCCGGATCCACGAGGTGCTGCCCATCCCCGCGCAGGGCAAGATCGGCCCGCGGCGCGTGATCCTCTACGGTCTCGGCGCCGTGCACGACCTCGACGGGCAGCGCCTTCGCTCCGCACATCACGAGCTGGTGCGCGCCTCGCGCACGTGGGGCTACAAGCGCATGGCCGTCCTGCGCACAGAACCGCTGGGCATGGACAGCCTCAAAGCGGTGATCGAGGGCTGCGTGATGGGCACCTTCGAACGACGCTCGCGACAGACGGGTCCGGCGCCCGAGCGGCGCGAGATCGACGAGCTGATGCTGGTCGGCTTCGGGACCGGGCGCGAGCGCGAGGTGGTGGCTGCGCAGGAGAACGGAGAGGCAACGAATCGTGCCCGCGAGTGGCAGAACGCACCGCCCAACGAGCTCACGCCCGACGCGCTGGCGCAGGAGGCGACGCGCATCGCGCAGCGCCACAACCTCGAGGCTGAGGTCCTCGGGCCCTCGGATCTGAAGGCGGGCGGCTACAACCTGCTGCTCGGCGTCGGATCGGGATCCTCCAAACCGCCACGGCTGATCAGGATCCGCTACCACGGGACCTCCTCCCCATTTCATGGGGAGGGTGGCTCGGGCCGCGCGGCGGCCCAAGCCGGGAGGGGCCCGAACGGGAATTCAAGCGGACCCGTGCTCGCACTGATCGGCAAGGGCATCACGTTCGACACGGGCGGCATCTCGCTCAAGAACCCGGAGAACATGAGCCAGATGAAGGACGACATGTCCGGCGCGGCCGCGGTGCTGTCCGCCATCGACGTGATCGCCTCGCGCAGGCTGCCGCTCGACGTAATGGCAGTCGTCGCGGCCGCGGAGAACATGCCAGGTCCATCGGCCCAGCGCCCGGGCGACGTGATGGTCAGCGCCGACGGCAAAACTGTCGAGGTCGTCAACACCGACGCCGAAGGCCGGCTGGTCCTTGCCGATGCCCTGACCCATGCGTTGCGCAACGGCGCCACGCACCTCATGGACCTCGCGACGCTGACCGGCGCAGCGACGATCGCGATCGGACATGCGGCCAGCGCCGCCGTGAGCAATGACGACGCGTTCTGGTCGCTCGTCGACCAGGCCTCGCGCGAAGCCGGCGATCGGGTGTGGCGGCTGCCGATGTACGCCGACTACCGCATCCTGCTGCGCAGCCAGATCGCCGACCTTCGCAACTCGGAGTACGGTGAGGCGGGCACGATCATGGGAGGCATGTTCATCGCCGAGTTCGCGGGCGGCAAGCCATGGGCGCACATCGACATCGCCGCCGCGGCCTGGAACACCAACCTCGAGCTGACCACGGTGCTGCGTGGGCCGAGCGGGGCAGGCACTCGGCTGTGCATCGAGCTCGCGGAACTGATGGCTGGGGCAGAGCGTTAACGAGAGGTGGCGATCCTCGAGACCATCCACAGTCCCGCGGACCTGAAAGCACTGGACCAGGCGCGGCTCACTGAGCTGGCGGCCGAGGTGCGCGCGTTCCTCGTCGCGCAGACCTCACGGACCGGCGGCCACCTGTCACCGAACCTCGGCGTGGTCGAGCTGACCTTCGCCCTGCATCGAGTCTTCGACAGCCCGAAGGACGCCATCGTGTGGGACACGGGTCACCAGGCATACGTGCACAAGCTCATCACCGGCCGTGCCGCGCAATTCGACCAGCTGCGCCAGGCGGGCGGACTCTCGGGTTACCCCTCACGCAAAGAATCGGAGCATGACCTCGTCGAGAACAGCCACGCCTCGACCTCGCTCAGCTACGCGCTCGGCCTGGCCGAGGCGCGGCTGCGCAAGAACGTCGGCGGTTTTGTCGTGGCGGTGATCGGCGACGGCGCGCTGACCGGCGGCATGGCTTACGAAGCCTTGAACCAGATCGCGCATCTTCAGCCGCCGAACCTGATCATCGTGATCAACGACAACGGTCGCTCCTACGCTCCGACGGTCGGCGGTCTCGCCCGCCACCTCTCGCAGCTGCGTGTCGACCCGCGATACGAGCGCCTCAAGGACGACATCTCGCGACTTCTGCGTGAGCTGCCGCTCGTCGGCTACTCGGCCGACCAGGCCGCGTACCGCGTGAAGGAGGGCCTGAAGCAGCTCCTGCAGCCCTCGACGATGTTCGAGAGCCTCGGCATCAAGTACGCCGGGCTGGTCGACGGCCACGACGAGCCGGCACTGGAAGAAGTATTTACGCGAGCCAAGAAGCTGCGCGAGCCGGTCGTGGTGCACGTCGTCACCGAGAAGGGACACGGCTATGGGCCGGCGGTCGAGGACGAGGTGGACAAGCTCCACGGCGTCAGCGCCTTCGACCCCCTGACGGGCCGGCCGCGATCGACGGAGGTGACCTACACGGACATCTTCGGCGACGCGCTGATGAGCTCCGGCGCCAGGCGGCCGGAGGTCTGTGCCATCACCGCCGCGATGGCCTCTTCGACCGGCCTTTTGAACTTCGCGAAAGAGTTCCCCGACCGGTTCTTCGACGTCGGCATCTGCGAGCAGCATGCGGTGACATTCGCCGCCGGGCTGGCGATGGCGGGGATGCATCCGGTGGTCTGCATCTACTCGACATTCCTCGCGCGTGCCTTCGACCAGACGATCATGGACGTCGCGCTCCACAAGCTGCCGGTCGTCTTCGTGATCGACCGCGCGGGCGTGACCGGTCCAGATGGGGCCTCGCACCACGGCATATTCGACCTCTCGTATCTGCGGATGATCCCCAACCTCAAAGTCGCCGCGCCTAAGGACGCGACCGAGCTCTGCGCACTGCTGGAGACGGCGCTCGCGACCGATGGTCCGGTGGCGATCCGCTACCCGAAGGGGCCCGTGCCGGCGATTCCCGACCTACCGGTCGAACCGCTTCCGGTCGGGCGCTGGGAGGAGCTGCGCAAGGGAAGCGAGGCGGCCATCTTCGCCGTCGGCAAGATGGTCGAGGTGGCGGGCGAGGCCGCCGAGCGCCTGGACCTCCAGGGCGTTTCCTGCACCGTGGTCAACGCCCGCTGGGTGAAGCCGGTCGACCCGCGCATCGCCGATTGGGCACGGCGCCATCCGGTCGTGGTGACGGTCGAGGACAACGTCGGCACGGGCGGGTTCGGCGGCGCTGTCCTGGAAGCCCTCGCGCCCCATGGGCTGGCGGGCCGAGTCCGCATGCTCGCGCTGCCGGACGAGTTCCTGCCGCAGGGCAAGGCCTCCGACATCCTCAAGCAGCACGGCCTGGACGCGGCCGGCATCGCGAGGTCGGTCTACGAGGCGGTGAAGGGTCGCGTCCCGGAGAAGACCGAGACCTAGAGCCGCTTCCGCCCGGAGAAACCCTCGCCGACGCGGTGCCAGTGCTCGACCCGTTCCTCGCCCAGCTTCCAGCACAGCTCGACCAGCTCGCCGTCGCGATAAGACGGAAAGTCGATCAGGCCCTCGAGCGGGCCCTTCAGCTGAATCCCCATGCTGTTCAGGTTCAGCACCGCCTTGAGCAGCTCTTCTTCAGCGCCGTGAACGGCGTCTCGCGCCTGCTGCTGCCGTTCTCGGTCATCGCCGTTCGAGCCCGGCCGCTGCACCTTGTAATCGGCCATGCGCAGCTGCTCCTCGAGGTCCGGCCGCAGGGCTGAGAGCTCGGCTATCTGGGCCACGATGGGACGAACCTTGGGTAGCTCGCGGTTCGCCTCCTCGACGGTGTACGTACGGAGCCTCTGCACGGCTCAACGATACTTCCTTCGATGGACGCCACGATCATGAGGCGGCGCATCTCGGAGGCGCGGGTGGCGCGCCTGGCGACCGTCGATGCGGGAGGCCGTCCACACGTCGTGCCGATCACTTTTGCGGTTGATGGCGACACGCTGTACTTCGCAGTCGATGCGAAACCGAAGCGGACGACAGACCTCAAGCGCCTGCGCAACATCGCCGCCAATCCGGCGGTGTCGGTGCTGTTCGACCACTACGAAGACGACTGGAACATGTTGTGGTGGGTGCGGATCGACGGCGCCGCGCGCGTGTTGGGCGACAGGGCTGAGGCCGACCTGGCGACTGACCTTCTCGTGCGCAGATATCCCCAATACGAGCGGGTTCGGCCCGGCGGCCCGGTGGTGGCGGTTTCGATCGATCGCATGTCTGGCTGGTCCGCAGCGTAAGCAGACCGCGGCGTCCGGCCAACCCAGGCCGTTAAGAGGAACCCGACCGGCCGAGCAGGAATCCAATTTCGCATCTCTGACGCCAGACGAGCGTATGGACGGCCGCGATGGCGCACGTTTGGCGTCAGCCGCGCGGAAATGCGGGCGGATCAGAGGAACCAATGGCCGAGACTTGACAAGATGGGACGTCTTGTCTAGTCTCGTATCAGCAGTGGCCCCGACAAGAGAGCGGATTCTTCACCGGGCGCGGGTGGTTCTCGCCCTGGGCGGCAAGCCCACGGTGGCCGACTTCGCAGCGGCGGCCGGCGTGTCGCGAGCGAGCTTCTACCGGGCATTCCGATCGCGCGATGCCCTGATCGAGGCACTGAATCGGACCCCTGAGCCTGGCGCGCGGGAGCGAATCCTTCGGGCGGCCCTGGAGATGGTCGGAGCCCAGGGTCTCGCCGCGCTGTCCATGGATGACCTCGCCGACCGCGCCGGGATCTCACGCGCGACGCTTTATCGCCTCTTCCCCGGCAAGTCGGCGCTGTTCACGGCGCTCGTGTACGCCTACTCACCGCTCGAGCCGGTCATCAAGGTCCTCGCCGAGCGAAGCGACGATCCGCCCGGCGTCGTGATACCGGAAATCGCCCGCGCCGTCTACCGGACCGTGTACGCCGGTGGCGAGGACCGCACCGGCCTGCTGCGGGCGCTGTTCTTCGAGGTGAGCCGGCTGGCCCCGGACACGCTGGAAGCGACCAGGGACGCGATCGCGCAGGTCGTCGGCTCGATGGTCGCGTACCTCGTGGCGCAGATGTCCGCCGGTCGGCTTCGGCCCATGCACCCGCTGCTCGCGCTCCAGTCTTTCATGGGCCCGATCTTTTTCCACGTCATGACGCGACCGGCGGCCGAGCGCGTGCTCGGCATCGAGATGGACGGAGAGAAGGCACTGGCGGAGCTGGCCGAGACCTGGCTCCGCGCTATGGCCACTGATGAGACGGATGAGAAGGAGGAAGAGGAGCGCGATGAGTGAGAGCTACGCAGTCAACGTGGAGGACGTCTCCAAGTCTTTCGGCGCCTTCAAGGCGCTGAACGGCGTGACCCTGCGGGTGCGGCAGGGCGAGATCTACGGTCTCCTCGGCCCCAACGGAGCGGGCAAGACGACAATCATCCGCCTGGTCTGCGGCCTGCTCGAGGCCCACGCCGGCTCGGTCACAGTGCTCGGGCAGCGCATGCCAAACGTCGCGGTCCTGCGCCACATCGGCTACATGACTCAGCAGGCTGCCCTTTACCCTGCGCTGTCGGTAGAGGAGAACGTGCGGTTCTTCGCCGCCATAAACGGGGCGGACGAGGGGGTCAAGGACGCGCTGGAGCTTGTGCAGCTCTATGAGCGCCGCGGATCCGTGGTGGCGACGTTGAGCGGAGGCATGCGCCAGCGGTGCTCGCTCGCGTGCGCGCTGGTGCATCGGCCAGAGCTTCTACTGCTCGACGAGCCGACGGTCGGCATCGATCCCCAGCTGCGGGTGCAGTTCTGGGAGGCATTCAGACGCATGGCGGCAGACGGCACGACGATGATCGTCTCCAGCCACGTGATGGACGAGGCGGACCGCTGCCAGCGGCTCGGCCTGATCCAGTACGGCAGGCTCCTCGCCGAGGGTTCGCCGGCGGACATTCGGGCTCAGGGCGGCTCGCAAAACCTCGAAGAAGCGTTCCTCGCGCTCGCCGGGAGGAAAGAGTCATGAGCGGGCATCGAATCGCCGCAATCACAAGACGGCTTCTTCAAGGGTTCCGCCGTGACCGGCGGACCCTCGCTCTGCTCTTCGTGGCCCCGATCGTCATCCTCGGTCTCCTCGGCTACCTCATGCGCGGCTCGAACAGCGCGCCAGAGGTTGGCGTCGCCAACCAGGACTCCGGTCCGCTCGGAGCCATCGTCGCGGACGGCCTCAACAGCTCCAGCCGCATCAAAGTGACCGAGATCAGCGCCGCGGACGGCGAAGCGAAGCTCAAGGACGGATCACTGGTCGCCTACATCGTCCTGCCGCCGGACTTCAGTCAGCAGGCCCAGGCGGGCAACGTCGCGCCAGAGGTCCACCTCGAGGGATCCCAGCCGGGCGAGGATGCCCCTGTCATCCAGGCGCTGCAGCAGTCGATGATCTCTTTGTCCTCACGCGTCGCCGGGCGCAACGTCACCTTCCAGCCGCAGATCAAATATCTCTACGGCGGCGCGAACTATGGCACGCTCGACTACTTCGGCGCGGCGTTTGTCGGCCTGGTGGTCTTCTTCCTCGTGTTCGTGATCACGATCGTGTCGTTTCTCAATGAGCGTTCGCAGGGCACGCTCGAGCGGCTGATGGCGAGCCCGCTCCGTCGCGGCGAGATCGTGGTCGGCTACATGCTCGGCTTCACCGTGCTCGCCTTGGTGCAGGCGGCGGAGGTGCTCGTCTTCGCCCTCGCGGTCCTCCGGATCCACAACCAGGGCAACGTGTTGTTGATCTTCGGCATGGAAGCGCTGATGGCGATCGCCGCGGTCAACCTCGGCATCTTCCTGAGCATGTTCGCGCGCTCGGAGTTTCAGGCCGTGCAGTTCATCCCGCTGGTGGTGGTGCCGCAGGTCTTGCTGTCCGGCATCATCTTCCCCGTCTCGACCGAGCCGGCTGGCCTGCAGTGGCTGTCCGGCGTGCTGCCGCTCACCTACGCGGTCAACGGGATGCGCGACATCATGGTCAAGGGCGCGGACCTGACCTGGTCCTCGCTGCAGCTCGACGCGGGCGTGGTCGCGGGATTCTGCGTCGTGCTGATCGCGGCCGGCACGACGACCCTGCGCCGGAGACTTGGCTAGTCTCGAATGAGTGTCAGGCTTCGTTGAGTCCGGCGGGTTGGCTCATAGTCTCGATGCTCGTCGACGCGACGTGGCTTTCACGCGAATTGTCGCTCGCCGGACGAAATGGACCGGCCGGCGTGACTTCATAGGAGCGTGGATCCGCCCCAACTCAGGCGTGTCCGCCGACCAGTCCTTTATCCCCAGCGAAAGGAGACAAGGACATGGTGACACTGGGCAGCGACAGCCACAAGCGGAGCCACACGGTGGTCGCAGTGGACGAGAACGGGTGCCCGCTCGAGGAACGGAAGGTTGCGGCGACACGGGCTGGTCACATGGAGGCGTTGGCTTGGGCGCAGCGATGGCCGGACCGGCGGTGGGCGCTTGAGAACTGCAGGCATCTGTCTCGGGTGCTGGAGCGCGACCTGTTGACGGCCGGTGAAGCTGTGGTGCAGGTCTCGCCGAAGTTGATGGGAAACGCGAGACGGTCGGGGCGGGAGCTCGGCAAGTCCGACCCGATTGACGCTGTGGCGGTGGCTCGCGCAGCACTGCGAGAAGCGCAGCTTCCGGTCGCGCAGCTGGAAGGAAAGAGCCGCGAGCTGAAGCTCTTGGTCGACCACCGTGAGGACCTGGTTGGAGAGCGGACTCGAATACAGAATCGGCTTCTCTGGCACCTGCACGAGCTGGAGCCTGGGTTCCAGGTTGCAGCCAGTGGACTGCTCAGGACGGTCGTGCTTGCGGACGTTCGTCGACGCATTGAAGTGCACACCGGGGTAGTGGCTGAAATCGCGCTCGATCTAGTCGGTCGGTTAGTGGAGCTGACGACGTCGGTGAAACGACTGCAGCGTCGAATCGAGGCTCTGGCCGGTGAGTTGGCGCCGAGCTTGCTAACTTTGCCGGGCTGCGCCGGACTGAGTGCTGCCAAGCTGGTGGCGGAGACCGCTGATGTGAACCGATTCCACTCCAGCGCAGCCTTCGCCATGCACAACGGCACAGCTCCGATTCCTGTCTGGTCGGGCAATCACGAGCGTCATCGTCTCAACCGAGGTGGCAATCGGCAGCTCAACGTCGCCTTGCACCGAATCGCCATCACGCAGATTCGTTTGGGTGGCGAAGCACGCGTCTACGTGAATCGCAGGATGTCGTTGGGCAACACGAAGACAGAAGCTATTCGCGCCCTGCGCCGACAGATATCGGACGAGGTCTACCGGCGTCTCCGTCGAGACAGCTCTGAGCGACTCACCGCACAAGATGCGGTGGCCGCTTGACATAGGAGATTC
>Ga0209283_10001890_pt1 | contig 11609 bp, 15 predicted proteins | sample CZO8metaG_2_FD_188354 | JGI IMG/M metagenome (GOLD analysis project Ga0209283, IMG submission 188354) | Vadose zone soil microbial communities from the Eel River Critical Zone Observatory, Northern California, USA - CZOApr15con2H1.8 metaG... | ecosystem: Environmental > Terrestrial > Soil >...
CGTCATGGGGCGCTGGCAGCAGTACGCCAAGAGCGGCTTCAAGCGAAAGCCCACGGAGCTGTGGGAAAAGCAGTGGCCGCTGCTCGTTAGGATCTAGGCCGTCACCTTCGCGCACACCGCGCAGGACGGGTCCTTGACGAGCTTGACCGTTCGCCATTGCATCGCGAGCGCGTCCAGGATCAGCAAGCGCCCTTTCAGCGTGTCGCCGGCACCCGCGAGCAGCTTCAGCGCTTCGGCGGCCTGGACGGTGCCGATGATTCCGGTGAGCGGCGCGAAGATGCCCATCACCGCGCAGCGCATTTCCTCGAGTTCGGCGTTTTCCGGGAACAGGCAGTGATAGCAGGGGCCAGAATCGTCCCTCAGGTCGAACACGCTCACCTGGCCGTCGAAGCGCACCGCCGCGCCGGACACGAGCGGCCTGCGGTGCCGCACGCAGGCGCGGTTCACGGCGTGGCGGGTGGCGAAGTTGTCCGAGCAGTCGAGCACCACGCTCGCCTCGGCGACCAGCCGGTCGAGCTCTTCGCCTTGCAGGCGGCGGTGCAAGGGGACGACCTTCACTTCCGGGTTGATTTTCGCGAGCGCCTCGCGCCCGGATGCCGCCTTGGGTTTCCCGATCGATTCGGTGGTGTGCAGAATCTGGCGCTGCAGGTTGGTGAGGTCCACCGCATCGCCGTCGGCGAGAGTGATGGTTCCGAGACCCGCGGCGGCGAGATACAGTGCTACCGGCGAGCCCAAGCCGCCGGCACCGATGACTAGCGCGGTGGAAGCGAGAAATTTCTCCTGCCCTTCGACACCTATTTCCGGAAGCAGGATATGCCGCGAATAGCGCAGGAGTTGGTCGTCGTTCATGGATGGAGGAAATTGTCCGCGGAATGAACTGCGCTTCGCGTCAGTTCGATTCCGCGGAGATAAGGCGGCGCGCTTTTCGCGTCCGCCCTTATCAATTCTTGGGGGCCGCGGTGGTCGTGCTTTGCGCGGTGGCGAGCGGCAGGCCCTTCAGCAGCTTCAGCGCCTGCTGGAACTGGAAGTCCTTGTCAGAGGCGAACTCGAGCGGAGCCGGCGGCTTGTCCTCGCCATCGGTCGACGGCTTGGCGCCGGCCCGCTGCGCCTTGTCGGACTTGCCGTCCTTTTCCTGCTCGTTGATGAGGTGTTTTTCCAGATCCGCCTCGCGCAGCCGCCCCGTGGTCGGCGCGGTAGGATCCTCGACCGCGATATCGGGCACGATGCCCTTCGCCTGGATCGAGCGGCCGCTCGGAGTGTAGTAGCGGGCGGTGGTCAGCTTGATCGCGGTATTGTTGCCAAGCGGCAGGATCGTCTGCACCGAGCCCTTGCCGAAAGTCGGCGTGCCCAGCAGAGTCGCGCGCTTGTGGTCCTGCAGCGCACCCGCAACGATTTCTGAAGCGGAGGCCGAGCCGCCGTTGACGAGCACGACCATCGGCACGGTCTTGACCGCCGCGGGCAGATTCTTGAGGTAATCGCTCCGGTTGCCCCTCAGGTAGTCTTCCGGAGCGGCGATGAATTTGCGCTTGGCGTCCTCGGTGCGGCCGTCGGTCGAGACCACCAGCACCCGCGGCGGCAGGAACGCGGAGGAGATGCCCACCGCGCCGTTCAGGAGCCCGCCCGGATCGTTGCGCAGGTCGAGGATCAGGCCTTTCAGCGGCCCGTTCTTGTACAAACCCTCGAGGTGCTTCACCAGGTTCTCGCCGGTGTGCTCCTGAAACTGGGAAACGCGAATCCACCCGTAGCCGGGCTCGATCAGCTTGGATTTCACGCTCTGCACGCGGATGACGTCGCGCGTGAGCGTCACCTCGAAGGGCTTCGCCTCGCCCTTGCGCATGATAGTGAGCCGGATGGTGGTCCGCGGCTTGCCGCGCATGCGCTTGACCGCTTCGTTCAAGTTCATGCCTTTGACCGAGGTGTCGTCGATCTTGATGATGAAGTCCCCGGGCTTCAGGCCCGCGCGGAACGCCGGAGTGTCCTCGATCGGCGAAACCACCTTGACGAAACCCTCTTCCATGCCGACCTCGATGCCCAAGCCGCCGAATTCGCCCTGGGTGCCGACCTGAAGCTCGCGGAACGCGTCCTGGTCCAGATACGCCGAGTGCGGATCGAGCCCGGTGAGCATGCCGCTGATCGCTTCGGTGATGAGCTTCTTGTCCTCGACCGGCTCGACGTAGCTCGACTTGATCGCGCCGAACACTTCGGCAAAGGCGCGCAGCTCATCGACAGGCAGCGGGAAGCGCGCCGCCTCGCGCTGGGCTACGGCGGAAAAATTAAGGCTGAGCAGAACTCCTGCCAGCACGCCGACCAGCACCAGGCTGGCCTGTTTGATCTTGGTCGTCATGATAAGGGTCCTATGAGGCTATTTCCTGGGAAAGCCTCCAAACTCTGCGCCGCGCTTGGCATGCATCCGCTATTTCAAGGACACCCAACGCATCGGATCGAACGCTTTTCCTTCGTGCCGAATCTCGAAGTATAAACCCGATTCCATGTTGCCGCCGCTCGCGCCGACGGTCGCGACCGCATCCCCGGTGCCCACCACATCGCCCACCTGCTTCAGCACCGATTCGTTGTTGCCGTAGATGGTGAGGTAGCTCCGGCCGTGGTCGATGATGAGCAGATTGCCGAAGCCGCGCAGCCAATCCGAGAACACGATCCGTCCCGGAGCGACCGCCCGCACTTCCTGTCCCGACGGCGAGCGGATGAACAGGCCCTTCCACGGAGGCCCTCCGCTCGCGCGCTGGGCGCCGAAGCGGTTGGTGAGCTCCCCCTTGATCGGCAGCCGCAGCCCGCGCTTGAGGCCCGCAAGGGGACCTTCCGCGCTGCCGGGTTCGGGAACCTTGTCGTTGCGAAGGAGCGGAGTCGCGGCGATTACCCTACTGAGCTCTTCGACGAGCCGCGACAAGCGCGACTCGTCGCGCTCGAGGTGCTTTACCTGCCGGAGCTGCTCGCGCAGCTGAACGGACACGCGCTCGAGCACCCTGCGGCGCTCCGCCTGGTCTTTGAGGAGCGCGCCGCGCTCCCTGCGCGCCGCCGATTCGATGGCCGCGAGCTCGGCGCTCTTTTCATGTGCGCCCGCTTCGAGCTTCCTCAGCCGCTCGAGGCTCGACCCCAACTCCCGGATGAACTCCGCCTGCGCGCGCGAAACGTGACTGTAGTAATACAGCTCGCGCGCGATGCGGCCGGGGTCCTCCCCCGAGAAGAGAAGTTTCAGGCTGCTCTGCTCGCCGTCGAGATAGCGCGAGGTGAGCAGCCTCCCGAGGCTTTCCCGGCGCGAGGCGATTTCCGCCTCGAGGTCCCGGGCCTGACGGGTGAGCGCTTCGAGCCCGCCCTGCACCGCCGCTCGCCTGCCGGCAAGCTCGCGCAGCGCGCGGTTGGCCTCGGAGATGGCGCGTTCGGACTCGCGCAGCTGATCGCGCGCCTCGGTGCGGCTCTCCTCGGATTCGGCGATCTTCGCGCGCAGCTCGTCGATGCGCTCGCGCAAGGCCTCGAGCTGCTGACTTTCCTTCGTGCCCTGGGCGAGCGCCAATGCCGGGGCAAGCAGCAGGACCGCCCAAAACCGCCCGCTCATACCGCCGGGTCGCCGAGATAGTAATGACGAACGGGTCGCAGCCCCGCGTCGAGCTCGTAGACGAGGGGAATCCCCGTGGGGATGTTCAAGCCGACGATGTCCTCGTCGCTCACTGCGTCCAGATACTTGACGAGGGCGCGCAGGCTGTTCCCGTGCGCGGCGATGATGATCCGAGCGCCCTCGCGGACCTTCGGCGCGATGGTCTCGCTCCAGTAGGGGAGAAATCGCGCGACGGTGTCCTTCAGGGACTCGGTGAGCGGCAGCTCGGCGCCGGCGAGGCCGGCATAGCGCGGGTCGCCGCGCGGATGGCGGGGATCGTCGCGCTCGAGCGCGGGAGGCGGCACGTCGTAGCTGCGGCGCCACAGAAGCACCTGCTCCTCGCCGAACTTCGCGGCCATCTCGGCCTTGTCGAGCCCCTGCAGCGCGCCGTAGTGGCGCTCGTTCAAGCGCCAGGAGTGGTGGACGGGAATCCACATCAGATCCATCGCCTCGAGCGCGAGCCACAGCGACTTGATCGCGCGCTTGAGCACCGAGGTGTAGGCGCAATCGAAGACGAAGCCCGCGTCCTTGAGGATCTGTCCGGCGCGCCCCGCTTCCTCCACGCCGCGCGGCGTGAGGTCCACATCGGTCCAGCCGGTGAAGCGGTTTTCCATGTTCCAGACCGATTCACCGTGGCGAAGCAGAACGATTCTGTGCATGAGCGTTCCCGACGAAGCGCGTTCCGCGCTGCAGGAAAGCATTTTATAATGAGCCCTTGTCGGCCGTTTCAGAATGGTCTGAAACGGCCTTCTCATCGCCGCGACGCGCGAGTGCAGGACCGCGACGCGCCGGGATCGTGACATGGCGGAAGTCAACCTGATCAAATTCGTCGGCGACAACATATTTCTCGTCGCGGTGGCGTTCGTGAGCGGCGCGATGCTGATCTGGCCCGCGGTGCGCCGCGCAGGCGGCGGCGAGTCCGTTTCGACCCTCCAGGCGACGCTGCTGATGAACCAGCAGAACGCCCTGGTGCTGGACGTGCGCGACGCGGCCGAGTACGGGAAGGGGCACATGCTGAACGCGCGCAATATCCCGCTTGCGGAGCTCGAAGCGCGGGCCGCCGAGCTCGAGAAGCACAAGGCGAAACCGGTGATCGTCGTGTGCGACACCGGCAACCGCTCGGGCAGGGCCGCGGCGGCGCTGCGCAAGAAGGGCTTCGAGCGCGTATTCACCCTGAGCGGGGGGATCGGGGCCTGGCAGCAAGCGGGCCTGCCCGTGGAGAAGTAGATGGCGAAAATCCGGATGTACGCGACCGCCGTGTGCCCGTTCTGCGTGCGTGCGGAAATGCTGCTGAAGTCCAAAGGCGTCACGGAGATCGAGAAGATCCGCGTCGATCTCGATCCGCGCCAGCGCGAGGAGATGATGGACAAGACCGGCCGCCGCACCGTGCCGCAGATCTACATCGGCGAGCGGCACGTCGGCGGATTCGACGAGCTTGCGGCGCTCGAGCACGCCGGCAAGCTCGATTCCCTGCTCGCGGCCTAGCGCCCGAGCGCCCACGCACCGGAGCCCCGATGAGCGAAGCGCAGCAGCAGCCGATGTTCAGCATCGAGAAGATCTACGTGAAGGATCTGTCGCTCGAGGTTCCGGGAGGGCCGCAGACGTTCATGCAGCCCGAGCAGCCCCAGCTCGAGGTCCAGCTCACGCAGCAGTCGCAGCGCGTGAACGACGTGCTGTTCGAGGTGACGCTGGTCGTCTCGGTGTCCGCAAAAAAGGGCGACAAGACCCTGTTCCTGGTGGAAGTCTCGCAGGCGGGCGTTTTCCAGATCCGCAACGTCCCGGAGGCAGACCTCGCCCCGGTGCTCGGGATGGTCTGCCCGAACGTGCTTTTCCCCTACGCGCGCGAGACCGTCTCCGACGTCATCACCCGCGCCGGTTTCCCCTCGGTGCTGCTCGCGCCGGTCAACTTCGAGGCGCTCTATCAGCAGCGCGCGGCCGAATCGGCTGCGAAGCCGGGCGGCGCGAGCATCGAGATCGCCCACTGATGCGCGCTCTTGCGGCCTCGGTGTTGCTTGCTCTCGCGTCCTTCGCGGCGGCGGGCGAGTTCCGCTCGATCGCGGAAAGCGGCACGACGATGTACGACGCGCCCTCGGTCCGCGCGAAGAAACTCTTCGTCGCAAGCCGCTTCTACCCGGTCGAGATCGTGATCAACATCGACAACTGGGTCAAGGTGCGCGATCAGGCGGGCGACCTCGCCTGGGTGGAAAAGAAGGCGCTCTCGGACAAGCGCACGGTGATCGTGACGGCCGCCGTCGCGGACGCGAGGCAGGCCGCGAGCGACGGGGCGGCGCTGGTGTTCCAGGCGCGGCAGGGCGTCGCCCTCGATGTTGCGGAGCCGCCCGCGGGAGGCTGGATCAGGGTGCGCCACGCCGACGGCCAGACCGGCTACGTCAAGATCAGTCAGGTCTGGGGTTTCTGAAACACGGATCTTCACGGATGTCCGTGGCGATCCGGCTTCCATGAACATCGCCGTCCTCGGCGCGGGCGCCTGGGGCACGGCGCTCGCGGTTTCGCTCGCCGGACGGCATCGCGTCGCGCTCTGGGCGCGCGACGCAGCGTTCGCCTCCGCCATCAGGTCGGGCCGGTGCAATGCCCGCTATCTTCCCGAAGTTCCGGTTCCCGATGCGGTGACGGTGACCGGGGAGCTTTTCTCGGCGCTTGCCGGGAGCGAGCTGATCCTGATCGCCACGCCGACTTCCGGATTGCGCGAAGTCCTCGAGCGCTTGCGCGCCTCGCGGTCGGACCCGCCCGTCGTCTGGGCGTGCAAGGGTTTCGAGCAGGCGAGCGGCAAGCTCCCGCACCAGGTCGTGGCGGAGGTGCTCGGGGAGCGCGCCGCGTGCGGCGCTTTGTCCGGCCCGAGCTTCGCGCTGGAAGTCGCGCAGGGGCGCCCCACGGCGCTCACGCTCGCCGCGCGCGACGCGGCGTTCGCGAAGCGCGTGGCGCGCGAGCTGCACCAGCCGACGCTGAGGGTCTATTTCAGCACCGATCTTGCCGGCGTCGAGATCAGCGGGGCGGTGAAAAACGTGATGGCGATCGCCGCCGGAATCAGCGACGGTCTCGGGCTCGGATCGAACGCGCGGGCGGCGCTGATCACGCGCGGGCTTGCCGAGCTCTCGCGGCTCGGGCTCGCGCTCGGCGGGCGGACCGAAACCTTCATGGGCCTCGCGGGAGCGGGGGACCTCATCCTGACCTGCACCGGCGATTTGTCGCGCAACCGCGGCGTCGGGCTGGGCCTCGCCCGCGGCGAGCCGCTCGACGCAATCCTCAGACAGCTCGGCCATGTCGCCGAGGGCGTGTATTCCGCCCCCGCGATCGAAGCGCTCGCCGCCGAAAAGCGCGTCGACATGCCGATCACGCGCGCGGTCTGCTCGGTGCTGTTCCGGGGCACGGCGCCCAGCGACGCCGTGCAGCAGCTGCTCGCGCGGGATCCGAGGGAGGAAGCCTAAGCCGCTAAAACGTTCGAGTTGAGCGCTCGACAGCCGGACGCTCGTTGCTGCCATCTTATGGGAATTGGGGCGCTCGAAGAGTTGTTGGGCTTCTCACAAAGCTCGTCACTGGGAATCCGGCGGTTCGGGGGAGCGGAATACAAAAACCGCAACCGTCACGGCAACTCCGACGCCAACACCAAGACCGGCCCCGATAGCAACGCCAATGCCAACGTTAGCCACCGCTGCACCGATACCTGCACCCAGTACGACACCAACGAATACGCTCAACGGCAAAACAGCTATGCCCCAGCGTGAAATCTTCGTTCCTTGATCTCGGTTTTTTCCACTGACAGTCATAATTCTCGACACGGGTGTAACGCGTCAAAAAAGGGCATTGTAAAACCGCTGGAAGCGGGGCCTAATCCGGGCAGGCTACGCCCAAGCTTCTGATCCATCAAGCCGACCTCCGTGGATACATGTCCGAACATCGGTACATATTAGGCCCCGGCCTAGGATGCCCATGCCCATTTCGCGATTGCTTGATCAGCGAGGGACGGTGCGCGCGATCACGAAGTTCTCGACTCTCGTCGCGCCTGCGCGCTTGAGCGCCCGTGCGAGCTCGTTCAAGGTCGCGCCGGTCGTCATGACATCGTCCACCACGGCGACGCTCGCTCCCGAGAGGTCAAGCGTGCACAGGAACGCCCCGCGCACGTTCTTCGTGCGCTCCTCGTAGGGAAGCTTCGTCTGCGGCGGCGTGTCCTTCACGCGCAGCACGCCGCGCGGCTCGATCGGTCTGCCCAGGTGCCGCGCGAGACCGCGGGCAATCTCGAGCGCCTGATTGAATCCGCGCTCGGCGAGGCGCTTGGGGTGCAGCGGCATCGGCACGATCAGATCGACCTCGGGCAGCGGTCGGGACGCGAGAGCGCGGGCGAAGAATCCCGCGAGCGCAAGCCGGGCGCGATACTTGAGCGCCTGCACGAGCCTGTCACACGGAAATTCGTAGCGCCACAACGCGTGCGTTGCGTCGAAGTGCGGCGGATGGTTGAGGCAGCTCCCGCACACCGCGCCGGCGGGGCTGGGCAGCGCGCATTGCGGACAATGCTCGGCAAGCGCGGGCAGTTCGGCGGCACAAGCCGCGCAAAGCAGCTCAGGGCCGCTTTCCTCGCCGCAGAGCAGGCAGTCTCCCCCGGTCCAGGCAAGGAAGTTTCTTGATAGAGAGGAAAGCATCATTTGACAACTTTTCGGCTTGCCCGGATGATCGTGCCGTGCGGATACCCACGACGATTCCCCATAACGGACAAGCCGGCGCCGCGGTGCACGGCGGCCGGACAGAATCTCGAGTCGAAAACGGGTCGCGTTGGACCCGGCCGGCGGTGGAGGCGCTCTTCGAGCTGCCCTTCAACGATCTCCTCCACCGCGCCCAGACCGTCCATCGCCTGCATTTCGACGCCAACGCGGTGCAGTTGTCCACGCTACTTTCGATCAAGACCGGCGGCTGCCCGGAGGACTGCGCCTACTGCCCGCAATCGGCGCGCTATCGGACCGGGGTCGAAAACGAGGCGCTGCTTCCGCTCGAAGCGGTGCTGGAGGCGGCGCGGGCCGCGAAGGAGAACGGCGCGACGCGCTTTTGCATGGGCGCCGCCTGGCGGGGCCCCAAGCAGAAAGACCTCGAACAGGTGGCCGAGAGGGTGAGCGCGGTGAAGGCGCTGGGCCTTGAGACCTGCGCGACGCTCGGGCTGCTGCGCGAAGGCCAGGCCGAGCAGCTGAAAGCAGCGGGTCTCGACTATTACAACCACAACCTCGACACGGCCCCCGAGTTCTACGGCGAGATCATCACCACGCGTACCTACCGCGACCGGCTCGACACGCTCGCGCGCGTGCGCGCTGCCGGAATCAAGGTGTGCTGCGGGGGGATCGTGGGCATGGGCGAGTCGCGCGCGCAGCGCGCGGGGCTGATCGCCGAGCTCGCGAGCCTGGACCCTCCGCCCGAGTCGGTGCCGATCAACGACCTCGTCCAGGTGGAAGGCACGCCGCTCGACGGTCTGCCGAAGCTCGACTGGAGCGAGTTCGTGCGCACCATCGCCTGCGCCCGCCTCACTATGCCGCGGAGCTTCGTGCGGCTCTCCGCGGGACGCGCCGAGATGCCCGAGCCCGTCCAGGCGCTGTGCTTCCTCGCCGGCGCGAATTCGATTTTTTACGGGGACAAGCTCCTCACCACCGGCAATCCCGAAGCCGCGCGCGATCGCGCCCTGCTGGAAAAGCTCGGGCTTCGCCCCGCCTGAACCGAGGGCACTCGGCCGTTACAATATCCGGCGCCCTCGGATCCTGCGCTGAAGGAAACTTTTGGTGTTGTTCGGTGTCTGCCGGTTACTTCGACCGTGCCACGATGCAGTCGGCAGCGGCCTTGAGATTTCCTCATTGAGCAACAGTGAAAAAAATATCTCTCAAATTTAGCATCATGATGACAACCGTCGTGCTGGCCGTGATGCTTGGCGGAGTGTGGCTCGCTGCTACCTATCGGGAAAACGGTTCGCGGGCTATATTGCTGCCGGATCAGGTGATGACATTGTTCCCTGACCCGAAGCCACTGACGGCCTTTGCGTTCACCGATCACGAGAATCGGGTATTTGATCTTTCACGCCTAAAGGGCAAATGGTCCTTTCTATTTTTCGGCTACACTCATTGCCCGGACATCTGTCCGACGACCCTGGCGGTATTGGCCCGCGCGCATGGAAACATCGTCAAGAGTACAGTCGGTGCCAAAGACGTCCAATTCGTCTTTATCTCAGTGGATCCCAATCGCGATACCGCCGGCAAGCTCAGGCAATACGTGACCTTTTTTGATGCGACCTTTCTCGGCGTGACGGGAGACAACGCGCAGCTCGGTAACCTGGCTGGTCAGCTCGGTGCCGCGTATGAGGTTGCGATCACACCGGGTATGGACAACTATCCCGTCTATCACACCGCGGCGGTATTTCTGGTGGATCCGCAGGCCCGATATCACGCCGTGTTCGCGCCGCCCCTTGATGCGGAGGGTATCAGCAGGCGTTTCGAAGTGCTGCGAGAGCTTGAAGGACCCAAAGCGACATGAGATGGCGTGGTATCCAATCCCGCAAGGCACGAAACTTCTGGAGTTTTACGGTTTCCGCCGCTTATTTCGACCGCGCCACCATGTAGTCGACGGCGGCCTTGACCTCGGCGTTGCTCAGCGCTGGGTTCCCGCCTTTGGGTGGCATCGCTCCCGCGCTCCCCTGTACGCCGTTGACGGCGCTGGCATAGAGGGTGTCGCGACCCTTGGCGATGTGCTTGGCCCACTGGCTCTTATCACCCAGCTTCGGCGCGCCGGCTATACCGGCACCGTGGCAGGCGACGCAGGTGGCTTGGTAGACGGTTTGCCCGTCGCGGCTGGCTGCCGGAGCGGCCGCCGCGTTCTTTGCAGGCTCCCGCTGCGTTTCCGCCGAAGCGACGTTGACTTGGGCGACGGGTTTGATCCGCTCGGCCACACTCGAACCGGTGCCCAAGAGCGCGCCGCGATCCAGTCGGACCCGGTCGGGGATGTCGTGGTGATGGCCCACGAGAAGGGAAATAAACAGCATCAGCACCACGCTGATCCCAAGAATGACCGCAACATTCGTCGCGTAGCGCTTTTCAGTCATTGGTAGTTCTTCTAGTAAGGAGCGGAGTCCGACGATAGATGGGCTCGCCGCAGCGATCTCGTTACGCTAGAACAATCCCTTCAGGAAAAAGACACCCCGCGTAAAAAAGGTGTAATCCGCTTCAAGCGCTCCGATGCCCAAAAGTACCATCAGCAACAGCGTCGGGGCCAGAATGGCGTACATCAAGGCCAGCCGCTCCCAGAGCATGTGCATGAAGACGGCCACGATCAGCCCTGCCTTCAACAACATGAACAGGATTATCAGAAACCACCTGAGGTAACCCTGAAAGTGGAAGTAGTCAACAAGGTAAGAAGCCGTGCTGAGAACAAACAGCAATCCCCAGATCTTGAGATAGATGCCGATCGGATGTTGCTGCCCCTCTACGTGTGCCACGATCGGATGTTGCTGCGCCTCTGCGTGTGCCACGATTGCCCTCACCAAAGATAGAAAACTGCGAAGATGAATACCCAAACCAGATCGACGAAGTGCCAATACAGGCCCATGATTTCGACGATCTCGTATTTTCCCTTCCTGCCGGTCATGAAGCCCGGCCTTTCGTGATCCAGGTCGCCCCGAATGACCTTTATGGCCACGATGATCAGGAAAATCACGCCGATCGACACGTGCGTGCCATGGAAACCCGTGATCATGAAAAAGGTCGAGCCGAACTGCGCCGCCCCCAAGGGGTTGCCCCAGGGACGTATCCCCTCGTCCATGATCAGCTTGGTCCACTCGAAGGCCTGCATCCCGACGAATGTGGCGCCCAATGCCGCGGTGATCAGCAACAAGACAAAGGTTTTGACGCGATCTTTTCGATAGCCGAAGTTGACGGCCATGGCCATCGTCCCGCTGCTGCTGATCAGGACGAAAGTCATGATGGCGATCAGGATGAGGGGGATTTTCTTGCCGAACAGG
>Ga0209283_10001891_pt1 | contig 11607 bp, 20 predicted proteins | sample CZO8metaG_2_FD_188354 | JGI IMG/M metagenome (GOLD analysis project Ga0209283, IMG submission 188354) | Vadose zone soil microbial communities from the Eel River Critical Zone Observatory, Northern California, USA - CZOApr15con2H1.8 metaG... | ecosystem: Environmental > Terrestrial > Soil >...
ACTAAAGAAAGGACCCTTCGTCGAATCGCATCTTCTGGAGAAGATCGACAAGATGAACGCCTCGGGCTCGAAAAAGGCGATCAAAACCTGGTCGCGACGCTCGATGGTGACGCCGGATTTTGTCGGCCACACGTTCCTGGTGCACAACGGAAAGACGTTTCATTCCGTTTTCATCACCGAGAACATGGTTGGACATAAACTCGGCGAGTTTTCGCCAACGCGAATCTTTAAGAAGCACGGTTCGCACACGGCGAAGGTGACCAAGTAATTTGAATTTTCGATTTTCGATTTTCGATTTTCGATTGCTCGAAAGAGCAGTCGGTTGGGGATCGATGATCATTTTTGTTGGGATGTTGCCGGCCGGAGGGCTGGCAGGAGGGGGAAATAGTTCTTTGTCAGAATCCAAAATTGAAAACGCGGAGCAAAAGATCACCGTGGAGTCGCTGCTCGCGCAGAATGAAGATCTGCGCAAGCAATTGTCGATTCAACAGGAGTCGCTCAAGACATTGACGGCGAGCCTGACGGAATCGAACGCCGAAGCGGAACTGTTTCGCCGCAAGTATTCCGATTTGGAGCTGCGGATGGAAGCGCTTGGGCTGGCGTCGGCGAATAAAGATCGCGCAAAGCTCGAGCAACGATTGCTCGCCGCGGTGAGCGATCTTCGATTGACGCAAAAAGAGCGCGATGAGTTTCGCGATCAGCTCCTCGGTTTGAACGAGGCGCTGTTGCGATATTTGCAGACATCGCAGGGTGGCGACGCGCAGGCGCGAATGGACGTGGAAATGCAATTGCGCAAAACGAGCGAGCTGGTTGGAGGATCGACATCCGCCGCTGCGCAGGAACCGCAGCCAAGTTTGATGGATGGCAGCGTACTTAGCGTGAAGGACGAATGGTCGTTTGTGGTCGCGAACATTGGTGAGCAGCACGGCGTGAAAATTGGCATGCCGCTGCGAGTGATGCGCGGCGATCAAAAGATCGCAACGCTCCGCGTGGTGGACGTGCGTCAGCGGATTTGCGGGGCGGTGATTGAGGATTCCGGAAAAGAGAAGATAAAAGTGGGCGATCGCCTCCAGGCGGATGCCCGCTCGAATGTGACTTTAAAATAAATGGAAGTTAGATCGATATATAAGTACGCGCGGATTTCGCCATTTAAGGTGCGCGAAGTGACGCGAGAGATTCAGGGTCTGCCGGTTTCGGCAGCGCTCGACGTTCTCGCTTTCACGCCGAAGAAAGCGGCGTTCCTGATCAACAAGACGCTCAAGAGCGCGATCGCGAACGCGGAAAACAACGCGAATTTAAAACCGGACGGTCTGGTCGTGAAGGAAGCGGTCGTGGGCGAGGGTCCGACTTTCAAACGAATGATGACGCGCGCCCGTGGCAGTGGCAGCCGGGTTCTGAAGCGGACGAGTCACATCCGGATCGTTTTGACGGACGACGTGGCAATTGAGACGCGCGAGACCAAAAAGGCGAAGCGCGATCAGGAAAAGAAGGGCGGCGAGAGCGCAGCAAAATCGACAACGGCGAAAAAAGGAAAGAAGAAGACCGCGAAGGCGGCCAAGAAATAATTTTATGGGACAAAAAGTTAATCCGATTGGATTTAGACTCGGTGTGAGTCGGGACTGGCGGTCGCGCTGGTACGCATCGCCGCAAGAGCTGCCCGCGTTCCTCCACAGCGATCTTGAAATTCGCGCTTACGTGAAGAAGAAGCTGCAATTCGCCGCGGTCGCAAAGATTGTGATCGAGCGTGCTTGGAATTCGATTCGCGTCACGATCCACACTGCCCGTCCGGGAATCGTGATCGGCCGCAAAGGTGCTGAGATCGAAAAGATGACGGAAGAAATTTCGAAGATGGCGCAGGGCAAACAGATCAAGATCGACATCCAGGAGATCAAGACGCCGGAGATGGATGCGCAATTGGTCGCCGAGAACGTGGCGCTACAAATCGAGCGCCGAATCGCTTATCGCCGCGCGATGAAGAAAGCGGTCCAGACGGCGATGGATTTTGGCGCGGAAGGAATTCGTTTGCGTTGCTCGGGTCGATTGAATGGTGCCGAAATTTCGCGTTCGGAGTGGTATCGCGAGGGCAAAGTGCCGCTGCACACATTGCGCACCGCGATCGATTACGGCTTTGCGGAAGCGAACACGGTTTATGGAAAGATCGGTGTGAAATGCTGGGTCTGTAAGAAGGAAGAAGCACCAAGCGAAGCGCCGATCGCAGCCGCGCCACCACCGCCTCCACCAACTGAGCCAGTCGAAGCCTGATTTTTATGCCGTTGATGCCCAAACGAGTGAAGTATCGGAAGTCCCAGCGGGGAAGCCGCAAGGGGACTGCTTCGCGCAATTTGCGAATCAACTTTGGCGAGTTCGGTTTGCAAACGCTCGAGCGCGCGTGGATCACCAACACGCAGATCGAAGCCGCGCGTGTGGCGCTGACTCGCAACATGAAGCGCAAAGGCAAACTCTGGATCCGGATTTTTCCGGACAAATCGGTTACCGCGCGTCCGCCCGAAACGCGAATGGGCAAAGGAAAAGGTCAGCCGGAGTTTTGGGTCGCGACCGTGAAGCCGGGAAATATTTTGTTTGAGCTCGACGGTCTGACTGAATCGGTCGCACGCGAGTCGTTGCGACTGGCGGCGGACAAATTGCCGGTGCGCACAAAATTTATCAGCCGCCACCACGTAGCGGCGGCCTAACGAACATGAAAATTAAAGAAATTGTAGAAATGAGTACGGATGAGCTGCTAACGAAGCGACGCGACCTCCGTCAGGAACGTTTGCATTTGCGTTTGCAGCAGCAAAGCGGTCAGCTCGAGCAACCGAGCCGTTTGCGCTTACTGCGCCGCGATGTGGCGCGGATTGAAACGATTCTTTCACAGCGCGCCAAGCAACCGCAGTCCGTTCCGGCCGTGGAACCAAAGGCGAAGAAGAAGAAATAATTTATGGCCGAGCAAGCATCACAAGATCGACAACCGACCGCGCAGCCGCCGCCTTTGCCAGCGAAGTACACTCGCGCGGCGCGGAAGACGCGCGTCGGCGAAGTGATTTCCGACCAGATGAACAAAACGATCGTGGTGCGGACGACTACGCGCGTGCCCCACCCGAAGTTCGGCAAGATCGTGAAGCAGATCCGAAGATTTTACGCGCACGACGAGGAGAATAAGGCGAAGACCGGCGACACCGTTCGGATTATGGAAACGCGGCCGCTGAGCAAGTTGAAACGCTGGCGGTTGGTGGAGGTGCTTCAGAAATAAATTTTATGGTGCAACTTCGATCCAGACTTGAAGTGGCGGATAATACCGGTGCGCGGATGGCGACAATGATCGGCGTAATCGGCAAGGCTACGCTTTATGCCGGGATCGGAGATGTGATTACCGCGAACGTGAAAGAAGCGAGTGCGACGGGCACGGTGAAGAAGGGCGAAGTCGTGCGAGCGGTCCTGGTTCGGACGCGCCAGCCGATTCGTCGCGATGACGGCTCTTTTCTGCGCTTTGACAACAATGCGATCGTGATCATCGACAAAGATTTGAACCCCCGCGGGACCCGCATTTTCGGCCCGGTCGCGCGGGAACTGCGCGAGCGCAATTTCATGAAAATCGTGTCCTTAGCCCCGGAGGTTTTATGAACCGGATGAAGTTTCACGTTAAGAAAGGCGACCAAGTCGAAGTGATCTCCGGAAACTTCAAAGGTTCCTCCGGCAAAATCCTTGAAGTCATCCCGCGGAAACAACGCGTGCTGATCGAAGGCGTGCGCATTATCAAAAAACATCTGCGCAAATCACAGGACAATCCGCAAGGCAAGATCGCCGAGCGCGAAGGTCCTATTCACATTTCGAATGTGAAATTGATCGAACGCGAGAAAAAGGCGGAGAAGAAAACCAAAACGAAGCCGAAGGAAGTGGCTGAGAAAAAGGCGGCGTAATGGAAAACGAATTTTATCGTCATTACAAAGAACGGGTGGTGCCCGCTTTGCGTGAACGGCATAAGTACAAAAACGTCCACCAGATTCCGCGGGTTGATAAAGTTGTGATCAACACTTCGGTCGGCTCGCAGACCGACTTGAAGCAGGCGATGGAGGAAGCGAAAACGGAGCTGGCGCTGATCACCGGTCAGCAACCGGCGGAGACGCGCTCGAAAAAGAGCATCGCCAATTTCAAGTTGCGCAAAGATCAGGTGATCGGTGCAAAGGTCACGCTTCGCGGCGACCGGATGTATGAATTTCTCGAGCGATTGATCAAAGCCGCACTCCCGCGGATCCGCGATTTTCGCGGGGTGTCGCCGCGTTGTTTTGATGGGCACGGTAATTACACGCTCGGCGTAACCGACCAGACGATTTTTCCGGAGGTCGAGCTCGATAAAATCAAGCGCAACATCGGATTTGATGTTACCATTGTGACCACCGCGCGGACGGACGGAGAGGCCAAATCGCTCTTGAGCGAGTTGGGAATGCCTTTTGCCGATCGCGCGAAAAAGCTCGCCACGGCGAGTCCGTCCGAAGGCGGACCGGCTGGACAAGCGCAAGCCGCCTGAATTTCATGAGTACTGTTACAGATCCAATTGCAGACCTGCTTGCTCGCATGCGCAACGGCGCGGCCGCGCAGAAGGTCGAGATTTTCGTGCCGTACTCCAGGCTGAAAGCTGAAGTCGTCCGGATTCTGAAGAATGAAGGTTACATCAGCGATTACGAAGTCGACATGAAAGCGGCGCATCCGCGGATCAAAATTACGAATAAGCTGGTCGATCGCACCTGCGCCATCACCGGATTGAAGCGGGTCAGCCGGCCCGGTCTGCGACGTTACGTTGGCGCCGGAGAAGTCCCGCGCGTTCTCGGTGGAATGGGAACAGCGATTTTGTCGACGTCGCGCGGCGTGATGTCGGGTCGCGAAGCGAAAAAACAAAAAGTGGGCGGCGAACTGCTCGCCTACATTTGGTAGATTTTATGTCGCGAATTGGAAATAAGCCGGTCGACATTCCCGATAAGGTCAAAGTCAACATCGACAATGACGGCGGCGTTTCGGTGGAAGGTCCGAAAGGCAAACTCAACTGGAAGTTGCCGCGGCAAATCACGGGCAGCGTGAAAGACAATCACGTCTCGATCGCGCGTGGCGCGGAAACGCGCAGCGTCAAAGCGTTGCACGGACTGTCGCGCGCGCTTGTGCACAACATGGTTGTCGGCGTGAGCGAAGGCTTCACCAAACAGCTCGAAATCGAGGGCGTAGGTTTCAAAGCTGCCGTGCAAGGCACCAACTTGAATCTCAGCCTCGGTTTTTCGCATCCAATTTTGTTCCCCATTCCAAAGGACATCAAAATTACCGTCGCCGATCAGACCAAGATCACGATTCAAGGCGCGGACAAGAAAGTCGTGGGACAAGTCGCGGCCGACATTCGTCGCTATTACCCGCCCGAGCCGTACAAGGGCAAAGGCGTTCGTTACACCGGCGAACAAATCCGGCGTAAGGAAGGCAAAACGGTCCAGTAATTTTATGGCGACGTTCAATCGGAAAGCAGCGCGTGAGCGATTGCATCGGCGGATCCGGAAGAAAATTTCCGGCACGTCGGCGCGGCCGCGTTTGTCGATCTACTTTTCGGGCAAGCATGTGTACGCGCAGGTGATCGATGACGACGCGGGCAAAACATTGATCGCAGCGTCCACCGCCGAGAAGGATGTCCTTGGGAAAAATAAAGCCGCAGCCAATCGCGCGAGCGCCGAAGTTGTCGGCAAAGTCATCGCCGAGCGCGCGCTTGGAAAGAAGATCGACAAAGTCGTGTTCGACCGCGGCGGATTCCAATACCAAGGCAAAGTAAAAGCGCTGGCCGACGCGGCCCGCGAAGGTGGGTTAAAGTTTTAATTTCATGGCAGCACCAGGACAAGGCAGACGACCAGACTCCCGTCATCAGGACAGGACGCCGGCGGCAAAAGGCGACACGACCGAGAAAGTCGTGTTCATCAACCGCTGCGCGAAAGTTGTGAAAGGCGGGCGACGTTTTAGTTTTAGTGCGCTAATCGTGGCCGGCGATCATGACGGATCAGTTGGCGTCGGCTTTGGAAAAGCGAACGAAGTTTCGGAAGCGATCCGCAAGGCTTCGGAATCGGCGCGGAAGTCGATGGAAAAAGTTTCACTCCACGAAAACACGATTCCGCACGAGACGATCGGTGAGTTTGGCGGCGGCCGAGTGTTGCTGCGGCCAGCTTCCCCTGGAACCGGTGTCATTGCCGGTGGTGGTGTGCGGGCGGTAGTTGAAGCGGCCGGAATTCGCGACGTGCTCGCGAAATCACTTGGCTCGAGCAATCACGCGAACGTGGTTAAGGCGACGATCGCGGCGCTCAAATCGTTGCGGCGCAAAGATGAAATTTTCAAAGTGCGCGGAATTAAAGGCGGCGACGGAAAGGCAGCCGCCCAAGCAACATGATGCGCTTACACAATTTGAGGCCGCGCCCAGGCGCGCGCCATCGCGTTAAGAGACTTGGTTGCGGCGAAAGCTCGGGTCACGGAAAAACCAGCGGCAAAGGCCACAAAGGTCAAAAGGCGCGGTCGGGCGGCAGCATTCGTCTCGGGTTCGAAGGCGGACAGATGCCGTTGATTCGGCGTTTGCCGAAGCGCGGTTTCAATAACGCCGCTTTTCATGCGACCTACGCGATCGTTAATTTGAGCGACCTGAATGAATTCAAGGCTGGCACGGTTGTGAACGAAGAATTGCTTCGCCAGTCGAAGCTCGTGCGCGGCGACGTTGCTGGAATCAAAATTCTGGGTGACGGAGAATTGAAGCACGCGCTGAAGATCGAAGCGGACAAAGTCAGTGAATCGGCCAAAGCAAAGATCGAGAAGGCTGGCGGAACAATTATCCCGCGGCTGCGGGTCGAGCCGGCAACGCGAAAGCCGACGGCGGGCGCAGACGATGTCGATCAAACGGCGAAGGAATCTGGGGGCGTGGCCAAGTCGAAGAAAGAATCGCCAGCGGGCTCGCAGCCGACGGCGAAAAAGAGCGCTTCTAAAAAGCGATAGCGTTGGCAGCGTGAATTTCTAAATGGTTTCGGCCTTTCTCAACACGGTCAAGATACCGGAGCTGCGCCGCCGAATTTTGTTCACGCTGGCCATCGTTGTCGTTGTGCGACTTGGCGCGGCGATCACGACACCGGGCGTTAATCAGGCGGTATTGCAGGAATGGTTTCGCAGTGCCCTGACTGAAAAATCTGGCGGCAACCTGGCTGCCTTATTGAATTTGTTCAGCGGCGGTGCGCTCGAAAACTGCGCGATCTTTTCGCTCGGCATCATGCCTTACATCAGCGCATCGATTATGATGCAGCTGCTTTCGGCGGTCATTCCGCAGTTGGCGCGACTCGCGCGCGAAGATGGCGGCCGACAGAAAATCATGCAATACACGCGGTTCATGACCGTGGGGCTGTGCATTTTTCAAGGCTACCTGCTCGCGATTTCGTTCCAGCATCCGGAAGCGTATCGCGTGGCGTTGCCGGGAATCTCGGAGACGATTGCGCGGCTTGGCATTCCGCTGGTCGACGATCCCGGATGGGTTTTCCGGGTCGTGACGGTCATTTCGCTCACGACCGGGACGCTCATGTTGATGTGGCTCGGCGATCAAATCACTGAGCGCGGCATTGGCAACGGAATTTCGTTGATCATCACGATTAGTATTGTGGCGAGATTGCCGGCGGCACTGGCGCAGGCGTGGAAAACGTTTGTGCCAAGCGGAGGACAGGCCAGCCAAGTCAACCCCATGGTTCTCGTCCTGATGATCCTGTTTCTGTTTTGCGTTATCGCGGGCGTAATTGCGATTACACAAGGTGTCCGGAAGATCACGGTGCAGTACGCCAAGCGGGTTGTCGGCCGAAAGCAATACGGCGGCAATACGCAATACATGCCGTTGAAAGTGAATTATCCCGGGGTCATGCCGATCATCTTCGCCTGGGCACTCTTGTTGTTTCCAAATCAGATCGTGAGCTGGGCGTTTCCAAGCAGTCCGACCGCGCGGCAGATCTCTGAGATGCTTTCGACCGGATGGCTGCATTACGTCGTTCTCGCCTCGATGATTTTCTTTTTCAGCTATTTCTGGGTCGCCACCCAATTTCAGCCGGCACAGATCGCGGACGATTTGAAAAAGTACGGCGGTTACATCCCCGGCGTGCGTCCGGGGAAACCGACCGCGGAGTTTCTCGATTTTACAATGACGCGTCTGACTTTTGCGGGCGCGATTTTTCTGACGTTGATTGCGGTTTTGCCGAGTTTACTGAGCCAGGGTTTAAACGTCCCGGCGGTGACCGCGCAATTTTTTGGCGGCACAAGTTTGCTCATTATCGTTGGTGTGATGCTCGACACGATGCGTCAGGTTGAAACGCATTTGATCCAACGGCATTACGATGGATTTCTGCGGAAAGGCCGCGTCCGCGGCGGATTTACCGGGCGCTCGGCCTACGTTCGCGGCGAAGCTGCGGCGCAACGTACGTTGATGTGGCTTTATGTCGGCATCGCCATCATCGTGATCGGTGGAGTGGCGGCGTTTTTGGCGTCGAAGTGAAGAGACGACTCGTCTTACTCGGCGCCCCCGGTTCCGGCAAAGGAACGCAGGCGGAATTGATCACCCGCCAATTTGGGATTCCGGTCACTTCACCTGGTGCGATTTTGCGTCGTGAAAAAGATTTGGGTACGCCGCTTGGATTGGAAACGGCAGAAATGTTACAGCGAGGGGATTTGGTTCCGGACAAAATCATCGTGAAGCTGATTGAAGATTGGCTGCGTCTCCATGGTGGCTACGGTTTTGTGTTCGATGGATTTCCAAGAACGCTTCCGCAGGCGGAAAGCCTGGCATCGATTTTGAAAAGTCTGCACACCTCGCTCGACGCAGCGATCTGGCTCGAGGTTTCGGAGGAAACCATCCGCGCCAGGATTTCCGGGCGGCTGCAGTGCCGTACTTGCGGTTTTACGACGAGTGTGCACAGCGCAAAATTTGCCGACCGCCCGATCTGTCCTTATTGCGAAGGACGACTTGAACGCCGAAGCGATGATGACATGAGCGTTCTGCAGACGCGATTGCGCGAATACAACACTAAAACGCAGCCCCTGGCCGATTATTACGGGAGATGTCGATCTTGCGGCGAATTGACGGAAACCGTGACCGCGACACAGTGTTCGCGGATATTTCGCGTCTGATCGAAGACAAAGTGCCGGTATGATTCCAATCAAGAATGCCAAAGAAGTTGAGAAGATGCGGCAATCGTGCCGGACCGCGAGCGACATTCTGGATCGCGTCAGCGAACTGATTCGCCCCGGCGTTACGACGAAGGAAGTGGATGAAGCTGCCGCCGATTTTATGAGTGAAGCGCGGGTGAAGAGCGCGTTTCTGGGTTATCGACTGGGTCACAGAGTCTTTCCCGGCAACATTTGCATTTCACTAAACGATGAAGTTGTGCACGGCATCGGCAGTCAGCGCCGGATTCAGTACGGCGACATTGTGAAACTCGATATCGGCGTGATTCAAGACGGCTGGGTGGGAGACACTGCGACTACGGTTCCGGTCGGAATTGTCGATGAACGAACCGATCAACTCTTGCGCGTTACCGGAAAAGCACTGGATCGCGCGATCGACATTGCCGCGGAAAGCGTTCGACTCGGCGACATTTGCGCTGAGATTGAAGATGAAGCTGCGCGCAATAGTTTTTCGGTTGTGCGCGAGTTTGTCGGACACGGTGTGGGCCGAAAATTGCACGAAGAGCCGCAAATTCCGAATTACGGCCGACGCGGCAGCGGCCCGAAATTGAAATCCGGCATGACCCTGGCGATCGAGCCGATGATTAACATTGGAAGTGCCGAGGTCCGCTTGCTCGATGACGGCTGGACGGTGCGCACGGCTGACGGCACGCGATCGGCCCACTTTGAACATACGGTCCTGATTACCAAAGACGGGCCTGAAATCCTGACATGGCGCGGAAAGACGCAATTGAAGTAGAAGGCACTGTCGTCGAGTTGCTTCCGAATACCATGTTTCGGGTCGAGCTGCCGAATGGTCACCAGGTTTTGGCCCACATTTCCGGGAAAATGCGGCTCCACTTCATTCGCATCTTGCCCGGCGACAAAGTTATGCTAGAGATATCTCCCTACGATTTGTCGAAGGGGCGGATCACCTTCCGCCAGAAGTGACAACGCGGATATGGCTCCGCGTTTTTTGTTTCAACCAACATGAAAGTGCGACCCTCAGTTAGAAGACTTTGTGAAAGCTGCAAAATTGTGAAGCGCAAGAATGTGGTGCGGGTGATTTGCAAGAACCCGCGTCACAAACAGCGCCAGGGCTGATTGCGCAGCGCAAGATCGACATTTACTTATGCCAAGATTACTCGGAGTTGAAATTCCAGCGGATAAACGCATCGAAGCGTCCCTGACCTACATTTACGGGATCGGGTTTAGCACCGCCCGGCGAATTTTGGAGCAAACGAACATCGACCCCAATTTGCGCGCGAAGAATCTGACTCCGCAGCAAATCAACGAGATCATTCACGCGATCACGAACAACAAAATCAAAATCGAAGGCGATTTGCGGCGCGACATTCAGGGAAATTTGAAACGGTTACAGGCGATCAATTGTTACCGCGGCCAACGCCACCGTCGCGGCTTGCCCGTCCGCGGTCAGCGAACATCGACAAACGCGCGCACGCGCAAAGGACCGCGCAAAACCGTCGGCGTGATCCGCAATCCGGAAGCAAAAGCAGGCAAAGTTTAATTAAGATGGCCGAACACAAGAAACCAGCGAAGCCGAAAGCGGAGAAGGCGGACAAACCGAAAAAGCCGGAAGCTGAAGAGAAATTTCCGGCTGCGGAAGCCAAGGCGGATCAGACCGCACTAACGCCAGCTGCTGAAACGGCAGCGCCCGTCGGTGCCGAGGCGAAGCCAGCCAAAAAGCCGGCGAAGCCGACTAAGCAAGAGGCAGCTCCGGTTGAAGCGCCTCGCGAGAATCTCACCTTGGATGCCGACGAGATTGAGAAGCCAAAAATTGTTAAGGCGAAAGGCGCCAAGAACATTCATTCCGGCATCGCGCACGTTTACGCGACCTTTAACAACACCATCGTCACGATCACAGATTTGAATGGAAACGTAATTGGCTGGTCGAGCGCGGGCAAAGTTGGTTTCAAAGGTTCGCGCAAGAGCACGGCTTATGCGGCACAATTGGTCGCGCAGGATGCATCACGGCAAGCGATGGGTCACGGACTCAAAGAAGTGCAAGTTCTCGTCAAAGGCCCGGGCGCTGGACGCGAATCGGCCGTGCGCGCGTTGCAAGCGATCGGACTCGATCTCACTCTGATTCGCGACGTCACGCCGGTTCCGCACAATGGCTGCCGGCCACCGAAACAACGCCGCGTCTGATCCCAACTTTTCAACAACTAAACCTCTCGACTTCTCTCATGGGCAGATATACCGGACCGAAAACAAAGATCAGCCGTCGTTACGGCGTGCAGATTTTTGGACCATCGAAGTCGCTGGAGCGAAAAAATTATCCGCCCGGAATGCACGGACCAAAGGGCTCTCGCCGCAAACAGTCCGATTACGCGATCGCGCTGGGCGAAAAGCAAAAGCTTCGTTACCAATATGGTCTTCTTGAGCGGCAAT
>Ga0209283_10001892_pt1 | contig 11604 bp, 11 predicted proteins | sample CZO8metaG_2_FD_188354 | JGI IMG/M metagenome (GOLD analysis project Ga0209283, IMG submission 188354) | Vadose zone soil microbial communities from the Eel River Critical Zone Observatory, Northern California, USA - CZOApr15con2H1.8 metaG... | ecosystem: Environmental > Terrestrial > Soil >...
CGACTCCGTGTCTCCGGGAATGACAAAAAGCCCGTCGTGCGAATCCTCAACCAGGTCGGTCATACCGCTCGATTCCGTGGTCACCACCGCCATCCCGGAGGCCATCGCTTCCAGCAGCACCAGCGGCATACCTTCCATCAGCGATGGCAGCACGAAGATTTCGTGCTCGGCATACAAACTCGAAACCTCCCCGCGTGCAACAAACGGCCGCACTTCCAATGCCGTCTGCGCGGCCGGCGCAAAGCACCGGCGCACCTTTTCTTCCGGCTCCAAGCAGCCTGCGATTGTCAACCGGGTCTCAGGGATGACTCGGAGGACTTTTTCGAAGGCCTTCGCCAGGTAATAAATTCCCTTGTGGTCAATCCACGTTCCGACGAAGAGAAGCTTGGTCGCAATTTCGCCAGAGTAAGATCGTACATGAAAGAACTCCGGTCCGACCCCGTTCGGTATGAACCACACGCGGTCCGGGGGCAAATTGTATTTCATTTGCAGGAAGAGTGAGGCTTCGCGGTTTAGCACGATGCATTGATCGGCGGTCACGAAAGACAAACGGTAGGTCTGCATATGATAGGCGTGCTGCCAGACGCGGTTCTTCCATCGAAAATAATCTGCGCGCCCTTTTTTCGCTTCTGTTTTCATCGCGTAGTTGCGGCGTTCCTCCAGACCATGCATCGTCATAACGTAGGGCGGACCCGCCTGCGAGCCGCGCAGCCGCCTCTGCGCACCATACCAAAATCCGAACGGCGCATGAATATTGATCACGTCGTACTGGGCTCGCGCTTCCCTCACATAGTGAGCAATTGCTCTTGCGAACTCGACAGTACGAAAACGGTTTGGCCACTTTTGCTGGGGCAGCAGGTCTTCAAAAAACAGCGGCTTCACGCTGTGACCCAGATCGCGCAATTCCTTTGTCAGGTTGTTTACGACGCCCGCCACACCGGCCTCGGCGTTCCCCGGCACTCCCGATATCATCAGAATGCGCATCTAAGCGTGGCCTCGCTTCTCTGAAAGCAGGAAGTAATGGAACGCGATTGGACTCAAAAGCCGGCGCACCAGGCGGCTCGATTCGAGGAACGGCAATTCGATTGGATTACGCCCCGGAACAATCGGCAATTGGTGAACTGTTCCATCGCTGCGCAGAATGGTCCAACCAGCGCCGCTCACGTACCCGCGAATCTGCATGAACCACTGACGGCGATCGAACGGCTGATCATCCCTGCGCCCGGGGTGGCGCACTCGCGCATAGAGATCATAGAGACCCATCAAGTTCGCGTAGTTCGGGGTAGTGAGGAAAAGTTTGGCGCCGGGACGCGCGACGCGCCACATTTCGCGCAGCGCTTTTCGCACCTCGGGAACGTGCTCGATGGTTTCGCAGGAGACTACCAGGTCAAACGATTCATCACCGAAAGGCAGAGCTTGCGCGTCGCCCTGAATAAGCGCCGCCCAAGTTCCGTTCCCCAGCGCCTGCAGTTTTTCCTTGCCGACGCGTAACGCCGCAAATGAAAAGTCGCACCCCGTCACATGTGCGCCGCTTCGCGCTAATTCCTTGACGAATCCTCCGCGTCCACAAGCTACCTCCAGGATTTGCAGGCCCGTGACGCTCCCTATCTGTTCGCGTACAAGCTCATACCAGGGGCTTGAGGCATCTTCGTGCTCCGGATCGGCGTTGAAGAGCCGTTCATGCCAACTGTCGTATTCCGTGCGTAAACTCATGCCTTGAACTCTTCGGGACCCGCCACACGCGTGATTCCCGGAACAGGCAGTGCTCTTTCTCGAATTCGGCGGTACCACGAACGAGAAGAAAGCCAGCGACGGACCGCGTAATACCGGCGCGGCGGAAGCACCAACGCCGGAAGCATCGTTATGGCGCGAAACAGCCTCTGACCGCGTGACGCGTCCGCGTGTAACACTTCATAAAGCTTGTTTTCCGTCCGAAACGTTTCCCACGGCCTTCCCCCGTCTGCCATCAGCCGCAATTGATCTGCTTCTGCTTGAACGATTTCGACGACGCATTCGGCCACATCCGGAGGAATTCCTTTCTCAGGCAGTATCGTTCGGAACAAGCAGGCTAACACCTCCATGACCTGCTGTTTCCGGCGCAAGCCTTTGCTCTCATTTCCCGGAGCGAGATAGAGGTTGCCCCCGTGAATGTGGTAGTGGGTCAGCGCTTCCCTAAGAATAATGATTTCGCTCATTGCTGCGGCGAGCGTAAACACATACTCATCTGCCTCAATGACGAGCTCTTCTGGAACCGGCAGTATCTTCCGCGCCAATCGCGTCCGGAGCGCCATCCGGCTCGTTCCTAAATAACTCTTCCGCAGGCGAAATACACGGGCTGCGGAGAGCGAATCGAGCCTCAATCTTTCATCTTTTTCCGGCGCGACGATACGTTCCTTCTGATCGGCAAACGTTTCGATAATACCGTGGCCTACGAGGCCAACCTCGCACTCCTTGGCAAATACGTCCGCGATGCGCCGGAGTTTTCTTGGAGCCCACCAGTCGTCGCCGTCCAGGAACGCGACGATCTCTCCCTTACACTCGGGGATGCCGGCATTGAACGCCGAGGCCTGCCCGCCATTTTCCTTGCGCAACAGCCGCACGCGCGGCTCGAACTTCTTCACGATTTCCGGCGTGCGATCCGTCGAACCATCGTCCACAACGATGATTTCACGATCCGCCGCTGGAAAATCCTGCTCCAGCACACTCACAATCGCCTGCTCGATGAAGCGCTCGTGGTTGTACGTATCAATCAGTACGCTGGCAAAGCTCTTTCCCAAACTACAACTCCTCCAGGAACTTCAATTGCGCTTCCGCAGCCGCCTTCGAAGCGCCGAGCAGCGAATGCAGCGTTTGACCGATCCGGCAGGTCTCGGCGACACCCGCAAAATCCTCCGCCCGCGCGTAGTTAGTCGGCGCTGGAAGAGACGCTGACAGGTTTTTTCGCCGCGCCGCCGAATCCCAATTTGACGTAGCGAAGGCCTTCGATACCATCCAAGTGACTCAGTGCGCGCCAGCAATCAATGACCACGCGAGGCTCCGAATAGCCGGGACGCGCCCACAGCGCGGCGCGCAGATCGCGGAATTCCTGCCAGGGAGTCGCCAGGACAACCACTCTGGACTCCGCGATGCATTCCTGGGCCGACGAAGCCACTCGGATGTTCTTGCAGTTGTTCAGCGCGCGCGCGGCATCCGCGGACGGGTCGTAAACAATCACCGGAAGATTTGCCGACGAGAGCTCCAGCGCGAGCAAGAGGCCGAACGATTCTTCGACGACATCGGTATCAGGTTTGTACGTAAGCCCGAGGATTCCGATGGCGCCGGATTCGCTCCGATGGCTCCTCACGACGTCCGCAAGGGACTTGATTTGTGCGCGATTGAAAATGTCCGTGGCTTCCGCGAGGCCGGAGGAAGCGCCGACGCGGGAAGCCAGCGCGGCGAGCGCGCGGTTATCGCGGGGGAAGCATGGTCCCCCATAGCTGACGGCGCCCTTCAAATACTTGGCGCCAATGCGCGTATCCAGGCCCAGGGCATCGGTCACGACGTTTACGTCCGCCTCCGGCAATTTCTCGCAAAGCCGCGCCAGCATATTGGCGTAGCTGATTTTGGTAGTGATGTAAGTGTTGACGGCGAGCTTGGTGATTTCCGCGTTGATCCAGTTCATGCGCGCAATCGCGGGAGTATTTTTGCAGGTGCGCTTGTAGATTTCGGATAAAGCATCGCCCGCGCGGGAATCGGATTCGCCGATCAACAGAAAATCCGGATGGTAAAAATCGCGGATCACCGTGCCAAGTGCGATGAACTCCGGGTTGTAGCACAGGCCAAAGCCGGCGCCGCAAAGCTTGCCGCTGCTGCGTTCGAGAGCGGACTTGATCTGGCCGCCCGTGGAGCCGGGCATGACCGTGCTGGTGATTACCACCACGTGATACGCGGACATGGTGCGCAAGGCGCGGCCGATGGATTCGCACGTGGGAATCGCGTAGCGCAGCGAAAAACCACCATCAGGTTCGCTGGGAGTCGCCACGACGACGAAGGTGGCGTCCGAGGCGCTGACCGCCGCTTCAATGTCGTTCGTGGCGGAAAGACGTCCACCGGATTCGGCAAGCAGCTCGGCGAGGCCGGGTTCGTGGACGGGCGGCACGCCGCGGCTGATGGCCTCCAACTTCTGTGGATTCACATCGACGGCATGAACGCTAAAGCCGCTTGCGGCGAAGCAAGCCGCCATCGGCGCGCCCAGTTTGCCCAAACCAATCACCGAGACAGACGAGAGCATACGCCTCCTGAGAGAGAAGGGAGCATTTTAGCGTGTTGAAGCCCGGGAATGAAAGCGTTCGAACGCTGGAGGTTGAAAAAAGGAACGGCGCTTCGCTGGTAATCAGGAGCTCTGATGGCCCGCCGGCTGCCTGAATTTTCTACGCAGGCCGAGAACTTTCCGCAACGCCGCCGTCCGCCGCACGAAAATCTCCCAGGCGAATCGCTTGATCTTAAAAAGAGGCTTGCGGAAACGCACTCTGCGGATGGCGCCGCCGGGAGTGAGCTTGTGGGTCACGTCCAGCAGCGTGTACGAGCTCCTCACGCTGCCATAAAGCTGACCATTGCGCTCCGCTTCCTCGCCGCGCCACACTTGCTCTTCGCCGCCGGCCACGTGATTGTAATCATGATTCTGGTGCAGCACCGGTGCGGCCAGCGACGCATCCACCACCGGCAAGTCCTGCTCCCGCGCCGCCTTGATCAGCCAGTGGTCAAACCACAGCCTCCCGATCGCGAAATCCGGCACGTGGGCATAGGTCCCTTTCGGAAAAACGAAAACGTCTATGAACTTAAAGTCCCGAGCCACGCCGGTGGAATCCCTGCGTGTTTTCATGCCCGATTCCCAGCCCGCCTCAAAAGCCAGCGCCTCCGGAATTTCCATATTGATGCGCTTGGAGACCATGAGGAATTTCGGAACTTGCCGCCGCACCGCTTCGAACGCCGCCGCGAAATCGCTCAAAAGCATGATGTCCGCGTTGACGTAGCAGAGCCAATCGGAAGCGGCGCGCGCTTCCGCCTGCCGGAACATATCGCTGAGCAGCGGAGTGCCATGGTCATTGCACGCGACCTGCGGCAAGTGCCGCAGTCCCAGTTCGCGCGCCACTTCCGCCGTGCCTTCGTCATTTCCCAGCAGAATAATTTCCGGCCGCGGCCGCAGATGCGTCCAGCTGACGATGGCGTTCCGCTGGATCACGCCGATGTGCCCTCGGAACGCCTTGGGAATCGAGAAAATCGTCAGCATCCCTGCTCCTCAGGGCCCACGTGGACCATGTCTCCGGGCTTAATCGTCTCGAGCGCCTCCAAGCAGGCGGGGAAATGCCGGCTGAGATGGCTGAGGCGATTGGTGCGCGCCAGGAGGACTAGAATAGCGATTCGGCGTCCTGCCAAGTTCTGTTGGTATTGAAGGTTTGTATCCAGAGTGACCAGCACATCAAATGCGGTTTCGCGAGCGCCAATAGCTCGCCATTCTGTTTCCCTGACCAGCCCGCTTCCTGAACCGTTCGACATTCGTGGCCATGCCCTGCGAAGTACTGCCTCAACGCCTGCGGAGCGCACTCGTCAATCAATATTCTCATCTAAGCTGTGAGACGAGGCTGGAACGCGCTTCTTCAATCGCGGCAATCGCGAGTTCGCGGCTTACGCTCGGATACTGCTCCAGGAACTGGTCCAGTGTATCGCCGCCTTCCAGATAGTCGATTAAGACCTTGAAGGGAACGCGTGTTCCTCGAAAAACGGGCTCCCCGCCCAGAATGTTCTGATCCTTGACGATGACGTTTTGCATCTACGGCCTCTCTTGCCTGCCTACAGTCTAGCAGTCAGGGTCCAAGAGAAAAAGCCGCTACGCCTGGCCCGTAAGGCAGAGATGCCAGCCCAATCGCCGCTCGAGCGCGCGGAACAGCGGCTTCGGCATCCAGCGGAAATACCACTCCTTGACGTACTGATACTTAACGTAGTCCGGGATCCGATAGGGAAAGATGTGCTCGACCCGCACGTCCGTTACACGAAAGCCGTGTCGTTCCAGGAGCCGGCGCCCTTCGCGCCGTGTGTAGGTGTAAGTCACCGGGCAGCCGGTTTGCGCTTCTGAGTTTTTCGCCACCACCACCTCCTGCAGCTTCCAAAATTGACCCTTGCCCTCCGTGGCCAGTATCCACGCGACTTTCCAAGATCGCCGGTGGTAGACCATGATCTTGACGGTCGTGCCCGGGCGCGCATATTGCCGAAGTTGCTCGAGGACCGCCTCCGGGTGCGGCGTGTGGTGGATTACGCCGAAGGAGTAAATCAAATCATAGGACTCCGGCGGAACGAACCCGCTGAGCTGTTCAGCATTGCCCGGACAGAAACGGATGCGATCTTCCAATCCGAAAACAGCAGCGCGCTTGCGCGCCAGCTCCATCGACTTATCGGAAAGGTCTACGGTTGTGACCTGCGCGCCCGCGCGCGCAAAATTAATCGTGTCCGTGCCGATCCCGCACCCGATTTCCAGCACCTTCTTGCCGCGCCAGCGCTCAAACTCCGCAAATTCCGGAATGTGATATTCCACGAAGTACTTGCGCGCTTCCACCTCGTCGAAGTATTCCTTCGTGCCCACCGGCGCGGTCGAATGCCGGATGTTGCACGGACGGTCATTCCAATAGTCCCTGACACGCGAGATTTCGACTTCGGTGAAGCTCATACTGCTCTCATATATGCCGGCGGCTTGGTGGTGAGAGCCGTCTCCTGGATAACCGACTGTGTTGCAAGTCGGGCAGAGATGTAGCTCCGGTTTAAGTAATGGAATGGCCGGTGATCCAGAATTTTATATCCAGCTGCGGTGAGCAGGCTGGACATGGTTGCAGGATTGTAGAGGGCATTGAACCCATAGTTTTGGAAGTCAAACACAGCCGGTTCTTCGTTGGTCGCGTCGTACGCCATCACGAGATGATCCGACAGGCGAATGTAGTTGCATAGAACATTCCACAGCTTACGTGGGTCGAGTTGGTCACCGGTACTTAAGTCGAGTACGCAATCAACTCTCCGGCCGAGGTAAAACGGCGAAGTTATATCCTGCTGCAGGAAGGTGACCTTGTGATCTGCGTATTCGCGTAAGGCTTCCCGCGCACTCTGGAGAACGTCTGGGTTAATGTCGATCGCCGTCCAGCGGGATACACGGCTGCCCCATTCGATTTCCGCCCAGGGATAAAAGCAACCGATATTCACGACGTCTGTGCCGTCGATCTTTACCGCGGACTCGACAAACTCCTTGTCGCGAATAGAATATGATTCCCGTGTTCGCTCCCATTCACGAAATCGCTCCCAGTAATCGCGGCTACTGTAGAAGTTACGGACCTGTGTTTCGATCTTGTAATCTTTCGGGCACTGCTTCTCATAGAGCTTGGAAAGCCGTTCGAACGCAGCAATCTCGGGCACTGCGCTCTTGCCTAAGCTTGTTGGCAGCCAAGACGTAAGAAAAGCAAAGGATCTTTTCCGTCGCCGTTCTTTCTCAACGAACGCCCTCTGCGCCCGTGAGACGATATGAGCGTATCTAGGCCGTAGTGAGTCAAATGAAAAACCTGCTTTGCCTATTTCGCGGCTCCGGAGGCCGCACGTCCGCGCGTGGTCAAAATCTGTGAGGCATTTATCAACAAATTTGCAAATTGCGTCGAAATTGCTACTGCAAATTCCGTTGGAATCAATATACTGGCGATAATTTAGCCCTGGCAGGTCATAAGCCGCCACCGGCAGGCCGGCGCTTAGCGCCTCTGTGAAAGCCAACGTAAGAGGTCTCTCGCCACATCCGTAGGGTCTATCGAAATTCACAAAAACGCGCGATTCGGAGAAAAATTGCGCCATCTCCTGCGGTGTTTTGTAGTTCTTCGCGCCATCGTGGTGATGAGTCTTGCCCGGGAACCTCCGGCATAACTCCTCCCATGAGTTCCAGCCGTTCCACGACGGATCGGCTTTCCACGACTCATTTCCGGACAGTCCCCTCCATGAGTCTTTTCCGGACAGAACAAAAAGCACTTGGTCTTTTGCGCCAGTCCACGGCTGTTGGAACCACCAGTCGCCTACGGGATTGGGTATCACATTGACGTCACGGAAGCGCGCGTTCTTCCAGTTAGGTGCGTGGGCCGGCATCTCGAGAAGAACCGGAAACTGGCGTACCTTTTTGATATAAGCAGGCGGAAGGCGACCGCGCGGATCATCTGTCCAACAGGCCTTCAGCAGAACTGGGCATTCGATTCTCAGGCAATGTTTACGCCAGTCCTTGGAATACTGAAAGGTCTCCGCCGACTCTATGAGTAAATCGTATTTACTAAAATCCAGGGCATCAAACGGCTTCTCGACGATGTCGATCTTCAGGCCGAGGGCTCTCCAGCTCTCCAGTCTCAGGTGACAGTTATTCCAGTAGTGACGGTCGTCCGATTGCGGGCCAATGAGTTCGACGCCCTCCGGGAAAAGTGCCGCCATCTTTTCGACCAGTTGAGAGGTAGTCGGGCTGAGAACGGCGACCTTCATGTTGCGGCTCCGGAGATAAATGTTAAGTTTTCTTCTTGGTGGTAACTTTGAGTTTCGCTCTCAGCGAGCGTGAACCCGAAACTTTCCAAATAGCTGAGGATTTCAGCGCGACGGCAAGCCCCTTCGTACAGAGACACAGGAGCGATCGCTACTTCGAGACTTATTTTCTTGATGTCTCTGATTCTTTCTCCAGCTGACCTGATCACGGCTAGGTCCGCTCCTTGCGCATCGACCTTGAGGTATTCAATTTTTGAGATTCCTTTCCGGTTCATGAACGTGTCTAATCTCGTAGAAGGTACTCGCACTTTCGATTCGACTCTCAACGATTCTCCGCCGGCCCATTGACGCAATCCTTCGGGGATGAAGGGCAGGAGGGAGCTGGCACTGTCGTTGGCGTTCAAGTAAAAATCAACGAAACCGTCGATCTCGGCAACGGCGAATGGCAGCACGATGAAATTTGTCAACACTGCCCAACGCTGCGAAGCGAGTTTGAGGTTCGGCTCGAACGCGTAAATCTCAAGGTTGGGATTGTCTTGAGCAGCCTGAAAAGTTGTCTCGCCGAGGTGCGCTCCGACGTCGACCCATGTCCCGGCTAGACGAATGCCGCGTAGCCCTGGTCGAGCTGATTCGGGCTTCTCAGAGCTGTCTCTTTTACCCCAAATTACCCGTCCTAATTGTTTCGTGAGCTTATTCATCCGTGTCCGCCGCCATCATGATGTGGTTCGTGCCTTTCTTGTGCCAACGCTTTAGGGACCCCAGCTGCAATCGAAAACCGAGGTGGAATATTCAGTAGGCCATTCCATTCATCCATGGGATGGGTGGCCGGGGCCGTGGCAATAACCAGCTCAGGAACGCAGTCCCAGAGGTCTACGAGCTCCCCGTCGTCGGCTAAGCTTACGAGCCATGAGTATGGTCCTGGTCGCAGAGGCAAGATCGGGAATTCAAAACTGAAGTCGTGGTGGCCAACGTCAAGCTGTAGGTCATACGCAGCCCACCCCCAAATCAATTGCCGGTCCTGGTTGAACAAAGCAATTCCATGAACAGCTTTCCGCAAAGGTTCGGTGATTTCAACGGTGATCTTGACGGTGACGGGGCCAAGGGTGGTGAGAGTGTGGGGTTCATCGCTGTGAGGGTCGGTAATTTCCCATTTCAAGAAGCGGCCTTTGGAGGTGGCAGGGCACTTCTGCGGCGAGCTATATGAATCCCCGCGCGCCATCGCGGATTCGTAGGCAGAGACGACTTCGTGGATGGGGCCGTCCTGGCGGATACTTCCGCCGTCGATCCACACCACGCGGTGGCACAGCCGCCGGATCTGATTCAGTTGGTGCGACACCAGCGCTACCGTGCGCCCGGCGCGGGCGACGTCGCCCATCTTGCCGAGGCATTTCTTCTGGAAGTTGATATCGCCGACGGCAAGGACTTCATCCACAAGTAGAATTTCCGGCTCCAGGTGCGCGGCCACCGCGAACGCTAGCCGCACGTACATCCCCGAGGAGTAGTGCTTCACCGCGGTATCAATGAATTTTTCCAACTCCGCGAAGGCCACGATTTCGTCGAACTTGCGCGCGATTTCTGCTCTGCCCATGCCCAGAATCGCGCCGGAAAGAAAGGTGTTCTCCCGGCCGGTCAGCTCGGGATGAAAGCCTGTGCCGACTTCGAGCAGGGAGCCGACGCGCCCGTGAATTTCCGCCCAGCCAGTGGTGGGCCTCGTAATCCGCGACAAAATCTTCAAGAGCGTCGTCTTGCCCGCGCCGTTGCGGCCGATGAGCCCCAGCACCTCCCCCTCTTTCACCTCCAGTGAAACATCCTTCAACGCCCAAAACGTCTCTTCTTTATTTCTGCGAAGCGAAGCGAGCGGCGACCGCAGGAAGTCTTCGAGAGCGTGGCGGAGACCGCCATCGACCTGCAGGCCGCGCCGGTAGAGCTTGACGAGACCTTCGCCGTGGATGACGGTGCTCATGATTTCTGAAACCAGTGGGCGGTATGGTCGACACGGTGAAGGGGGAAAGAAAGCTGGCGATTTTGGAAAAACTCGTCGACGGCCAGCCGGCAACCGGGCCAGTCGCCATAGTCGTCGAAGGAAATGAAGCCGCGAGGCACGACAGCATTGTAAAACGATTCGAGACACAATTTGACGGACTCGTACCAGTCGGCGTCGATGTTCAAGAGGGCAATTTGCGGGATGCGGACGGAGGGAAAGGTGTCCTGGAATTGGCCAGGAACGATGCGCACGCGAGTGAGGTCCGCGCCGGTGCGGCGAAGGAGGCGCGTCACGCGGCCGGGGCTGGAGGAAAGATTACCAACCCAAGAGGCGGCTTCCGGGCCGTCGGCGGCGGTGGCGGGGGGCATGCCCTGGAAGGAATCGAAGAGCCAAACGGTGCGCGGCAGGCGGGAGTGCGTGGCCAAGCGGGCGAAAATGGCGGCGGAGCCGCCTTTGTAAACGCCGCATTCGATGACATCGCCGGGGATCTGCTCGTCCTCGATGCGTTGGGCGAGGCGGGACAGATTCTGGATGCGCTCGGGGCCGAGCATGGTGTTGTGGCGAATGAGCCAGGCGATGCGCTTCTCGGTGAGGCGGGATTTCCAATTTTGGAGCAGCTTCATGAGGTTGAACGTTTGGCGCGGAAAAGAGCACAGCCCCATTCGGCAAGCTCAGAGCAGGCAGGACTGGCTGTGCCGCCAAACGCGGAATTACACTCTGTCCCGACAAGGTCGGGATTAAACGCGATCGGCAACGGAGGACTCCATGCGATTGAAGAAAAAGAGGCCGCCGAGGACTACCAGGGCGACGACTGCGGTCGACGCCAACAGAAGCAGGCCCGGTGCCTGCCCGCGGCCGGTGATGGCCCAGCGGAAACCGTCAATGACCCCGGCCATGGGGTTGAGGCCGTAGAGCCAGCGCCAGCGCGGCGGAACAAGCGTGGAAGGATAGGCGACGGGAGAGGCGAACATCCAGAACTGGATGAGGAACGGAATGACGTAGCGCACGTCGCGATATAGAGCGTTCAGCGCCGACAGCCACAGGCCGACCCCAAGAGCGGTGAAGAGGGCGAGAGCCAGCAGCGCGGGCAGCCACAGCGC
>Ga0209283_10001895_pt1 | contig 11599 bp, 13 predicted proteins | sample CZO8metaG_2_FD_188354 | JGI IMG/M metagenome (GOLD analysis project Ga0209283, IMG submission 188354) | Vadose zone soil microbial communities from the Eel River Critical Zone Observatory, Northern California, USA - CZOApr15con2H1.8 metaG... | ecosystem: Environmental > Terrestrial > Soil >...
CGGCATCTTTTTTCGGCGTTATCTTTTTTCTGTATCGCTGGAAGAGGCCGCACCTTGAGGAAGTGAAAACCGGGCGGGTTCTGGAAGCCATGTGGACGGGTATCCACTATGTGCGTGGCGCACCGCTGGTGAAATCGGTGCTGATCCGGACGGGGGCCTTCAGCTTTGCCGCGACGTCAGTACTCGCTCTATTGCCTATCATTGCCCGTCCACACGGAGCCACTGGGTACGGGTTGCTGCTGACAAGCTTCGGACTAGGAGCTCTGGCCGGAGCAGCAGTTCTTCCACGATTAAGAGAGAGACTCTCGGTCGATGGTCTGGTCGCCTTTGCGATTCTGCTGTTCGCGGGCATGACGTTCGCAGCGGGGCGTGTGCAGATGTTTGGCGCATTGTGTGCCGTGTTTTTTGCAGCTGGAACCGCGTGGATCGGTATACTTGCCTGCCTAAACGTGGCGGCGCAAACGATGTCTCCGTCCTGGCTTCGGGCCCGGGCACTTTCCATGTACCTGCTCGTATTACAGGGAGGAATGGCGATAGGTAGCGCGGTATGGGGAGAGTTGGCAACTCTGGTTGGAGTTCGCGCTGCATTGATGTTCGCCTCGTTCTCCCTGCTGCTGGGACTTTCAACCATACGGCGACATCGGTTAACGGCGCAGCAACTGGACCTGGCGCCCTCAGTGGTTCGCGACTGACTGTAAGTAATTGTTGTTATCGAAGGAGAACCACGTGAAAAAAATGTGTTTTGCTCCTCTGATATTGTTGGCCTGCAGCGGACTTGCACTTGCGCAAACTGCTGCCAAACCTACCACCGAACGGCGCACTATTCAGCAAGGTCTGGACCGTGCCGTCAAGAATGTTGAACAAGAGTTCGTACCAGCGGCGGAAGCGATGCCAGAGGACAAATACTCCTTTGCACCCACCAGCGGCGAATTCAAAGGCGTGCGCACATTCGCTCAGCAAGTAAAGCACGTGGCGGCGTCCAATTATGAATTCGGCGCCGCGATCCTGGGCGAAAAACCCCCGACGGAGGTCGGAAAAGACGAGAATGGACCCGATTCGGTGAAGAGCAAAGCTGAAATCCTGAAATATTTGAATGACTCTTTCGCTTACGTCCACAAAGCCATTGCGAGTATTGACGAACAGAACGTGGTGGAGGCAATCAAGAGTCCTTTTGGAGAGGGCACCGTCACCCGCCTGGGAATTGCGACGCTGACAGTAGGACACTGCTGGGACCATTACGGCCAGATGGTGGAATACCTGCGTATGAATGGGATCATTCCGCCCGCCAGCCGTAGGTGACGGAGGATTGCAGGTATGTACGGCTGGGTGGCAGCCCGCAAGTCCTGGCCCATTTCGCCGGTCGACGTCCGGCGCCAGGGGGTTCGAAAGTAGCCTGTTAGTGCTATTTACAGACTGTGGGTTGGGGAGTATCTTGCATGACCGTTCCTGAGAAAAAGCTGCCGGACAGCAATTGGTAGGCTCCATCTCCAGAACGCTTTGGTCCGTCATTTTGCCACTGCTGGGGGCGAGCTGGCGAACGTGGGAGGAGTAGATGAAAACCAGCAAAAGCCGTGCGCGCTCGTCGACCCTCGCACATTCTCCTGACAAAAGTGATTTCCGGCGAGAAGTCCAAGATTTCATGATGGCGGTTAATTCTTATCCAGATAGAGTCGCCAGAGATCCTTGCGTGAGCTTTCAAAGACATCTCTTCAATGTTATGGGTGCATCGCGGCGAAGTAGTGGGCGGCGAAAGTATCCCCGCTGATTGCCTTCGATTCTGGGTCAAGCTGATTAACTCAGGCGAACTGCCGTCTAAGGCTATCGCTTACGGTTCCAGTCCCGTGCATCGCGCGCTCCTTGGTGGGTAATCGCGCTCTCGAGCAACTCGGCTGAGAGGTGATGCGTTTTGAGATGAGAGCGGATTGCTTGCCGCACTTTGCTTGGAGAAACTTTCGGATCCAGAAAAATCAGAACTGAGGGGCCGGCGCCGCTCAGGGCAACTCCCAGAATTCCTCGGCTTCCGACCAACTTCGTCAACGCCGGCAGAAGTGGGCACAAAGAAGCCCGATAAGGCTGGTGGAAGCGATCATTTAAGGCAGTGGCGAGCAGGTCATGCCGAGCCTCAATGAATGCAGCCAGGAGGAGCATCGAGTTCTGCACATTCGCGACCGCATCGGCGCGTGAGTATTTAGCCGGCAGGACCCGGCGTGCCTCCTCCGTGGACAGAGGTTCTCCAGGAATTGCAACCATCAGCGGCCATTTTCCTTTGGGTTTCACTCGCACCACCTGTGCTTGGTTCTCGCAAGCCATGCGCGCGACAGCAAGACCGCCCACCCAGCAGGCAGCCGCGTTGTCGGGATGGTGTTCGCGGCGGGACGCTTCGCCTATGATCCGGTCATCGCTCCAATTCAGCCCGCCGTAGTGCACTGCGAGAGCAATGCCGGCGAGGCGGGCGGCCGCTGAGGAACCGCATCCCTTGCCGATCGGGATTTCATTGGTGATACGGAGCGCGAGCGGCGTGATCTCCTTGCATTCGGATTGCAGAACCTCGCGGTAGGTATTAAGAATGAGATGGTTTTCGATCTGAGCACAGAGTTGCGCATCACGGCCGTGCGCCACAATTGAGAATTCCGCCGCGGGAGTGGCGCGAACTCTGAGATAGAGCTTCAGCGCCACGGCTGCTGCGTCAAAGGCCGGGCCCAAGTTAGCCGAGGTGGCGGGAAGAGCAAGCTGTAGAGAGGATTTGTGGCGCATTCCTGAATAATCCGTTGAAGATGACGAAACCTCGTCCCTCAGGGGCTCAAGCCCATTTTTCTGAACCCTGTACGGCACGGGCTGAAGCCGTGCCCTCCCGTAGCTCTTCGTAGCCACGATGTTCCCTATTTCGTCGGACCGTTCTTCTCCGCCTGCTCCAGTGTTTTTACGATGACATCAACATTGGGGTCCAGAATGATCGGAGCGCGTTGATGCGACGCGAGCACCGCCGCTTCCCGTTCGTGTTCTGTCCCTCGGAAGAGATCTCCGCGATGAAATTTCAGGGTGAACTCGGGATCTTTGAGCAAGTGGCCGGTTAATATAAGGACCACGGTTTCCTGTATTTTAATGAACCGCTGTTTGACCAGCTTCTTCAGCCCGGCGAGCGTCACTGCAGAAGCTGGCTCGGAGCCAATGCCATCGGCTCCGATTTCAGCCTTCGCCTGCGCAATCTCGATCTCGCTGACTTGTTCGACTGCCCCGCCGGTGGCTTCAAGTACACGCACCGCCTTCCTCCATGACGCAGGATTGCCAATACGAAGTGCAGTCGCCATGGTCTCAGCTTGGACCGGAATCAACTTCTTGCCTCGGCGTTCGCGAATGCAGCGTACCAGCGGATTCGCTCCCTCGGCCTGTATCACCGAGAGCTTCGGCAATCGTGATATCAACCCCAGCTCCAGCAGTTCCAGAAAGGCTTTCCCAAGTGCCGAAGCGTTTCCCAAGTTGCCGCCCGGGACAATGACGTGATCGGGCACCTGCCAGTCAAGTTGCTCCAGAAGCTCAATCGCGCCGGTCTTCTGCCCTTCGATCCGGTAAGGATTTACTGAGTTTAGAAGACAAACTGGCATGCGCTTGACAACCTCGTTCAGCACCCGCATGCAGCCATCGAAATCAGTGCGCAACTGACAAGTGACAGCGCCGTAGTCCAGCGCCTGAGAGAGCTTGCCCCAGGAGACTTTGCCTTCCGGAATCAACACCAGACTGCGCATTCCACCACGTGCGGCATAAGCGGCCATGGATGCGGAAGTATTGCCGGTGGAGGCGCAAGCCACCCAGCGATATCCGTTCTGACGTGCGAAGGATGCGGCAACGGTCATGCCCGTGTCCTTGAACGAGCCGGTCGGATTCATGCCCTGGTGTTTGGCGTAGAGCTGCTTCACACCCGCGATGCGCGCGCAAGAAGGAAGCTCGTAAACAGGAGTGTTCCCTTCGCATAGACTGGTGGCCGCATTCCAGTCGCGGAGCGCAGGCAGCAGTTCGCGGAACCGCCAGACGCCGCTTTCATCGATTGCAAGTCGAGATGTCTTTCTTTGTTGCCAGAGCGGCTTCAGGGCTTCCAAATCGGGCGCGGTAGTCTGCATTGTGCCCCGGTTCTGCCAATCGGGGTAGAAGATTTCCAGCAGGTCGCGGCAATCAGGACAGCGGAAATCTTGCTCAACGGTAGCGTGGACAGCACCGCAGCCGATACACCGCAGACGCGAGAGGCTGTGCTCGATTCCGGGTGCGGAGATTGGGTGGTCGATCATCCAGTTCGCGCAGCAGCTTGTCTATTTGCTGCGCAGATATTTGTCGGTCTTGTTGATCCAGTCAGCCCGCGGTGGACTAAAAACATCCAGGTCTACAGTATCGGCCAATGCCTCGGCCTTGTGCGGCATGTTGGGAGGAATCGTCAGAACCTCGCCCGCATTCACAACGATTTCTTTGCCGTCGATCCAGAACTTCAGCGCGCCTTCCAGGACGTAGGTGATCTGCTCGTTGACGTGGCTGTGCTCGGGCACGATGCAACCCTTCTTCAGCAGGACACGTGCCAACATGATGTTCTGGCCGACGACGAATTGGCGCTGGAGAAGCGAATTCAAGTCTTCCAACTCGACCGTGCTCCATGGGATGTACCGGAGGACAGCTGGCGAGGCCGGTTGCTTAGCCACACCTTCTTGCTTAAAGAGCGTTACCCTTGTCGCCCCCGACGTTCTTCTCGTCCGGCCCCTCTTATTCATCGCATTTTTGGAACTCGCCATATCAGTGAACCTTACTTTCATAGATCCGTTCCGCATTTGTCGGTAGTGTCCGAATTTAACCACGAAGGACACGAAAGGAACCGTAAAAGGTGCCCCTTCGTGTAACTTCGTGTCCTTTGTGGTTTATGAAATTAGGACACACCCATTTGTCGTGCAGAAATCCACAAGCCATCTCGAAATGCCTTCGCCTCAGTTAACTCTCCGGGACGACTGCACTCCCAGCCAGCAGGTCTCTTCGGCGCCGAGAGCATCATTGTACGGGAAAGCGTCGGTGCCAAATGTGATCTTGTAAGTAAATGGATTTAAGTGGCCACAGTTCTTCGCGGAGCTGCGACTACAATGCGATTATGCAGCGCAAGATGTTCTGGACAGTCTTCGCAGTGCTGGGTCTATTGGCGGATTTCGTTTTGCCGCTGTGGTGGGCGGTGGCGGCCACAATCCCGATTTTATTTCTGGCGTGGTGGATCGCCTACCGCAGCGACTGGTTCTGAATGCAGATCGGTTTTCAGTGTGGCGCGGGCGCCCTCGCCCGCGAAAGATGTCCGTAAAGGTCGCTGACAAAATGGAGAAGTGTTCCACGTGGAACATTTTGTCGATACTGATATGTACGTACATTGGTGTACGGAATGCAGGGGGAATGGCTCTCTTTTGTTGGACTTATGCCGGCAGTTCTGGCTCGACGAGTTTGTCCCAGAACTTGAGCGGGGTGCCTGTCCTGTTCCCGTTTTGGAGATGCTGCTGGGCGGCAAATCGTTTTTGAGTATGCTTCGGCTTCCCCTTCGGCTCCGCTCAGGGCTGGCGGCAAAAGCAGGGATGCATTCGACAAGCGCAGCATTTCGGCGTACGGCTCAGACGCCGTACAAGCTGCCTCAATTTCGGCAGCGGCGCTTCGACTGCGCTCAGGGCTCCGACTCGCGGTGCTCGTCTTCGGCTAAGTCAGACGCCCGCTAAGCGCCTCAACTTTGCGAAAAGGGTGGCTGATGGGGATCGTCGGTGCACCAAGGGACGAGGGTTACTTCAGGAGTCAGGAACAAATCCCAAGCGGGAGATGAGCGTGGAATCCCACCCCAAGAAAGCGAGGGGTAGAGCACTCGGCCCGACTTGTACATCACTTCTTGAAGGCTAGAAACTGGAGACCTGGGGTTGGTGGACACAGCCAATGAAAATCTGAGAGTTTTCCAGGATCCGTGCTCTCAATCCGCTGCATCTTTCGGAGCCCTACTGCCACTTTGCCCCGCCGGACCTTTGTGGGCTTGTCTAAGCCGAGTTTAAGAGCGAGAAAGTAGGCACTCTCCCGTAACTTCGCCCCCGCTTTTATTCTTTCCTTCCAGAGGTCGGTCAGTACGCTTGCCGCTGCCGCAGCTCCAGCGGTAGCAGCAACAGGAATTGCGAGCCTCTGATCCATAGCAGTTGCTGCGGCGATGCCGGCCGAGACTGTGGCCAACGCACCACCGAGCTTCACGGCGCTCTTTCGCAGGGAAGCAAACCGTTCCGATTGACAAACAGCAGCCACCTCACACCGAATCTCGTCAAGAACGTCCTGTAGAGTGCGACTCGGCACACCGGAGACAAGCTTTTTGAATGCGGAGCGAAATCTAATCAGTTCGTTTTCGTGCTCCGAAAGGAACTTTCGAAAGGAGTAAGGCGACATTGCATCAATGTACGGTAGATCCAAATTCATGAGCGCGGTGCCCGCTTCGGCAACTTCCAGGGTCCGCCTTCCGCCCGTTATGTCTTCCAGCGCTTGTGTACCCTTCTCGGGGAATGCGGGGTCAATCCCGATTAACTCTGCCGGTGCAACGAACACCTCTCCCCGAAGGAAGAATTCGCCGGCCTCTTCAGTGAGCCAGTCAAGTACAGCCTCAGGCATGAGCTGAGAGTACCCTGACACCGCGAACCAGCGCTTACCACGAATCTTCACGACGTCGCCTAGTGCAGCAACGTAACCCCATCCTCCCTCGTTAACGACTCCGTCCGCCGGGTAGAGGTGCAGGATCCTCTGCGGCGGAGTTACACCGCCCATATAGACAAATTCAATCGGGACTCCGAGAAGCGCAAGCCGCCGATACGCCCACCGCATTTCATCAACCCATCTGAAAGGAACGATCAAAGGGGCGCTGTTCCGGTGCATGCTGTGAATGACGTGTCTCGTATAGTTCCCTCGTGCCCAAATGTCGAAGCTGACTGCGCGGCCTGGTGATGATCGCATCCAGTCGAGGACCATGGCATATGTAGGGAGGCACGACGGGTTCGGACAGCGACGGGGTGCGAGCGCCATACTGGTGAAGCGCAGGGTCGGTGAACATTAGCCACGGTTTTGATTCGGCAAATATCATCCACTAAGAACGTTCCGCGTTCGTAAAGTTCCAAATTGCTCCATCAGCTTCATGCAACTCTCTAATTCAATCCCTACCGAGCAAGTATCCCACGCGGGACACGACCGTGGAATCCCACCGCCACCCCGGCCGCGCGCCTGTTGATTCCCCGGTTAGTCCACCCTCGCGCATGTCACTTCGCATCAGCAGGGGTCTTTATGATCTCCTTTATGATCTCAGTAGCAGTGGTGAGGCCACGCGCAGTGAGTGTATAGCCAGACTCCTTGGTCCCAGCCACTTCAGCAGCAAAGCTCTTCAAGTGCGTGGAGAAGTTATTGGTGTCGAAAGCATCATAGTGGAGACACGCTTCCTTTAGCTGCTCATGAGTCACACGAGCAACACCTGTACTCAAGTAAGCGGCGATACCCTTCAGAAGCAGCACGCTGTGCATACGATCCTTCTTGTTCTCCCCAGGCACGTTCCTCGCGACGAGGTCAATTTCGTCCACGCCTAGGCTAAACAAAGCTGAAAGACTCGATGCCGCGAGGCCACCCCTCTTCATCCACTTGAGCGCAACCGGGCTAATACCCTCTGAGGTATCGCTGCCCTCCGTCTCGGCGGCCTGCGGTGAAGTCGTAGGGGGAGGCTCTTGGGTATCAGGTACTTGGCGAGCTTCGCCGTCGCTCCGAGGCGAAGGTAGGCCAAGCTTTCCTTCCACGTATTCTAGGACACGTCTCTGGGCTTCAGGACTGAGTGTCCTCAGTGCGTCATACACCACGCTGATCGCGGTTATCTCCGGATCGGAACCGACCGACTTACGAATTGCCATAAAACCTCCCTACTCATGATGTGGGCCAAAGTGCATCCCACTCAGTCCTTAGAAACTCGAGAGTGAACTCGGCGGCAACGAAGGCTGCGTACTGCTGCCAGGAATCGGATTTGACAGCGGCGAAGTCGCAAACCGCCTTGAAAGAAACAAATCGCGGTTTCGGATCTGGCGATTCGTAGCACGCTCGATAGACTCCGTAGGTCTCCATCTCAACGCCAATCAGCTTCCGCCAGTTGCGCTGTATCTCGATAATGCGCGACGCATCATCGATCACCTGATCCGCCGCACCCAGTGGGCCGATGTGGAGGCGATTCGATCCTGCTGGCACGGCACCGTTCCAACGACTGCGAATGGTAGCGAAGACTGGATGACTTCCACGGTACTTGTGAAGAACACTTCGCAAACGGGGATTCAATCCGATAGGGTACGGATCGGGCAGGAACTCTCTAATCCCGTCAGCAAAAACCACCTTTCCAGAATTGTAGTCCACGCTCGGATCCGCTACGAGAACATCACCGAAGCGCTTATCGCCTCCGCGTGTACCCGCTGCGATTCCAATCATTGCGACCAGACGCGGCCGAAACTGCAATACAAGGTGTGTAGTAGCGATCGCTGCAGCGGTAAGGCCCATCGAAGTCGACGTTGTGGCCACTAAGCGGAGCTTCTTCCCGGCCGAGGTAATTAGCTTAGCCTCGCGATAGACGTGGGGAAAGCGAGGACTACCCACCACCGTCCATGCATTCTGCCCACCGAGAGCCTTCGTCACCGCCTCGAATTCCGGTTGCTCTAGAGCGCAAATGATGCCGATGTCTGTGTCAAAATCGGCTTCGGTCGTGCTCGTTGCTAGCGCCAAGCCACTCGTGGCCCGCAGCTGCTCAAGGCCCTTCTGGGTAAGCAACCAACGCAGTGGCGGGCCTTTTTCAGCCGGCTCGACATAGGCATCATAAGCGCGGAGGCTAGCGTTGACATTTTAGGGTGCCTTGCTTCCAAGGTGAAGGCTCAGCAAATCGGTTACCTGTTTCGCGGTCACAGAAGTCGCGTGCGCGTCGAGACAATATAGCGCCGCAAGGATTGCGTACTGGTCGGTACGCTCGCGGGGTTTGACGGCACTGAGAATGGTAGATAGCGTTAACATGCAGATGGACGGCGGTTCGGTACTATCAGGAGCGGGCGTATTCAGCTACGGCGCAAGGTACTATCGCGTTTGCAAGCAGATGAATGCTGAGCCAATCGTGAACCTTGGCTTCCATTAATGCCGCTCAGTATCTTCGCCAATTTGCTTCTTCCACAGAGGTGGTATCGCGTGCTCGATGATAACGACCTCACATCGGGTAACTGCCGGCGTGGACAGACGAACAGATTCGGCATACTCGAACCCCAACTTCTCAATGACGACTTGCTTCCAAGGTACGTTATGATTTTTCTTGAAGGACAGTCGTGCATCGAAGCGGCCCGATTCGATTGACGCTTTGGAAAAGAGAAGCGCCTTCACGTTTTCGGTCATGCTTTCGAGCCGCGTTTGTTTTTCGCCAATTTCCGACTGCAGGTCGTGGATCTCCTGCAGTTCGCGTTGCGTGATTACTGCTGTTTGAACGGCCATTCCTCGCTCCTGTTCGCCGTGGTGTTTTTCGCATCTAATAGATTTCGCATCGATCCTGCTTTCAGGTACTCGCCCCAACCATACTCAAGTAGCAACCGACAAAAATTCGAAAGCGACCGCCGTTCCACGTCGGATGCCTCTAGGAGCTCTCTTTTGAGCTCAACATCCACACGTATCGAGATAAAGTCCTTGGTCTTAGTCAAGTCGTGGTCTCCTGGCGGACTGCATAAGGTATTAAAGATATATCTTGTGTACATTGTCAAGAAGAATCTCAGGCAGCCAGTTACTCCATCCTTTTCTTATACTTTGCGAATGTAGGTGATGGGGGTCGTCGGTGCACCGTAGGGACAAGGGGCACTTCAGGAGTCAGCGAGAAATCCCATGCGGGAGACGACCGTGGAATCCCACCCTCCAAAAAAGGAGGCCTGGGGCAGCCGGTTATCTGAGCGTATCTTCGTCGGAGCGTGTCTTCGGGCAGAGCATATCTGCGGCTCTGGCGCGACCTTGGGCGCGGTGCGAAGAAACTTCATGAGTCCTTCGCCAGTGGCCTTTCTGGCTCGCTTCTTCAAAAACTCAGTTTCCAGGCCGCCAACATTTTCGGCGACCGCCGCCGCGATCCATTGGTTCAACGACACGCCATCTTCTTTCGCGAGCCGCTAGTGTTATGTCCCGCAACTTCGTGGCATAAGTCCGCTGTCATACTGAGCGAAGCCAAGGATCCATGCCTTACAAAATCAACTGCATAGATCCTTCGCGGCCTGAAGGCCCCTCAGGATGACAGCCGCCGAGAGATGACAGCCTCCGAGATATGAAGCGAATTAACGGGACGCGACACTAGCTGCACATCTGAAGTCGTCCTCTCTCCGAGTCAGCCTCCCTACCCCGCGCTTCCTAGTACAGCGGGGGCTCGCCCTCCGGACGCGTTTTCCAACGGCGGTGCACCCACAACCACTGGTCGGGATAGCGGCGCACGTAGTCTTCAATAATTTTGGTAAACAATGCGGTATTCGCGATCACGTCGGCATCATCGTTGCCGGTGCGGATCAGATTGACGGCGGGATCGAAACGAAGCCGGTACTTCCTTAAGGCGCGATCCCAGATAGTGAAGCCCGGCACCACTGCGGCATCAGTTCGCAGCGCGATCCTGGCCACGCCGCTGGCCGTACATGCTGGAATCCCGAAGAACGGCACAAACACGCCCTGCGGCGGGGTCATATTCGTATCCATGAGGATGCCGACAGTCTCGCCCGCCTTCATCGCCGACAACAGGCCGCGCACGAAGTCATCCTTCTCCACTGTGGTATTGCCATGCATGGTGCGGTATTCGCGGATCAACCGGTCCAAGCGGAGGTTGTCCAAAGGTCGCATTACAATATGTAGAGGATGCCCGTGCAGAGAGTGCGTGAATGCGGAAAGCTCCCAGCCGCCTAGGTGGGCCGTCAGGAACAGAACCCCTTTGCCACGATTGTAGGCTCGCTCATAATTTTCGAACCCCTCGTAAACCACTATCTGGCTGACATTCTCACGAGTGTAGCGGGAAAAGAGACAAACCTCGGCGAACTGACGACCAAGGGAAGTGAATTCCCCCCTCAAGATTCGCCGGTGTTCGCGCCGGCTCTTGTCCGGAAGCGCCATGCTGAGGTTGTGCATGCCCACTCGGCGCAGGCGAACGTGCAGCAGGTACACTGTTTGGGCGATGGCGATCCCCATGGCGCGCGCCACTGGACGCGGCATGCTGCCCATCGTCTTCACCAGCAACCACACTAGCGCGTACTCGAGTCTTTGACGCATGCGAGGGAAGGGTGACGGTACATCGCGAAAAAATCATTGTCAAACGCCAGGAGGAATGAGCCGAGCGGAGCCGCAGCTTCTCCGATCAGATAAGACAGCCAACGATTTCGGCCTCAGTTACATCATCTAAATAAAGACAAAAATATGAAAAATCTCTGGAACAGAAGGCAGACATTCTCTCTGCCGTCAGCACTCCTCGTAGGCGTAATGCTGTTGGCTGCATGCCAAGCGAACCGGCCCGGTGACCTCGAAACGCTGGTGGCGCGAGAAGCCAAGAAAGTTGCTCTCAGAG
>Ga0209283_10001897_pt1 | contig 11599 bp, 12 predicted proteins | sample CZO8metaG_2_FD_188354 | JGI IMG/M metagenome (GOLD analysis project Ga0209283, IMG submission 188354) | Vadose zone soil microbial communities from the Eel River Critical Zone Observatory, Northern California, USA - CZOApr15con2H1.8 metaG... | ecosystem: Environmental > Terrestrial > Soil >...
CGCGAGCTCGCCAAGGCCACGCTTCCCACGCGTCCCGCGATGCAAGGCGATCTGTCGAAGCAGGTCTCGCTCGATCTCTCCGACGATTTCACCCGGCTCCTCCGCGAGGAGTAGGGACGACCCAAACGTTTTTCGTCGGCGTTCGGCATCGACCGACGGATGACGCGCTTCACGATAGACATCCAGATGCGCTTCCGCGATATTGACGGGATGGGCCACGTCAACAACGCGGTCTACCTTTCCTACGTCGAGCTCGCGCGGACCCAATTCTACATGCACCAGGCGGACAAGCGGACGCTCGACGAGATCGACTTCATCCTGGCCCATGTGGAGATCGACTTCGAATCCCAGGCCACATGGGGCGATCAGATTCAGGTGGCGGTCTGGCCCTCGAAGATCGGAAACTCCTCGTTCACGCTCAGCTACGAGGTCAAAGAGAAGCGAAGCGGGCGGATTCTGGCGCGGGCGAAGAGCGTCCTCGTCTCCTATGACTATGAGAGACGGAAGTCGAAGCCGATTCCCGACGAATTCCGGACGCTCTTACAGGCCGCCCTTGAGGCCTAGCGCGAGCCGGATCGCGCCTTCATAAACCTCGGCCCAAAGCCTCTATGACCGGACGGGCGTTCCCGGCGAGGATGGCAAAGAAGGAGGCAAGGCCTCCCGTCGGGACGAAGGGCGCGGCCGACTGGTACTGGAGGAGGTACACCGAGTTGTACCCGAAATACTTCTGGGCCGACGACACAAAACTCGCCGACATCGTGGTCGCGTCCGCGAAGGGCTCCCTCCTCTACGACGTCGAAGGCAAAGAGTACATCGACCTCACGAGCCAGTGGGCGACGAACAACCTGGGAAACGTCCATCCGGAGATCCTCAAGGCGACCGTCGATGCCCTCGAGCGCTACGGTTTCCTCATCCTCTTCATGAATCCGCACGTGCCGATGATCGACATCGCGGAGCGACTCCTCTCGATTCGTCCCTCGGACAACCTGACCCGCGTGTTCCTCGAGCTCTCCGGCACCGGGGCCGCCGAAGGGGCCGTCAAGCACGCGATCGAGGCGAGCGGCCGTCCGTTGATCCTGAGCTTCATGGGCCAGTATCATGGGCTCAGCATCGGAGCCACGGCGTTTGGGACCCTGGCATCGCGGATGCGGCGGAACTGGGAGGCCTTCTCCGGAGGCGCGGTTCACGCGCCGTACCCGATGACATATCGCAAGCCGAAGGGCATGACCGACGAGGAGTTCGGCGATTGGTGCCTCGGCTTCCTGGAGGACCAGATCCTCCGATACGTCGCCTATCCGGATCGGATCGCCGGCGCCATCTTCGAGCCGGTCGCCCTGGAGGCCGGCGTCTGGATCCCCCCGAAGAATTTCGTGCGCGGACTTCGCAAGCTCGCGGATACGCACGGCTGGTTCTTCATCGCGGACGAGGTCGAGGCGGGGCTCGGTCGCACCGGGAAGATGTGGGGGATCGAGCATTTCGGAGTCGCGCCGGATCTCGTCTCGGTCGGCAAGGCGCTTGGGGGCGGTCTGATGCCTCTCGCCGCGGTGCTCGGGGACGACCGGTCGATGGGGAAGGACGACGTCGTCGCCGGGACCACCTTCGGCGGCCATCCCGCCGCCTGCGTGGCCGCGACGGTCACGATCGACATCCTGCAGCGCGACCGGATCCCGGAGCGCGCCGCCCGGATCGGGGGGAAGGCGCTGAAGCGCGTGAAGGAATGGGAAGACCTCTCGATCGTCGGCGAGACGCGGGGCCTCGGCCTCGCGATCGGGGTCGAGATCGTGAGCGACAAGGGGACGAAGGCCCGCGACAACGACATGGCCCGTGAGGTCTTCTTCGACTGTGTCCGCGGCGGAGTCATCCCGCTGTACGATTACGAGATGAACGTCCTCCGGATCCAGCCGCCCCTGACGATCGAGGAAGGCTTGCTGGACAAGGCCCTCGACGGAATGGAATCGGCGTTGCGGAAGCACGGCCGCTAGGCGACGGACCGCTCCGAGCGGAGCCGCTCTTTCACGTCGATCCCAAATTTCCGAAGGAGCGGGAAGAACGGTTTCGGGTCGAGGTTCTCCGGAGAGAGCTTGCCCTTCTCGCGGATCGAGCCGCTCGCGAGGAGGAGCGCGCCGGCGGCCGCGCCGCTCCCCGTCAGGTAGGCGGTCGCCGTCGCACCGAATCGCTTCGATGCATCGCGGTGACCGAGCATCGCGTAGATCGTATGCACGATCTCGTGACCGTCCTTCGTGCCGGCGACCTCGACCAGGATGGCGGCATAGCCGTCCACGCGACCGGCCAGGTCCGCGGGCTTCGGCAAGGCGCCGAGCAACGCGCGTCGCGGGCTCGGGCCTCCCGGCGGTCCCGGCTCGAGGAGGCGGAGGTCGCGGAACAGCTTCAGCGTCTGGACGGTCGGCGGATCGAGGGCAAGCTTGAAGTCCACGTAGCCCACGCCTTTCCCGATGAACCGCGGGAACGTGTCGACCTCCTCGTGGTCCACGGAATACACCGGAAGGGAGCCGATCGGCGCGGGGAACTCGTACGTCTCGAACTCGCCGAACGGAGGCACCGAGTCGTACTTGCCGTCACGCCAGATCCGGGACGGCGCGAGGGTCTCCTCGACGAACGTCTCCGGGCTGAAGAGGGCGATGAACGGGTAGTCGGGACTCGTGGCGGTGTCGCCGTCCCGCACCTTGATCGAGTCGACGCGCTCCATCCCGTCCGCGGCGTACCGCGCAAAGACGTTGCTCAATCCCGGATCTTCGCCCATCGCGCACAGGGCGGTCAGCCCCGCGGACTTCCACCGGTCGGAGTCCGCGAACGGATCCCTCGAGTCGTTCGCCGGGTCGAGATAATTCAGTCCCTCGGCCAGCGCGGCCGCCTGAACCGCTCGGTTGAATTGAGGGAGCGCGGTGTTGATGACGAGGCCGCAGCCGCGCATCGTGCGCTGCAGGCCTTCGGCGTCGCTCGCATCGAGTTGCATCGCGTGGGCTTTCGGAGATTTCAACCGGGACGCGGTGCGCTTCGCGAGTTCGCCGTCCACGTCGGCGAGGATGACCTCGGCCACCGAATTGCTCGCGCAGAGGTGTCCGGCCACGACGGAACCGACCGCTCCGCACCCGATCAGGAGAACATTCGGTGGGTCGGAGGGTATGCTGTCGAACCTCGGTTCCAAGAGAGGCGACGGCGGAGCATGAGCCTTGCGGGCAGGGGGACATAAGCGTTACGCAGGGGTTCATAGGCCATGGTACGAAATAGCACGCATCCCCAATATGTTAACCTCGTTTAAGGCTGCATTCCTGACGACTACGATTTCGGTGCGCCTGTCTCGAGGATCGTTCGCAATTGTGTCGGATCCGACGTCGGCGGCGAGCACACTTGTCCCTGACACACGAAGGCCACCGGACCGGCCTTCGCCTCTTTGGTCTTCAGCATGGGTTCGACCGCCGGCGGAACGTATGCATCGTCACGGTCCACGACCAGGACGGTCTTCCCTGCGGCGTACGTGCTCCTCGCGGTCTCCTGCAACGCGCCGATCCGCGGATCGTCGCGTGGCCCGAGCAGGACGACCTCTGCAGGCGGGTGGATCCACAATTCCGCGGCGAGATGGTACGTGCCCGCAAAGACCGGACCGTACCGGCTCGCCTCCCCGGCGAATGCGGTCATCAACGCGTCGTGGTGCAACCGGTAATCGTCGTTCCCGGTCAGCGCGTGGAGACGCGCCAGGCAAAGCGCGGCCACCGCGTTCGCCCCCGCGTACGGGGAGTCTTCGACCGGACGACGACGGACCTCCTTCAGGGTGAGACCCACGTTGTCGTGCAGGTCCCCGGCGATGTCGACGAAGCCACCCGCTTTGTCCCTGAAGTGGTCCAACGTGAAGACCATGATCTCTTCGGCGCTCCGGAGGTGCGCGGGGTCGCCAGTCGCAGAGTATGCGGACAGGAGAGCGTCCACGACATACACATGGTCCTCGAGAAGGCCGCGGACTTTTCGTTCGCCGTCCGCGAGCGCGTGCCACATCCCGCGATCCTTCGACCACATCTCCGACAGGACCCGCTGAAGCGACTTCAGCGCGAACATGCGGACGTCCTTCCGATCGAACGCCATCGCGGCCTCGAGCGCCGCGGTGATCATCATCCCGTTCCACGACGCGAAGATCGTGTGATCCACGCCAGGCATCGGACGTTTGTCGCGCGCGATCTTCAGCTTGCGTTTGCCGCTCGCGATGAGATCCCGCACGCGATCGCTCGACAGGCCTATCGATTTCGCGATCGCCTCCGGCTCTTGGTCGACGAAGAGGACGTTCTTCTTCGGGTCGTGATGCATCTCGCCCCGCGTCGCGACCTCGAAGTACAACGCGAGGACCCGGGCCTCGTCCGCATTCACCGCGGCCTTGAGCTCGTCCAAGGTCCACGTGAAGTAGTCGCCGTCGTCGTCGAGGCCGACGTCCGCGTCCTGGCTTGCGAAGTATCCACCGCGCTGCCGGTCCGAGAGGACTTCTTCGGACCATGCGAGGATCCCTTCGGCGGTCTCGCGGTACAGCGGGTCGCGGGTGAGCTGCCACGCGTGCACGTAGTTCGCCAGGAGGCCCGCGTTGTCGTACAGCATCTTCTCGAAATGCGGGACGATCCAACGCGGATCCGTCGAGTACCGATGGAAGCCCCCGCCGATTTGGTCGTAGACGCCACCCTTGGCCATCGACGACAGCGTGCGCGCAAAGATTTTCTGGAGGCTTTCCTCCCGCGTCCGATGGTAGCGGGCCATGACCCATTCCATCGTCCCCGGGTGCGGGAACTTCTGTTGGCCGGCGATGCCGCCACTCACAGGATCGAACTGGCCGCGAAGCGAGTCGAGGCTCTCCTTCAACATGGCCTCGTTCACGGCGCCCTCTTCCACGAGGGAGACCCGGCCCTCGGCGAGGGCTCGATGCAGGGCTTCCGCCTCTTTCAGCGTGTCCGCCTTGTTCGTGCGGTACGCGTCCGCCATCGCGAGAAGGACTCGCCGGAAGCTCGGCCGCCCGTACGCGTCCTTCGGCGGAAAGTACGTGCCCCCGTAGAACACCTTGCCGTCCGGCGTGAGGAACGCGGTGAGCGGCCACCCGCCCTGGCCCGCGATCGCGCCGACCGCCTGTTGGTAGCGCGCGTCGATGTCCGGCCGCTCGTCCCGGTCCACTTTGATCGCGACGAAGTTCTCGTTGATGACGGACGCGAGATTCGGGTCCTCGTACGATTCGCGGTCGATCACGTGGCACCAGTGGCACCAGGTGGCCCCGATGTCCAGGAGGATCGGGCGATCGAGTTCCTTCGCGCGGCGGAAGGCGTCCTCGCCCCACGGGTACCACTCGACCGGCTGGTGGGCCGCTCCCTTCAGGTACGTCGAGGATTCCCGGGAGAGCCGGTTCTCCGTCATGGAGGGGAACCAGCCGAGGCCGCGTTAAGTGCCTTTGGGTGCGACCGCGGCGGTCTTGAGCCGCGCCGCGAACTGCTTGCGAAACTTCGAGACTTTCGGGGCGATGACGACGCGGCAGTAGCCCGCGGTCGGGTTCTTCCGGAAGTAGTCCTGGTGGTATTCCTCGCCCCGGTAGAACGCGTGCAGTGGCGCGACTTCCGTGACGATCGGGCGTCCCCAGATTCCTGCGGTGTGAATCTCCGCCATGATTTGCCTCGCGGTCTTCTCCTGCTCGGGTGAATCGTAGAAGATCGCGGATCGGTACTGCGTCCCGAAGTCGGCCCCTTGCCGGTTCAAGGTGGTTGGGTCGTGGACAGAGAAGAAAATGCGAAGGACGTCGGCGAGCGGGATGACGCTTGGGTCGAACGTCACCTGGAGGGCTTCCGCATGGCCTGTGGTATCCGTACAGACGGCCTCGTAGGAAGGGTTCGCGAGCTGACCGCCGGAATATCCGACCTCCACTTTCTCGACGCCGCGGAGCTCTTGGAATACGGGCTGGAGGCACCAGAAACATCCACCGGCGAGGGTGACGACCTCATGACTTCGCTTCGAATCGGGCATCGGGCTCTCCACCATGGGATTCGCCTCGGCCCAGGATTAAGGTTTGCCATCATGGGGACGCCTCGACGTGAGTCACTTGACCAGTCGAGCGGCGTTCCCGCTCAGGATCCGTTCCTTCGTTGGTCCCGTGAGCGGGAGGGAACGCAGCCCCTCGATCTCCTCGCGGATCCCCGGAACTCCGGGTGCCGGCCAGTCCGACCCGAAGACCACCTTGTCCGCGATCTCTTCGAGTCGCGGGAACCATTCCAGCAGTCGCTTCGGCGGGATGCTCGAGATGTCTAGGTAGATGTTCCGATGGCGCCGAAGCAAGTAGAACGCCGTGTCGCACCAGAGCGGTCGCCCGCCGTGGGCCATCAGAATCGTGAGATCAGGGAAGTCTTGGGCGACATCGTCGAGGGCCATCGGATCCCCGAACTTCGATCGCGCGCCGGGGAAGACCGAGGTCCCGGTGTGGACCATGACCGGCATCTTCAGGCGCTCCGCGGTCCTGTAAATCGTCCGGAGGGCGGGCATCCTTCCGTCGGCGTAGGCGTTCGCGGCAAAGAGCTGATGGGGCGGATGGATTTTCATGCCCCCCATTTCCCACTTCGATGCCAGGCGTTCGACGTCTCGTTTCGGGTCCTTCGTGCGTTTCGGATGGACCGAGCCAAACGGAATCAAGCGCTTTCGGTCCTCTTTCGCGAACTCGCCGACGAACCGGTTCACATCTTCCGTGAAGCCCATCACTTCGGGAGCGACATAGTTGATCAGGCACACGCGCTCGACTCCCGCTCCATCGATGTGCTCGAGGAACGCCCTTGGGTCATCCATGAGCCGGGAAGTGTACGGCCGATCCGGGATTTCTCGCCACAACAGGTCCAGAATCACGGGCTTCAAGGAGTGATACGGTTCCACGTGCACGTGGACATCCGTGATCCCGGGCAACGACCCGCAGTAGCCAGCGTCGGGGAAATCCTTTTCGCAGCCGCGGTCGCTCAGTCCGGACTCGGAAGCTGGCGGATGAGTTCGTGAAAGTCGCGGTACGGGGTCGTACACGGCGAGCCGTCCGCGTACAGGAGGACGTTTTCGCCCGGATCGGCATTGCTCAGAGCGATGACCGTCGACGACACCGTTCCGCCGCCCGCGAAATGGACACAGAGGCCCACTCCTCCCGCGCCGGATGCGTGGGTCCGGAGCGCGCTCTGCAGGGCGTGGACCACCTCATCGACGGACCGGGACGGGGTCTTCGCGAGCAGGCCTTGGATGAACTGCACCTTCGGCTCGGTCGCGACATTTCCGCCTTCGTTCGTGAGGACGTTGAGTCCCTCATGCCCCCGGTTCATCGAGAGCTCGCCTTCGTACCGGAAGAACCGAAGTTCTTTTGCGGAGGCGGCGAGGAGATTCCAGTAATTGTATTCGTGCTCGCGGACGTCCCGTTGGAGGAAGACATCGACGCCGGAGACGCTCGGCTGTCGCAGCGCGTCGAGGACGAGTTGGCCCCGGGATCGCGCACTCGGGGAGGTTCGACCTCGGCGGTTGGAGAGCGCGACGACGAGTCCCGTTCCGCTCGCGCCGAGCCACGTCCCGCCCGCTTGCCGGTCCCTCGGGGCGACAATCACCGGGGTCCCGTCCAGAACGGCCGGCGGATCCGCGGGCCGCGTCGACGATTCGTCGCGGTTCATCCCGACGACGATGCCGTAGCCCGGCACCGATCGCCAGAACGCGATGAGGGTGCACATTCGCGCCACCTCACTTCATCTGCTTGAGGTCGTACGCGCGCATCTGAGCGACTCGGGCGACGTCGGCTCGACCGGCTTTCGTCGCCGATTCCATCGCCCGTTCGTATGCGAGGATCGTCGCTTCCCGGAGGTTCGCGTCCCCGGTCGTCGTGGCCTGTTCGCTCATGGCCTCCGCGGTGTCGAAGAAGTATTTCGCGGCGGTCAGATGGTCCCCGAGCGTCCGGAAGAACGCGCCGGCGAAGAGGCCCTCGTGGGTCAGGCCCTCGGCGCCGCCGGAGAAGTTGTCCTTCAAGACCGCGGCGTATTCTTTCGCGACCGCCGGGAGGGTCGGATCCCCATGGAGGTCCTGCACGGCATTCCGATACTCCACAAGCGCGAGATACTGCCGCTCGTCTCGGGCCATCTCATTGTCGTTCAGGGCGAGGTATCCTTGCCCTGCCTTCCGACGCCACGCGCCGGCGTCCTTGAGGCGTCCCAGCTTCTCGTTGCACCGGGCGAGGGCCTGATGGATCCCGACGCGATCGAGCGGGGAACCGGAGGCCGTGAGTTTCTCGTAATGGGGCAAGGCGGCCGCAAAGTCCCCGCGCGATTCGGCCTCGATCGCATCGATCAGATCGGACATCGGGAACGGACACCTCGCGCGAGAGACAAGGGTCCCTCAGATCTCCGCCCACTTGCCGTAGCCTTCCCAGACCCGGACGTGCAGGGGGAATTTGATTCGTTCGTTCAGCCGTTTCGTGATGAGCTCGCAGATGTTCTCGACGGTCGGGTACTCGAGGAACGTGTTCCAATCCTTGTGGTCGTAGTCCGCGAGGACGGATCGCAGGTTCTTCTTGAGGTCGGCAAAGTCGAGGAGCATCCCGCCCTTGTGATCTCCTTCGATGAATACGTCGACCTGGTAGGTGTGCCCATGGAGGGAACCGCACCGCTCGTGGCCCGGCAGGTGATGCGCGCAGTCGATGTACTCGGTGACCCCGAGCTTCATCAATTGCGGCCCAAGGTCCGGGCGGCCATAAAGCTTGGCCCCCGACGCTAGATCGGCGTCACGGTGACGAACTTCAGGGGCTCTCGGCCTCGTTGGAGAAACTGGTGTTCTTCATTCGTTTGGACGAGCAGCACGACCCCGGGTCGCAGCGCGAGTTTCTTCCCGTTGATGATTGCGACCCCTCGCCCTTCCGTGACGACGAGTTGATGGTCCCACTCGTGGCGGTGCGGAGCGGAATACCCGCCCTTGGAGATGATGAGCTCGTGCATCGCGGTCTTGCGTGCCCCGTCCTCATGGCCGATGAGCTGCTTCATCTTCACGTTGTGGCTGCCTTCCTCCAAGAATCGGATCGCGGCGACCGACCGGACGGTGGTCGTGTACATGTCGGGCCTCGGGGAATCCCCCCGCCTCCTTAAGATTTGCGCGCCTTGACTTCGTGTTCGCTACGCTTCGTACTCGACTGGGTCCACCGCGCCAACGGCGGCGAAGGCCTCCCGGCGCTCCTGGCAGGAGACACAGGTGCCGCAATGGATCGCGCGGTCCCAGTAACAGGACCAGGTGACGTCGAAGGGGACGTTCATCTCGAGGCCCATGCGGACGACCTCCTCCTTCGACTTGCCGCTCAGCGGCACGAGGATCTGCACGGGTGCCTTGTCGTACGACCAGAGGCTGAGGTGGAACACGCTGTTCAGGAAATTGAAGAACTTCGGGCTCGAGTCCGGGAACGATTCGGGGTCGACTCCGTTGTGGCCACCGACGAGGTACCGCGCGGCTTCGAGTTCCGCATAGTAGCCCGCGAGGCCATAGAAAATCAGGTTCCGTCCCGGGATGTACCCTTCGGGCGAGTCGAGGAGGATCCGGTTCTCGAAGCCCTCCTTCCGGAGGTCGTCGACCTCCTTCAAGAACGGCAGGTCGACGTGTCGAACCGAGGCCGTCTCGGCCCGCGAGCTCAGCGCCCGGACCGCGTCGTTCTCCCGTTTGGGCCGACCGAAGTAGTCGAAGGTCAACGGTCGAATGTCCCATCCTTTCTTCTTCGCCCACCACAGGGCGACCGCCGAATCGACGCCGCCGGAGAGGAGGACAATCGCCCGTTCCATTCGGTTACCGCCAAATCGTTTGGCCGCACGTCGGTTTGCAGCGCAGTCCGCGAAGCGGAGGCTTCCGCCCCATAAATATCTGTCCCAGACTCGCAGGATGGAGGGCCGGAAAGCCGCTCAGGCCAAGGGTGGCGGAGGCGGGATGTGGTACGGCTGCCAGAGGACCTGAAGTTCGTCCTCGATTCCCTCGAGAGGCTCCCCCTGCCAGGTTGCAAGTCGATCGCCATACCGATCACGCAGGATCGCAAGGAGATGGCGCAGGCGGTGCACGATGTCTTCCGTGTCCCCGGAGGAGACGAGGACCGCGAGGACGATTCCGGAATCGTTGCACATGACGAAGCGGTGGTCCCCCAGCGTCACCTCGTGGACCTCCCCATCTCTTTCCGTGAAGGCCTCGCGCACGAATGACGAGATGGCGGAAATCATGCTCCCGACGACATCGCGATCTTTGTCGCTCATCAAGCTCCGCGACATGTGTTTGACCAACAGGCCGTTCGAGCCGATCACGAAGACTTCCTCGATGTTGGGTTCCGGGGCCGACGGGAGGAGCTCCGCCGGCGGTGGCGGGGGCGTCACGAAAACCTTCGGCGGGACGCGCTTCACGGTCGCCTCCATCTTCTTCGGAAGGGCCTTCTTCGAAGGGACGATGTGCCAGATGTCGGACGACGCCCAAGCGAACGCAAGGCCGGCACCCAAGACCAGGATCCAGGAGGCGCCCGGCGTGGTGGAGAGCATCTGCCCTCCGATCGAGCCTTGCTCGTAGAACTGCGTGCTCGCAGTGCCGAGAGTCGGCAGATCGCGAGTTGCTGCAATGGGCAACGACAAGACAATCGCGAAGCCGACATACAGCATGGCGGCGCACGCGCCCACGAACGCGAGCCCCGCAAAGATCCCCCGGAGTTTCTTCCAGGCGGACATGACCGAGAGGACCATGCCCCCGAAGCCCGCGACCAGGCCCAGGGCGAAGAACGTGTCAAATTCGGAGAGGGCTGCGCTCATGTTCTTCTGGAAGGCCGCGAGCCCGTCGACGGAGTACGATCGGCTGGTCGTAATGTTGGTGGTCTTGTTGAGGAAGACCTGGTGAGCGGAGAACGGATTGTAGCTCCAGGATTCTCGGTGCTGTTGATCTTCCATCTGCCATTGCCAGAGCGGTTGGCCGACTGCGACGAAGGCGAGCGCGATGGCTACCCCGGCCGCGGCAATGCCGGACCAGACAGACATGTTCGAAAAAACGACCCGAGCTTTCGGTTAAGACCCCTCTGATGTGGTTATCGGCGCTGACAACAAACAATCAAGTTTGAGAATCGCCCCGCTATCGATCCTTCCATCTCGGGTCTCTTTTCTCAAGAAACGCATGCACTCCTTCTTCCTTGTCTTCGGAGGCCATGGCGAGGGTGAATAGACTCTGCTCATACCGAAGGCCCTGATTCAACGGCATGCGCGCCGACGCACGGATCGCGGCTTTCGCGAGCCGGACCGCGAGCGCGCTCCGAGATCCGATTCGATCCGCGATTTCGAACGTCCGCGGCTCGAGCCGGGAGTGCGGTACGACCTCGTCCACCAGCCCCATCCGCGCCGCTTCGGTCGCATCGATTCGATCCCCGGTGAGTGTGAGCTTGAGCGCGTTGCCGATCCCCACCAACCGCGGCAGTCGCTGGCTTCCTCCGCCACCGGGGATGATTCCGATGTTGATCTCGGTCTGACCCAGCGTCGCGCGATCGGAAGCGATCCGGATGTCGCAGGCCATGGCCAGCTCCAAGCCGCCGCCGAAGCAGTATCCGTTGATCATCGCGAGGAGC
>Ga0209283_10001901_pt1 | contig 11589 bp, 10 predicted proteins | sample CZO8metaG_2_FD_188354 | JGI IMG/M metagenome (GOLD analysis project Ga0209283, IMG submission 188354) | Vadose zone soil microbial communities from the Eel River Critical Zone Observatory, Northern California, USA - CZOApr15con2H1.8 metaG... | ecosystem: Environmental > Terrestrial > Soil >...
ACGGAGAATAGGATCGGTAAGATTAATGTAAGCGTAGTTCGCGAGAAACTTGGCATCGTACGTGCCATGCGGCGAGTAAACCGCAATTAACATGAGAGGAGCGGTCACCGACTTCCGAACGGTGACTCCATAATTGATGACGTCCACGGGGAGCTGAGAAGCTGCCAGCGTTTCACGGCTTTGCGTGAGAATGTAATCCGTGTTCGGATCTGTTTTGGGATCGAAGTTCACAATCAGACTGGTCGTCGAGTTGCCGGTGGCGTTCAGCGAGTACATGTAATTCAAGTTGTCCACTCCGCTCATCTGCTGCTCGATGGGAGTGGCAACCGACTGCTCCAGAGTTTGCGCGTCCGCGCCGTTGTAAGTCGCCAGGATTTGAATTTCCGGCGGAGCGATGCTGGGAAACTGCGCGACAGGCAGTGCCAGAATGGTTAGAGAACCAACAAGCACCAGGACGATGGAAATCACCATGGCGACGATGGGGCGGTTGATAAAGAATTTTGACATCGGACTACCTTCCCTTGGCTTCCGCGGCATACGGCTTGGCGTTTACCACCATGCCCGGACGCACCTTCTGCACGCCCTCGGCAATCACGCGTTCGCCCTGCTTCAGGCCCTCAGCGATAATCCACTGATTGCTGACGCGGTCGCCCACCTTGACCGCGCGAATGCTCACTTTGCTTTCGCCGTCCACCACCGCGACTTGATAGCCGCCCTGCAGCTCCGAAACTGCACGCTGAGGGACAAGCAGGGCGCCCTTCTGCATACGGCTCGACCCCCGCACTTTGGCATACCCGCCGGGGCGCAGAATATTGCCGGGGTTGGGAAAGAGACCTGCGATCCGGATCGAGCCCGTGCTTTGATTTACTTCGCGGTCTGCGAAGTAGATGCTGCCTGGGCTCTCGTAAGTCCTCCCGTCGGCCAGGATGAGTTCAAGCGGCTCTCGTTTGAATTGCGCTTCCCGCTCCTGGAGGGTTGGAAACCTCCGGTTGAAGTCGAGATAGTCTGCCTCGCTGACAGTGAAATAGACCTTGATGGGGTCGACCGTCGAAACGGTAGTGACAGGTGTGCTGCTTGGGTTGACCAGGGCGCCAACCTGTAGCAGGGCCTGCCCGGCGATGCCGTCGATGGGTGCGATGAGGCGGGTAAAATCGAGGTTAATCTTCGCCGTCTCCACGGCAGCCTCAGCCGTCTTAATTTGCGCTTCGGCCGTGGCCACCGTTGCCTTCGCCGCCATGTTGTTCTGGATGGCGTTGTCCAGATCCTGCTGGCTAGCCGCTTGCTCTTTCGCAAGAGGGGTATAACGGTTTACGTCAAGTTCGGTCCTGCGTTGCACTGCCTGGGCGTTGGCGAGGATGGCCTTGGCCTGCGCCAACTGTCCCTCGGCTTGGTCGAGCGCCGCCTGAAAGGGCCGCGGGTCAATCTCGAATAGCAACTGGCCTTTCTTGACGAATGCTCCTTCCTGGTAGCCCTGGCGCAACAGGTAGCCTGTGACCTGTGCCCTGACGTCGGCATTGGTGAATCCGTCGAGCGTGCCGATCCATTCACGGTAGATCGGAACATCCTTCTGCTCAACCTGCACGACTTCGACATCCGGCGGAGCGCCCGGCGGCGCTCCCGATACCTGCTTTGGGCGCAGCGCTCCAATAATCAGGCCTATGACGGCCAAACAAAGCGCTCCGCCTATCCAAAGTATGCGTTTCGTAATTGTGTTCATGGTCCCCTCCAACAGTGAGACCTTTCCCTCGGAATCGAGGTTCCCTGCTTCCGACTCACGTGGGATTGCATGAGTTGATGCCCCGCCTGACGAGGAAGATACAAATAATCCTTCAAAGCTGATGACAGAGCTCAGATAGCGTGGGCGACTTGCGCGGCGAAGCGCTTGGCCGCGAGAACTCCAAGGACTATGAATATCAACATGACCACGACCTGCGTCCCGAGAAACGACGGTTCTGATTGCGTGGGCGCCAGAGCCTTGAGTGCGGGAATCTTCATGAAAAACTGGGCGATCAAAACGAAAACGTTGAGATAAAGGGCGATGACAGCACCGATGACATAAGTGCGTCGCCACCGACCCACCAGATGAAAGACGTACAGGGCCGGAATCGTCACCGCCAAAACGAGCAAGGAGATAATGCCAAGAATGTGAGAAGGCAATAGCTTGTGGAATGGAAACAGGAATCCGGTCACGCTGGTCGCCGCCGTAGTCACGAGAAATGTCGCGGTCCACCCACTGGATTGTTTCGCGGAGATCAGCGCCGAAAGCACGACAAAGCCAGCAAGGATTCCGACTAAGCTCAACGCAACGTGAAAAAGGGTAAATGCCGCGAGTCCCGCACTCATGAGATTCCTCCTTATTTGTGGTTTTTCTTTTGTGTAGAAAATCATTCTGCCGGTTAACAAAAGGGGAGCAGTTCCGTATTCCAAATGGTAGCGACTCTTGACGCTGGCCGCCGGATCCGTTGCTACCCCCTTTTGTCGTCCGACATGGGTATTCCTCTCTACGCCGAAGCTGAAGCCGCGCCCTTGATGAACGCAAGCAAGTCCGCGTTGATCTGCTCCGCGTTGGTCGTGGGCATGCCGTGCGGGAAGCCCTTGTAGGTTTTCAATGTGCCATTTCTCAGCAACTTTGCCGACAGCGGCGCAGAATCGGCATAAGGCACGATCTGGTCGTCATCGCCATGCATTACCAGGACCGGCACAGTGATCTTCTTGAGGTCTTCGGTGAAGTCCGTCTGGGAGAAGGCGACGATCCCGTCATAATGCGCCTTGGCGCCCCCCATCATGCCCTGGCGCCACCAATTCCAGATCACGCCCTGAGAGGGTTTCGCACCAGGCCGATTGTAACCATAGAACGGTCCAGCCGGCACATCGTAATAGAACTGGGCTCGGTTGGCGGCGAGCTGCGCCTGCAGCCCGTCAAACACCTCCTTGGGCAGCCCCCCCGGATTGGCTGCCGTCTTCACCATCAACGGCGGCACCGCGCTCATAATCGCCGCTTTTGAGACGCGGCTTTCGCCGTGGCGCGCCAGGTAGTGCACCACTTCGCCGCCGCCGGTCGAGTGGCCGACATGAATCGCATCCTTGAGGTCGAGATGTGCGGTCAGCGCCGCCAGGTCGTCGGCGTAATGATCCATGTCATGGCCGTCCCAAGTCTGGCTGGAACGCCCGTGGCCCCGCCGGTCATGGGCAATGACGCGATAGCCCTGTTGCCCGAAGAAGAGCATCTGCGCGTCCCAGTCGTCTGCGGTCAACGGCCAGCCGTGCGAAAACACGATCGGCTGTCCCTTTCCCCAGTCCTTATAATAGATTTGTGTTCCATCTTTCGTAGTGATTGTCGTCATTTTGTACTCTCCTTTATCAAAGCTTCCTTCGCACTTCAGGGATCATGTGTTCTTTTATAGAAACTTCGTCAGAGCGTCAGTGGTCTCTTTTGGCCGTTCTTCGAGTACCCAATGCCCGGTGTCTTTGAGAACGACCATCGTAGCGTCTGACGCCACAATCTTCATTTGCTGCCCCAGCAAAGTTCCGTTGGCCTTCTCACCACCAATCGCGAGGACCGGCATGGTCAGCTTGGTCTTTGAGAGCTCCGCGAAATCCTTGGCGGCCTGCTGAAAGGAAACGAAATAAGCCCAGCCCGCGCGCATTCGTCCTGGTTGGGCATATGCCGTCGCATACGCGGCGCGGTCAGCCCCTGGAAGCGAATGATCCTTGTCGGCGGCGAAGTTGTTCCAGAAGTGCTCGAGATAGGTCCGCTCACGTCCGCGCACCAGCGCTTCCGGCGCCGGACCATTAAAACGGAAATGCCAGATGCCGGGGTTGTTGTATACGTCTTCCCATCCGGCAACACCCGGGAGAAAAGCATCCATCACCACGAGCTTCTCTGTTTCCGCCGAGAACTGTGCGGCGTATGCATAGGCAACCATCAAGCCGATGTCGTGGCCAACGACTCTTGCTTTTTCGACTCCCAGTGACCTAGCAAGCGCGTGGATGCGAATGGCCGCGGTTTTCATGTCCAAACCATCCGCGGGGATCTCCGAGTCACCGATCCCGGGTAGGTCTGGGGCAATGACTGTAAACTTCTCGGCGAGAAGCGGGATGATCGGTTTCCACATGCGCGATGTCTGCGTGTAGCCGTGGAGCAAGATCACCGCTGGGCCATGGCCGGCCATCAAGTAATGCAGCTTGACTCCGTTAACCTCCGCCATCCGCGAAACGATCGTCTCGGGAGATCCACGTGCCTCTTTCCAGAGAGCGGTGGAGAGGCAGCAAAAGCTAAGTACGGCTAAGGAAGCAAACAGTTTATAAACCCGTTTCATTAATGCTCCTTGTAGAGTCGCGTCGTTTTTCTTTCGACTGCACGCTGATGCTACAGCCCGTTCACAACCTCTGACAAGAACCACGCTCGACGCTCGGTCTGGTCAATCCAGACTTCAACTAGACTTGCCGTGGCGACATCCTCGTGCTTCTCGCAGACCGCGTGTGCCAGGCGCAAAAACCGAGTCAGTTCCCGATTGTCGGCACGAAGTTCAAGCAACATGTCTTTCGGACTCAAAGACACTTTGTCGTTATCTCTGATGCGCTGGTGCTTGCCGATGTCGCCGATGGAGCGAAGTGCGGGCTCACCAATTTTGCGTGCCCGCTCCGCGATGTCGTCACTCATCGCGAATATCTGTTCGGCTTGCTCGTCAAGAAGCAGGTGGTAGTCGCGGAAATGAGCGCCGCTCATATGCCAATGAAAATTCTTGGCCTTTACGTAAAGTGCAAAGACGTCTGCGAGCAAGTGACGCAGCGTGACGCCGATCTCCGCAACACCGTCGCGGTCGAGGTCGGCTGTTGGTTCGGTGCTTCCTTTCACTGGGATGTCCAAATGTGCCGTCTCGGTTTTTCCCATTTCCTTTGCCTCCCTTTTAAGTAGTATTTCCCTTGGTCCAATCTGCACGCCATCTGCCGTTGCCCCTCACTCCACGGGCTAATGCCTCATGCGGCGCGGCGAACTTGAGCCCGCCTCAGTTCCCTCAAGCGGGGCGTTTTACGCAACGCGGCTTTGGCGTGAAACAACCTTCCCTTGGCCCCTGCCACGGAGACCCCCAATCGCTCTGCCGTTTCCCTCATGGAGGACTCTTGGAGTTCTCGAACCTCGATCACATTGCGAAGGCTCGGCCGCAAACCACTGACCGCTCCAATAGCCACCCTTTGCCGTTCCTGTCTTGCGTAATTCTCTTCGGGGTCCGGATGCCAGTCAGCGGGCTCAAATCGCAGCGATGCGTCTTGCGTACCGGCAAGCTCATCCATCGGAATTTCGCGGGAACCGCGATTCTTTCGAAGCTTCATGAGCGCTGCATTGATGGCGATGCGCGTTAGCCAGGTGGAGAAACTGGACCTACCGTCGAAATTTCCCAGGTGAACGAAGGCACTCAGAAAGGAGTCCTGAAGCGCATCCTCTGCGTCTTCGTGGCTTCTGGTCAAGCGAAGCGTGGTGTGGTAGATCCTCTTCGCATGCCGTTCGCAGAACTTTCCGAACGCCGCTTGTTGTCCTTGTTTTGCGGCCGACAGGAGGCGTGCCTCCGACACTGCCGGAGCGTCATTCATTGATAGGTCAGCCGCGCTCGCCAAATCATATAAACTGGTCGTCCCCACGCTAGCCTCCTTATCGCAAATCAGGTGCAAGGCTTGCTTAATTGCCGGCCTCGTTGCAGCAGACTCTGCAGGAATGTGACGAAGAACACATCACGAGATGGAATGGTTTTTGGGTACCACTGAGGGGGTGACTCGGAATACCACTTTCGGCTAATGAAAACGTCGAATGACAAATGGAGGTCTGGACTGAGTCCATGGAAAGGTAATCGAACCGAGGGAACTCACGATTCTGGCTGGCGCGATGAGGGAGGAATCACAATTTCGCGGCGCCCGAACAATCGACCATCGAGGGAAAAAGCTCCCGGCCCGAGCAGCGCAAGTGCGGCAGCCGCAATAATAATTCCAAAAGCTAACAGCCTTCCGTCGTGCAAGCCCCAGGAAGGAGCGGGAAACCAGGAAAAGGCGAACCCCAGGAAGCACAGACCCACGAAGATCCCTGCATACGGGGTGAATAACCCGGCTGCTAAAGCCGCGCCGCTTGCGATCAAGACCAAACCAAACAGCCATTTGCCCGGAGTGGGATTGGACGGGCCAGCGAGATACAGAATTCCCTCAGCGGCAGCGGTGATACCAACCGCGGCGCGCAACAACAACAGGCCTACGCCGGGCCTGCCACCCGGAAACGTGGAATATAGTCTTTGCAGCGCGAATCTCCCCTGGCGCGCCATCCGAACTGCACGTCAATTCAAGATACGGAGAGATCGGGGTGAGTGAAACCCCTCATTGCGGCATCTTTTCATACCACCTTTGTGGTATGGGTTTTGCGAAATGGCCCCCGGTAATTATAGCTCGATGATTCCCCGGCGGAGCCCGATCGCCACGGCTTGAGTGCGATCACTGGCCCCGAGCTTTTCCATAATGTGTTTGATGTGAACTTTTACAGTCTCCTCGGTGATGAAGAGCCTCTCTGCGATGTCGCGATTCCGGTTTCCCCCTGCAATTTGAGCGAGAACTTCTATCTCGCGCGCCGTCAGGTCTTCGTCGCTCATATGTTCCGCGAGCTGTGCCGCCAACTGAGAGGGGATACGCTTCTTCCCCGCATGCACCTGACGAATCACTTCAACCAGTTCCTTCGGCGGCATGCTCTTGAGCAAGTAGCCGCGGGCCCCCGCCTCCAAGGCGCGCTGGATTTCCACGTCTCCTTCGAAGGTCGTCAGCATAATGACGCGTGCCTCGTGGAACTCCAGGCGGATCGCTTTCAATGCGTCAATGCCACTTTTGTCCGGAAGCCTGAGGTCCATGAGAGTTACGTCTGGCTGATGCTTGCGAAATTGCTGAAGGGCTTCCAGCGCATTGGAGGCCTGTGCTACCAGTACCATGTCCGGCTGATTGTCAATGATCGCTGCGAGGCCCTCGCGCAGTAAGGGATGATCATCCACGCTCAAGACACGGATCTGAGTATCTTCTGTCATTCAGCCTACCCGCTTTCAGATTGAGATTCTTTGTTTCTCCTGGTTGTTCGATAGAATCTGGAAAACCATCTGGCAGAATGATCAGCCGAACGAGACTCAAACGCGATTTGGGCTGGCAAAGAAAGCTCGACCTCTGTTCCAGCAACCTCACTACTCAAAACTCTCAATTTTCCGCCAATTCGCTGTGCTCGTTCCTTCATCCCAGACAAACCCCAATGTCCGTCGCGCCCAGAATGCAGCACTAAGGCGTCGATTCCGCTACCGTTGTCGCGCACGAGAACACGCAAGTGGCTGGAGGCATATTCAAGCTCAACCTCGATGTCGCTTGCGTGCGCGTGGCGGAACGCATTAGATAGGGCTTCGTGGCCGATCAGATAGACATCATCACGGATGACCTGGCGCAAAGGGCGGGGCATGCCCTCGACGATGACGCGGAAGCCAATCTGAGATTGCACCGGGAATTCTTGGCGAATCTGTGAAAACGCCAGCTCGAGATCAGGTGAGATCATCTTCGAGGTGCGCAGGCCGCGAACAGCGTTGCGGCCCTCTTCAACGACATGGCCCATCAGTTCGAGAACGCGGCCCACTAGAGGTTTCGCGGGGGAATCAGTGGGAAGATTGTCATTTGCCACATGCAACTGCATGGATGCGCTTAGAAAGCCTTGCAATAACGTGTCGTGAAGTTCTTGCGCGATGCGTGTGCGTTCGGCAAGCCGCTCGTCAAAGCGCATGGTCATCTGCTTCACCAGCCTGGACACGCGAAGGCGAAAGAACAGCATTATTGCGAGTCCCATCATTAATATGGTCGAGATCCGGAACCACCACGTTTGCCAGAATACCGGCTCAATTTCGAACTGGAGGGTGGATTCCGAACTGTTCCAGAGTCCATCGCTATTACTTGCCACCACGTGGAATAGGTACGAACCTGACCCAAGATTGGTGTAGGTCGCTTCGCGTGTGGGGGTGGGCTCGCTCCATCCGGAATCAAACCCGTCGAGCTTGTACTTGAACCTCACTCGACCAGGAACCGAAAGGCTCAGGCCCATATAGCCCAGCGTAATCCTCTGATGGGGAGACGGAATACGAAGCTGCTTCCCGATGATAAATCGCCGGCCATCCGCGGAAATTCCCTCAACGTGAACGATAGCGGGAGCGGAACTGTCCAAGGTTCGCGTTGGATTGATAACTGAAATCCCGTGACTCGTCGAAAACCAAATCTGTCCACGCAAGTCGGTCACCACTGAGCGATGTCGCTTGACAACTTCAATGCCACGCAGGCCGTCTGCCAGACCGTATTCCCGAACATCCGTGTCACTGATTGCAAGGCCGAGCAGTTTTTTACGATTGATTCTTAGCACGTGATTTAAAGTTGCAATCCACAGCGAGCCAGTCTTGTCCTCTTCAATTCCGAAGATTTGTTCGTGCAATGAGGCCGGTTCTTCGGGAGGAGTCCGGATGACGCCGCCCGAATCGTGAAAGGCTAGACCGTTAGTTGTTCCAATCCACAATACGCCTTCCGAATCGGGCAAGAGACAGTTCACGGTTCCAGGTGGCAGCCCGTCGCGACTGGAATAGACCCGCCAGCGTCCCCCGGAGAACGCATTCAGGCCATTTGGCGTTCCAAACCACATGGTTCCGTCGGAACCCTCAGCGATGGAGGCCACGGAATTGGAAGCCAGACCGTTCTGCGTCGTGTAGGTGGTGAACTTCCCGTCACGGAAGTTGCTGACGCCGGCACTGAGGGTGCCCGCCCAGACGCTGCCGTCGCGATTCTGATGCACTGCATAAACGCTGCTCTGTGCTAGCCCATCGGTCTGAGTGTAAGTCTCGGCGGAAAATGAACTGCCCAAATCGCGCAAATGGGTCAGGCCTCCTCGTTGTCGACCAACCCAAAGATCACCTTTCCCTCCGGTGATCGAATACACCACGTCTTTGTCTAGTTGCGAGTCACTCACCTTCCCGAGTTGTCCTTCGCGCAGCCAGTAGAGTCCGCCTTCCATCGGCGCGAACCACGTGCGTCCACGTAAATCTACATAGAGCGATCCGTTGGCATCCGACGGTAAGCGTCCGCTGCCGGAATACGTCGTAAACTCTGCGCGTCGAAGGCGCTCCAAGCCTAGCGTGGTGCCCACCCACACATTTCCTTCGCGATCTTCAAACAGTGCGGTCACCGCGCCTTTTGCCTGTTGATCTCTCAGTTCGAAGGAAGAATAATCTGTGCCATTGAGTCGAAAAAGGCCGCTGGAACTACCCACCCAAACGTTGAACTCACGATCCTTGATTATGGCAAGAGCATGAACATGGGCAAGAGATCGGGGCAAGCCCGTTTTGATAACCCGTTCTCCGTCCCATCGCACGACGCCATTGTCCGTGCCAATCCATAACTCTTGACCACCGAAAGCTAGAAGGCAGTTTATCTTCCGGTCAGGCAAACCTGGCACCCTGCCTGAGCGTTGGTTTCCAGTCGCGTATGACAAGCCAGCATCTCGTGAACCCATCCACACTCGTCCGTCGGCCGTTTCCGCCAGCGAAATCGACAAGAAGTTAGGCAGGCCCTTTTCCACGAGCGGTTGAAATCTTCCTGCTTTGTACCGCGCCGGCCCATTCACGAGTCCTGAAAGCAAAACTTCGCCGTCTTTCCCATTTGCCATGGCTGTGACGCCACCTTCTTGCTGCTGGAGAAGAGGCAGGACATTTTCGAATTTCCCCGAGCGGTAGCGCAGCAAATTTGGAGCTTCCTGTCTAATCCAAAGACTGCCTTCGGCGTCTGCTACCAACCCCAGAACGGGCCCCCTTGGAGAATTCTCTGAGTTCCCCTTCTGAAAGAGAACAAAGTTCAAGCCGTCGAAACGAATCAGTCCCTTCTCGGTTCCAATCCAAAGGTATCCGTCAGGCGTTTGGGCGATGGCATACACCGGTCCACCTGGAAACCCCTGCTCCAGCCCCCACCATTCTCTTGTGTAGGGAGACATCGCGGTCTTCGCATCTGCGGCCCCGCAAATATTTGCGGCATATGCGAAGACTAGCGCTGCGTGTATACATAGGTACAACCAGCGATGTCTGGTCTTCCGTTCACGGGAGATATTCAAATTTTTCAACGACGACCTCGGCCCCATTTTGCAGCGGCGCTCCCGAGTTGTAAACGTACAGATTCATGCGGATCGTTTCAACACCGGGAGTAGGGACTCCTGACGTGAAGACATGCTCGGATACTGCCGACGCTCCGTTGCCGCCCTCAGCGCCGCGAACCGTCCGGAACGACACGCGCCCGGCCTCCCAACGAAAGGAGTGCGTCAACACTCCGGAGGGGGCATCAAATCGCGCAACGTTCGCGGGAATGTAAAAAGGCTGCACTACGTATTGTGCATTCTTACTGGCGGGATCGCCCCAGCGAGTGATTTCGGTGGCCATCTCACGGTGATTTGGATCTTCTCCTGCGTAATCCCAGGTGAACATGCCAAGCACGGCGGCAAGCTCCAGATGGGATATATCGTGAACGACAAAGGAATATGTCCCATATCCCAAAGTGCGAGTTAAACTCACCTCCGCGCACGCCCATTTTCCAGATTGCTTCGTGATACGGAGGTGCAACCATCCGTTGCTGTCAGTCCAGGCATTAGCCGGGTCGTAGTCATTCATTGCGCCGCCACGACTGCTCGGCGCGCTTCGGATTCTCCACTCATATCCACTAAACGCAAGAAATTTAGAAACCGAGGATCCCGGGCCCCCACCTTTTACAGAAGCCACGGCCAACATCCCGGGTTCGCGCGTCGGAAGTACTTTTATGGTTGCGGGTGGCTGGTATCCGGGTTCAACCAGAAGGGCCGCGTAATCTGTTCCCAGATGCGTTGTGTTCGTCCATTTCGAATCTGGTTGAATGGTTGTGAACGGTTCGACGACCAGCGGCTGAACCCACCATCTACCGCTCCTGGCGTATAAAACGATCCTTTGCCCGGGATGCGCACCAACAACCCGCCCTTCGATAATGTCCAACTTGTCCGGACCACCCTCTGCTGCGGGCGGGACCCTGGTGAATTCGATGGAGGGGCCGGGACCGTCCTGTCGGGATCGACAACCACTTAGGAGAATGCACAAGAAGAGGAGAAGAGCGCTTTCTCTGGCAAGACTTTCTAAGCCGACAAGCGTGCCACTCTTCAACTTCCATCGGTCGAGCCGACGAAAGCAAACTCGCTTGCGGCATGGAGCGAAGCGTGTCAACTCTATCCTCGGCGATGCGATATCTTCCGTCCGCTGACAATCGCGGAACGCGTCCATTTCTTGAAGTCCATTCCATCCTACAATTGCGACGCTGCATTTGCCAGTTTTCCAGGAGCAGGGAGGAAGTTTAAAGCCCGCCCTCGATGCATAGGTGTTCTTGACTACCATGATGGAGGTACGCCGCAGAAAGTCTTCCGTGGTAGCGAAAAACCATTCCATCTCGTGATGTGCTTTACCTGCGCATTTCGCAAACTATGTCCCGCCTGAAATGGGTAGCCCCTCGAAACCTTATTTTCGAATGTCGCGATAGGAGCATCAT
>Ga0209283_10001905_pt1 | contig 11585 bp, 17 predicted proteins | sample CZO8metaG_2_FD_188354 | JGI IMG/M metagenome (GOLD analysis project Ga0209283, IMG submission 188354) | Vadose zone soil microbial communities from the Eel River Critical Zone Observatory, Northern California, USA - CZOApr15con2H1.8 metaG... | ecosystem: Environmental > Terrestrial > Soil >...
AACGCGTTCGCGGATTCCTTCAGACTCTCCGACCAAACTGCCGATCTCACGGTGGTTGTCGCCGAAGCGGAGCTCAGCTTCGCTGCAACCTCATATGCCAGAAACGGACGCCCGATCAGCGCTGAGGCGCAGGTCCGTTACAAGGCAGGGCTGGTGGATCAGCAGGGCGCCGTGTTGCGGCGTTCGGCCGCCACGGTGGCGTCGAAGAAATCCGCGGGTGCGCCCGACGAGGCAACGCCCGTCGCTGCGATGGCGATCGAGTCGATGTATGAGCAGATCACGCGCGAGCTATTCGAAGAGAGGACCGCTCGCTGAGCCGGCGGCAATGCGCGCCCAACAACGACTCGGAAATGACGTGGCGGTCCAGGAGCGAAAGCCCCCGAAACCTGTGGGTTCCGGGGGCTTGGAATTGGAGCGGAACACCGGGTTCGAACCGGCGACCTTCGCCTTGGCAAAGCGACCATCACAGCCGCTCGGTCTTATTGTTGATCCAGGCCATGACGGCGGCGCGCAGTGCAGCGTGCAGCGGCATGCCTTCCGCCTTGGCGCGCCTTTCCAGATGCCTCCAGACTCTGGCCGGGAAGCGAACCGAGCGAGGAAGGGTAGGGCCGGACTCCGTGCCCTTCCTGGGCCTGCCCCTACCAACGTGGATGGAGATCCCTTCCGCCGCGATGCGGAGCGCGTATGGGTTGCGACGGACCTTGGCCTTGTCGAAGTTCACCTCGGGCATCTCGCGCAGCGACGCGCGGGACGGCTCGCGAGGCTTCTTACCAGTCACCTTCTTCATAGCGCTTCCTCTCGTGCGACGTGGCGCGTCGCGCACTGATGATGCGGATCGTGTCTTCGGACACCTCGATGAAGACCGTCAAGAGAACGCGTCGCTTGTCCGACTGACCCACCAGAATCGCCCGCTCGGCGTCCAATGTGTCCTCCAGCATCGCCGCGAGCGGGTCGGCGAAAACTGTGGCGGCCTCCGTGAATGAGACCCCGTGCTTCGTGAGGTTTGACGCGGCCTTCTTGGGGTCCCACGTGAACCGCGCCGAATAAGTGTAACACACTTTATCGGACGTGCAAGGATGCGGCGGGACAGTCGCGATTTGGTCAGCCGGTGGTCCAGGCCCGCAGTCTCCGGCGTAAAAGGCAAGCAGCGAAAACCACTCGGAGTTCCAGACGAGCGGTGGTGCGGGACGTGAACCCGCGACCTTCGGATCCCTGCCCGACCCTGAAACGCGTAGGCCCTACAGCCTGAGTGACTGTAGGGATGGGGCGGACACACGCATGGGCACCGCGCGGTGAACGAGCGCGCGGAAGCAAGCCGTTTCGCTCCTGGAAGACGGTGTCGATCATCGGAGCGATTCGCCTCGGCAGCCGGCCGCTGATCATGACGAATGAAGGCGCGGTCAACGGCCGCATCTTCCTGCGCTTCGTCAAACGGCGTCTTGCGCCCTGGCTGAAACCAGGCGACATCGTCGTGCTCGACAATCTCAACTTCCACAAGATGGTCGCTGTCCGTCGCGCGATCGAAGAGGCCGGCGCGCTGCCGATCTACCTGCCGACCTACAGTCCGGAACTGAATCCGATCGAGTTGCTCTGGTCTGATCTCAAGCGCGAGCTGCGCCGCATGGGCCTCGACACCGTCGAAATGCTGCGCTGGGCTCTACGTCGCCTCCGCGCTGCGCTCCCGCTCCACCGAATCGACGGCTGGTTTCGACGCGCCTTCGCCGAAGCTCAGATCAAGTGATCGCCGCTTTAGGCGCCGGCATGAAGTCGCTCAAGCTGAAGCGAGGGAAGAGGCGACCGTCGCACCGGCATCGAGACTCTCTTCTCGACGCCCTCGTCGCGAAATACTTGAACAGCCATGACTTCAATGGGCTGCCGCCGGTTGCGTCGAATTCTAAAGTCGTAACTGACCGGATGTTTGATTAGAGCAGCTCCGTGCACCTCATGGTCGCATTGCGTTTTTCCATTGCAGGGCGTAATGCGCACTACGCTCTGTCTGGCGTTGGCAGTGTGCCACAGACGTTAGGGGGAAGCCATGAAGGTCGTTCTTTTTAGAGTCTCGATCCTGTTCTTTGGCATGGCAGCTCTTGGAACGAGTGCATCCTTCGCACAATCCGGCTGGTTCTGGCAGAACCCGCTGCCGCAAGGAAACTTTCTCTTCGCTGCTGCTGCGCCAGATGCAAGTACCGTCGTAGCAGTGGGCGACGCCGGAACCATTCTCCGCACCGACGACGGCGGTGCCACCTGGACGCCCCAGTCCAGCGGGACGACCCAACCTCTTTTCGGGGTCTCCTTCGTGGACGCCAACACCGGGACCGCGGTGGGCGGCTTTGGAACCATTCTCCGCACCGACGACGGCGGCGCCACCTGGACGCCCCAGTCCAGCGGGACCTTCAATACTCTTTTCGGGGTCTCCTTCGTGGACGCCTACACCGGGACCGCGGTGGGCGGCTTCGGAACCATTCTCCGCACCGACGACGGCGGCGCCACCTGGACGCCCCAGTCCAGCGGGACGACCCAATCTCTCAACGGGGTCTCCTTCGTGGACGCCAACACCGGGACCGCGGTGGGGGGCAGCTTGTTCAGTGTGTCGCGCAACCTTGGCGGAGGAACCATTCTCCGCACCACCGACGGCGGCGCCACCTGGACGCCCCAGGCTAGTGCCTTCTTCAGTTCCGTACCCGGGAGGTTCACATTTCTCTTAGGGGTCTCCTTCGTGGACGCCAACACCGGGACCGCGGTGGGAGAGATCTTTCAAGGAAGCTCAGTGCCGCCGGCCGGAATCATTCTCCGCACCACCGACGGCGGCGCCACCTGGACGTTCCAGTTCAGGTCGCCCCGACCTCTCCGAGGGGTCTCCTTCGGCGACGCCAACACCGGGACCGCAGTGGGCTTCTCGGGAAGAATTTTCCGCACCGCCGACGGCGGCGCCACCTGGACGCCCCAGTCCAGCGGGACCACCAATGAACTTTTCGGGGTCTCCTTCGTGGACGCCAACACCGGGACCGCGGTGGGCGTGGGTGGAACCATTCTGCGCACCGACGACGGCGGCGCCACCTGGACGCCCCAGTCCAGCACCGCGGTGTCGATGCCGGCCGGGACGACCCTATCTCTCCGAGGGGTCTCCTTCGTGGACGCCAACACCGGGACCGCGGTGGGCGACTTTGGAAACATTCTGCGCACCGACGACGGCGGCGCCACCTGGACGCGCCAGTCCAGCGGGACGACCGCATCTCTTTTCGGGGTCTCCTTCGTCGACGCCAGCACCGGGACCGCGGTGGGCGTGGGTGGAACCATTCTGCGCACCGACGACGGCGGCGCCACCTGGACGCCCCAGTCCAGCGGGACGCTCCAAATTCTTTCGGGGGTCTCCTTCGTGGACGCCAACACCGGAACCGCGGTGGGGGGCAGCTTTCCCGGACAAACCATTCTCCGCACCACCGACGGCGGCGCCACTTGGACGCCCCAGTTCAGCGGGACGACCCAATTTCTCCGTGGGGTCTCCTTCGTGGATGCCAACACCGGGACCGCGGTGGGCGACTCCGGAACCATTCTCCGCACCGACAACGGCGGCGCAAGCTGGACGCCCCTGTCCAGCGGGACGCCCCAACCTCTTTTCGGGGTTTCCTTCGTGGACGCCAACACTGGGACCGCGGTGGGCAGCTTCGGAACCATTCTGCGCACCACCGACGGCGGCGCCACCTGGACGCCCCAGTCAAGCGGGACCTTCAATACTCTTTCCGGGGTCTCCTTCGTCGACGCCAACACCGGGACCGCGGTGGGGGGCAGCTTTCGCGTAGGAACCATTCTCCGCACCGACGACGGCGGCGCCACCTGGACGCCCCAGTCCAGCGGGATTGGCCAATCTCTCCTCGGGGTCTCCTTCGTGGACGCCGACACCGGGACCGCGGTGGGCGACTCCGGAACCATTCTCCGCACGACCACTGGCGGCCAATAAGCAGTTTGCTACATCCTCAGCGGTCACTTGAATTCTGAGCGACGCGGCTCGTCAGCATAACGATCGGGCTTCTCTCGCTGGCCTCGCGGCCGGAAAGGAGCTCCGATGTTGGATCGATTCTTCACTGCCCCCCAGGTGCTTGAGCGGCTTCGCGGAGCTGCGACAACAGGGCCCCGAATGGCCGCCCTACAAGGCCGGGCTCTTCGGAAGCAACTTCGACGTCTTCAAAAAGGCGAAGACGAAGGTGGATGAAAAAGCGTTCGAGATCAGCATGGGCCTCGGCTCAGCGTAACTCGACCGTAACTGCATCGAACCACCGACACGGGGATTTTCAGTCCCCAGGTCAGGTACACGCGAACCGAAATAGCCGGCTCGCCGGAGCGTCAAAGACACTCTCGCAGACAGTCGCGCCTGTCAATCGGCGGGAGAACCTCACGCCGACCGTTTCGCCTTCCACGCGACGCGCGCCGCCTGCTGTTGCACACCGCTCGCGTGACGTCGGCGTGTTAGCCTCAGGGGCGCATCACTCTCGGAGGCTCTCATGCCCAAGAAGCGCAAGCCCACCGCCAAGAAGGTGGGCAAGAAGGCCGCGGCCGCGCCCCCCGAGCGCGACACCAAGCAGTCCGCACCCCGCCAGGCCGCGACGAAGGCGAAGGCCCGGCGTGCGAAGAAGCCCGCCCTGCGCCCGCGCGTCCGGGTCGCCGCCCAGCGGCCCGACGTGACCCACGAGAAAGCGCTGCTTCGGGACGACCTCGGCAAAGAGGACGGGCCCGCGCGTGAGCGGGAGCAGCCGGAGGAGCTCATCCGCGGCGCCGCGGACGACGACCTCGCGGAGGAGCTCGGCGAGGAGTTCGTGGAGAGCGCGACGTCCGGCGAGCAGGCGGCCCAGGACATCCGCGACGAGGAGGTGCCCGAGGAGTCGGGCGGTCCATTCGTCGAGACGAGCGGGAGAAGCGAGTTTGCGTACGGCACGGACGCGTCGAACCCCAAAGACGCGGAGCCAGCTCCGTTCCCGACCACGCGGCGAGAGAAGTGACTCCCTGAACCTCACTCCACGACGACGTCGCCGGGCTCCATCGCCCGCCGCACGATCATCTTGCCCTGGTCGCTCTGCCTGAGTTCCACGAGCAGCTCTCTTCAGGTACGCCCGCCGTTGCCGCGGACCTTCGACTACCCGCGAGGCGCTGCAGCCATTGGTCTTCCAGATCCTCGAGGGCTATTCGCTGCGCTGGGCGATCGAGGTGACCTTCCGCGACCTCAAACAACTCCTCGGCTTCGCCGACTCTTCCGCTCGGAAGCGGCAGGCCGTCGAACGCGTCGCTCCCTTCGTCACTGCTCCGTGCCGCCCGCCGTGCCGGTCAAGCCGCGCGCATTGCGGATCTGCTTCCTGGTCCCGATAACTTACGCAATCTCCACCGCAGACCATCTTCCTCTCGGCAGCGCTCTTTCAGGTTCGCTGCCTGAACGGCGAAACACGAGTCAGAGTCCGAGAGCAGACGTATCGGCAGCTTGTGGTTCGCCGCGAAGTTGCGGTGCTTCTCCACCGAGTCGGTGTTGACGCCGACGACTTCGGCACCAGCCTGCTGATATCGCGCCCAGTTGTCGCGCACGCTGCACATCGGCTTCGTACAGACCGGCGACGCATCGCCCGGGTAGAAGAACGGCGCGACCACCTTGCCGCGCGCGCCGCTCAACATCCATCTTTCGCCGTTGCCGTCCAAGAGATCGATCTCCGGCGCCAACTGGCCAATATTCGGTCCTGTATCTGCCATAGCCGTCCTCAGTCGGCGATGGCTCCACCGCTCAGGTTGGCGACCGTGCCGGTCATCGCGCTGGCCTGGTCAGACGCCAGGAACGCGGCCGCGTTGGCGAGCTCAGCGAGCGTGGTCAGGCGTCTGAGGTGCGTCATGCTCTCGAGACGCGCTTGATACTCGGCAGGGGTAAGGCCCGCGGCCTTTGCGTAACGCTTAAAATTTTCGCGGATCGTTGCCGTCTCCGGAATCGCGTTCGGCATAAGGCACACCACTCGGACCCCCTGCGGTGCGAGCTCGGCCGAGAGGGTGCGGGTCAGCGCCACGACCGCTGCAAACGCCGGCGCACTGCCACCGACATTCGGGAACCCCATGCGACCCGGCGTGCCGGTGATCGTCAAGATGACGCCGGATCGCCTCGCTACCATCCGGCGCGCCGCGCTCCGCGCCGTGAGGAAATTCGCCTGCGTATAGGCCGTGATGGGAAGCGCAAAATGCTCTGCCGAGAGCTCCAGAAGCGGAGCCTTATTCGGCAACGCTTTGGCGATCGAGATTGCGCTGAAGGAGATGTCGATGGTCCCGGCCTTCTCCGCGACGGCGCCCACGTACTTTTCCACCGCCTGCTCGTCAAGGGCATCGACCTGCGCTGCCTCGGCGACTCCGCCGCGGCCGATGACGTCGGCCGCGACCGCTTCCACTTTGCGAAGGTTGCGCCCACTCAGAAAGAGCTTTGCGCCCTCGCGAGCGAATGCGCGCGCGACAGCGCCGCCAACGTCCCCCCCCGCTCCGTATATCACCGCGATCTTGTTCTTGAGCAGCATCCGGTCGGTCCTCCTGCGAAAGTCCTTGGTTCCACGGCTCACGTAGCTATGACGACGCGAGGCTCGAAAGATCATCGGCCTGGCTCCTGTGGCATCCTTCCTTCATGACCGCCGGTGCGAGCGACGAGTCCTTTCGGACACTTTTCGAGCCGCATCGGCGCGCGATCACGCTGCATTGCTACAGGATGCTGGGCTCGCTCCAGGATGCGGAAGAGATCGTCCAGGAGACCCTGCTTCGAGCATGGCAGCGGCGGGATGAAGTAAGGTCGACCAGCGCGATGCGGGCCTGGCTCTACAGGATCGCGACGAATGCATGCCTCGACCACTTGCTGAAGGCGCGTCGTCGTCGAGCGCTGCCTCACCTGGTCGCCCCATCGCCGAGCACGGCGATACGACTCGGTCCTCCGGCGGACGAGCGGCTCTGGGTCGAGCCGGCGCCCGACACGCTGCTCGACGTGGAAGACGACGCTGGCCAGCGGCCGGATGAGCGAGTGTCACTGCGCGAGAGCATCGGCCTTGCGTTCATCACCGCATTGCAGTTCTTGTCGCCGAACAGCGTGCTGCGCTGCTCCTCGTCGACGTCCTCGGATGGAAGCCGCAGGAGACGGCTGCGCTTCTCGAGACGAGCGTGTTCTCTGTAAACTCTCTCCTCCAGCGCGCGCGTAAGAGCGTCGAGGCGCGAAGGGAGGACACCGCGGCGCCCGAGGTATCGAGCTCCGACGCGGCCCTGCTTCGGCGCTTCATCACCACGTGGGAAAGCGGCGATCTCGACGCACTTACCGCGCTGCTTGCGGACGATGCGCTCCTCTCGATGCCGCCGCAGCCCGAGTGGTTCGCGGGTCGCGAGGCCATCCGCCGATTCTTCGCGGCCGTCTGGTCAGCAGAGCCGGGCCAGCGCCGCCTCCTGCCGCTCGGAGCGAACGGCGGGCCCGCCGTCGCCATCTACCGTCGGCCGATGACACCGAACGCGGTGTACGAGGCGGTCGCAATCACCCTCCTTGCAATCCGTGGAGGGCGTGTTTCGCAGATGACTCGGTTCGCCTTCCCGAGGCTCTTCCCGCTGTTCGGGCTTCCGTCCCACCTTCCCAGCGGCAGACTCGACGTTGAACGAGCTCCGAGCAATACGCACTCACAGCGCCGATGACAATCGAGTTTCGCGATGATGACGGCTCGGCAGCGCACGACGCTGAACGATCTGGCCGCTCCTCATCGCTGCCGAGATCCGCGAATCGGACGTAGCGTTTCTCAGCTCTTGAACGGGGAAAGCGCGCGAACGCGTTCGTCGCGCAGGAGGAGTCCACCCCAGATCAGTGCGGCGACGTAGACGGGAGCGAGCGTGTGCGAAAAGAGCGGATCGCCGAGCCGCACGTGCGTGGGCGACCGCGCCGCCGAGGTAGGCGCTGATGAGCACCGCTCCGAACACTGTCGTTCGGCGGATCGAGAGGAGGATCACCGAGAGGATCTCGATCGCTCCGAGGAGGGGGAGGGTCGAGCTGTGAAAGCCCATTTTCGCCGATCCCTCGACGACCTCGGGGATGTTCAGGAACTTCATCAGCCCGTCCGTAGCGAGAAAGAGGACAGGGATGCCGGTGAGGACGCGCCCGACCCAGAGCTTGGTCTTCGAGGTCGGGGCAGCGCTGCCAATGGGTGAGCTCACGTCGTTGATCGTCGTTTCCATGATGGTTTCTCCTGGTTTCATGGACGCGACGAACGCCGACCGTCCCTGCGCGGCCGGTGCATGGCACGGCCGCGGGCTGGTCTGCTACGCTCGATCCAGCGAAGCGAGGGGAGTCGAGTGAACGGAAGTCGGCTTATCAGTCCTACGGTCCTCACCAGGGGCACGTTCTTCCGGAACGGCCTTGAAGTGGGACGCGTCACTTCTTCCCGCGGACCAGGTCGTGGAGCCCGGCCTTCGCCTTCTTGCGAATTCCCATCTCCTCCTCGACCTGGTCGAGCGCACGGAAGAGGAGCATGCGCGCCGCCATGCTGACGTTCGCGTCAATGCCGGGCTGGGTCTGGTTCAGGTAGTCCCTGTACCGGTGAAGCCGGCTGAGGGTCTCCACTGGCAACCGGAGGTTGAAGAGCTGGTACTCCCCGCTGGCGCGATCTCCCATTCGTTTGCTCCCTCACATGCTGGCGCTTGAGAGCGCCAGTTCTGGTCACTGCGCTTGCGTGCTCAAGAAACTGCGACGCCACATCATGCCGAGGCACTTTCAGTCGCCGCCCCAGCACCTCCTCTGCCAGCGCATACCCAGAAGGCGTCAACGCCCAGACCTACACCCGCCTGCCCTCGCCGTTCACGAACCAGAGCCTCTTCACCAGCGCTCTGCTGTTCCCCTTTCGATCCGCCAGCTCCCCCAACCTCGCCGACAGAACCGACTGCGCTCTCCCCCGAAACATCATCTCTGCGATTTGATTTGTTCTCAGATACCTCACCAACCCCAAATGCCCTACCAACTCCCGATCCCTTGCCGTCAACCGTCCCCTCCAGGAACCAACTTCCTTTTCCACCTCCGCCCCCGCCTCCCGATCACTGGCACTACCCACACCTGCCTGCACTCCTCTCAAAGGACCAACTGCTCCGGCCCCTCCATCCAGTCGTTGGGAGGGAGGGGCCGGAGCAGTTCGCCCGCCCATTCCGGGCGCGGGTGGAGGCGCCGTCCGGGACGCGGATTCCTCAATCATTGCGGGGGCGGAGGGCAGAGCGTCCTCACGGGCAGGGTCCGAAATCGGACGGCCGTTTGCGGGCGATATCGGTTTCGCTTGTAGCATAGGACGTCACCTTCGGACCATCGTTCGTACAACAACGTCAGACAGTAGGTCCTAAGTTGATCGTGCGCGCGTCGGGACTGCGGTCCCGCCGAGGTCGCAGCCCCGTCGAGAAGGTCCAGGCTCGTTTTCGTGAATGGGCTGTTGTGCGCATTGCGTAGGACATGATGTGTGTAGTAGCATCTTCCGAAGTCCACGACAAGGAGAGCGCTCTGTCCATCTCCGACTACGCCAAGCCTTCGCTAACCGACGTCCGTCGAGGCTCTACGGCCGCGGCCTACAGAGCAGAGGAACATGGCTGAGTGGCGCTGCCCCTCCTGCGCGGCGGCGGCGGGCGCACCGGCGCTTTACCCGCCGGGCCCGGACGTCTACTGCGTGACCTGCGGCCGCCCGCTCGACGCCCAAGAGCGCCTCGCGACCGCGGTCAGCGAGCTGGTGCGGCAACTCCCCCGCATCGGCGCTCCATCAGCAAACGATGAGACGTGCGGCGTTCCGGAGGCCGCCAAGCTCTTCCACACGACACCAGACAGCGTCTACGCAATGCACTCTCGTGGGCAACTCCCAGAAACCATCGGGCCCGGCCGGCGCCTCGTCTGGCGCAGTCCGACCTGCTAGAGTGCTCCGCCAAGCGTGTGTCATCGCCGGGCAGGAGAACAAGGCGATGACGATCCGAGTCGTTGAGCATGAAGGAGGTTGGCTCCAGGTGGACATCCGAGTGCGGCTGCCGGATGGCACCAGGTACCGCGAGCGCTTGAAGGCGCCCGTGCAGTCCAAGTCCGCCGCCAGGCGGTGGGCCGAAGAGCGCGAGCGGTACCTCGCCCTGAACGGACCCAAACAGCCGAAGAAGGAGGTCCCGACGCTGGAGGACTTCGAGTCGCGGTTCATCTCCGAGCACGTGGAGGCGAACCAGCTCAAGCCCAGCACGGCTGCGAGCTACAAGTCGCGGCTGAAGCTGCACATCCGCCCTGGCCCTCGGGCGGCTCCGGCTCGACGAAATCGACAAGCAATCAGAACAGCGGCTCAAGGCCGCCATGAAGCAGTTCGATCCCGGAACGATCAATGACACCCTCGCGGTGCTCTCCCGTCTGCTCAACTGCGCCGCGGAATGGGGCGTCATCGGGTCGGCACCGCGGTTCGCGAAGCTGAAGACTCGCCAGACGGAAATCGAGTTCTTCGACTTCGACGACTTCGAGCGGCTGGTGGATGGCGCTCGCAAAGTGGACCCTGCCGTGCTCGCGTTCGTGCTGCTTGCTGGCGAGGCGGGGCTTCAGCGAGGCGAGATCATCGCGCTCGATCTAACCGACGCCGACTTCCGGCGCGGCCAGCTCACCATCGCCCGCTCCGATTGGTACGGCCAGATCGGCACGACCAAGGGAGGCAAGACGCGACGGGTCCCGATGACGACGCGCCTTACTGCCGCCCTGCAGGCGATCAGGCACCTTCGAGGACCGAGGATGCTCTACCAGCGCAACGGGGAGCCAGTCAGTGAGAACACCCTGCGGAGCTGGTTGGAGCGCGCGGAGCAAGCCGGCGGGCTTTCCGTCACCGGCCACATCCACCAGCTGCGGCACACCTTCTGCTCGCATCTCGCGATGCGTGGAGCCCCGGCGAAGGCGATTCAAGAGCTGGCCGGCCATGCGGACCTCTCGACGACGATGCGCTACATGCACCTGTCGCCGGCGTCGCTCAACCAGGCGATCCGGTTGCTCGAGCAGCGCGATCCGGTCGGGGGCAACAGCGGGGCAACGAAGGCTGAAGAGAAACAGAACTGAAGTAGGTTTGGCAGGTTAGGTGGCGTCCCCACAGAGATTCGAAATGGTTTGAGCGCAAACTCACTTTTCAGACGGCAGCGCGCCTTTCTCGGCCAAAGCGCCCTCGATTTCGGCAGTTGAGACTCTCCTTGGCAGTCCACCGCAGTCGCATCCGCACCCTGCGATTCCCTGCAGTTCTGGAGACCTTCTGGAGACCTTCGCAGAGCAGCGTCTTGCTCGCGGTCAGAGACCCACGGAAACTACGTCGTGAGCCATCGGGCAAGCCTCGCCTCTGCGCGAGTGAGCCGGTGCCAGGGCATCGAGATGACGTGGGGCTCGTGGACGACCTCTCGACCGATCTCACGCCGGAAGTACCAAGCGCGCGCGCGGTGGGCGAAGTTCAGGTACACGACGCGGCACGATGCGGATGCGTCATCCGAGCCCGGCTGCTCGCGCGATCAGAAACAACCCTGCCCCGACGACGACGGCCCCGGTGACTCGCGCGACGCGCTCACCGGCCGGTGCGAGACGTTCG
>Ga0209283_10001908_pt1 | contig 11579 bp, 7 predicted proteins | sample CZO8metaG_2_FD_188354 | JGI IMG/M metagenome (GOLD analysis project Ga0209283, IMG submission 188354) | Vadose zone soil microbial communities from the Eel River Critical Zone Observatory, Northern California, USA - CZOApr15con2H1.8 metaG... | ecosystem: Environmental > Terrestrial > Soil >...
GCCGACGCTCTGCCGGATCTGCCGCATGTACTTGCTGTACACGGCCAGGTCCTGGCGTGAAGGCTGCAGGAACGCCCAGAACTGAACCTGGCCGTGAAGCTCGGGATGATAGCGGAGCAATTTGTCGAAGGCGATGAAGCCGCGCACGATGTTCTTCGAGGGGTCGGTGCGGTCGATTCGCACGATGAGCTTGGGCAACCGCCAGCCATCGATTTCCTGCTCGATCCGTTTAACCCCGACGGACGAGGCCAGTCGCGACGTCGCGGGGACGTCGATCGAGATCGGATAGTGCCGCGCGTATACGACTCGTCCGCCGAACAGGACGGCGCGCTCGCGCTCGTCGACCTGAAGACCAAGGTTCTCTTCGCACGTCAGCAGGAAATTGCGCACGTCCAGGCTCGATTGGAAGCCCACGACGTCACACCCGAGCAGGCCTTCCAGGATCGCGTCGCGCATTGCCTTCGGCAAGACCTTCCAGTACTGGGGTGTCGGCCACGGCACGTGGACAAAGTGTTGGATCATCGCCGCCGGCAGCGCCTGACGCACAAGCCGCGGGACCAGGTAGAGCTGGTAATCGTGCACGAGCACGAGCGGCCGCTTGGGCGCGGCGCGGCCGACCTCGACCGCTCGAGCGGCGACCTGCCGGTTGACCTCGACATATCCCTCGCGCCATGCCTGGTGGATCCGCTCGTCGATGACGGGCTCGTAGGCGAGGTCCCAGAGGTAGTGCTGGATGAACCACAGCACCGGGTTGGCGAACACTGCGTAGTACATCTCGTACTGCTCGCGGGTCGGCGAGACGTAATGCAGGTTGCCGGTCGACTGCAGCAGCGGCACCGTCATCGGGCCATGCGAGGCGGCCGCGAGCTGGCGCTCAATGTCTGTGCGGGCGCATGCGACCCAGTCAGCCCCCATCGCGTCGGCGAGCGTGAGCAGGCCGGTGATGACGCCGCCTGCGCCCCGCTTGAAGCCGCCTTCCGGCCGCGGCTCGTGCGGAGCGCGATTGCTGACCACGATCGGCGAGCAGTCGGGGAGGGTTCGCGTCACGTACGCGCGAAGCGAGGAGTCCGGAGCGGTCCTCACGAACGCATGAGGAACCGGCGCCTACCCTTTGCGGGCGCCGGCCAGGTCCCGGACCAGAGCAGAGCGGTCGATCGGCACCGCTCGCACGCGGGTTCCGGTCGCCCGCGCCAGCGCGTTGGCGAGCGCGGCCGGCCCGGGGATGGCGGGCGGTTCGCCCACGCCCTTGGCCCCCAACGGTCCCACGGGCGAGGGAACCTCGATGAGCCGGACGTCGATGTCGGGCAGTTGGTCGGCGGTCGGCAGCTCGTAGTCGAGGAAGCTGCCGGAGCGCAGCTGACCGTCGCTGTCATACGCCAGCTGCTCTCCTAGCGCGCGGCCGAGCGACTGCGCCGCCCCGCCATGGATCTGCCCCTTCACCTCCGGCGGGTTGATGGCCCGGCCGACGTCCTGGATCGCCGCGAAGCCGCTGAGCTGGAAGGCACCGGTCTCGGGGTCGGCCTTGACCCGGGCGATCTGGACCGTGAACTGTGGCGAGGCGCTGAGCACGGCTGACCGGCCGGTGGCCTGGATCGGCTTGTGCCGGCCCATGAACTCGGTGCTGAGCGCGACCAGCTTCGTGATCTCAACGAAACGATCCGGCACGCCGCGCACGGCCACGCGGCCGTCGACGATCTCGAGGTCGTCCGGGCCGGCCTCCAGCTCCTCGGTCGCGATCTCGAGCAGCTGCCGCCTCGCCTCGAGCGCGGCTTCGTGCACGGCGCCGCCGATGCTGTACGTGGTCTGGCTGCCCGCGGCGATGGGTCCGCGGGGCGCGACGCCGGTCTCACCGGTCTCGATCCTGACCCTGTCCGTCGAGACGCCGAAGGCCTCGGCCGCGATCATCGCCAGCCCGGTGGTGGCGCCGCTCACGTCGGGCGTTCCGATGAGGATCGACAGCGTCCCGTCCGGCTCGACGCGGCATCCGGCCGCGGCCGGCGTGCGGGCACCGCCCCACGATCCGATCGCCACGCCGACGCCCTCGTCCGGGCCGACGGCCGCTGTGTAGAGCGGGTGGCGACGCGCCTCCTCGAGGCACTCGAGCATCGCGATGCGGGGCCAGGGAGTTCCATCGGCGCTCGGATCGCCCTCCTTCGAGGCGTTCCGTAGGCGAAGCTCGATGGGGTCGATGCCCAGCTTCAGCGCCAGCTCGTCCATCGCCGACTCGAGCGCGAAGTACGCCTGTGGCGCGCCGGGCGCCCGATAGGCGTCCACCGGCGTCTTGTTGGTGGCGACTTCGTATCCCGTCAGCTCGAAGTTAGGGATCTGATAGGTGCCGCCCAGGAACGACCCGGTGATGCCGGCGTGCCAACCGCTGGTGGCGCCGTTGTCGTAGTGATATCGGGCGCGCAATGCCACCAGCTTGCCGTCGCGCTTGGCGCCGAGCTCGATGTCGAATACAGCTGCCGGCGCCGGGTGCCCGACCGTGAATTCCTGCGAGCGGCTCAGCGTCAAGCGAAGGGGACGTCCGGTGCGGCGCGCAAGGAGGGCGAGCAGCGCTTCGAGCAAGGAAACCTTGCCGCCGAAGCCGCCACCAACCGGCATCGACACGACCCGGACCTTGTACGCCGGCACCTCGAGGAGCGCGGAGATCTCGTCGCGCACCTGGAATGGACCCTGGGTGGGCGCCCAGATCGTCACCCCGCCATCGGGTTCTGGGCGCGCGATCGCCACGTGCGGCTCCATCGGCGAGTGGTGCACGCCGGCCAGCCGGTACGTCTCCTTGATGATCACGTCAGCCCCGGCCATGCCTGAGGCGACATCGCCGCGCTTGAAGCTGGCGACGCCAGTCACGTTCGGCGGCCGCACCACCGGCTCCGACTCGGAGCTCGTCGCCGCCCCATGGATGGCGGCGTCCGCCTCGGAGATCTCCTCGACCGCTTCGAGCGCCGCGGGCGCACCGGTCCTCATCGCCGACTCTGCGTCGGCCACGACCGGCAGCGGGTCGAGGTCGACCTCGACCAGGGCCGCTGCGTCCGCAGCCGCGGCCTCGTTGACGGCGACCACCGCCGCCACCGGCTGTCCGGTGTAGAACACCCGGTCGACGGCCAGGGGCCGGTCGGGCCCGGCGGCGCTGGTGGGCAGGTCTGCCCCGGTGAACACCCGAACCACTCCGGGGGCCGAGGCCGCCGCCGTGGTGTCGATGCCCCTGATCTTGGCCGCCGGAAGGTGGCTCAGCACCAATTGGACGTGAAGTAGGCCCGCCATCTCGAGGTCGGCCGTGAACCGGGTCGCCCCGGCCACCTTGTCCCCGCCTTCGAGCCTGCGCGTGCCCTCGCCGACTCGGCTCATCCCGAATCGATCATCGCAGAGCCGGGGATTTGGGCGCGGGCATCGGGAACTTGAGCCTCCCACCCGGCGCTACGCGCCGACCTCCCCACCGGGTGGGGGAGGCCAGGGTGGACTTTCGGGGCGCTGGGAGCCACAATGTGGGGTGGAGTAAGCGGCGGCCCGCCGTGGTCCGCCACCCCTCGTCGGCGCGCTCTCGCCCCGGTTTGCGAAGAGGACACCGGGAAGAAGGCGAGTGGGAGAGGCTCCGGCCTCGAGCTTTTCGATCTAGGAGAAAGCTATGACTCCAACTTCGTTACGGTTCGCGAAGGCCCTCTGTGTGGGCGGCGTGGCCAGCCTCGTGCTGGGCGCGTGTGGCGGCGGCGGGGGAGGGACGTCGGAGAACCTGGCCGCCGATCAGAGTCTCAGCTTCCCGATCAACGACGACGTAGGTGATCTCGACCCCGCCCACATGTCGGCTGCGGTCGACATCGACCTCTTCCAGAACGTGTTCTCGGGCCTGTTCAGGTTCGACGACAACTTGAAAGAGGTGCCAGATATCGCCACCAAGGCGCCCGACATCTCGACAGATGGCCTGACCTACACGTTCACGATGCGGCACGACGCCAAGTTCTCCAACGGCGACGCGATCAAGTCCGACGACTTCATCTACAGCTGGAATCGCGCCGCGCGCATCCAGGGTGACTATGCCTCCGTATTTGCGCCGGTCGCCGGATATGACGACGTCGCGAACGGCAAAGCGACCACGATGACCGGTCTCAAGAAGATCGACGACTTCAGTTTCTCGGCCACGCTCAGCGCTCCCGCCGGCTACTGGTACACCGAAGTTGCCCTGTGGACGGCGTGGGTGGTCGACCAGAAGGCGATCACCGCCGGGGGCGGCGACGACAAGTGGTTCACCAACACCTCTACATTCATTGGCAGCGGGCAGTTCAAGATGACGGCCCGCACGCCCAAGGAGTCGCTTGACTTCGCGCCGGTTGCCAACTGGTATGGCGGATCAACGGGCGCACTCACGAAGGTCCACATCGAGGTCATCGCCGACCAGAAGGCCTCTCTCACCAAGTACGAATCTGGGAACTACAGCCTCATCGGCTTTATGAACCAGAACCTGACGCCCGAGGACGTCATCCGGTACAACTCCGACCCGCAGCTCAAGACTCAGCTCACGCTGCAGCCCGCAGCTCGCACCACGTGGATCGGCTTCAACCTGAAGTCCGGTCCGTTCGCCGGCACCGAGGCTGGTAAGCACGGCCGCCACGCGTTCATCACCTCGGTCGACCTCTCGCAGCTGGTCGACATCGCCTGCTCCAAGGGCACCGCGTGCGTCGCCGCCACCGGGGGAACGATCACCAAGGGCCTGCAGGGCTACCTCGGCGACAACGCAGACCCGAACTCCAAGTTCGACGCGGCTGCCGCCAAGGCCGAGTACAAGGCTTGGGACCCGACCGGGTCCAAGGTTGCGGGCCTGACGTACACATACAACGCAACCGCCTTCAACAAGGCCGTGTGCGAGAACCTGGCCTCGCAGTGGAAGCAGAACCTGGGCGTGAGCGTGCAGTGCGCGTCCCAGGACAGAGCATCGTTCTTCTCCGCCCGCAACAAGTGCACCTATCCGATCTTCCGCCACAGCTGGGGCGCGGACTACGACCACCCCCAGGACTGGTTCGACTTCCTGTTCGTGACCGGCGCCGGCTCGGGCGGCTCGTGCTACTCGAACCCGGCTCTCGACAGCCTGGTCAAGAACGCCAACACGAAGCCCCTGTCGGCCGCTCTGGCCGACTACAAGGCAGCCGGCAAGATGCTGGTCGACGACTCGGTCGCCGGCAACCTGGTCTATGGAATCCAGCAGTACGTCGTCCACCCTTACGTCAAGGGCGCCGGCGGCAACGCTCTGTACGACTTCCGCTGGAGCGGGGTGCGAATACTCCAGCACTCCTAAAAGCGACCCGATAACGCGGAAAATAGGGGGGGTTCGCCAGTGTGGCGGCCCCCCTCTCAACCTGGACATGAGCTGAAGGTAGAGAACAGATGACGCGAGGCACGGTCAGCTATATCGGGCAGCGCCTAATCCTGATCGCGGTCACGACCGTGCTGGTTTCGTCGATCGTGTTCTTGCTTCTGCACCAGATCCCCGGGAACGCCTTTCTCAACGAGACGCGAACCAGCCCCCAGTCGCTGGCGGCCAACCTTCACCACTACGGCCTCGACCTGCCCCTGCCCCAGCAGTACGTCAACTGGTTCACGAACGTGCTCCACGGCAATCTAGGCGAGTCGCTGAAGAACCGAGGCGTGTTCATCACGCCCCTGCTGATCAGGGAGGCGTCGGTCAGCGCCACGGTCGGTTTCTTCGCATTGTTGATCACGATCGGACTCGGCCTCATTCTGGGAGTCATCGCCGCCCTGCGGCAAAACACGTGGATCGACTACGTCGCCTCCAGCGCGTCGGTGGTGGGCTACAGCATCCCGAGCTTCGTACTCGCGATCTTCGGTTTGCTGATCGCCGGCCACTATTTCTACATATGGACCGGAGGCACGTTGTACTACGTCCCCGGGTGGGGCAAGATCGAACAGATTCCGGTACCGGCGCTGGCGCTCGGCCTGCCGTACGCAGCGTACGTTGCCCGGCTCACCCGAGCCAGCATGCTCGAAACGATCCGCACGGACTACGTGCGGACCGCCTGGGCGAAGGGGTTGAAGCCAAGGGTGGTCGTGATCCGGCACGCGCTTCGCAACGCGCTCATCCCCGTGGTGACGATCCTCGGGCCGCTGATCACCGGCATCATCACCGGCTCGGTCGTGATCGAGAACATCTTCGGCATCCCTGGCCTGGGCAAGGAGTTCATCACCAGCATCCTGGCCCGCGATTACAACATCGTGATCGGGGTCTTCACCTTCTACGCCGCACTGGTCGGCCTCGCCAACCTCGCGGTGGATGTGATCTATCCCGTGCTCGACCCGAGGATCCGCTACTGATGGCCGCCGTCGCCCCGCTCCCGCAGCCCGAGCTAGCCGCCACCTATGAGATGCCAGTGGAGCAGGTCTCGCTTCTGCAAGACGCTTGGAACCGCATCCGGCGCAACCGCCTCGCCCTGGTCGGCGCCTGCATCATCGCGCTGCTGCTCACCACCGCAATCGTGGCCACGTTCTGGACGCCTTACCCCGTTTGGCTGCAGGCCGTCGGGCCCACCTATCAGCCTCCCTCGGCGAAACACCTGCTCGGTCTGGACCAGGCCGGCCGCGACATCCTGAGCCGGATCATGGGTGGCGCCACGATCACGATCCAGGTGGGAGTTGGGAGCGCCATCATCGTCAGCCTTATCGGGATTCCACTCGGCCTCATTGCGGGCTACTACCGCGGCTGGGTGGACACCGCGATCTCGTTCTTCATTAACATCTGGTACGGGATTCCGGACCTGCTTGTGGCGCTGATCCTGGTGTTCGTGCTCTCCGATGCGCTCCATCTCATCCCGCGCGGCGTCTTCGTGATCGTGCTCGCTTTCTCGCTCACGCGCTGGATGGACGTCGCCCGTCTGGTCAGGGGCCAGACGCTGGCGTTGCGGGAACGCGAGTTCGTCGAGGCGGCGCGCATGAGCGGCGCTCGCAACCTACGCATCGTGGCCCGCCACATCCTCCCGAACGCGCTCGGACCGATCATCGTCCAGGCGACGTTCGCCATCCCCGCGGCCGTGTTATTCGAGGCGTTCCTGAGCTTCCTCGGCCTGGGCCTTCCCTCGCCTACGCCCTCGTGGGGCGCCATGGCCGCTGACGGCTACCACGGCATGGACTTTGCGCCTCACATCGTGCTGGCGCCGACCATCGCGCTCTCCATCACGCTGATGGCGTTCAACTGGCTGGGCGATGGCCTGCGCGATGCCTTCGATCCCCGCATGAGGCACTAGGCATCCGCGTATGAGGCACTAGAAACACGGCCCCCCTGCTGCGAGTCCAAGACCTTCGGGTCCAGTTCTTCGGCTCCTCTTCGACGGTGACCGCCGTCGATGGCGTGAGCTTCGAAATCGAGCGGGGCGAGAGGGTCGGCATCGTGGGCGAGTCAGGGTCGGGCAAGACCATGACGGCGCTTTCGATCCTGCGTCTGGTCCCCGAACCGGGACGCATCACCAACGGCCGCATCCTCTTCGGCGAGAGGGATGTTGTCCACATGACCGACGAGGAGATCAGGGAGTTCAGGGGCGCGGATGCGGCGATGATCTTCCAGGACCCGATGACCTCGCTCAACCCGGTGCTCAGGGTCGGATTCCAGATCGAGGAGGCGATGGCGGCGCACCGTCGCTTCACCCGCAAGCAGGCGCATGAGCGCGTCGTCCCGATCATGAAACGCGTGCGCATCCCCGCCTCAGACCAGCGCGTAAGCGACTATCCACACCAGTTCTCGGGCGGAATGAGGCAGCGTGTGATGATTGCGATGGGACTCTCGAACGAGGCGCCGCTGCTCATCGCCGATGAGCCGACTACGGCCCTCGACGTCACGGTCCAGGCCTCGATCATCGAGCTGCTCCGCGACCTCAGCAACGAGTTTTCCGCTTCTGTGATTCTCATCACGCACAACCTTTCGGTGGTCGCAAGCCTGTGCCAGCGCGTCATTGTGATGTATGCGGGCCGAATCGTCGAGCAGGGCCCCACGCGCGCGATCTTCAAGAATCCTCAGCATCCCTACACCTGGTCGCTGCTGCGCTCACTGCCTCGCATCGACGAGCGCGGGCACGAGAAGCTGATCTCGATCTCAGGCCTCCCACCCGACCTTTCGAATCTCCCTCCCGGCTGCAAGTTCCACCCGCGCTGCCGGTTCCGAGTCGACCAGTGCCTCACTCAGGAGCCCGACCTCGACCAAGTGGGTGAGGGGCACCTCGCGCGCTGCTGGGTCCTCATGCGCAACGTGCCGGATCCGGAGGCGGTCAAGCGGTGACGGCCGAGGCGAGTCCGGCCACGACCAGAGCCGCCACGGCGCCCTTGCTCCGGGTCGAGAAGGTGGTCAAACACTTCGCCGTCGGCGCTGGACTCTTCGGCCACTCGGTCGTGCACGCGGTGGACGGAGTGGACCTCGTGGTCCACCCAGGCGAGACTCTGGGGCTGGTCGGGGAATCTGGCTGCGGCAAGTCAACGCTGGGGAGGGTGATCGTGCAGCTGCAACCGGCCACGTCCGGCCACGTCTACTTCAAGGACGTCGACCTGACACGCACCCGCGGCGAGAAGCTGCGCCGGCTGCGGCAGCAGATGCAGATGATCTTCCAGGACCCCTACGCATCCTTGAATCCGCGCATGGCGGTCGGCGACATCATCGCCGAGCCGCTGCACAACTTCCGCGTGGCCCGTGGCCGCGCAGTCAACGAGCGCGTGCAGGAAGTGATGCGAGTGTGCGGCCTGAACCCCAACTTCATCAACCGCTACCCGCATGAGTTCTCCGGAGGGCAGCGCCAGCGCATCGGCATTGCGCGTGCCCTGGTCCTGAACCCCACCTTCATCGTGGCCGATGAGCCCGTCTCGGCCCTGGACGTCTCCATCCAGGCCCAAATCGTCAACCTGATGGAGGATCTGCAGGAGCGGTTCCACCTGACCTTCCTATTCGTCGCCCACGACCTGTCCGTGGTGCACCACATGAGCGATCGCATTTCGGTGATGTACCTGGGCAAAATCGTCGAGGTCGGCACGACGGCGGAGGTGCGCGACACGCCGTTGCACCCTTATACGAAGGTCCTGCAGAGCTCGGTCCCTATCCCCGACCCTGACCTCGAGGTCGCGCGCCGCCCGATCCTGCTCACGGGCGAGATCCCGTCCCCTGTGAATCCGCCCAGCGGCTGCCGGTTCCACACCCGCTGTCCGATCGCCCAGCCGATCTGTTCCGAGGTGGAGCCGCCACTCGAGAGGAAGCAGGATGGACACCTCGCCGCCTGCCACTTCCCGGGTAAGCTCTGACGGGGGTTCCCATGAAGAAGCTGGCCGTCTTCCTGACGACTGGGGTCGCGGGGGTGGTGGCGCTGCTGAGCGGGCTCGCCCTCGACGCTTACCTGCACGCAAAGGATCCGACGCTGGCACACCGCGAAGGGATCTTCACCTTGTCCAACCCGGGCCATGTCCTTCTGGGGGCCGGCATCGCGCTCGTCGTGGTCGGACTGATCGGGGCCTCATATACGTCGCTACCGTTCGGGACTTGGACGCGACGTGTTTTTCTGATCGGCTCGCTCGCGTTGATAGTGCTGTCGAGTGATTTCGCGGGCTGGGCGGCATCGGTGGAGCACTCGGCGCCGAACGCGGCCGGCACCGCGTCGGACCACAACCACGCGGCAGCTCCTGCGACGGGCGTCACCGGCGCCCAGCTGGCGGCAGCCTTGAAGCTCATCGACGACACCAGGGCGGTCATTGCGAAGTACAAGGACCAGAGTGTCGCGATCAAGGCCGGCTACTTGCCCATGGAGCCAGAGGGACTCGCAATCATGCACTACGTCAACCAGGCCTACTTCACGGACGCCGACATCTTGCGACCGGACCACGTGCAGTCACTGATCTACTACAACAGCCCGCGCGGGCCGGTGTTGATCGGGGCGATGTACATCATGCCGCGGCTTGGAATGTCCGGCCCGCGGATCGGTGGGTCGTTGACCGTCTGGCATCACCACGACAACCTGTGCTTCGATCGGACTACCGGCGTCATCGTCGCCTTTGCTCACGACTCGTCCTCCGACCGCGGAGACAAGAGCGGGACCTGTCCGCGGGGGAGCAGTAACCGGAGCACACCCGAGATGCTGCATGTCTGGATCATCGACAACCCGGGCGGCCCGTTCGACGCCGACATGTCGCCCGACGTCCTGGCCTCGGTGAAGTAATCGGAGACGGGCTTAAGTGCCCGAGTGCTTCAGGATCCGCGCCGACTTCCAATCGAAGTCGTACTGCGCGTTGCCGCCGACACCCTTCACATACGGATGGGCCAGGTACTGCTGCTGCCCGTAGACGAGCGCAGCGAAGATGGAGTCGTTGACCAGCATGTAGCCGGCGGTCTGGTAGTCCGGGACCGCCAGCGGGAGCGGCTTGGCGTCGGCGCCCGCCACAATCGTGTCGAACGCCGGGTTTGAGTAGCACGACCCGCTCGAGACCGCGTTTTTCACAAACAGATAATCGAACCAGTCCTGTGGGTTGTTGTAATCCGCATTCCAGCTCTGCCTGAACGCGCTGTACACGCACCGGCCGTTGCGGTTGTCGAAGAAGTTCCCGCGATCGACCTCTGTGCAAGCCACGTCCACGCCGAGGTTCTGCTTCCACTGGAGCTGCAAGTTGGTGCACACGGCCTTGTTGAACGGGTTGGTGTCGTATGTGTACGCGAGGACCTTGACCTTGGCTCCGTTCGGATCCCAGGCCATGTACTCGGCCTTGGCCGCGACGGCGTCGAATCTTGCGGCCAAATCGGTGTCGTCGCCGAGGTATCCCTCGAGCCCCTTGCTGATCAGCCCGCCGGTGGCGGGCGTGCACGTGGTGCCCTGCGAGCAGACCGCGTCCGCGAGCGCCTTGCGGTCGATCGCGGTGCTGAAGGCGTGGCGTCCAGCCCGCCCCTCGTCGATCCCCGCGAAGGGTCCGGCCTTGAGATTGAAACCGATCCAGTAGGTGAGCCCGGCGGGCACCACCTGGAGCTGGGCGCTGAGCTTTGGATCGGTCGCGTAATGAACCGCGGCCGTCGGTGACAGGGCCTGGCGGCCGTACCCGATGAGGCTGTAGGCGCCGGATTCATAGCGTGCGATCTGCACCTGCTGGTCGGCCAGGATGTCGATGTGTATGCGCTGGAGGGCGCCCGTCTTGCCGCCATACCAGGCAGGCACGGGCTCGAAATCCAGCGACTGGCCGGCCGCGCGGGCGGTCAAGCGAAACGGTCCACTCCCGATTAGCGTCTCGGGTTTCGTAAACCACACGGCGTCTCCGGCGCCCCCGATCACCTTGCGATCCACGACCCAGAAGGGCCACAGTCCGACGAGCGTCGTCCAGTACCCGGCGCGCTTGCTGAGGGTCGAAGTAAAGGTGTAGTCGTCGACCTTGACCAGCCCGCTCAAAGTGGCCGTACGGCCGCTCACCACCGCGTTGTAGCCCGCGACCAAGGAGAAGAGGCCCGCGAAATCGCCCTGCTTGGCCGCGGCTCGGTTCCAGCTGAAGATGAAGTCGTCGGCGGTGATCGGGTCTCCGTTGGAGAACGCCGCGTTGTGCCGGAGATGAAACGTGTAGGTGAGGCC